>Ga0265780_10000132_pt1 | contig 120904 bp, 100 predicted proteins | sample P1T30metagenome_FD_192432 | JGI IMG/M metagenome (GOLD analysis project Ga0265780, IMG submission 192432) | Plant litter microbial communities from East Loma Ridge, Irvine, California - P1 T30 | ecosystem: Environmental > Terrestrial > Plant litter > Unclassified | place: USA: California...
AATCCATGCTCTCAGATACCTCGTCAGTCGCAAGCTCGTCAACAGATTCCGACGGAGGCATACATCTCACATGCGGGTCACCATCACCATCACCATCACCGCGTACTGAGCCTGAACGACAACGGCTGCACCCATTAACATTCCACCAATCAACGAACTACAAAGAAACAACACCTATTGAGCATCCCTCATCGCCCTTTCTCTATCAGGACAAAAACTATCCGATGTACTCGCCATGGCTGGTCAGAGCTGTGCTCGACCTGCACGATGTGAGGGGCCTGAACTGGATGTCTATTGCCGGACCGGTCGAGCGCATATGGGGCGTGCGGACCAGTACGGCCGAGGTCCTGGCAATCTTGAGTGATAACGGGCGGGTGAATAATCGGCGGTGGTGGGACTGAGCACGTTTGGGTTCACGCGGAAGAATATGGTGGACGGCTGGAGCTTGGAGGTGAGGGTGAAGGCAGCATGGGGTGCGGCGCAGAACTTTCTTATTCTCCACTTTCTTTCAGCATCTTCCTTCTTTGCCATCACGACTTACGACGACATAACGATTGCATCGCCGAGGGACAGGTACCTGCACGACTTATGATTATGCCCACGACCTTACGATTTAGCTAGCATACACTTGTAAAATAGTAAAGTAACGTATCTCATATCTGGCGTTCGGAACACAAAGAGTACAACCTTCACGTCAAAGAGACTCGCCATAATAGTGATCTCCTAGAACACAATGTCCGACTAGCCCAATGCACCCCACGCCCGTAGTTGCAGCGGCACGTATCTTCATGTACCCGCGGTGACAGCTGGCTCGCAACGAGTGGCTCACAATGCACGCAGCTACGGCCGCGACGGACCAACCCGCAGCGATGAAGAGTACCCGAGACGGGATCTGGGGTATCGTGGTACCAGTTGATATAGGTGCGTTGGACAAGGATGGGATGTAGTTCGTAGGGCTTGAAAGCTAGATGCCGAAAGGGGAAGTGCACGACAGTTGATAGGAGCTGGGTCACGATATTATGCGAGGGCGAGGAGTAAAGAGGTGCTTTGTTGTGATGGTATCGATTGTGGGTATCTAGTGTTGCGGAAATCGACTTGGGGAGTACATCGAGGCCGCTGGATCTTATGCGACCACTGCGCGTCCTCGAAGGACGGATCTTGGGGTCATGCTGCGGGAGGTCTGGCCGTGAATGGCTCCATGCCCTCTGCAGCCTCGACTGGGTAAGACGGCGAACGAGCGGCGGCCACGGGGCTCCCATGCGCATCGCCTTGCGTTTGTTCCTCCTAGATCGCCAGATAGATCCCAGACTACCCCGTGTCCGTTCCGAGCAACGTGCAATCCAACACGTGAAATCGTGCATTCGCTCCGTCGCGACGTGTCACCACTCGGGTATACTTCCTCAATCATCCGCGCCAACCGCCATCTCTAGCACCTCGACATTGCCACGCCCCTTCGTCTGTCCTTCAATCAACTCGTTCAAGCCCTTGAACGCGCCCGGCTCGACAAGACCCACAGCTTCCCATTCCGCGCCGACCGTATCCTGGCTCTCGACGCTCACCATAAGAGCTAGTATCGCGTCCTTGACCGTGCCTGTGGCTGTGCTCGCCGCCTTCTCCTCCGCCGCTTGTGCCTTCGGTGCCGTCTTTGCCGCTTGCTTGAGCACGGAAGTCGGACACGAAATGCGCAGCTTCATCTGCATGCGCGCGACAGGTATAGGCTGATGTGCAATGAGCGCCTTCATTGCGAATAAGGCTTGTGACTTCGCCGCCTTCGTTGTTGTGATACCCGTCCACTTGGGTAACTCCTTGCCCTTGCCCTTCTCCTCGCCCTCCTCCTCCTTCAAATGCGTCAGCCCATCCAGCGCCTTTTCAATCATGCCACTCGTGTACACGCGCTTCGTCTTCGGATCCACCAGCTTCCCCGCCACGATATCAATGACTTCATTTTTCGTGCGCTCGAGTTCTGCATTGCGCTCCTTCTCGCCCACTTGGAGCTCGCCGTTGTCTAAGATGTCCTTGATGATGTCCTCGAGGGGCTTCTTGGGAAAGGCTTTTTCGAGGTCGGATTTGGGCGCGACTTGGCCTTTTGAGACGTTTAGGAAGACGTTTTCGATTTGAAGGACGTTGGAGAGGTCGAGCTCGATGCGGTTGCGGTATTCGAGGACTTTGTTCTTGTAGCAGGCTATTTCGAAGCGCTTTTTGCCTGTGGATGGGTGTTAGTAAGATTTCGCGGAGGGTAGGAACAGTGTAGAGGTGCGTACCCTTCTTCATGCGCACGAGCGAGACGTTGGTCAGCTTGACCTGGTTAGATGGTTGGTTTATCGGCATTTTGTGAGATTATAAAGGGTATGGGTGAGAAAGATGTGGTGTTGAGGCAAGATATTATCTTTGGTCGAGTTGGACATAATTATTTTGGTGGGGCAGGCGCATCATCGCTCTCCGCACTCCACCACCTCTGCACATGTGTCACAGCAAGGCTGCCGTGGGCCTAGGCTCGAAGCGGGAGCTACAGCGGAAGCGTTCACTGCAGGGGACAGCTGTGGCACAACAAACGCCACCTGGAATGGAGGACAGTGACTAAAAAAAGTGAAAGCGAATGTGATGATGCATTCGATCTGTTCGCGATGGCAGCACCTGACTGCTCACAGCTTCGATTGGAGCCCTGGTGGTGGCTTGAAACGCTATGTCCGTGCTATCTGGAGCGTGTGCCCCGAGCGGCTACCACATGACGCAGCCGCTCACCCTAGGCAACCAGGGCAGCTCTTCCAACACACCTTCCCGCCTCGTTCCATCTCTCTCCCTCCACTCCATCATTCTCCATTGCTTCTTTGTTGACTCATCGAAGCACCCGTTGTAACTCTTAACAATCAATCTCTAAGCTCCGGTAGCTCACACAACCACCCGCCATGAAGGTCGCTACCTCGGCGCTGTTCATCGGCGCCGCCACCGCAGCCGTCGCGCCGCAGCAGGGCCAGCAGCAGGTGCTCAAATTCTCCGACAGCTTCAGCGAGCTCAAGGAGAATGCGTGGAACAAGCCGCTGCAGAACCTCGAGGAGAGCCTCAAGTCGCTCACCAGCGAGGCCCGCGCCACCTGGGACGAGATCGCCCTGATGTTCCCGGAGAGTTTCGAAAAAGCGTCCTTCTTCTCCAGCCCCAAGCCACACGTGCGCAAGCACGACAGCGAGTGGGACCACATCGTCAAGGGCGCCGACGTGCAGAGCGTCTGGGTCGAGAACGCCAACGGCGAGAAGGAGCGCGAGATCGACGGCAAGCTCGAGCAGTTCGACCTGCGCGTCAAGAAGGTCGACCCCAGCGTGCTCGGCGTGGACAAGGTCAAGCAGTACAGCGGCTACCTTGACGACAACGAGGAGGACAAGCATTTGTTCTACTGTGAGTACCCGCCTGGCTACCAACCCCCCCAACCACATCTGCTGACATCATCCAGGGTTCTTCGAGTCGCGCAATGACCCCAAGAATGACCCCGTTGTCCTGTGGCTCAACGGCGGCCCCGGCTGCTCGTCGCTGACCGGCCTCTTCATGGAGCTCGGCCCGGCCTCCATCACCAAGGACCAGAAGATCAAGCACAACCCGTACTCGTGGAACGCTAACGCCTCGGTCATCTTCCTTGACCAGCCCGTCAACGTCGGCTACTCGTACTCCAGCGGCTCAGTCAGCAACACTGTCGCCGCCGGCAAGGACATCTACGCCCTGCTCACCCTCTTCTTCAAGCAGTTCCCCGAGTACTCCGAGCAGCCCTTCCACATCTCGGGCGAGTCGTACGCCGGGCACTACATCCCCGTCTTCGCGTCCGAGATTCTCTCGCACAAGAAGCGCAACATCAACCTGCAGTCCGTCCTCATCGGCAACGGTCTGACCGATGGCCTCACCCAGTACGAGTACTACCGCCCCATGGCCTGCGGTGATGGTGGCTGGCCCGCCGTCCTTGGCGAGAGCGAGTGCGCCTCCATGGACAACGCCTACCCGCGCTGCGCCAGCCTGATCGAGAACTGCTACAAGTCCGAGTCCGTCTGGTCCTGCGTGCCCGCTTCCATCTACTGTAACAACGCTATGATTGGCCCGTACCAGCGCACCGGCCAGAACGTCTACGACGTGCGCAAGCCATGCGGCAGCAACAGCCTCTGCTACGACGAGCTTGACTGGATACAGGGCTACCTCAACAAGAAGGAGGTCATGAAGGCCGTTGGCGCAGAGGTCTCCAACTACGAGTCCTGCAATTTCGACATCAACCGCAACTTCCTGCTCCAGGGCGACTGGATGAAGCCGTACCACCGCGTCGTGCCCGCCATCCTCGAGGAGATTCCAGTCTTGATCTACGCTGGCGATGCTGATTACATCTGCAACTGGCTCGGCAACAAGGCGTGGTCCGAGGCGCTTGAGTGGCCCGGCCAGAAGGAGTACAAGAAGGCCAAGATGGAGGACTTCAAGATCAATGGTGATGGCAAGACTGTGGGTCAGGTCAAGAGCCACGGTAACTTCACCTTTTTGAAGATTCACGCTGGTGGCCACATGGTGCCGTACGACCAGCCTGAGGCGTCGCTTGAGATGCTGAACAGGTGGTTGGGAGGCGAGTTCTGGGGCAAGAAATAAGCCTGAGAAGTACTAGGATGAGATTGCTGAGAGTGTTTTGTTAGATGCGAGCGGTGGAAACTGTACTTGCACACTGTATATTGTACAAGCCTGCTTTTAAATGGATTAATGTAAAGATTCATGAACATCAACTGAGAAGGTATATGATGATGCTTGTCGATCGCATTGTGATTGCTCGTGTCAGCAGAGGTGAGATGAGTAGCGGAAGAAGGCGCGACAGACCCACGCTAGAGCATGAGGATGGCGCGTCGTGAGCTGATGGGCCACAACCTTTACACCTCACGTACGTCACACAGCACGAATGAGTTTAGCAAGACAGCTTGATCTGCCGCCACAGAGTAGTGTATATGCAAGACCTCATCATACCCTGTTCTGCTCTTGTTCGACAGCAAGGCGACAAAAATCCATACTGTCTCTGATCGCGCATGACCCAGAGAACGCAGCAAGAGATTGGATACAGAAGTCCCTTACTACAGACATTCTAGGGCAGTTTTGAGCGCGTGGCGTCCTCTACCAACCCTTTTCTGCAGGAGCCAAACATCACTCCTAAGTGTTCAACAACGCACCCTTACCTATCCGAACCATCGGGAATTCCGAGAACTGGCGATACACATGTAAAAGCTGCATATACCTAAGAGTCTGGATCGCATTTTGATGCATTGATTGACAGCGAGCTGAAGCCTTTGATTTTGAGGCTGGCTGACTTGACGCCTCAAAGTCGTGTACGCGAGACGGACAGGGGGATGATAGTGTTGTCGTTGAGGATTTTATGTTCGTCAAGATGGATATGCTTCTGTGGTTAGGAAGTGCTAGGGTCCAAGTGCTTCTTGTACGCTTCGTTTCGTGGAGGTGTAAGATGGCAGCCTCCCACTGTGAGGTGAGGTGCTTGAAGCCAATCAGTCACTGCATATAAGTCATTCCATGAAGCGTACCGAGCATTCTGTCTTTGACTCCACGTTTTACACGCTGACCCAAAGTTTCTAGCGTTGAAATTCGTAATTTGTGCTTGTCGCGCTTGAAAAGCCTTGTTCCATTGTTGAAGTGCGTCTTGTAAAATATGTCGCTATTCACAAAATGAGATGTCGCTCACTTTTTTGGCCTTCAAAGGTGGAAGGAAGTAAACCAAGTCACCGAAAAGGTTTTTCGTTGATAATGCTGCCGCTGACCGTTTCTTTCCCTGCTTTAGTTGTAAGTCAACGAGGTCCAATACTACGCGCGGTAAAGTATTTTGAAGTGTATACCTGATGGAATTATGGTGGAGAAAGGCGTGGGTCCAGTGCGGTTGCTTTTCGTCTCCCTGGAGACTTATGCTACTTCTCTCCGGGCCAGAAATGTTTCTCGCGTCAGAAGTGTACAACCTCCTTCGGGTTAATGCATAATATAGTTAGGCTAGCAATGTTGGATACATATTCAGCAGTCGGAAAAAAAAACATTAGAGTTTGTTCACATATTCTTTTACAAATCTATGCACGACAGACACGTTCGTTGCCTGATTTTATAGCGCGCCCTCCGCGCCCGGAAACTTGGACAGCAACAGTTTATCGTACTTTGCAATTTGCGGACACCCCAGCGACGCGATCAACGGATCCAACGTATCTGACAGTTTCCGCACAGCGACTAAGAGATTTCCGACCAAGCCCCTAAGCACATCTGGCGCGCCCTGTTGAACATTTTGGAGCGCAAAGCACATGGCGTTATTCCCTTGGAGGAGCGTCTCCGAGTCATATACGCCGCCGGTCAGGTCGCCAATGTCTACGCCAGTGAAGGTATTTGGCTCGCCGGTATTGCCGCCGACGACGATCAATTCAGGATTTTCAAGCAGTTGGTTCACGGCGTCGGCTGTGAAGGCGGCTATGGTGTACTCCTCTCCGACCGGGCGCTTGTACCAGTTATCCGGGATCTTCTCGCGCCCGTAGGACCATTGGAAGTTGCCCTTATTGCCCGTGACACCTTGGAAGGACTTCATTGTGTCTAGATCGAGGTAGCCTTCTGGGTGCTCGGCAGAACGGTTGGCGAAGAACTGGTATGTGAAGAGGGATGTCGCGGGTTGTATGGCGAACTGCATGAACGCTCCGCAAAACAGACGGCCATTAGTCGCCTTTGAGTCTCTGAAGCGATTGACGCGCCAGGGCGTCATTACGCTGAGGTCGTAGCCGCTGGGGCCGAGGGGCATGTCGGCGAGTTGCTGGAACAGGGACACGTCGAGAGCGACTGGATTGCCGGTCTTGTACAGGTCCTGCCGTGTAGGAGATACATCTCCTTCGAAGCGATTGTGCGACCTGCTCAGGCCCTGTGGTTTGCCTAGGAGACCGAGTGAGGAACCTAGGCCGCCGAGGAGACCACTTCCTGGCGGGCCGCCGATCGAGAAGGAGGTGAGGTCTCCGGCCATGACGGCGGAGTAGACGGCTAGGAAGGCGGATAAGTCGACGCCCATGCCAAAAACTAGATGATTATTAGTATTTGTGCATAGCTGGGACACTTGAGCGTACCCTCGTTGGCCGCCGTCGTCATCTGCACGATCGATGATACACCGTTGTGCGGCAGATAGCCGTGGTTGGCCATGGCGTTCAAGCCCGGGCAAGGCCCTCGAAGGTCATTGGGACCTGGTGCAACCTACAGTAAGCAAGAGTGTCAGCGAATTGATATCCGTCGAACAGTGCCAGTACTTACGTATTTGTGCTCATCAGTAGTACTGACACGCTGAGCATCAGCATTGAAAGACAGCGCCCGCTTCTCGACACCGGACTGTCGCTTTGTCTCCGCCTCCCTCGTGACCCGCGCCATCACAGCTGAGATCTCAGCGAGTACATCTTCACCAATCTCCCCCTTGGGCAAATTGGTAGGGAAAGCAAATGTCGCCGTAGAATAGAGCGCCGCGCCGCATAGCAGTGAGACTCTCATAATTGCGAGAAGAAAAAACAGCAAGCTCAATGAAAGATTAAGGAGCGTTTCAAGATCGGTCTACTGGAGGCGTACCTTGGTGCAAGGTGCAGTAAGGAGGTTTATAACCTTCGTCATGAAAGGGGATTATCTTCACGTGTAGAACAATGCCATGCTTCCAGAAGAAGCCGAGTAGCTCGCCACGTGTGGGAGGTGTCAGAGTCAGTAGAGCCTCAATATTCGCTTCACCTGCTCGAATACACAATAGCAACACAGCGATCGACATACTAAGCGACTCATTACGTCTCTTCCAATTGGCCCGTAGCATTCCCTAGGGTCTGTAGATCTTCGCCTAGCGCCAGCGGTACGCGGCTCGTGGCCCGCGTAGCGCAAGATTTAGGCTAGTCGTATAACTATTGATATCACACATCTAGGAGACTCCATGAAATGAGATACGTTTGAACGATAAGGTTGCAGCCGTCACTAAATCTAGCGACTCATGCGCCAATTTTCGAACGGCGTCTTGTCGTTAGTGTATCCAAGTTCTTGTTCCTGGCAGGATGGACAGTGCCAGACGAGGCCGGGAGAATCGCCGAGGACTGGGATGTAGTATGTGCAAAGCTGCCCAAGCAGTTAGTGGCGCTTTTTTGGTGTGCATGAAGGTAGCTACCTACATGGGTGAAAAGGGGGACTCCTGGTGACGCATGATCTCATGGCTGCATTGGCCTGGGGCTTGCCTTGCCTAAAATAATCTCCCAGGCGACATCTCACCGACAAACGAAGTCGCAACGCTGTTGTCGAAGGTCCCACCAAGGTCAGGGATTTCAGAAATTAGGATGCCTCCACGAGCTTAGCTGTGTGACGAGTGTAACGGAACGACTCTTCCTTCATAGCTGCTCACGCACTGGAAGAAACGTATCTGTTCTTGTAGGCCGTAATTCTAGTTCATGGGAGGACTTTGTGTCAGAGAGCGACTGGATCACCAAATGCCCTGTCCTCTGGCTTCATCTCATTCTCTCGTTGCAAATGCTCGCTAATACGCTCTCGATTTGCGCTGAAAATCATGCGGACAAGACAAATACGTGGTGAAAATGCAGTTGTTGAGTTGCCAGTAGTGACAGCAAGCCTGCTCGTCCTTGAGCACACGTAGATGGTGTCAAGTACTCGTCGGCTCAAATGTCGGACGATTGCGAATGCAAGGAAATTCAAGCCAGGTCAATCTTGATTGCTCGTATTTGATTCAGGTGTTTATGCTAACACTCAAACACTGGGACTTGGAGCTTCGTTACGCGGCTGAATGGACGTGGTCATGCCTGGTCTCGCATAGGCCATTGCTGCGGTTGTTGCTCGGGACCATCTGGGACCGATTCCGGAGTCTTGCAGGATACGCGCCCTGTCTTCTCGTCGACAGCGAGATCATCGAGTTCCAGGTAGCTACTAGTGTGTCTCCCGAAGACGTCCGCTCGTGAGTCGCTGCTAAAGTTGTCCGCTATGCTCGTTGGCATCTTAATTGATCGGCGCAAGCTCAAATTTGCGAGCGCGCTGCTCGTAGGTGTTGAGGCAGTCGCCGACTTGGTTTGTCTCGAATTGGTTTGGTAGTGGGTGATTGCTTGCTTGAAGAACACGCGGAGGATGGGGATCGACATAGCGACGATGGTCATAGAGACTTCCGCTGTGGACCATATTTGCCAGTTGTAGGCATCGTCTGGCTCAAGTCAGTGATGGCTTTTGGGGTGATTCAGCTCGAGGCGATGTTCTTACAAGACAAGTCCTGTCGCGTCAACAACTCAATGTATCTGCCTCTGAGAATAGAGGTAATTCCTGCTCTTCAGAAGAGTCAGCACAAGTCGTTGTTGTCACATTCGGGTCTACTCACAGGATCCCTAAGCTCATGGCGAAGCAGACGCCGATCTTCTCTGTCGTACGCATCTGGAGCTTCCACAAAATCTTCCACGGCAACAAAGCCAAAGAAAAGTCCATGAGTGCTGACCATACTGTTCTGAGGTCAGCGCAGGACAATCACTTAACATCAGCAGATGCTGCCCTTACCAGCTTGGAAGCGGCCGAAATGAATGGTAGGTCGCTTATCAATGCATGTGCCAGGGATGATGTCCAGAACGGCCTTTGCTAACGGCTTACATTGTACCCAAGGAAGAACAGCGGCTGGTGTAGCGAAGATCGCCAGAGTAGCTATCGCAAAATATACGTAGTATCGGTACCATCCGTTTGTCAGTCTGAGCAGAGTGACACCGAAGGCGATCTTGCTCAGACTGGTAGCGATAATGTTGATTGTAAGCCCTGTCGCACCGTATAATGTGATACGATCCAGGTGGCCCAAGTCGACTAGATACAGAGATCAGATTTTGACTAAATCTACAATCTTCCGGCGTTGTCTTACTATCGAGTACATGTTTCCCAAACCCGAGATTCATGGAAAATTGGTTTATGGTAACTTGAGCAAGCAGTAACGACTAGAAAATTTCAGTCACCCGTTCAAATTCGGACTCTGCCTTGACATACCCAGCTGATTCCGAGTAGACCATCGTCAAACCATAACTTCCCCTGGGCTTGGCGAAGGTAATATCGAACGACCAGGAAACAAGTGGCTATACCAAAGAGCGACCAGGTTACGACGGTCATGAGGGGTCCATGATCTTCGTCTGGGTTGCTGACCCAGCTTTCGATTGGTGATCCGGAGGACATTTTTGGCGAATGCACGAACGGAAGTGATCCTAGGAACGACAGGGACTTCACAACTCGGCTACAGGTTGATATGCCAGTGCGAACCAGTATTTCCAAAACTCTCGTGGTCGGTGAGGAAATAACAGTAGTGCTATATATATCGGTCAGGTGTGCATACTGATGGATGCTGTGAGGTAGCGGCTAGCCAGCGGTTCGAAAATTCCTAAAGTCCTAATATCCGGCGTACTTCTGGCCGAGTACAGCGGTATGGGGCAGCTCCGAAAGGTGAACACTTTGCGATAGTTTGAGAGATACCCATTATTCTGGAGCCATGTATGCGGATGCCCACTATGCCGTGCCGTCCCTGAGGGACCTTGTGGGGCGATGCCTCGCATCGATCCACACCCCACTGTAGGAACCTAAGCATTTTGGCTTCATGCGGGATCCAGAGCCATGATCTGGTTTGTGAGTCTCCCATGTTAATGCGCGACCAATGAGACTTGTCGCACGTTCACACTAACTAGCGTGGGCTAACGGCCCGAGCTTAAATCGCGCCCTGATGCTTGCGTAGTACATACGCCAAACGAGAGATCTTCCAGACTGTCAAGTTGTCCGCCTCGGCGCATTATTACAGATCGTTGCGTTTTTTGAGACGGTATTATACATCCACAACATGGGGCTGAGTCGGGCTTTTTCCAAGGATGCAGGGGCGCTCGCTCAACATGCTTGGTTCGTAGTTGGGTATCTGTCTAATAAGTAAGCCCGCCCATTCCAACTGCATGCACGCCAAACTATTGGGCTCGAGCACTCCGAATATGATGCTCAAGGCGAAAATTTCACCAGAGCATCGCCTCACTCTCGGCTGACCTCACCGGCGGCATCGTTAGGAATATGACTTCGCCAGTTCGCACTTGACTCACTGTGTGGAGTGGGCCAATACTGCTGATGGGGGGGAAACCAGTGCATCCGCATAAGGGGAAGTCTATCATAGTAGCTTGCTCAACCTATGGTGTTGTCAGTCAAGACGAAAGACCATGTTGCGTTGTGCAATGCTGCCTGAGATCTGCATTCGGGAGAATTAGGACACGCTAAGTCTGCCACACCTTGGTTACCAGGACTCTGCCAATAATGCCCGCTGGCTGTGATCTGTAGGAGGGAGCCCAGGCTGTGGTATCGAGTACATACCGGTAGAACTCGACAAGGGCGGAATGATAATCCCGGTGCAGATGACAAAGTCCACAGCTTGCTGGCAGCCTATCGGCAGCATGCCGTGGCATACTATATAAAAGCATGTTGGGTCGCAGACTGCTGTAAGAATGAGGGCCTAGAGCAGCCATAGAAGCCGAGGCAGTGGTGGATGGATTACCACTGTCTGCAGACTGCAACCTCGTGAGCTCTCCTGTCTCCCGACAACTCCAGGCTACATAAAGCTTCAATCGATGGTGTGAATAGTACCACTGTAGCCGAAGAACGGAAAGGCGATGCGGTCTTGCTATGCTTCAAGTCTCTCATTCTAATCTTCCAGCGTCGATTGTGAGGCTATCTGTGCAAGTAGCAGGTATCGCCGATCAACATTGCGAACGCTACAATAGTGCCCGGTACGGTTGCCGCGATGTCGTGAGCTGCTATCTCCATGGTGTTGCAGCCGGCATTTGCAGTGATGATTCCAAGGAGTGATAGGGTTTTGCCCGACATCAGCGCCCGATGATCTGGACCTCGTGGCCCACTGTAGGTGGACCTGAGTTGGTTAGCGGTCTATACCTATATTGAGCGCACGTGAATCGGGGTCGCTGCGTGAATCAGAAGCACATTTCCCAGTATCGCCATCGCGAATGGCTCACGTGGGGTGTACCTTGTTGGTGCCTGGCTCACATGCAACACTGGCTTACTTTTCAAGCCCATGAAGTGCATGTTAGAGGAACCTTGACCGCGAAGTCGTCGACGAAGAAGAAGAAGCTGGAGCTTCTGTTGACGTCAGTACTAATCAGGAGAATGAGGCAAGGCGTGTGAAAAGAAAGGACAATCCGAATGTGACTAGTGGCGGAAGAAGAGCCAGTCTCATCCGACGAGCGATAAGGCCCAGAATCTGCTCCTGCGTTAGCACATTCGGGTGGTATTGTTCACCTTCCTAGACAATCGAGACAGATTGTAGAAACAATGGGTGCGTAGAGTCTCAAGGCCATCGGTTCCAAGGCTCTCCCCTAATGTAAGCTTACGGCTCAATGCGCGCTGATGGCCATTGCCATGCCCGATAAGCTCAACCACATTTCTTCCTTCCCCAAAGACATGCAAGCCTTGAGCGTGGACTTGAAACAAGGTGGACTTTGAACAAGCTGCGTGAGCCAATGGGAAAAATGAGACTGCACGTCCATACGCCACCGCTGGTATGAGACCTCATAGAGCGTATCAAAAGCTTAGGGTAAGCGGTCGGATATACTTTCAATCCAGCGAGCCGCATCCTCGGAGGCGAGAGGTGCGGATTGGTGGCCACAAAGCACAGGGATGACGCATCTGGTCGCACAACGGGGACGAGGAGAGATGTGTTGGATGTGTCCCGATTTAGCGACATGCGACACACGCCGCCCTGATAGATGCTTGACCTGACATGCAAAAGCCTGTTCCGTAGGGTTGTAGACGTTTTCGATCGCGGATTGTGCTGACGCGAGATAGGCTGATGACTATGATTGCAAGAAGTCTGATCCAGGTCCCTTGGTAGAAATGGACAAGATCCTGCCACGTTTTGTTATCGTCCTGGAGGTGGCCAGGTAAGCAACAATTGACTTGTGCAAAATTTCGTCCTTTACTGCATGTTGCCAGCTGCGAGCGAGAACGACCGAGATAAACGACGTGGAATATGGTTGTGCAAAGGTACTGCACATCCGTTCGATATCACGGTCTGCAACACAGTGTTTGGTCTGCTAAGCCTTCCCCAATATTTGCTTCTCCGTTCGTAGCTGCTAGCAGACAGTACATCCCCAACACGCGAGTCTCAATTCTCACGTTTCTGAAAGACTGAAGCAGCTCCAAGCTGCTGAGTTAGCTTGTGCGCCGATCAGATGCCCGCTGTTGCGCTCGATGTTTGCTTAGCCAGTAAGTCAAGAAGCTGCTTTAACCAGTCGACAATTGTGGGTGTTGGAACTGACTGACTGTCACCATAGACATGCCGAGCGAGGCCGTTGTTGGTGGTCGCATTTGCTTTTGAGTGTGGTCGGCTTTCGTGCAAGCTCCTGGGGGCAGTGTCGCATGCTATCATTGGGCGTCGTGATGTCCTGAAGGTCTCACGCGACATCAGCCGCCGGAGGAAAGACCCTTGCCCTAATCTGTTTCTCGATACCATAGAGGACACATGTCGCATGCGTGTGGTGTGGAGTGATTGATGAAGGAAATAGTCCACAAACCATCCTGTTCGAACATATCACGCGTCGCACGGTCAACAACGCAAAACAGCCACGCAATGTCGTGCTTTCAGATAGTGTCCGGCTGCAATACGAGAGGCCCAGAGCGGCGCGAGTACCCTATCAAAGAGAGGAGGCGAAAGACGTTTGAGGGTGAAGTATCTAGCGTGCGATTACCCGACCGGTACGTCGCTTCCATGAACGGAAGTGGCTAGCGTCCCACTGAGGGGTGACAGCCGAATTCGAGCCGTGACATCATCCGGCGAATCCTTCCGCGTGGAGTGGTTACCATCAGGACATGGAGAAAGACGATTGCGGGAATTCTCAGCCGTTCGACAGCAATCATTGCCGTGCGCCGAGGGCCTGGTTACCATGCTGCCAACCACACTCACTTGGCGCATCTGGAGAGCGTCTGTTTTGCCGTGTCAAAGCCGTGCGGACCTTTCATCGCTGTCTAGGTGCGTTACTAGCAGCGAATCTAATCCAACTCCTCGCGAAACATCCCAACAGATTGTGGATCAGCAGTCGAAGTCTTGTTGCTGAAATTTCTATAAATCTTTCCGGACCCGTTGTTTTCGCCGGACACTTACGCTCAGTTTGAAATATACCTGGGCCGTCTTCCACCTCTTCGACACCGTGAACGGATATTTGGAACACAGATCCTTCAACCTTAGGCCTTTAAAGTCATAGACGACATCATGTCGCAAAAGCCCATCTTTGTGGCCACTCACCCTAGGGCCTGCTCGACGGCCTTCGAGCGGGTATGCAGCCTACTTTGACTGCAATGGCCGATATGGAGAAACTCACAGCCGCTTAGGTCTTCATGACACGACACAAAACGCTTCAATGCGTTCACGAGCCATTTGGCGATGCCTACTACTTCGGACCTGAGCGACTTGCTGAGCGCTATGAGAACGATGCTAAGGCGAGAAAAGAGAGCGGCATGGCTGATAGCACATACCGCACGATTTTCGACAGAATTGCTAAAGAAAACTCTGAGGTTCGTGACATTGATTTTCTAGCTTCGGTCGGCTCTTTTTTCTTGATTTTAAATTGGCCGCGTTATACTGCCCCAGGTCTTTTTCCAGCAAATACTTCTTTCAAGATTCTTCATCTGCTTTTCGTCCAGAGCTAGCTTACGACATGACTTTGGTGGTTTTTTGGAAGGCAGAGATCGAATGTACTTCCGCGATCTCTAATTATTGGCCAACATAATCACAAATATCAGTACAGTAGCAAGAAGCTTAGGCTAACAAATTCTAGGGCAAGCGCGCCTTCATTAAAGACATGGCACAATACTGGATACCACCCAGCGGCAAGCCTTCAACCGTTGCGCCATCGCTCTCCAACTATCGCCGCGGAGTCGGGACAGATACCACCCAGCTCTCACCAGCCAGAACTCGAGAGGAGTCAGAAGGTCCACCGTATCCCTACAACACCCACGGCGAGCCCAACAACCCCAGCGTCATCCCAGCAGATCTCCTGAAGACATACCACTTCACCTTCCTCATCCGCCACCCAAAACACAGCATTCCCAGCTACTACCGCTGCACCATCCCTCCCCTGGACAAAATGACTGGCTTCTACAACTTCCGCCCCGATGAAGCTGGCTACGACGAGTTGCGCCGCTTCTTCGACTACCTGCGTGCCGAAGGCCAGATCGGACCAAATTCTGCTGGCCAAAAGGCTGAAACGAACGGCACCAATGGTACGACGAATGATACTACCAACGGTCACGGTGACGCCGTCGAGATCTGCGTCATCGACGCAGACGACCTTCTCAACCAGCCTGCCAAGACCATCGAGGCGTTCTGCAAGACCACGGGAATCGAGTGGGATCCTCAGATGCTGATCTGGGACGACGAGAAAAACCAGGAACTTGCCAAGGAAGCCTTTGAGAAATGGAAGGGCTTCCACGAGGATGCGCTGGACAGCACGGAGTTGAGGGCTAGGACGCACGTGAGTGACTTTTGTGGATTACGTATTTCAGGAGGGAATGCTAACACAATTTACAGAAGAAAGCCGAAAAGAGCAACGAGCAGCTCTTTGCCGAGTGGACCGAGAAGTACGGCGAAGAAGGCGCGAAGACTATCCGCGACACAGTTGCTGCGAACGTAGAGCACTACGAGTACTTGAAGCAGTTCGCGCTCAAAGTCTAACTGGCTTCGTCATGAGACACTCTCTCGCGTCGCACTCACAGCAGCAAACATGCGAACAGATATTTCAAATAACAAAAGATATTCATTTCGTAGCCTAGAAGTTGCCAAAGCTTACATCTCCCACCCCTTCGCAAATCCCACCCACACACCACTTCCCTCGTCCTCTCATCTACCTTTCCACTTTTCCCCTTCTTCCCGTTCACCCACTTTCCCTAATGAGGCTGCGCACATGTAAGCCAGTTCATTCAAGACACAATGCATTGTTTCGTCAGGCTGTCTTCAATCCGTGCTTTGAGAGGCCAAAACAAAGATAACAGAGAAGACAACAACGAAACACGGTAATTTAGTCAGATCAGCTAAGTTCACCAAGCTGGGCGGCGACAATCTTCCACGGAGCCGAGTTAGTGCAATGGTTCACAAGTGTACGTTGTTCTGTGGTCAACCCCTGTTTGCGACAATACCATTAGGTGGTTGTGAATGACGAAGCAGGGCAGTCGTCAGCGACAGGGTGACCATTCGATGTGTTCGGACTTGCGAGAGTTGTCAGACGCAGCTCACGTTACCAACTTCCTAGGAGAGACTGTGCCGACATATTGATAGGCAAAGAGTTCTTCGCGAGAATGCAGCTCATAAACTGCATCTCTTCGTACTAGATGTCCGAGCCGAATCATGCATCGACGGTCGTTGCGCCCATAGGTCGCATCTACGGTCTACATCGGGGCCAACGCTCGGGAATCAGCAATGAGTCGATGCAACGATGGCAGAACGTTCGAGAACATTATCGAAGTCCGCGATGTACCTCTCCTTGGACCACGCATTGAGTCAAGAAAGTAGATGGGAGACGTGAACGTTATGTAAACTTGTGAAAGTGAAAGGAGAGCGTTCCAGCAAATATTGATGTTTGAAGTGTTATGTAAACAGTCGAACCTTACTGCTGCTGGAAAAGCCGAAGCTTCAAGATATATCCACAGGATCCATCCGTTGTACATTGCAAATCATGCCACATTAGACCCATCATGCAACCCAAAACTATGCCGAATCACAATCGTTCGAGATTCCAAGTAACGCCGGACCGAGAAACTCCAAAGCTACCAACAAATGTGTGATGTACCGGTAACTATGCTCAACGCCGAAGTCACAAAAGGATGGCAACCGAGAGAAAGGACTGACCGGTCATGTGCGGCCCAGCTCAATCTCTCGTCTCCGTTCCTCACGACTAAGGCCCCGGGAGTGTGTGCTTCGCTGATCTATGCTCGCGGGTCGATCTGTCGTCCGGCCACGATCCTGCCACCGCTCCCAGGCCTGTTGTTCGCCAAGACTATCAGGCCTGCTATCTGCGCGACTACGTCCCCAGTCAGCGTGCGCATGTCCCGGCGTGCCCACGAGCTCCTGGCTTCGTGCAACACGCTCTTGCTGTTCCGTATCTTCGGGAAGATCTATTCTAAACGTGGTATTTCCGCCATCAGGACTTGGTCTTTGGTCTGACTTCATGAGCAGCAGCGCCATCTGCTGATTCACGCGGTCATCTTCAGATATAACAGCTTCGGGGTTCGGTGGCGGCGATCGAGCGGCGGTCGGATACATGTTTTGCACGAAGTTGCTGTAGTAGGACTCGTTGGACCAGAGGTTGCGTGGCCCTGATTTCTCGGCGATCTTGACGATGCGGTGGTGTGTCCAGAGAAGGAGTATGCCGTACACGAGCGTTGCGGTGGTGCTCACCACTGTGCCTGTTATGGCGGACGTTCCCCACAGATAAGCTCGCGAGGAAAGAAAGTTGTAGGCTATTGAAACGAGGCCCATTGCGGACGATGCGAGGGCGGGTCTGTTCTAGATGTTAGCAAGTGATTTGTGCGCCATTGTAGAGTGCGGCGCATACAGGAAGACACCCTCTGCCTGGAAAAGCTCATTGCGACATGCGAAGCAGAGGAGTGCGGTGAAGGAGTAGCCCGCAGTGAGCAGTGCGACAACGAACACCGACAATACTGCTTGGCTGATCTTAAGCTGCGGTTCCTTTGTGTATAGGCCTGGCAGCAAGAGGTAACTGCGTGGGTGTTAGCTTCCATTCCTGAGTCCAGCAAGCAGGCACGACTCACCCTCCCAGTATCATCCATGATGCGATGAGAGCGATCAAACGCCAATACCACGGCGTGCGTTCCCTTTTCTCCTGTCTCTCCTCGCCAATGTTGATGTAGCTCTTGCTGCTGTTGTTGCGCATTGAGTTGGTGGTTCGCGCCTTCCACTACTGCGGGGAGCGGCAGCCTCGCGATTCAGGTCCGGTGCCCGGCGTCTACCACTTCAGCTGTCGCGGTGCCAGCGAAGACTAGAAGAACCCCTCATCCAGCGCACGAAAAGGCTGCAATGAAACGAGTGATGGCGAAGCGTTTCGACTATCCTGTGCCTGCTCTATACTGGGAGCAGCAAGATGAGGCTCACTATTCCTGGCAGTGGGAATCAGCCTGACGCGTTATGGAAGGGTACGTGGTAGCGCCGAGGCACGGTATGTATTGGGATCGCCAGACTAGTATGCGAGCAAATACAACAACAACAACAACAAGAACAGAACTGAAGCGAGTGTTGGCAAGAAATCGAGTGTAAGTAAGATGGGTTCAGAAACGACTGTCAGAGAGAATGAGCGGCCTTAGCTGAGCGGTCGAGGTCGGGAGGCGCCAACGTCCCTCGTATGGATGCTGAGGCGGAGGACAGGCTGCATCCATTCGACTCAGCCACGAGTTGTCCTCCGCACCACCCTGCACGCACTTTGCGATCATCGATAAACGGTGCTGGGCGCTTGCCCGGGCAGGCACATATCTGCCAGCGCTCTTTTGCGCTACCATGGGTCGCTCTTTCCTTGAGGCGTACTACACCGTCACCGGTGAAGCATGACATGTACACCTCTTCGGGCCTGCCCATCTCACAATTCCTCCATTCGATGTTGGAACACCATGCCCAGAGACCGGTCCGGCTCTCAGCGACACTGTCCACGCCAAGTCTCTCAGTAACGCAACCTACGTTTCTGCTGACCGTGCCGCGCACTTTTTTTTGCGAGATCTCACCGTGGGAGGCATCGCTTCCTCTCGGATCCGCCTTGTCGCGTCTTTCCGCCCCCACTCGTCTTGGTACGATTTCGCATTGGATGTGTGCCTTCAAGGCATGACGTAGCCTGCAACATCTCGTACTCTGGACGGTGTTGTACAATGCAGGGCGATAGCCACGAAACTGCGTATGTCTCCTGCAGCAATGCAGCATGATCGATCGTTGCAATCTAATTGCTCAGATTCGCCATCGATTTTCGTCCTGGGCGATACAAACTGACAGTACCTGGAGTTGTGCCACAATTGCACCGCCTCAGCATACGGATCAAAGCCACGCGACACAGCATCAATCGCCGTCAGGTCTCCAGCATGCGCCACTCAGACCTCCTATTGCTCTAGACTCTGACGTCTTTTCTCCGATTTATCCCTACGCTGTAGTATACTAGAGTTATATTCGTGTCTCAGCTCGTATTAGGTTATGTATGCACCTCTTTGCATTCGCAGCGACTTTTGTAGGTATCTACATGGCAAACCACACTATTGTTCTTGACACTTGGACCGTGCAAATCCCTAGATGACAAAACTTATATCCACAGTATACTTCTCAGAGGCTTTCCATATGATCTGTACCGTCAAACAATCTCATATTTAACACCCAACATTTTGCGAATATCGACTCGACATGCTCTGCTCGGTTCACCACCCCTGCCCACCATACCGCCTGTCGCAACATACGAGGGAGAGTTACAGGGGTAGCTCCGACGACTCCCCCTCTGTCTATCCTAGTATATTGTACGATGATAGCCTGTAAAAAAGGCTTTCTTGCTACAGCTTCTCGATGTTCTTGCTTATATTACTTTGTTTTATTCGCTTACTTCAACTATTGCAATCCTGGCACTTTCCCTCGTATGCAGAGGGAGGCGGTACGCTTCATCATCCCATCTGGTCTTTACTAACCTACGTCTCTTCTGACTATCGAACTTGGAGTCCGAAATGGCGTACCTCGTAGCGGCCGTTTGAGCGCCATCGGCACATACTTGCAGCGACGGTTTGATGACTAGTGTGGCGCAAGGTGGTTCAAGAATTACCAGATTGGGCATGTAGTCGGTAATGTGAGATTCGCAAAATAAGAGAACCCGTATTATACCGAAGATCCGAGCCTCTACCTGCATGCATATATGATCACTGGGGTGGGGTGGAAAGTGACGTTCGTGCGTTGTGGTTCAGTGCCCAGCAAAATTTTCGTCGTCCACGCATTTAGCCGACACGGCCAGCCGTCAACGCCTGTTCACGCACGCTTCCTTTATTGCGCAGTATTGAAATTGTTTAATCTGAAAGTCTTCCATCAATCACAAGAAACATCTTTGGTAGTATAGTAAGTCTATCTCATACCCACGATGTCCGTCCATCAAATACTAACACTCACAAGGTGGTCAGTATTTCTGCTTGTCATAAAACAGCGCGCAGGAGGCCGGGGTTCGATTCCCCGCCAGAGAGTACACAGTTGCATCATTCTTTTTGCCTTTCTGTTGAGTGGAGAAAAGGTTGGGTGTGGGTGGAGAGCCGAGAATCGGAGGTGTGAACCAATTTTTGGGTGAAATCGCGACGAGAACATGAAAACAACAGGGCAATAACGTAGATACTAAGCGAGTCGCGCATCCAAGCGAGTCGCGCACCCCACCAACTTTGAGCACCTCTCCAAGCGTGCAACTCAACCACATCCAGAGATAATACATAGATAATAATACAGTAGATTAAGCAGTATCTAAAGTATCTTTTTTACATGTACGTGAGTTGTGCCCAGTCTCTCTGCACCTCTTGCAGCGCGCCAGAGCCTGACGGCTGAGGCCTGATCGCTCTCCATCTTGACGCTGTTCACGCTCAATCTGCTGCTCAGCCTCCCTTTGAGCTAGTATGTCCTCTCCCTCTCCCTTTGTTAAGGTCCCGCGCTTCTGGATCCGCTTCTTTTTGCGCTGTCTACGCTTGCTTGCGGCTTCGTTGGCTCTCTCAAGGCTGGCAATCCGATCGCGCATTAGCTCAGCTGAGAGCATCATCACCTCTGCCCCCTTCTTAAGCTGGCCAATTGCTTGAATAATTGAGGCAGGTGATGAGCTCTTGTGCCGTTGTATGCGATCACGTATTAACGTTGATTGAGCCTCAAGCTCACGTACGTTACTCGGCGTTTTGGCTTCCCAGGGAGCCTCTGGCAGAGCGACTGGTGTAGGTGTACGGAGCTGCACATCTAGCTTTGACAGAACAACGTCTGGCTGGAGAGGGACAAGGCCTGCGCCTCGAAAGGCTGAGCAGATATTGGCTGACGTGAATGATCGCTCAAAGGCTGCCTTAAAGGCTGGCAGAAATTCAAGCTTTGTGATATGGTTGATGTGGTCGCGGATCAGCGCCTCGATCTCGCGGCTGTACGCGCGCTTCAACGGCGAGAAGCAGCCCACGTCAAGCGGCTGCAGCAGGTGGGATGAGTGGGGCGGCATGCAGAGCGTGTAGATATTGTTCTCCTTGCAGAGCTCCTGAAACTCAAGAGAATGGTGGCTCTCATGGCCATCAAGGATGAGCAGCCGACGCGCCCCAACCACCTTGCCATCTGTATGCTTGATAAAGTGCTTTAGCCAGTCAACTCCTATCTCGTTGGTTGTCCAGCCATTGTCGCTGACTGCAATGGCCCAGTCGCGCGGGATATTCTCCTCGTACCAGGCAGATAAGTGGTGCTTGCCAGCAAAGATAATGAACGGTGGAATAGCCCAGCCAGCAGCGTTGATTCCCTGGATTACTGTCGTCCATTCGCGATTGCCAGGCTGGATAGCTTTTGGTCGGCCTCTCCTCTCTGATCCTGTCACGACGAGCTGGGTCGTGATCTTGCCCATCATAAAGCCAGCCTCGTCGAAGTTGTAGACGTCATCATCACAGATGCCGTACTTGGCCTTTGTTTGCTCTACAAGCTCAAACCAGCTCTTGATTAAGACTGGATCCTCGCAGAGAGCTCTCTGCCTATCGTAGGCTTGATTGAAACGCGTTGTGAGACTGTCTGTACGCTTGACAAAATTGCGCGGCCAGTCTCTGCCTACTGGAGAGCCACCACGTGCTGAGAGCAGCTTATCAGCCATATCACGTACAGCTGCGTACGTAGGCGCAAATCCACGTTGATCTAGGTCAAGTATATAGCTGACAATCACCTCCTCTTCTAGCTGGGTAAGCTTCTTTGAGTTGGGCTCACAATCGCGTCGGGCAGGCTTTCCAGCGCGTCGGTCGCGCAGTGTGCTCTCAGGAACGCTAAAGATTGTAGCAGCACGTCGATTACTCTGTAACTGGCTAGAATTAAGAGACAAGATAGCAAGCTGAATATCGCCTTCAGCTGAAGGCAATATACTGTTGTGGCGTGGAGCCATTGCAGGTTGAGGTGAAATAGGTTTAGAAAGTTGGTGGGGTGCGCGACTCGCTTAGTATCTACGTTATCATAACAAGGCAATGTAGAGGGCGGAGCGTGCTGTCATTTTGTGGGTAGTAGAAAGGTAGGGACTGTGGAGACTTTTGGGTGGTGATGTTGGTAGAGGTGGTTGGACAATGAAGTGTATTTTTGCTGTATATTGCTGCAACAAAGAAAGATGTGGTTGGAGCCTGATGTACAGCATCACCAAGATTAACTTAATGGATTGAAGCACATGGTTGTAGTTGTGCGTGCAGTAAATTGAATCATTCTGATGATGATCCAAGACACGTATTTTCCATTTTATGTTTTGCTACGACGCAAAGAATTTGTCCCAATCGCCGTGTTGTTACTTCAAGTTAGGCAATTATTTTTCTTCCTGTCGAGCTAATCATTCATCACTATCAGACGGTCGCTTTTCCTGACAGCGATGAATGTTGGTGAGAAATTGCAGACAATTCAAAACAGATGCACGCCGCAACTGCACCAGGTGCCACAAGAATTCGTGATCGATACGACCAGCAAAATCCACCAACAAAGGGCAAAGTATATATAACCTGAAATAGTAGCCTGTCTCTCTTCAATAGTACTTGAATAGAGTAAGGAAGCTAGTTATGCATAACATATTAAGGATAGCCAGGCTCTACTACCAACGTACTCTTACATAGGTAGAACGCAAAAACGAGCCCAGGCTTACTGGGTTACTCAAAAAAGTGGCCCACGAAATCAGGCCTAACACCATGCACTGCAGCAAATCTCTCCAATCCTTCATTTATAACCCAATTCTTATAGACTTCAAGCTCTTGTACTTGTGTCACAATTGGTACCTCGCATCCTACTCGCAGGTACGTTTCTAGGTCTAGAGGAGAGGGTCGTTCTTTGGCTGTGAAGATGCCATATTCATGAGTTTTTAGCGTGTTGGTTTGTATGTGTCTGGATGTGCGTGTAGAGTTTCACATTCAAGCAGGTGGGAGCAACCTTATACTAATGTATGGTAGTTGGAACGGAGGCGCTCACCCTCGTCTTTGACATGGCTAGCCATCAAGTTTGCATTCTGGTACGCGAAGCATTGGGGCTCAGAAAAATCCAAGACCGACAGCTTTCACGAGCTTGGGAAAAATATTCGGAAGTTTTCGTGTCTGACAAGCCTGTGCAACAATCCCAAGACAGATGGCAGAAGAGAGATGGGACCATAGATTTTGATTCCTGAATTATTCAAATCAAACACCCGGAATCAGAGTCAAATCAAGCCGAGTCAACACGAATCAAAGTCAAATCAGAGTCAAATCAGAGTCAGGTGTTTTTGGTGTTGTTGTATAGTTATACTGCAAATGGGGTCCTTGGGGCCTCACTGTCGTTCCCATCATCACTGTCAATGTAGTTATTTGGCAGTCTATAAGCGACACCACGGTGTGACCAATCCTTCAACAATTCCGAGCATTTAATTGTGTTGGCACTCAACTGAGATCTCTCCCACGACGTTATCCTTCTCGCCTTGCTGAATGTTCGCTTTAACTCAGCGCTCATTGCAAAGGCAGAGAGCACGTCAATAACAAGTTGTGACAGGGCAGGGAAGGTTAATCGTTGTGTCGGCTGGACAATGCGTAAGGACAGTAAGCTACTAGAGCGAAGCAATACATGCTCAGCCTTAGGGTTAACAGCTATAATCAACGCTTTGAATTTGTTAGAGACCACGAATTTGTGTGATATACTGCACGCGGTCACAAAGCAAGCGAGAGCGTTGCGGAACAACTGCTTTTAAGCAGCACTGCGGAGGACTGTAACGGTTTGATTGTGACTAGATTCAGCATACTTTAGAGCTATACTATGGAGGCCTTGTTGCAGGCTGTTGGCTTGTGCAATTGTTGAGGGTGTAGCTAAGAACCTGCCCACAAAGATGGCATGTTTTCGGAGGTAACGAGCCGCATTGCTTGATGGGCCTTTCCAGTTACAATTGTCCTCTACGCAGTAGAAGATTTGATGGCCATAATTATCCCTCTCAGCCTCGTACGGTAGCCGTGCTCTTGCATACTTCCAAACTAACTTGTCCTTCTGCCCGAGGCCTCTGTAAGGTGCACTGCTGCCCCTCTTCCTCCTAAGAAACTGTGCCCCAGTCTCTGTCGCAGAAGTAACTGGCGAAGGCGTTGAAGGTACAGTTGATTGGGACTGGGTGTCGGCATCGTTAAGGAAGGCGACAATCCTCTCGTTGACATCGATCAGGCTAGTATTGTCGGTATCCTCTGCATTCCCTGTATCGTCCAGTAGTTCAATTGACGCATCACCATCATATGCATCATCTTTATCTGGGGCAGCGAATGTCTGGGCCAGGCGGCTTCTTCTGGGACGATTAGTCATAGTGGAAGGTGGGTCGGATAGGGTATAGCCGAAGTTGAGCCGGCTGATTTAATTGATTCAGAGTCAAATCAAAAGGTCATGAATCTGAGTCAAATCAATCAAATCAAATCAGACTTGATTTGATTATGAATCAGAAATCAAAATCTATGGATGGGACGGTAAAGGCGAAGCACGTGGACTTGAAGAGCAAAGGCCCTGCTCATCCGCAGGAGCCTACCGTAATGACCACAGCTACCAATGCTGGGGAGGATAAAACTCGCCCCGAGATCGACATCCTCACAATTGCAGACTACTCACAACAGATGCACGCCGCAACTGTCCAGCTGTACGATGCATGGATGAGCACGTTGGTATTCATTAAAGGTCTAGAATCAATGGGCCTCCTTTGCACCGGGTCGCCCACTCAATCTGCGAAATCATGCTGCGAAGGTTGGTTCACTAAAAAGGACCAAACCAAACCAACACCCACACGTGACCAAACAACGCGTCGTCGCTCAGTCATCGTAAACATCGCGCCCCAACATCAACTTTCTGCGCAAAGCACAGCACACCTCGCAACCTACTGATGCTTCACTGAGCGCAAACCGCACCTTGCACCTCACTGTTCCTTCACTGAGCGCAAACCGCGCACTGCACCCGCGAATATGCCTACATCAGACAACACTCCGAAAGATCGCGTCGACACTGCAGCGAAATCCATCAAGAACAGCTTCTTGAAAGGTCTCCAGGTAGCTTTTCGACCACCAAAATCGGAGCCAGAGCCAGAGCCAGAGCCAAAGCCAGAGATGAAGCCGTATACCGGCAAGTGCGGTGCCTGCGGCAAGGAGCCCGCCGGTCATTACACCCAGGTAAGACTTATGTGTACAGACCGCACGTGAGACGTGCACTGACTTGGTACCTGTACATTTGCAGCAATGCCCTAATCCTAAGATATGCGAGTACTGCTCAATCTACGGGATCGATCATGTTGTATACATTACGGGACACGACTTGAAGAGCTGTGAGCCCTCGTGTCAAGCGTGTCGTGGATCGGGCAAAATCGCAAAAGGACGGTACCATAATCCGGGGCCCCATCATCCGGACCCAGAAGTCAGAGAGTTCATGGAATATTCTCGTGCAGCAAGGGAGGCGGCCGTCAAGTACGTTTTCTTCCGTTCACAGTATCGCACTGACTGATCAATTTAGGGCTTTGTTCAAAATACGACAGCGGAGCATGCTCGAGAAACCCGAATCCGGTTCCGACGAGACTGACACGGTACAGCCCAACAATATGACTGTGGCAGAGTTGCTGTGGTTCCAGATCCAGGTTCAGAAGTTTGTGGAAATTGCTGCGAATTTGGAAGCTCATGCGGCCGATTTTGCGAAAGATGCTGCAGCTGAGGGAGAGGAAGGATGGGCGTATAAATCACCGGAGGAGCTGGCTGCGTCGAACGGAGAGGGATTCCTCGAGTAGACACTGTACCGCACCGCAGTTCACACGTGCAGCGATTAAGTTTACTAGCGCGATACCCTCCTGTATGTACACAGGGTTTGGATTTTTGACTTACATGGCGCAGCTGCTTCAAAGGCGTCAAGTGCGAATGTCGTCTTGGTACACTCTTTCACTGGAAGTCAATGGCAGTCTCTGGGTTTCACTAGGGCTTCTTCAAGGACGAAGAGCCTGTCTATATAGTTGTTTTGGCACACGCGACAGGCACACAGAATAATTTGACAATAGCTTTCCATTTGCGCACAAAACCTGAAATCGACAAGAAGAAAAGACTTGTACCTACTATTGCGCCCATGCGTCACGCAGCTCCTCCATGAAAGTACGTGCTGCGTGCAGCTCGTCTACTTCCATGATTTTCAGCAAAGGAGTGGCCCAACCCATCATCTCCGCACTACCCACTCGGCGTGCGCGCAAGATGATGGCGTAGAACAGCTGCTCAAAGACACTCGAATCTGTTACTGCATTAACATGCCGCCAATGCTTGTCACGCCCGTCATCAAACTTATTGAGCATCGCTTCACGGCCTGACAGTGTCACTGTGTACGCTAGTGTGTCGAGCACCGGCAGGTAACGTTGAAGTTCACCCGTAGTGATGCGTGTGCGGTAGTCGATGTCGAGCGTGCACATCATCATGTAGTTCAGAAGCTTGCTGTATACGACTGGAGAGTCGGGACATAACGGTCCGGTATCGATGCGTTGTGGGGCTGCTGGGTGGAATGCCATGAAGTGACAGAAGCGTTTATAGCAAGCTTTGTGCAGCGTTCCCGGAGGGACAGATCTACCACTGATGTCGAACCATGTCTCAGCATCCACGTTTGGCTTTTGCAAGCGATTGAAAGGCAGCGTTCGGGCGGCTAGTTCGTATAGGATGCATCCGAGGGACCAGATATCTGTCTCTGGCCCAGTGCGATATATAGCTTCAGGCGGCTGCCAGCCTAGCGTGCCCAAGTGTCCTCGTGGAATGTCTGAAGGAGGGTTCACTGCTGCTGAGCCGAAGTCAGCGATCTTGAACGTAGGGTGCAGCTCTCCGCTTCGAGCAGGGCGGAGTAGTATGTTCGCAGGTTTCAGATCTCCATGTATGATCTGCTTACTATGTATGTAATGCAGACCATTGTTGATTTGTTTGAATGCACTCCAGATGCACAGTTCCGGCGTCATGCCTGACGTTGCATCGATCAAGTCTGCTAAGTCGCCCGATTCGTAGCGCTCGAACACGAGCTGCCAGCATCCATAGCGATGAGGATGTTCCAGCACGGCCCGAAACTGCACAATATTGTTATGGTGCCCAAGGAGACGAAGGACACGCACTTCCACAGGTGGCGAGTACGATTTGCCATGGTAGACAGTCTTCACAGCGACCATTTTTCCCGTTCCCGAGTCACGAGAGAGATGTACTTCACCATTGCCACCCGAGCCCAGGAGGCGAATTGGCACGTAGCGTTGATGTACAGCGGCTATAGGGGCTTGCTGCTGCAGCTCGGGCTCTTTGCTTTCGGCAGTTGCATCAATCAGTTGAAGCTTAGCTAGCAGACGCTTGCTGCGGGTCTTGAAGTATCTCGCCGTACGGGATACTAGAGAAGGATGTTGCGAATCTACTCGTGTCGAATATGTTCCGTTTTGCGGACGACGAAGGTCCGGGTCTGTCGCATGTGGCACCGGTGTGACCGAGAAAAGATTGCGGAGGTTCTGGAAAACATTCATGTCTAGGCTGTGTCTCGCGGTTGAGTTGTGATTGAGAGTGTGTGAGGTGAATGGGGTTGATCGATATGTTTGATCAAGATCGACCGAATGTTCAGATCAAGGGAACGAGGAACTTGGTGAAGCGCACCGGCTCCGTGACCTAGTAATGCCTTGACACTGTGCATAATTTAGCGAACACAATACCAATGTGGCTGTGAGGAAACAACGCGACTTTCCGATCACAGGTGCGACATCGCGGTCGGTCATGATGGACATTCACAGACACGTGAAGAGTCATCTGTGTGAGACTTGAGAAGAGAAAGATAGTTGAATCCATCCTGATGTTCTGATGCTTGCTCAGGTGACCTGTACTTCCGTCTGTCGGGACCTGGGATCCTCCACGACAACGGAGAGACTTTGCATCTCTCTGGATCATCGCAGTCCATATTGTACTGCCGCTTTTCGATAGCAAGTGGCGTACTTAATACAGCCCGAGGGTGTGTGAAGTCCGGAAGGAGGTTGGGATTGTAGCCGCGAAAGACATCGGCCTGGTCAAAGCTCGGATGACGCCACGATCGACGTGTTTCGCATCTCACCAGCACCGACAACATACCATCACATCTTCACGATCTCCAAATCACATTTGACAAGCTTTGCGGATGATACAATCCATGTAAAAGATGCGGACAAGTATCGGCGGAGCTGCTACTGCCCCACGATGAAGTCCACTTGCACCGTAACTAGCGGCAAACGTCATCCCGGGTCTACGCTACGAAAAATGGAAGCTGCTGAATGTGACAGACGCCGCAGTGCCATAAACGTTGTGAGGACTCAGATAAGCGGCAATCGTTCACAAAACAACCCTTACTTCTTACTCGGACGGATCACATACCATGACAGACTCCCCGAAGCGCATTGGCCTCATTGGGTTGTCTGCTAAAGGGTAAGTAGGTTACAGTATCATTGGACAGAGTTAATCCTACAAGCTCGTGGGCGTCGCGATCGCATCTTGGCTATCTCGAAAAGACCAAGCTCTACAAGATCACGGCACTTCAGAACAGCTCCAAAGCATCGGCCGAAGCTGCCGCAAAGGAGTACAAACTCGACGACGTTGCTACCCATGACAAACCTTCTTCCATTGCTTCGGACGCAAATGTCGATATCGTAGCTGTAAGCGTCAACGTACCGCAGCACTACGATCTCATTCGTCCTGCTCTTGATGCTGGGAAGGATGTTTTTTGCGAATGGCCACTTGCTCGCAATCTCTCCGAGGCAGAAGAGCTCGTTGCTCTGGCGAAGCAGAAAGGTGTCAGAACCGCGATTGGTCTGCAGGCTCGTCAGAACCCGTCCATCATCAAGGCGAAGGAGATTGTCGCGTCGGGCAAGATCGGAAAGATCTTGGGTACGACGATGTACGGTCATGTGAGTACAACGAAGCTATCCCAACCTTAATTACACGCTGATCAACGACAGGGAATGATCTTCGGACCAACTGTCAATGAAGGCTTTCTCTACGCCTTGCCACTTGAAGCCGGGGCGAACCTCGTCACCATCCCTTTCGGTCACGCTGTCGATGCCTTGTGTTACGTTCTGGGTGAGATGAAGGACATCTCGGCCTCACTCGCGAACAATCGACCTGAGCTCGAACTCGTTGACGCCGAAAACAAGCCCACGGGCAAGAAAGTGAAGAAGACCGCGCATGACTACATCAGCATGAACGGCACTCTCGACGGAGGCGGCACAGTGGACGTAACATATGCTCCAGCCCTCTCGCGGACCGGCCGTGACTTCTATTGGGAGATCAACGGTACAGATGGCACGCTCGTGCTGGAAGGCGGCAAAATGGGTGGACACGTGCAAATGTTCCAGCCTACTGTCAAGCTCGCAAAAGACGACGGTGTTGAAGATGTGGAGGTAGAAAAAGCGCCCGACTTCTCATTCAATGTCGGTAAGGCTTGGGATGCGTGGGCTGGTGCGGGATTGGACAAGGGGTACAGCGTGACCACATGGGACGATGCGCTGGTTCGGCACAAGATGATCGATGCTCTGTATCGCAGTGCGGAGCGCGGTACAAAGGAGAACTATCTGTAAACAAGAATGGAAGGTGTGAAAGTCGTTGCCACCTTTATGCTGTCGAAACTGCATCTCTATGAATGTCCAGAACAAGATGTCAAGTCCGTCTTCAGCCAATGAAATTGAGGAAGTGTGATTCAAAGTCAAAGGACCCAGTCCTCATTGAGCCTAGCTCTTTCAGTTTTTGCTTCGCCTGTCGCCTTTCTCTTACGTTATGCAACACCATTTCCTAGCAACTCTTTAGTCAAATACATTATGGATCCATTCTCGCCGGTGATGTCACTATTCGTGACCGTCACGTACGGCACTCAAATTATGGCGAAGCAATGTAGCAAAGGCGCCGTCACGCTGGGCACGAGGCTTCTTGCAAAGAACCACACCGCCATATTCTACACCCTTTGTCAAAGCCCTTGGACTAGCCATGGGAATAAAGTACCTCTTTGACAAAGTAACGTTGCATACGTAGTGCAACCGTCGGGTACTGTCCGCTCACCGGTATGTGTATTCTCTCGTGTATGTGCCTGCTACTAATCATGACTGTAGCCACCATACACACCATTGAATGGTCTCTTGAATACGAAGAACTTCCATGTGTGCCACACTCCTCGGGTGCCAGTAGTAGTCTCCAAATCGCAGTCATATACATTTAGCGCACCGTTTGCACAACACCTGGCTTCGCAGTCCCTTTCGCAACCTTCTGGTCAAGGAAGAGCATGGCAAATGTCTTACCCAGCGCAAGCCCATCTTCGAGTGTCGAATCGCACTCACGAGACTCCTCTAAGCCAACAACATCAGCTTCGAGCTCCTCTCATGCTGCACACAACACGGACCCAGTCCCGAAAAAGCCCACTCACTGGATTGATGCCCATAACACTCTCAACCCATTCAACTGGCCTGACTCGAAGAAATGGCGCGTCACATTCCTCGCATGCTTCATGACCTTTGTCATCCAGTTGAACGGCACAATGATGACCAGCGCAGCCGAGCAAATCAACGCAAGCTTCTACATCAGCGACGAAAAGTTTCCGCACTCATATTGGCCTGTCCTGTCATGGAATTTGGGAGGTGCGGCGGCGCCGTTGCTAGGTCTGCCATTTATGGAGAATTTCGGGGTGAGGCGGAGCTATCTGGTAAGGCAGTTTGATGGAAGAGAGATTGGAGTGTGCTGATCTGTTGTGCAGGCGATACATGTGGTCTTGATTATCTTCATCATTCCGCAAGCGGCGGCGAGGAATCTTGCCACGATGATTGTTACGCGCATCATAACCGGCTCTTGCTCTGGGACGTTAGCGAATATTACGTCTGGAATCGTCAGTGATGTTTGGAGACCTGGGCGTGCGAAGAGCTTCGGCACTTCGTTGTACATCTGTTCGCTTCTTGCTGGGTTGAATATGGGTCCGGTATTCGGAAGTCTGACGGTGCAATATACGACCTGGCGGTGGTATGTGAGATCAATTCTTCAGAAACTTGCCTCGTGCTGATGACATGCCAGGATATTCATCGCCGAGATTATATGCTACAGCGCCCTTTTACCAGTACTGTTTCTCTACCTTCCTGAGGTTCGACCAGAAGTAATTGTCAAACAAGCGAAAGACAAGGATGCGCATCTGGTCTTCACCGGCCTCGAAAAGAGCAAGACCGCCCGCGAGATCATGAAGGAGACCCTCATCCGACCGACCGAGATGCTATGCACCGAAGGCGTCGTCTTGTCATTCGGTCTCTGGTCCGCGTTCTGCATTGCAGTTGCTTTCACTTTCACCCAATCAATCGTGCAGGTCTACAGTGGGTTGTACGATTGGACCTACTTTGGCACCGGTCTGGTGCAGTCGGCTATAGTCATCGGAGAGATCATTGGCCTTGCTGTATCCCTCTTCCAAGATCGCTTGTACTTTGACTCTGCAAAACGCAATGCAGAGACACCTGGCCAGCCAATGCCGGAAGCGCGTCTTTACCTCAGCGTGCCCGCAAGTTTCATTGGTCTCATGGGCGGTCTCTTCTTCTTTGCTTGGACTTCATACTCGAGCGTACCCTGGATTTTACCTAGCATCGCTCTGGCTTTCGTTGGCTTCGGCATGTTCTGCAGCATCGCTGCGGTCACGACGTATGTTGTCGATGCGTATGCGAAGTACGCTGCGAGCGCTGTAGCTGGGATCGCTTTCCTGGAGAACACCATGGCGGCATTCCTGCCACTGGCAACGCAGAGCATGTATAGGACGCTGGGCTTTCAGTGGGCGAGCAGTCTGTTGGCCTTCGTCGCGTTGGCGCTGAGCTTTATTCCGCTGGTGCTGTTGAGGTATGGGAGGAGCATTAGAGCGAAAAGTCCATTTATGAAACACGCAGCGTACGAAGGTAGTTAGATATTGTGTGTAGATGTTAACGGATGCTCTACATTGTGTTTCACATTTGAATGCGAGATACTGGCATCACGTGAAATCGCGCTAGCGTGGTTCGCGCTTTCCGCGTTCGCGACGCGTCCGCCGCCACTTTGCTCACCACCACCACCGACCGACCTTCACTCCATCGTGTCTCTCAGGCACCGTGATGTCCGCGCACCCCACATCAAGCCAATCATGAAGCCATTCCGGGCTCCGACCTTCGTACGGCCAGATTCCAATGGTTTGCCGGCGGGCGAGCCACCCCTCAAGAAACGCAGGATATCGTCCGACCAACACTCGGAAAGCGATGCAGCGACGAATCGAAAGCCTCTTGCTGCCGTAAGCAACCCCGCACCAGCACAAACAGCACCCGGTGGCGGCAATGGCAACTACTACACGGTTCTGTGGCGCAAGTACACGATGAAGAAGAACAAGACATGGGACGGCGACGGTGTGCTCGCGGTACTGGGTGGCTATGCTATCTTGACCGACAGCGACACAGGCAAAGAGATTGGGAAAGGAGCATGTACGCGTCCGCTCTTGCCTGGCTCGGGTCTGTCCCTGGGCGGCAAGGAGATTGAGATCGAGGCCGTCATGGACAAGGCAGACTATCTGGCAGGCCGCATGTTCTTGGGTACAGCTGCATCAGCGCCTGTGAAGCAGACAAAGCGTGTTGAGCCAAGCTACAAGTCTCCGGCTGCTAGTAAGGCGAAGCCAAAGAAGGCGGGTGGCATGTTTGGCGCTGCCATAGCAAATTTCGACGAGAAGGAAGATGTGCCAGAGTACAAACCTTCTGCATCTCGCAAGCAGCAGTTCAAGACGCCTCTGTTGTCGAATACCGTTATGCCGCCCCAACGCAATCCCTCGATCCCACAGCCACGTCACGATCCGACCGCACCGAACGCCCTGGTCATGAAGCGACTCTCTCCATGCCCCAAGGGAAAGCAGATAGTGGACGTCGTAGTCGATCCAGTGCTGAGCAAGCACCTGCGAGAACACCAGCGCGAAGGCGTCAAGTTCCTATACGAGTGTGTCATGGGCATGCGGTGTGAAGGCGAGGGCGCGATCATGGCAGACGAAATGGGTCTCGGCAAGACATTGCAGACCATCACTCTGTTATGGACACTCATGAAGCAGAACCCGATACATGAGAGCCAGCCAGTGGTCACTAAAGCCCTCATTGTTTGCCCAGCCGGCTTGGTAGACAACTGGAAGCGCGAGTTCCGCAAGTGGCTTGGGAACGAGAGAATTGGCGTGTTCGTTGCCAATGGCAAGGACAAGAAGATCACAAACTTCACCATGGGCAAAGCATACAACGTCATGATCGTCGGCTACGAGATGCTACGGACTGTCCAGGAGGAGCTGAAGAAGGGCAGCGGAATTGACATCGTCATTGCAGATGAGGGACACAGGCTGAAGACAGCCAACAACAAGGCTATGCTGGCGATTCAGTCTCTCAACACGGAGCGGCGCGTCATTCTTTCAGGCACGCCCCTGCAAAACGACCTGGGCGAATTCTACACAGCCATCGATTTCGTTAATCCTGGACTTCTTGGCCAGCGATCAGCTTTCAAACGTACCTTTGAGGCTCCCATTATCCGCAGTCGACAACCCGAGGCGAGCGAGGCAGAGCTTGAGAAAGGCGAGGCACGATGGAAGGAGCTCGTTTCCCTGACCAGCCGCTTCATGATTCGCCGCACTGCAGAAGTGCTCAGCAAGTACCTGCCGCCAAAGACAGAGCACATCGTCTTCTGTAAGCCGACAAAAGGCCAGGCTGAGGCATACCGCGCCATCTGCTCATCACAGCTCTTCGCAGGCGCTATGGGCAACATGGACATGGCACTCCAGCTCATCACGGTGCTGAAGAAGATCTGTAACAGTCCTTCCCTGTTAAACAAGAAGAAAGATGGCGAGGAGACTCCGTCCGAGATGTTACAGGCGTTGCTACCTCTCATACCACCCCAGGTGCTCAAATCGCATGCATCAAGCACCAAGCTACGTCTACTGGATACCCTGGTGCATCGTCTCTACACCACTACGGAGGAGAAGATTGTCATCGTCTCTAACTACACTACAACGCTGGACATGATAGAGCGTATGCTGGTCGCCTTGTCTTACACCTACCTTCGTCTCGATGGCAGCACCCCGTCGTCGAAACGGCAAGGCCTGGTCGAGAAGTTCAACAAGACGACGAAGGCCGCGTCCTTCGCTTTCCTCCTTTCAGCCAAGTCTGGCGGTGTCGGCCTCAACCTCATCGGTGCAAGCCGTATCGTCCTATTCGACATCGACTGGAATCCCGCTACCGATTTGCAGGCTATGGCGCGTATCCATCGTGACGGACAAAAGTTGCCAGTCAAGATCTACAGATTTCTCGTCCAAGGATGCATCGATGAGAAGATCTATCAGCGCCAGGTCATGAAGATGGGACTCGCCAATGCTGTAGTGGACAACAAGGCGTCTGCTTCGTCGTTCTCGAAAGATGAGCTGCGCGATCTATTTCGTATCGACGAGCGCGAAGGCTGTCAGACGCATGACCTGCTCGGTTGTACTTGCGACGGCCACGGCTTGCCAGAGACCAAGGTAGAGCCCGAGGAGTTAGATGAAGACGACAAATACCCTAGCCTAACTTCCGCGAGCCAAGTCGACATGGATGCTCAGGAATCCAAGATCAAGGCAAGGCGTGCCGCCAAGTTGCCGAAGCTGCGAATGCTGATGGAGTATCGCCATATCGACACGAAGGTCTTCAAAGAGGATGGTGGTGGAGTTCTCGATGAGGACGAGATGGCGCTCGCGGTCGATGACGATGTGTTCTTGGAGGTGCTGAAGCAGTCGGAGAACAATGTGGGCTTCCTTTTGACGAAGTCTTCATTGTGAGCAGGGAGGAGGGAGAGGAGGAAGACAAGAGCATTTTAAGAGCATGAGCATAAGCATAGCGACGGCGTTGTTGAATCTAGAGGAACATGAAGCAGGTATGCATCAAACGCCGGACTAAGATCGCGATATGAAACTCCGTACTTCAATGGGATGCCTACGTGCCATTCACTCATGGAATTGAGGTCAGCGTCTCACTTACCGCTCTGTTCTGTTAGGTGCTGCGTCATAGTCGCGTTTACGCGCCTAACTGTAATTTCACCTTCACCTTGTCTCTAGGTAATCATGCGCGACGCGCTCCTTAGCTTTTGTTTACACTCTCGTACTCTCTAATGTTTTTTGCTACTGCCCTCTCACCGCTTTAGCTCAACCACAACTCTTACTCCGAACTCAAGTACGCGGTACAGACGGAAACATGGCGAACAAACAGACTCTCTTCTCTACGCGCCGGACCAATAAACGAGGTCGCGGACGAGGCATCAGCCGCGGGCGCGGTCGAAATATAGGGCGAGGTCGATCGCAGAGCGCTGCGACTCCAAGCGCCCCAGAACAATTGGTTGTTAAGCTGAAATTTGACTATGGTCGATATCTTGGTCAACTACCTCAGTCGGTACGGGCCGCTATTGCGCAATCCACTGTCGGCGATACTCTTGGAGGCGGGCAGCAGGTAAAGGAGGATGCAGACGAGCAGCCTGTCGAAGATGAAGAGCTACCCCAACCTCAATGCCCATTCGTCACTGGACATCTCGCAGACCCATTCGTTGGGGAGCCGCCTGGGCAGACGACACGTGCTGGACGACAGACGAAGGTTCCGGCGTATCACGATACTGTTCCTTTGGATAGCGACATGGTGGAGCCGAGCTCTGTGGGCAAAGTCGATGAGGAAGAGGACGAAGAGGACGAAGAGGACGAGTATCAAGAGCAGCCCAAATCTGCACGTAAGTCACGCCATACACATCTGCTGGATAGAGTCACATGCTTATCAAAAGAAACAGCAACTGTCCTCGAACGTCAATCCAAAGCCAATAAGCCCGGCCAGCCCGGCCGACCCAGGAGCAAGGCCCCAACTTTGCCTATACCACCATTCGTTCCCCCCACAGGCATGCGCATGGATGGCCGCCACCAAGTCCCCGCCCATACCGTCGCCCCCCCATCCCCCATCCGCTCCACCCCCTTCCTCAATGCCGATTTCAAGACCTACGAGATCCTAGACTACCTCTCCAAGCAGTCCCTCATCCCCACCTCCCTCCCCGAGCTCACAAACTACCAGAACCCGGACGTCGAAGAGCCGTACTCCGCAAAGTTCCTGACAGAACTGTATATGATCGCATATGTAGCTGGGTCGTGGAACACGTGCGATTTAGTCGTCGATACTTGGATACGCATGTTCCAACGCGTTCGTCGGCGCGCAGATAGGACGGGTGAGGGAGGCATTTGGCGCGCGAATAAGGCGCTGAAGTTACTGAGGAGGGAGGGAAAGGTGGGATTCGATCCGAATCCGCCAAAGTATGGTGAAAAACTTCCTGTCGAGGATGACCCGAACGTACACGCCGACGCCTCACTCTTCGATCGCGACTTGCTCGCGCGCTTGTACACGCATACAGACACCAATTGCGGCGCGCGTGCCCTCTGGGCAGACAGCATGGCTCTCAGCGGCGCGAAAGTCGGGCAGGCCCTTGCGCGGAGCAAGAAGAACGACGAGCCGTGGCATCGGGATCTCGTGCACGATGTACTGTGTACGACGTTACGGCTTGTGCGGCGCAAGTTGACGCTCAAGTGCGAGGAGGGCACCGAGGGCGCGTGGTGTAGGCGTTATCACGAGCATTGGAAGCGTGGGCTGAAGTGTTATCGCGAGGTGGCCGCGGGGCAGGTGGTAGATGAGGAGGTAGTGGGTAGGAGTTGGAAGCGTGGTAGGCAGGAGGGAGATGTTGGTGTGCGGGGCAAGCGTGCGAGGTTCGAGGAGCGGGAGGTCCTGAATATTGATGCTGAGGGCGAGTTCGAGTAAGTGAGGCGGAATGAGTGTAAGGCTTTTGCTTGTCAGCATGGCTTGACACCTGCAAGTCGAAGATCTGGATACTGAACGAATCTGAAAACAGGAGCTTGGAGCGTACCAGTCATGGTTGGATATGTACATTATTATATTGTTTGTCTTGATATCGCTGTGTGCTGCAGACTATAGTCTCCGACTGGACACTTGGCGTCTGTTTATGTCGTGACACCATTCAGCCTGTGTTATTAGCACAGCACATACACAGCAGTTCCTACACCTTCTGCTAAGTGGCCGCTCGGAGACTATTGACTGCAGTAGACTTCGCTTTATCTGGTATAAGCACCAGGCCCCGCTGTTATACACCCATCCGCGCATTCCGGATCTGTCGAATTGTACGCGATCTGACCCACGGAACCGCCTGGCTCGATGCTTGGATCACGTGGACTCTGGAACATCCTTCCGTTGGCTGGCGACAATACGGTCTCCAGAATATCTCCGAAGGCGTTGCGAACAAGTGCAATCGGCTGGCCCTTGGTGACTGGCTCGTCCACGCTCACTAATTGCTCCACGAAGCCTCCGTACTGGGACCAAGAATCGTGGAAAGTATTAATTATGTAAACCTTGCTTAGGTCTGGTTCCACTGTGGCATTGGTAGGTGTGATCTTCAAATCGACCATGACGCGGTTGACGAAGTCGTACACGCGGTTGATTTGGCTGACGTTCCAGACTTTGGCAGCACCCATTTCCACGGTAATGGACGGAATGTTGTTCAACACAAAAGTGGTTTCGATTGAGCCGGGCTCGCCCGGGTCGATCTTGAGTGTGTCTGGCTGGAGGAGCTTGGCGAGCCTCTCATTATATGGTAATCTGAAGTCAGAGTAGCACCAGAGCGATGTTTCGCCGCCAGAGGATGGGGTGTCTACTAAAAGTCAGTCGTGGGCTCAATTGGTATTTGGAACAGACGTACGAAGATCAATGCCCACGTCTACTTGGGTGCCATTTCCCCAAATGTAGTTCCAGATGTCGTAGGCGAGGACCTGAGGTCCACTTCCTCCCTCCGAAGCAGCAGTGCCTGGGAAGACGCGGTTGACGTTGGTGAAGAAGCCGCTTGCACCTGCGGTGAAGTAGTTGCGCTGGTTAAGGTAAATGCCCATAGGATTGACCGTGGGCAGAGCGATGACTGGAACGCATTAGCAATGTTTAGCTTCAAGACCAAACTAATCGCATACCAGTTCCATTAAGTGTCGCGACCTGGCTCTCAAGCTGAGCAAAGATGCGTTGCACCACGCGTACGCCGTTCAGCTCATCGCCGTGAATTGCCGCAGAAAGGGAGAGCTTTTTCCCTGTTGCCAAACTTTCTGGAGTTCCTCGAGCGACCATGACTGGAATATGCACGGGGTGTCCGCCATTGAGTTCACCCACTCGAAGATAGTATCTTTGAATGCTCTGGGGAGGAACGTCCGCGAGGTCCAGATTTCGAATGACTGGTACACCGTTCAAAATGTCGCCCGTGAAGTTTGTTGCCGAGATGGTGCTGGCGCAAACCGCCAAGGTCGCGAGAGCTGAAGTGAGGAACTGCATCGTCGCGCGGAGATCTTCCTCTTTCCAATTGGAGGTCGCCCATCTTTTGTAGCTCCCAAAGCTCACGATAAGATGCCGTTCATAGTATCTCCAACTCCACTTCTTTCCGATTTTAGGAAGGTCAAGCAAAATAAATCGCCAAGGATGACGGTGCCAAGCCCGAGATGCATCTCAGGGCGGTTGGTGCCGGCGGTGCTGTCGGCGTTGCATCTCGGTAAATGTTCGCTCAGAAGACTGAAGATGTTTCCCGTTGAGACCTGGTGTGTTGGCACTCGGTTCATTACCGTCGAAGCGCCGGTGGAGTTGGAAGGTCGCGGTTTTGGCACCACGGAAACCGTGTCAGGCGCGAGCGCGAGGCGTGGGCTTACCTAGTTATGGGCGCGACCTTGTTCCATCAGTGCTGCGATCCCTCCAACATCGCAGCTACTACCTCCTGTCATCTGGGAGCGAGATTTACGAGAAAGATGCAGGCACCTTGCAGAAAAAGACGCTGTGTGGACCACAGGCTTGTATAGCTTCGTGATCCTTTCGCGTGACGAGTGCCCTTCCCGAAGTCTTTCTGATTCTCGTGAGTCTCACTCGTAGCTGGTAAGATGCAATACAGATTCGATAAAGGTGCCGAAGAGAAATAAAGAGCAACTTTGTAGCCTTTCGTCGTTTCCTTCAGCTTTCGCACATTACCATTGGTCGCGGTACGGGACTCGCGATAACACACACTGCAGACCTCGCGCGCAATTCGCGCTCCACCCTGGATGTGCAGAGTTGTAATCTGGCAGCAAGCGTCTTGTGTAGAAGAGAAGGGAGACCGCTCGCCGGTGTGTGGCGCAAGGTCCATCAACACGTCAGGTGCTGCCCATCACGAATGACAGATGCCAATTCGCGTTTTACACGGCATAGATTTTTGCCACAAGTACATCTACTCCGAGCGGATCCGAGGTCTCGAGTGGCCAGTGAAGTCACGCCGGCTGCAAGGGATCATGCATAGCGGACCAGCATTCTAGCTCTCTGGAATACACACACGATGCCTCCAAGCTTTGCAAGCTTTGCAAGCTTCGACCTATAGGTTGGCCCCACAGCTTGTGCTGCAACGACGTTTGATACGCTTGAAGCTTGCGACGCCGTGCTGTATCTAACCTCTGACTTCTGCTAACATGAATCTAGTTCACGAGGTTTCCGAATACCACTACCTCGAGCTCGGTAGCAGCGTCGTCTTCAACGCCATCCTCTTCAGCGCCATTCTCCTTTGCTCAATCCTCCTCAGCTGCTCAGTCCTCAGCTCAATCCTGTGCCATCTGCCCATCGAGTGTGGCCACGCTGACCTCAATTTCGACATTAACATATATCTCCACTTCAGTGTCGACCGTCACTCTTTCGCAGCAGACCGTGATCTCAACGTCAATCTCCATTTCGATATCCACAATGACCGTTCCTGCTTCAACTGTCTCATTAGTCTCGACAGTGACACTTCCACCGGTCTCATCAATATCAACATTGACACTTCCCGCGGTCACAATCACGCTTTCGCGACAGACCCAAACTATACTTCAGAGTGGGACCGAAGTCGTGACCTCAGCGCAAGCGGCGTGTCAGCCTCAGGTATCAGGGCTCCTTATCTCGAACTTGTCATCCCAGCGCTTACTGACAATGCACAGCAAATCACAACGACAATAAGAGAATCATACGAGGCGACGACTACCAAGACAGTGACTTTGGCTGGAGAGTTATGCCAGTCTCAGGTACACGCTGCTTACTTTCAGCCTCTTTCCTATCCGCTTTTCGACATTTCTTCGTCTCATGGAGCTGGGCTTATTGCAGACTAGTCATTCTAAACTCATTCCGCTGTGAGCTAACACCAAATAGGAGTCGTCTTCTTCAGCCAGCACTTTTGCGGATGTCACGACCTTGCCAGCAGTGACGGAGACGGAAGTACGGGCTCTCCATCCAGAACATGAATATAGACGGTCAATGTTACCAGAGACGTAACAGCAACAGTGACTTTGCCTAGAGTTACGTCGACGGTCACAGCCAATGGGGGGAACCAGGGTACTACACATATGGTGCACCGTCAGGCTACATTGAAACTAACTTTCCACAGACCATCACTTCATCGATCAGCAGCACCAGAACAACCACGCTGGTATGCTCGATTGACTCATGAACTAGTATCCCGCTAATGCTCCTCAGCCGCGAGAAACTGTGTCGATCACTGTATACTCGGTAAGTTCTGGATCCTAGCGCCCTTCAACGCGAGTGCTAACAGCGCTGAGGTTGAGACATCTACGGTTAGCACCAGAGTCAGTTTTGCTTTTACGAGAACGACGACATTGTCGGCACTGGCCACCACTTCTGTTACCAGAACCTTACCAGCCGTCACGCGTACTTCAGTATGAGACTCATCTGATTGGAGCGCAAATCGTATGCTGACACGATTTCAGAGCGTAACTTCGACTCGCGTGGTCGTCTCCACTATCACGAGCACCAGCGTGCGACCTGCAAGCACACGAACGATCACGAACGGCCGAACTATCACTTCAACCAGTTTGCGCACCATCACGAGCGCGCGGACTATTCTTAGCACTCGCACCGTCACCACTTCAATTGCTCGGGCTACAACCACGGTCTCGCGGACCGTGACTAGTACAAGAACATCTACCTTGTCCAGGACCATCACGAGGACCGCGCAGGGTGTGCGGGGTGTGGAGGAGGTGGACGCCGCTGCCGCCACCACTATCACACAGCGACAATTCCGCACGATCACGGTTGTACGCACGAGCACCAGGACCATGAAACAGCTCACTACCGTCACGCAATGCCCGACTACGTCCCGCCGGAGCTCTTTTCCCGCGAGGTCTAGTTCCCAACGTAACTAAAAGCACAATCTGGTTGACGATACAGGGCGTGGGTCAGAAATGGAAGGATCAGCTAGCTGAAGTAGTAACAGAGGATGACAAATGCATCCTGATTATAGTTCGGTCTGTTGGTGGGAAGGGCGTAAATTGTTAACACGGGTCATGGATGACGAAAGGTTCAAGAGTAGGGTGGTGCAGGGGGCGGACTGCGCGTTGGGTTGCTTTGATTCTCCTTCTCGTCCTTCGCTTCACACAATCGTTTTAATGAATATGGATTTGAAGTACTCCCAAAAGATTCTGATCGCTCTCATCCTACATCGTCCTCGAATCAAAGGTCCTCAGCGGCGTCCCGGCGCAGGCCATCAATAGAATGGATCGAGTTGCAAACGTCTAATTCAGGGTGCGACACAACTCAAGGTGGAGTTTGGCTTCTACAATTACGCCCGTTATCGCACTGCTGGGGGGTGCGTCATGTGACGAGCTCCCATTGCTGCAATGTGCCTGCTTCACGGCGTGCATGTGAGGTGCACGAAAAGGCATATTCACAACGGTCGCCTTTATTGAACGCATTGTAAAAAAGTTCGTTTACAATGCTAGTAGAGATTTCGTGAAAGACGTGTGTGTGGTGCACAAAACAGTCGTTGTGAAGTACAATGTTGTTGAAGAGGGCAGAAAAGCATATAAGCTGAAAGATCTTACGGTTCTAGTCATTGCAGAAATCATTATGAATCATGTCTGATCACCGAGACCCAGCGAGGGTCATGTCTAACGGATCAATCATGTCCAACGGCAACATCAACCCCATTAACAGAGACCCTCGCTACGCCCTCCCTGACCTCTCCACTGAGGTCGCGACCCTTTTCGAGCGCTTTTCCGCTCTCCTCAAGTCAACGCCTCAGGCCCGTTCCTCAACCTCCGCGCAACCAGCCGACGAACTTACCGTCCACCAATCGCGCCTGGCACTTCAGTTCATACGGTACACTGTGAACTGCACCTCACGTGACTCTGTTAGTCACTTGCTTACTCATCTGGTTGTGTATATAATCGCTCGCTGTAGCTCTCTCAATACAACAACCTTCTGCCTCTTTCCTGTCTGCCCTGTGCTCCCACATCCAACAGTTATGAGCCCGGATTCCGTCAAATACGCTGCAGCAGCTACACACAGGATGGCCAGTTAGTGGGTGACCACAAGCGAGATGCCAAGAGAGCGGGGCTAGGGTCGGAGCGCCAGTGCAACATTCAGTACTAAAAGCTACCATCATCCGCCGATGCCTATGAACGCTAAGCTGCTATCGCTTGTGCGACTGAGGCCTACCTATATTATCACTGCAACTTCCGTCCCCGCGTCGTCCAGTTCTACACGTCGTCCAGAACTGAGGGGGTGTGTCAGCCTATCCACTATATCAAACCTTCAAGCTACAACAGCAAGAAGGTCGGCCTTTTTGGTCCAACATATCCAACGGACTGGCTCCGCCTTGAGTGCAGCCATAGGCTTGCGCAGGTGATCGTAGACCTCTTGATAGATGGTTCGGCAGGTGGAGAGAAGCGCAGCACCGGCGTGTACCTTCCATACTAGCTGTAACTTGATCGGCTCCTGGACGTTGTAGAGCATGTCGTCCGCGTCGAGATCGAAGGTGTGGTGCACGATTTTTGTCGGCAGAAAGCCGTACACGACTAGTCGCAGCTCCTGGGGCAACTCGAGAAATTGGAAGCGGGGTGTGGCAGTAACCATGCTGCGGATCTGTGCTTTGTCTTTAGAGACTGCTGCCTATTTTCGCTACGAGTGTGTTAAGTGTATTGTTGATTGGTTGCTGCGCCGCTGTCGCGCAAGCTCTGAAGGCTAGTCTCTGCCTTCGATTGGGAGAGAATATGGTGAATTATCCCGTTGGGTTTTCGCGCGTTAGGGGCCAATTACGCTCTGCGCTCCAAAATTTTGTGTGTGTTGTTGAGTTCGCTGCCCGTAGAGTTTGTAGGTAGGTGTGGGCTTCGCTAGCGCCGGGACTAACCTAGTGCTCTACCGGTACCTGTGATGACGAAGGACATAGAGAGCTCGATCATTGGATGTCACGATTCGAATCTCGCTTATTCACCACTACAAATATGGTACTATGGAGGGGTAGAGTGTGTTCACATTTTGCTCCCCATTTTTTCCGCAACATTGGATCACTGCAACTAAGAGACAAGTAAAGAGCTGCCCATGGGCGCTAGAGATCAAAGTGATGAGCGTTTGAGTTTGACCCAATAATATTGTCGCAATTTAGGGTGCTACATCTTGTTTGCATTCAGCTGTCCTTCTGGTAGCAATGCATACATCTCCGACCAAATACTCCCGAGCGTCCAGCTCGCCCCATCAGTGTGAATGTAAATTGACACCCTTCGTTAGCCAATAACCCTCTCTTCATCCGCGGTACCAGTGTAATAAAGCAACCAGCGACGGGACGACGACGAACATCCAGATTTTGGGCCGCTCCATTCGCACCGCCTCACTTTTCATCAAAGTTTTCTTTAACCCTATCCTCTCGTACCAGTTCGACGCGGCAAACACAACCTCAAAGTCCCAACTGTGGTACGCATACAGTCTCTCCGAGTTGATCCGGCTGTTTTCCTACAACACACACCTGACCGTCGTCGAGCTTCGCGAGGTTCTGCAATCGGGGCCGAGGTGGACGGTCGGTGTTCGCTCGAAGAAGATATTGAACGCCTGGCAGTATTTCGTCTTGTCGCACCAGTTTGCACACAATTGCGGAAAGTAGTCCGAAAGGTCGTGACTTTCGAGGTAGTCCAACTGGCCTTGTAAGATGGGGCCTGTGGCCTCCGTGAAGACGAGCGAGAAGTTCGCAGGTACTGCGCTGACGGTTGCTAACGTGTGGAAGCCAGAAAAGAACCGAAAATCTTTTGCGGTATCTGGGTAGACCCATGCGCCGAGCCCAAGGGGTCTTGCACTGCAATTGCCGACTTCCTCATTGCGAGGTGCGGTGATCAGGGCTGGATACGCGTGGGGTTCTACAATTTTCTTGCCGGAGACGGAGTGCTCCAAGGGTTCGGAAGCTAGCGAATGGTTTCCGGACGACTGCTGCGCGTGCGTAAGGAAATTGGCTCCCAGCAACGGGAGAAGCGTAGCCCAGAGCATACTGATAGCGTTGTACTTCGATGAGCGATAGATGATGGCTGAGACGGGTGTGCTCTTGCTGATGCTGATGATGAATGTCGTTGTCGAAAGGATGGACGACGAGACTCGAAAGTGCAGCCATTCCTTGTGGTTGCCTCTATTCAGGCTACGCTTTCCTCGTGTTGTAAAGCGACCTTGTACCTTTGTAGCTTCCATGTCTGTAAACGTGCCTCACAGCTAGCGTGTTCCATACTACGACCGATTTAGCAGCACACATGTAAGATCTTGAGTATCAAGGGAGAAGTCGCATTAGACTTTGTTCAGCTGGATGCTTGTTTGATCGAGATTTTTGTGTATAGTGTGTCCTGAAGGTCGACAATGTGACTGAGCACCATCAGCCTCACCCCCCAAGATCGCAGTGTAATCTCAAGCATGAGCAGGGAGATGCGTCTTCTGTGTAAAGGTCGTAGAAGTAATCTAAGGTGGATAGGAAAAAGCAGCTGGCGACATCTGCTAGAAGAAAGTCAGGAGTGGGGCCGTTCCACCACTGAAGCAATTGAAGTGATAACGTCACATGAGTTGGGGATTGTAACACATTCTGGAGTATCTCATCGAAACCTGTTTCTTACAAGGTCTACCTACATATCGCAAGTAACACTTCAGGTAGTACGTGCCAGTCTCGCTTGTCCTCCATCTACCCTTCACTCCCACCCTGCCCCACCCCTCCAATCCCGCTCCCACCCTATCCCTGCCCCATCCCCATAAAACACACACTATACCCCCAGGGATACCACCGCATACTACTCTATCCATTAAGATCCTCGGGAGCTGTTGATAGTACCCGGTGCATCATCGAAGCCTCTCGAAGTTCCAAAGGGTGGTCCGGAAATCAAAAAACTAAGTGATGTGCAAGTCGCGTGTGTTTAGATGCATGAAGTCGTAATATCGGATCCGTTGTGCATGCGGCTGGAGTAGGGGTGGGCGGCTAAAGAGGTGAGGTGGGGAGGGGGGGTGGGGGGGGGGTGAGTTGGGTAAATGGGTGCATGGCGGGGTGCATGTGAGGATCGATGGATGAGGGGATGTACACCATGAGAATCCGAGTTGAGATGTCATATTACTCTTGTGGCCGTTTTCGACTGATTGTGTAAGTCGTCGTGGACAAATGCGTTGGTCCTCGAGCGAAAAAGCAGAAGCACGAAGGTGACGTCACGCATGCTGGCGGATAGCAGTTCGATCACATAGATAAATTCAGTGCTCTACATATGCTGCCCAATCGCCGTCAGGCGTTTGCCCTCAATATACACAAGGAATCCTCCTCAGAAGACGCAACCGAAACGCCAGACTCAACCCCAGCCATAGCCACAACAGCCAGCCGGAATGTGACCCAGTGACAAAGGAAAGGAAGTTGTAAGACGGACCCAGCTGTGAGCAGCCTGGGAGTATGACAAAAGAAATCGTACAGTCGTTGGTGAACCAAAATACAGTCTAACATAAATCACAGGCCATTGGCATGTGGGTTGTCGCGGTCAAGAATAAGAGTGAACCAAGCTTCAGCAGGTCTTATTGATCTAGCATCGACGTGAGGGCAGCTACCCTTTGGAAGACGGGCTCAGCGGCAGCAATTCTCCTCTCCAGGCGCTCAGCGAGACGTGCTTCTAGTGCTTCATCGGCGATGACGAGAGTGAAATGTGAGAGTGTCTTTTCAGGGTTGGTGAAGAGGTTCTCGAAGCTCTCAAGAGGGGTGGCAGGGGAAGTGGTAGCGGCGGCGGAAGGAACAGGCGACGAGGCGTAGAGGTCATCCTCATCAACGTCCTCCTCATCGATAGCGGCGTGGACAAGCTGCTCAGACTCGACGGGGCGCTCAATGACGGGGAAGTCAGGCTTGACCTCGTCAACGGTAGTGGCGTCGTCCTCGGCATGGAAGATGGCGCTGTAGCCCTTGCCGGACATGGCTTCAGTGTCGAGAGGGTTGGCTGGGCCTTCGGGGAGCTCGGTGACAGCAAAGACACGGGGCTGCTGGAAGCCGAAGCCACTGTTGACGCCCCAGTTGCCAGTGTTGTTGTTGATGTTGAGCGACGAGAAGTCGAACTGTGTCTCGGGGACGAGAGTCATGCCAACGTGTGTGTTCTCTGCCTGCGACATTCCGCCGAACTGCTGGGTCTGGAAGGATGCTGGGGCAGGCGCAGGCGCAGCAGCGGTGGGAGTGGCGGTCGATGCGGCCGTAGACATGGAAGTCTTGGGCTGCAGACTTTCCTCGCGAGACAGATCATCGAGGAAGGGGGTGAAAGCCTGGTGGCGGAGCAAGCGCTCGATGAAGGCACGCGAGCGGGCATTCTCCTCCCTAAGCAGGCGGTTCTCGGTGCGGAGGTCGTTGGCCTCGTTGACCTTCATCTGGACTTCACCTTCAAGCTGGCCAATGTATTCTGTTCATCGTTAGCCTTGATTAGAAATGAGTATTGACGGTACTGACCCTTTCGCCTTGAGCGGAAGGCACGAGCGGACACCTTGTTGCGGAGCTGGCGACGCTCCTTTGAGCTAAGCTTCTTGCCCTCCTCAGAGGCGAGCAGCCTTTCATCCTCGTCCATGTCCTCTTCGTCCTTCTTGGCACGGATGATGTGGGGCAGGAGGTCGTGACGGTCATCACCCATAGCTGAGGCGTCGCTCTGGCTGCTGGCTCGGATCTGTGCCACGACGCGGGCGATAGTCTCCTCGGTGCGAGCGTCACTCAATGGGCTCGACAGCTTGCGTCCAGGTTGAGCGGGTTGTTGACGGGCGGATTGTTGCTGCTGCTGTTGTTGCTGCTGCGCTGCTTGTCGCTGCAGAGCCATCTGCTGAATCTGCTGTTGTTGTCGTTGCTGCTGCTGAGCCTGTGCCTGTGCTTTCGCCAACGCCGCCTGCGAGTGCATGCCCGGCCAGACCCTAACCTGGGGAGCCTCTTCTATCGACGCGGGGTCGACAAAGTCGTCCTGGCCATTGTCGTTGAACATACTGTAGTTGGACTGCTGAAATTCCATGCCACCCATGTTCATGTTGGTGTCAAGTGGCAAGCCGGTGCTGTAGAAGCCGCCATCCATCATCGACGAGTCACCCATTAGGGTCATCTCATTAATGCCACTCGAGTTGAAGCCGAAGCCAGAGTTGTACGTGGCATTCAGGTTAGCGATGGAGCCTGACGGCAGGCCGGTTTGCTGCTTGAAGCGCTCGTACTCATGGCTGGGCTTCGCAGGTGTCTGGAGCTCATCGTCGATGTTTGTGCTGGTGGGGCTGGTGATGGTCGAGGTCGCGCTCGACTCGCGCTTCAGATTCGCAGGCGCCGGCGATTGGAGTTGGCTGAAATCGAAGAACTCGCCTTCCGGGTCGATGCATTGATTGGTGTGATGATTGTAGGTCGGCGCCATTATCATCGCAGGCTGTATTGCGGTGGCCATTGTGAATTCTGTGTGTCCTGGAGGACAATACTGGATGATATGAGGGTCCTTAGGCAGACAAGACGATGTGTATGGGGTGCGGTGTTGCGGGACTTTGGTGGCTGCCAGGAGCGGTTAGGCTGCTCAGAGTCGTCGTCAGCTCCGTTCTGTGGCTGCCGGTATTGCCGGGTCGTATGTGGCTGAGCAGAGCGACCTCACGTTCGTCCGGAACCGATGAGATGTTAATTCTGTGATGGAAAGTGGTCGAGATATGTGTCAAAGCGATGGTGTGTGGTGTAGGAGTGTCGTGAGTGAGGAAGAGGCGATGATCAGTGCGAGGGAAGGGGCTCTTTTGCTGAGGAGGTTTCATCTGGGGCTGTGCTGCCCAGTCTTTCGCTCACTGGTCTCACGGAAATAGAAGACAGGCCAAACCCCGTTCATACAGTTTCGCGTCGATCTATGCCACACCAGCCCTTGTCGGGCCGCCCGTTGTGCACTCGGATTTGCCTTTTCGGGCGTCGCAAGAGCACCGTCCGAACAGTGAGCATCTCAAAGATGACGATTTGCGTTTAACGCTGCACATGAAAGAGGAGGTGTTCTCCTCTGGTTATGCACACTCCCACACACAGTTTACTTGTCACTCTCGTGGTTAACATACTCGACATTCCGGGGCAGGACCAAGTCTCTGCGCACCGCTGGGTATTCGACGGCCTTCGTTGGCAACCTGGCATTACGACACTTCATGCACCGGCGCAAAAACACCGCCGACACCGAATCGCTCCGCACCACTCACAGACCTCACCATCCACCAGCCTGAGGCTGTGCACCACCAAAGCAGACAAAATCGCGAGCCCTCGCTGCCATTCGTCCACTCGGCTACTCCTTGTGTAATCCTGCGCGAAGAGCTGCCCAAGTTGGGTGCTTGTCAGCAAACAATCAATGAAGCTTGGCCAGGCTGTTGTTCCTTCGAGTATTGTTGCGCGGGGAAGGAGCAATCGTACGCGACGAGGCTTGGATCTCGGCCGCAAGACCTCAGTCTTCAGCTTCTCACTGCATGTGGAGCTTGCGTTGTCAACAATATCTCCAAACGTACAGCAGCTGCGACTACTGCGGCCTTGCTTTTGATCTCCGCTGCAACTCCGCTGCAGCTGCAACAGGCTGACAGTTGGAACATGTTGACCGCCGTAGAGCCGCGCCCTCTTTGATTCGTAGCTTCGTTCATCACCACACTTGCCAGAATCCTGAGGCTTGATGTCATGGACGCATTGAGAGCAGTCCAGTCTTGTTCCAAAGAAGCTTGAGCACTCGCCTTTCAAGCATGTTCTTCATGGACTCAGCATGCAGCACTTCAAGGATACAGCATGCACACCAATTCGACCAACGAGTATCAGATGCAAGTTTCGAGCCACAACATGACACCAACGCCGTTGGATGTCAGCGCGCCTTCCAAACGCCAGGTTCTCGAGACGTCTATGCTGCGGAACATCCCGACCACTGACAGCAGCACGGCAACTTCCTGCGCTAGGTTTGATGCTCAGGAGAAAGACGAGGAACCCCACACTGATTTGCATTGGCACCGAATCCGAGCATCTTGCACTGCCATTCATTGCCAAGGTATCCGAACCAGCATGTGAGATATTGATGATTGTTGCTCTCATCTGGTGTATTGTGCGATGCACGTCTTACTGTCTGGAATAGGTGATGATGTTCGTGTATACACTCTGGATCAGGTATGTAAGAGTATACGATACTCTTCGTGGCTTATATCCTGCTTATGTCTCGTACAAAGACTACGCCTCACACGCAGGGTGCGTATACAGCCCGCAGCATACGGTGAGGCACAAATTGGCTTGGCTAACGTGCTTGCCTGACAATGAAATCTACGGACATCTCACGGCTTGAATTTATGTCCGCAGCGGAAAGTTTATAAAGTGTAAGGCCGTAGAGTCGTTTATTTACTTGGCCAAGCTCATCTTTCAAGGTTGAACGACATCCGGCCAAGAGATTTACATCAATTGCCAGTGGATCTGCATGTTGCGCCGTTGGTCTTGTTTCTCACATCTACTTCCTGCCCCTCATCTACGTAGTAGAGCTCTATCTCCTACAAATCTGCCTTGGTAGCAGCTTGCGCCATCTTCGTCCTAACTGAGTTGCCGGATATCATGGGCATTTCTACATCAACATCGATCATATATGGATTTTCAGCCAAAAATGTAACAATAAATAAAGTCTCCATACTTCCACAAATTGACATCCGGTCTACATGTCATTCTAGCCTTTCCAACCGTATTTCTTCGGCCACATCGTCACGCCACACGCCGGAAACACTCCGTTCACCCTCACTGGTCGAACTTTGAGCATGTTTCGTCAAGCTTCGAAACGGCATTTCAGTTGGTGTCGGAGGCATGGCGCCGGCTGGCTGATGAGCAGGTATCCGGGTTAATATGTTTGATATGGAACTTGTCCTTGACTAGCAGACGTGCGGTGCAATAAGCTTACATCGGTTCCATGGCAATTTCCTTGCCTTGACAAACCTAGATGAAGACGAGAAGCGGTGGATTGCGATGAAGACTCTTCCGCCCCTTGCAGCAGCGCTGATCTACTAGTCATACCAGACCTCAGTTACATTAGCTATTTGACCGTCGACACAGCAACAATACTGACAATGTAGACGTGATACTGCTACAATACAAAGTATATATACACAACTCCGTCCTTGCTGCTTTCCCACCCATCAAGGCCTATCAACCTTCGAGTGATAATCATCATGCTCGTCTGACAAGAAGCCATGTACATCTTCCTCATCCGGCGTACGTGCTTTTCGCGCTCGATTTCCATTCGAAACATCTTCGTAAGCTTGCTGCTCGCGCAGTTCCGCGTCGTTGTGTTGATACCTCGCAGTCGACATGTGTTCCTGGCCATACTGCGCTGGCTCGTATCGGTTCATGTCAGAAGGCTGTGAGGTCGGTTCAAGCCAGTCCTGCCTGTCGGGCTGCTGTACATTAGACTGGCGCCGACCTGCTTCATGCTGCTGCATCTCTTGATCAAGCACAGCGTCGCCGGCACCCTCTCTGTTCGTATTGGCATTCCAAGTGAATTCGCCCGTGCTCTCAGGGTCCAGCCATTGCGTCTCATACTCCTGAGCGTTCGTGCTCGAACTTGCCCGGAATGGATCTGCTTCGGGCGCATGATCTACTACCTGGTCCTGGCCTGGTCCATCATTTTCTAGCAACCCAGATTCGCGAACAGTCGCAAAAAAGCGATATCGATCCTGCTCTCGCCCGAAGATACGACCCTGCGTACCGCCCCTGCCGTGCTCGACGTCTCGCAGAAGATCTCGAGCGCGATCGTAATCGCCGTCACGCAAGAGCGCGTTAAGTACGGTGTTGAGTGCCGACCAGCCAGGGTACCTGCCTTTCGCTGACATGCGCGTGACGACACTCATCATTCTGCCGATTTCGCCGTGTCGGGCGTACCCTTCAATGATACGTTCAAAGAGGTAGCGATCTACTTCTATCCTGTGGTTCGTAAACAGCTGCTCTGTGAGGACGTCGACGGCTGCGATGGCCGGTGGTCGTTGCTGGAAGTATGAAGTGATGATGGATGTGTATATAGGTGCGCTCGGAGAGATCTTGCGCGCCTGCATATAATCGATGATGCGGCTGACAGCATTGGCGTTGGCGTATTTTTTGAGTAGGCGATCGATGGCTGCGCCGTAGATGACCTGGTTGAGCTTCAAGCCGCTGGCTTCGATGCTTTCAAGTAGCGTAATGATCTTGTCACTCTGCTGGCTCTCCGAGATTCCATCGAATGCTCCGTTGTCGAATGAGGCGGTTACAAGCAGACCGTACGTTGCCAAATCGACTTCAATTTTTTCGACTTCCATCTGTCGCAGGATCTTGAACGCTGTGGAGAACTGTCCTCCACGAATGTACATCTGCATCAAAGAATTGTAGGTTATGACGTCCGGCTGGATGGAGAAAATGCCGGCCCAACCAAGTATCTTCTGGACATAGCCTACCTTCTTGTCGTGGCTCATTCTTGTCAGCTTGACAATTGCAGTTATGGCGCCGTTGACGACCTCGATGGAAGGCTTCGCGAGATTGTTGATTGCTCTAGCAGTTGACGAAAGGTTCTTGGCGCCTTTGCGATTCTGTGAGTGGGTCTGAGGGGTCTTGATAACAGTTTCCGCAGACAACCAGCGCTTTCCCATGTCTTCGAGAGCTGCAATGCCAGGAACTGTTTCGCCGAGTGTGATCAAGCCGTGCACGCGGCTTGTCCAGGCATAGTTGTCTGGTTCGATCCCACTTTTGAGCATTCGCGTCCACATCGCGTTGAAACCCTCGAGGTCTCTCGCTTTGCTGCAACCGTCCATCAAGGCAACCCATGACTGTATGTCAGGCTTAACGCCATGCCGCATCATGTGGTTCCAGATTTCGACTGACCGTGGAGCCTGAAGTTGGACGAGGAAGCCCGAGAGAAATGCATTGTATACGCGCCGGGGGATGGCGGGTTTGCCTTCTGTTCTGAAAACCTCTAGGACCTCGTTCCAAAGACGGCCCAGAATAGCAGCAGAATCTTTCGAAAGTACTGCACGGCCTATTCGTTTGAGGTAGAAAGCCTCCAGGTTGGCAGCTTGGTCAGCTTCTGACTCGGGCACGCCCTTGCCTCTGGACGCTATATCAGACATAGCTTTTAGGGGCGCGTTGTTGATCTCTTCAGTAATCTCGCGCCTAATCCCTTCGGTAAGTAACGTAAAGCGAGATGAATCGTTCACGTGAGTGAATACAGGATCCACGTAAGACGAAGCCAACAAACGCTCCAGAAATCGAACGAAGGGCGTCGCGTCTCGGTGAAGCGACTCGGTGGCGCTCAACGCGCTGGATATCGTGTAGAAGTACACCGCGCAAAATGCCAATTCTGCGTTACCCGGGAACCTGGGCAGGAACTGCTGCAAGCGCATGCCAAAATCCTTTTCCTGGAACACCTCTTGTAACGCATCGGTAGCCGGTAGGTTCCACCCAGTGCTTGCCGTGTCCAAGGACAGATCTTTCAAACCCTTGGTCTGGAAGAACAATCGCCAGACTGACAACAGCTCCGACAAAACCGCGATTAACGGCCTCCCATTCTCTGCTGCAGGTAACCCATTGATGGCCATCAAGGCTCGATGCGTCAAATTGCTCAAGGCGAATCGCAACCAGTGCTCGCTTTGTGCAAGACCTAGCTGCTCATACCTGAGGAGAACAGCGGCTGGGGTTGTTTTCGGCTCGCTGCTCAGATAGCAGAATGCGTCCGTCACACCTTTGAGCAGATCGGAGAAAATCTTTCCATTGTTTAGCAGCGCAATATCGCTTTCAGGAGGGTTGGCCAAGGCTTCACAATCGATAGAAGTGTATCTCTGCTCGAATATTGCCCATGCTGCTTCTGCTTGTTTCTTTTTTAGCGCATCGGCAATGGCCGCGGCAGGTCCTTGATCCTGTTGGATATGCGCTGCCCTCTCTTGCCTGACATTGTCCTCATATTCTGTTTTCGCGCCTCTCGAGTACCGCCCGAGGCGAGGCGGTTGCGATGGCTTGTCTACCACTCGGTAACGTCTCGGCGGTATGTTTGGATCTTCACCCTGTGCGGTGTTCGGTTGGCTTTGCGATGGCAATGGCGCCTCGGGCTGCGTGGGCTGAGCGTCGTCTCGTGCCCTTTCGCGGAAGGAGACAATCGTAGCTCGGGGCTGCCATTGGGGTACGCGTACGGGGGCAATGCGTCGCGAAAGCCGAGTTCTGCATTGTTTGCAGATGTATGAGCCTAGCATGACGATGGTTCGCGATGCACTTGTACGTGATGTGTGTGTGGGAGAGCTGTGTTTTTGTTAGCTGCGGGCAAATTTGACATTTGAACATTTGAACCACACTCACACCAAACACTCGCATCAGCGGGACACCACCTTGCTCTTGATACGCTAGGAATCTAAGCTTAATTTGACGACCTTCAACACCCACTATCCACGCCCTTGAGGCGGTGCATGTTGGTCTCGCGATCTTCCAACCCGCGCGAGTTGCCGTCCAGTCATCCAAGACCAGCCAATCACGTGGCGCCCTGGCGACCTCGACTGGCAAAAACACTTCTTATCGGCACAACAAACTTGTACACGTCACATAAACCACACTGAATCCCCGGGAGATACTTTGCGGTTCTCTCTTGCTCTTCACAAACTTGCAGACAAGAGCGTTGGGCGAAGATGACGACTTTCATACCGCGGCAATCTTATTCGCAGGCAGAATTAGACAAGCTTTATCCGAAAGAGCTTGAGTTGCAGCTCGTGCAAGTAGTATGCGAACTTTCCAGTCACACACTGTGTAACGCGTATCATAGACAAGGTGCTAATTTTCTACAAGCTTCTGCGCCATGGCGAGAGATCGCCGGTCTCTGCTCGGTTCCAAAATGTAAGGTCGACATCGCTGTGCAGTAGCATCATGACTAATATTTCCAGACTGGATTAAGACCATGTGAGAAACAACACAAGGCACACGGAGTCATCATCTAACAGCGAAAGACTGGCCATACTGCAACCACGCAAACAGACTCACCGCCGTGATCAAGAACACTGAAGACTGGGATACCTTGAAATTTCGCCGTAGACTTGAGACCTTTGGTACAGACGATGGACCCAGTAAGTGTCGATACTTACTAGTTCAACTCAATGTCACCCACTGATCTTCTGAAGTCATCGCATCTGGCCCGGTCGGGGAATTCGATGGCATCTGCCAGCCAGGCGAATTGACAGATAAAGGCCGCGAGACAACCCTCGCACTCGGCCAACGCCTCCGCTATCTATATGTGGACCAGCTAAAGTTCATGCCTTCTTTGATCTCAGACAGCGATATGATCTACCTACGGGCAACGCCCATACCTCGCGCGCTGGAATCACTGCAACAAGCATTCGTAGGTCTGTATCCGCCATCCGCTCGCACTGCCGATTTCCCACCGCCCACCATAGTCACCAGGACACCTGCCGACGAGACACTCTTTCCGAACGATGCTGGCTGCCGGCGCTTTGCAGTGCTGAGCCGTGCCTTTGCACAACGTACAGTCGAGCGCTGGAACGATTCCGAAGACATGCAGTACCTATCGAAAAAGTTCTCAAAGTACATGCCCAACGAGGCTAAAGTGGCAGTCGACTCTCATCCCCGTCTATCCGGCGTTATGGATACCATCAACGCCACCGACGCACACGGCCCTGCAACAAAGCTCCCAGGCGACTTCTACGACGCCAAGGCACGTGCCATCATCGACAAGGTTGCAGTCGAGGAGTGGTTTTCAGGCTACACTGAATCCACCGAGTACCGCATGCTCGGCATCGGCGGCCTCATGGGTGACGTTGTGTCTCGCATGACCGGCAGCGTGGAGCGCAACGGCAACGACGGGCTCGTCGAAATTGGCGGTGATAATTGGAAGCTGGGGCGCGGCAGAGGGGGCGAGACGGACATCAAGTTTGCGATGAGCGGATGTCACGATACGACTCTTGCAGCTGCGCTGGTCAGTCTGGGTGCGTTCGAAAACGAGAAGTGGCCGCCTTTCACAAGCCACATCGCTTTCGAAATGTTCAAAAAACGTGGCGCAACCTCCACAAGCCCCATCTCGCCACTCTCTCAACAGCCCACCACTCAAAATACCCAATCCTGGTGGTCCTCCCTCTTCGGCAGCACCAAGACCTTCAAAGAAACCGACACCGCACCCGCAGGCATCGCGCGCAAACCCCTCGTCGAACTCACCCAATCCCAGCGTGACGAGCTCAAGGACTACTACGTTCGCGTGCGCTACAATGACAAGATCATGCAAGTACCTGGCTGTAAAGCAGCTGGCAAGCATTTGGAGGGCAATACGACGTTTTGCACGCTTGAGGCGTTTAAGAGCATTGTGGATAAGTATACACCGAGGAATTGGAAGAGTGCGTGTGCGAGTCGGTTGGATGAGCCGGCGTTTCCGGTGGAGGTTGAGAGGGCGGGGTATGAGTAGGTTTGCGATGGATGAAGATGAGCTGAGATGACAAGACAGATTCGAATAATTCTAAAGACAAGCACAGCGCATAACGATCAAATCAAGTCTATCTTACAAAGATCAAGCTGTCAACTCCAGTCCGACTCCAACTCCAACTCCGCCCTTTCTAATCTACACATTACACCAGGTGTAGGCCAACCCCGACTCGCTAGCCTTCACGCTTCTCACATTTACCCTTCCGTTTCGTCTTCCTCACTCTCATTTCCATCCTCATCAGCAGCATCGGCCTCTTCACCATCGACCTCACCGCCGTCCTCTTCATTCTTGTCCTTCCCTCCATCATCCTCGCACGTCTTCATCCCTTCAAGTCCAGAGGCAGTACCGTTGCGTATATTCGCGTTACGTCGAAAGGTGTCGGGGCTCTCAACAGGTCGAGCTTGGTGTTCATGGGCGTTGCTCTTGGTGCGAATACCGGAGAAGTTTGATGCACGAGGCTTGTTTTCCTGCGTGTACTTGATGTCTGGGGCAGGCATGTGGGCTTCGATGTCAGGAGCATAATAGTACCCATTAGCCGAGCGGTGTTTCTTCTTTTTAGGGCTGTTGGCTAGTTCTTCGCTCTCATCGCTGCTAATCGTTAATTTCGTTCCGCCTCAGATGGGGTGGAGACTACTTACGCACTGCGCTTGTTCCTTCCTGAAGGCGAGGATCCGCCTTGAACTTGGTCATTGGAACGATAGTTGTCGTTATGGTAGTTGCTGTTGCTGGCAGACATGTCGGACTGGTGTTGTTGCTGGAGGTTCTTGGTGAATGGGATCGATGATCGTTGTTGTTAATGATGGTAAGTCGGTATGCGATCCTGCCCAGCTTATGTGGCCTTCTGGGAGTCTCCATCTTCAATGTCTTGGAAGTCTGCGACATTTTTTGGGGCTGAAGCGAGACAAGATGCGCAAGACAAGACGGAACATGTCTTTCATTTGTTTGCTCTTGCACTGACATCTAGCAGGTCCCGGTGTGCGAGACATAAGCTTGAGCAAGGAAAATGTTGCAGACCAGCGCAACGCTCGACCGTTGGCTACAGCGTCATCATATTATGCTAATGTGGTCGAGCATAGGCCCAATCCCGAAAGTCACGTGTGTTTGCAGGACTTAATCATCCAAGTCAAGTACCCTCATGTCGATGACATTGTGTCTCCGCAAGATACGACATTGTGGTGTTCAAATGGCCTCCGTTGGCTACACAATGTACCCCGAATGTATCCACACCACTGTGTCTCGAGTCAACACAGCGCACGAGATGTCGTCCACTATGTACGAAAAGTCGTCTACTATGCATAGCAAGTCCCTACATATGACCTCACGATATTTCCCCAGTAACTTCTTTCTCCAGCGCGCATCTCTTTGGCTGGTAAGGATTTGTTGAATCTTCGAGGCTCTGGAAGTATTGTAGATTCGTCACATCCCCGCCACCACGTTCGCACTCAACGCCGCCGGTACCTTCCCCAACAGTAAGAAGATGGACGCAGAAACCGCAATTTCTACCGCCAACATGGACTATCCGCCGTTGCCATCCATGGGCAATCTCGCATGGTCATGTGCCAGCTCTCGCAAGACACCAGCGTTCAAGGTACAAAAGTCAAATAAGCGTTCTCAACACTGGCAGGTTCCCAAGACCATGGCAGGTTTACTCTCGCCAAAGGTTTTCTTTGATTCAGACCCGCGAACGTGTGCAGGCGCTGCTTCGTCTCCGGCTTCATATTCAGCTTCCTCTTCGTCTTCTCCCACAGCAACGTCCTCGCTCAGTTCTGCCGGTCCTACGCATGAATCGGAAGATGGTAGCATCAACGCAGCAACCGACTCAGCAGCCAAGCTCACGCTGAAAGACGTATGGAACGACGACTGGTGGATCGAGATCGCCGCTCAGGGTCTTCTGGAGAGCGATGATTCCGACGGTAGTGAGGGATTAGGTTCTGAGAGCGAGCCTGAATCTGACGATGAGAACGAATCACCCCTGCTCAATTTCAGCATAAGTGGTCCGCCACTGCGTCGTCACTTTCCACTCCATCTCCTGCTCCAATAGCAGCCCTTGCTGAGATGACAGAAGCATTCTTCAAGGTCTCTAAGAACCTTCCCTTCAATCTCCTTGACATTGAAAATCCGCCCCGTCACGAACCTGGCTCTGCAGCTAGTCTCATGAACGAATACGCGCTCGCGGCTCGCATCCGCGAGCTGGCTCAGCACCTCTACCCCAAGTCCCCAGTTCATCACCAATTAGGGCAATATCGCGAGGGCCGATTCGATTTCTTCCTCGAAGTCGATCTCATCAAGGCCCTCATTGCCCGCAACAACTGGAAGCCATACGCGGTACTGGTAAAGTTCTTCAAGCAGTACGACGTCACCGCTGAGCTTAAGCGCAAGCTTTCTGCCAAGTCGAACACGAGCAAGTTGTGGTGCCTCAAGCGGGATCCAGCTGCAGACCTACTCAGAACTTCCGAGACTATGCTCGTCATTATCCGCGGTCAGTTGGTTGAGAACTTCCCCAGCGTCCCAGAGAAAGACTTGTACGAACGTCTTAGCTGGCTGCGCTATGAGGTCGTTGAGGACTGCACCCATCGTGGGTGTTTGCGTCTGGACACGTTGCCGTCTAAGGACGAGATATGCAAGGCTGGCTTCTTCCGTTTTTGGCGTTTCGATGGGAAAAGTTAAACACATCCCTCATCGCAACCGCTTCTGCAATACTCCTATCAAATCATCCTTAAGCTGCGTAGAGCTTTCGACACGCAGAACTTCCTTCCAATTTAATGGGCGTAACTTTTGGCGTTTGGCGCGAAGGAGCTATTCCTTGACATTCGCTAAGTTCATCCTCTACAACACGTACAAACACAATCGTGTTACCTCTCACATTTCAAATTTCACAGTCAAGCATTCCAGATTAGTAGTACTCCATCCGATGATGAACAGAATCATGAAACAATTTAGCTTGCATGTTAACCCTGAAGTAGGCATATGGACCTTACAGCACTCAGGCTGAGATTGCTTCGCGTGTCGATTGAGATTGACAAATTCTATCTCACGAATGTGCGAACCATGGGCCATCTAGTGAGTTGCAAAAGCTCTACCGTCTGATAAGTTCAAATCTCAAATGACACTGTGAACTCATATAGACGCGCGCAGATTTGTACACGAAGTACCTTGTGAATCGACAATTGGGCGGAGAACATCCACATAAGACTCAGTCCCCTCTTCGAAAGAAGATGATCACTCTCTCCAACGCTTTCGTGTTCTGTTCACGGAACAGGAACACTTATTATCAATCGGGTCTCTTGAAAGTCAACGAAGGTTAAGCGTCCAGAGTCATCCAAACATCCAGAACGCATCTATCCGGGTACGAAAACATGTCGTACACCTACAATCAAATCTACCACAAGGACGGTAAGCAGTTCATGACCTTCCAAGTTACCGGCATGGATGAGCAGGCCGCTCAAGCAACGGCTCCACGCCATGCAGCTAGCGCCTCCCAACAACACACCATCGCAGGCACAAGCTGGATATGTGTCTCAGCGGAATTACATCAACGGAGGAAATAACACGTTCCCAAACATGAACGCGCCTGTCTTCAACACATCGCCAGCGCGATCGTATCAACAGCCAGCACCCGCGGCTTACAACGAGCAGTACTCTCATGGCTACCAATCATCACGGCGTGAGTTTATGGCTCACATGTCCGAGCCAAATCAGTACGACTACCAGCCACAATAACAGCTACCACCCCAGCAGCAGCAGTACGGCTTCCAGCCGGCGCCAACACCACGAGCTGCGCGCCTGGCGTTGAACTGTTACATTTGCCACCGATTTTTCCCTCGTAATGACTTCTGGCGACGTGGTGGAAAGGCCCAACATCTGGATTAATTACTGGAAGAGCTGCAACAATTGCCACGCACGCGAGGTAGCGAGGCGCCAGGCAAAGGTAAGCAGCTCATCGCGTATGAGCTCAATGCCGCTAACTTCTCCAGCTGCCGGGCTTCCTTCGACAGCACTATACGACTCACGCGTGGAATCGTTCGAGGACTACATAAGACGCCTTCCTATGCCCCCTAGGCCGGTACCTGACTATCACTTCCCGCAAGTTCCCGAGATGGTCGAGCCCGACGTTGACATGTCAGTCGACTACATGAACATTGACTCAGTTCTCAAATCCCGGCCCACTTCCGGGGTTAATGATTCAGCTGGCTACATGGACATAGACTTCGTTGACCGGTCCAAGGCCCCTTTCGGGATTGGCATTGTACCTGACAACATCTACACCCCGCCCCCTTTCTTCGAGGTTCCTCTCGGTCAGGAAAAATTTGTTATAAACTTGATCGAGGACGAAGACGAGGATGATGATGACGACGAAGAATTGGACGAGCTCGTCGCTCGTTGCTTCACCGCAGTCGTGCAGTCGTCCGACAACACGCCAGAGGAAGTCAACAACACACCAGCATCTCCAATGCCAGGTCCAATCCTACTAACTTCTGCGTTCGACAACATCTCCCAAAGCCTGCCCGTCGACATCCTCAACCACACAGGTCCTACATCATGCGAATTCACCTCCTCTCAGCGCGCCACAAGCCTCATCACTAACTACGCCCGCGCCGCACGCCTCTTCCAGCTCTCGCGTCGCTGGCAGCTCAATCCACAAACGAGTAACGCGTACCGCAAAACTTTCTTCCGCGAAGTTGTTCTCCTGCAAAAAGTTGTCAAAGACAAGGGACTGACGCCGTGGGAGCCGCTGCAAACATGGTTCGCAGAGTATAACACCAAGGCCACTCCTATACCCGCAGATAACACCAAGCAGTACCAGCTTCACCGGGCGCTGTCCCTCTCTCTCTCGAAGACAGCACACAGCGGCTTATGGGCGACTGTAAGCAGCAGGTTGTGGACTTGCTCCGAGTCCAGCAAATTGCTTTCAATGCGGCTGGTTTAAATGCGCTGTTCTACAATCTTGACCGCCAGGTCGCCAGCGACTGCAAGACTTGTTCGCGTCTCGGTCTGGCTGATTTCCTGACGGTGGAGGAGGTAGGGTCAGCGAAACGTCAGAAGTACTCATGTCTCCGCCAGGTTAACGGTATGTCGCTGTAAGTGCGACGAGTTTCGTAAAAGTCGCAAGTGCCCTCGCACATCGATGTTTCCTTTATCCTACGATTCCTCAATCTTGTAATGCGGTATAATCGGCGTCCAGTCATTTCTTTTCTCTTCGGGCGTAATGGAGTTCGTACAATTTCCCATAGCAATTGCAAATTTTAAAAGTTCTTTCCCAACCCAGCGTAGAACTGTTCATAAATCTCGCCTATAGTGTCAGATTGTTCTTTCCCGACACAGAATCATCTTCAAACCTACCTGCGTGCTAATCGCGATCGACTCGTAGTGGGAGTCGCTCTTTCTACTCCATTTAGTCCTCTCCCCTCCAACAATAATTAGCAAAACACCTCTCCGTCGTACAATCCCCATTCTTTAGCAAAAGCTCAGCTTCCCCGACATCGTTCTGGCAGTGAGCTGTGCCCGTGAATCAACTCGCAGTCATCCATCTACATCAGCTCTTTCAACAAGCGTTCTCACAGTCTTTCCCAGAACTCATACCAAATCTCATCTTGACACCCATCCGCACCACACGACTGAGTACCCAAAATCGCCAATCCACTGACGTCGCCGTCATGGACTCCAACGCGCCCCGCAATTTCGACCAAATCTACTACAACGCCGTCGATGAGCACGCCACGAACCACGCACCCTACGAGCAAGCGCCTTCGAATCACAGCTGGGCCGGCCCGAACTCGATGTACATGGACGCAGCAGAGGAAGAACGGATGCTCATGATGACGGCTCCACACAGCTTTTCGTACCACCAAGCCACGCCTTCCATGCCAAAGGCCGGGTTTCAAGCATCTGTACATCAGACCTCGTCCATGTTGAGCGGATCGCTGCAAGATACGTCTTATCAGCAGCCGCCTGCCTTCGCAGCTCAACACGAGCCATTGCACTCTCGAAGCCCATGGCAAGAACAAGACCATCCTGCCCCTTCGACCACGAACAATCCATACCGATATAGTAATCCAACACAGCAGCCTCACACCGCTTACTTCCAAAACGCACACCCCTCCCACCAGCCAGCCCCAGCTCAAACAAACCAGCACAACTCCCAATCAGCATCGACACCACTAGCACCCCATCAGCAGAACAACCCATACCCCCAACAATCCCCCCTTCCACTCCTTCCCACAATCCCAACCCAACAATGCCAAAACTGCACCCTCATCTTCCCCCGCGCCGCACTCTTCTTCCGCCCAAAAGCCAGCTCCAAATTCGCAGGCTGGAAAATCTGGCGCCACTGCCACTTCTGCCAGGAAAAAAGGATTAATCGTGGAAGAGGGCTGGGGGATAAGTTGACGGCGGATGTGCTCAGGGATCCGCATGTCGCGCCGTGGGATAAGATGAGGGCGTATTGGCATCCGGAGGGGGTGGTGGAGTGTGCGGCTGGGGGTGGGGTCGTGGTGCAGGGGTGGGGGGCGTGGGCGGGATGATGGGACACAGTTGTTGGGCGAGTGAGTTTGGGAGTGGAAACGGACACAATTATGTGTCAAATCAATCATCAAACAGATGCCCGGTGTTGGAAATGTCAAGACTGCTTTGCGTGGAAGAAGCGTTTGGGTATCGTGGTGTCATTCTCATTCAAGTGGCAAGTGTCGCTGATTCGAACAAACTATGGTACAATGTGAATCGCTCAGATCTGCGCTCTCGTCGCTCCTTTCATTCCTTCCTCTCATCCAAATGTCTGGTACTGTCAGGCGAGCGCTAGTGCAAAGTGTAGCCACAATGTACATACCCGTGACACATGTATCCAAGGCCAAATATCTGCTGCACCAGCTCGGGGTGTGCACAGCTCCTCGTGCTGCCTAAGCCACACACGTATCCTCTTCCATCTCCGACCACGTTTCTCAAAAACAGGACCTGGGTAGCGAGCCCGAGGTCGACGCTGGGGGTATGAGTGCTCTTCTTACCTGTCTCAGAAAGCGTAAAGACCACGCATGTTCCAAATCGCCTCATCGATCATACCCGGCGTCCACTCTGCACCTGTCAACTGCGCCGCGATACTCTCGCGCTTGTCCCGCGACAAGATCAAGAACCGCTCAACGAGGTCGCCATCAATCATGCTCTTCACCGGGTTGAAGTAGCTGCGGAAAGCCAAGTGGTCACGGCCCGATAGCGGCTTGTCATCGGAACGTAACTGGAGCTCCAACTGCTGGAACATCTTGTGCTGGCGGCGCGATGCGAAGGGAATGAGAGCGCCAAGCGTGCCTTGGATGCCGGCCCAGAGGATGATGCGTTCACCACCGGAGAGGAGGACGGTCTTTTGGATGGAGACCGGGATGTCGTTGGCGAAGTAGTTGGCGATGTTTTCGAGGCGGTTGGCGGTGCCGCCGAGGTAGCTCTTGTCGACGAGCAGGTCGGAGCCGTCGGGTGACTCGTCGGAGGACTCAGACACCTTTTGTGGGCAACGGAGCAGCCAGAGGTTGCCGAACTTGTCACCACCGACGGTAGTGTCATAGTCTAGCATCTCCACGCATGTGGTGTGCCGTGATACAGTGTCGTCGGCGAACGGTATCAGACGGTTGGGGTGGACCTGGTCCTTGTGTACCACAAAGGTGGCTGACTCTGCCGCATCAGCTACGACAAGTCGACTGCCTTGGGTCTTGAGATCCATGATGCGAGTGGGCACACAGTTCGAGGCCTGCGCCTTTCGGAGGAGCGATCGCATACCGCAGTCGTACAAACATAGATGACGACCCACGCCAGCGACCAACTTGCCTTTGAACCCGAGTAGCGCCAGTGGAGGATCGCTGACTTCAGTCTCGTGGAAAAATTCGAGCTTGCGCCCATCCGGAGACACCTTGTAGACCTGTATCGAGGCGCCAGAAAATGTGTAGGGCTGAAAGAGGAGGTCCTTGGCGATGCCAACTGCTAAGAAGACATCGTCACCGCGGCTCTCGAAGAACACAAGCGCTGCGCTGACGAGAGATACATTGGACTTGAGTTCTACGGTGTGAGTGACAGCCTTCTCGGAGACAGGATCAACGACCTGGATGCAAGACGCCCAGTTACCGGCAGCTCGTGGATATCCGAACTCAATCGGCGGCAGTTCGTCAATATCGGCGTGTCCGTTGGGCACGTCGCCATTCGTGCCTTCGATTTCCATGGGCGCATCATCCTCGTCTTCTTTCTTAGTGCCAGCTTGCTCGATGAGCTTCTGCCTTGTTTCGGCATTGAGTGTGTTATTTTCGCTCTGGATGACGTAGAAGACTCCTTGGTCGTGGTAGCCAACCATCTTCCGCGGCGTATACTTCAGAGGAATCGTTTCGAACGTGGTGTTGTCGGTCAGGTCGTTGAAGGTGAAGATTCTGCTTGCGTTAGCGGTATTCGCTAAGAATATACGTTGAAGTAATAGTTGATATGAGTGCGCTCAGTAGGAACAATTGGAATATTGATTAAGTCCCGCAGTGTTTTTGTATGAGTATTAGGGAGTAAAACTTTCATCAGTGCATCAGAGGAGTAGAAATAAGGCTTCACGTACCGTAGCTCAGCTGCGCTCACGCAGATGATGCCCTTGAATTGGGAGCCCTCAAAGTTCCATGCGGACTTGAAAGGGATGTAGTTCAAAGGCGTGAGTTGAAGGACACCCGTACGCGGATGCGTGTAACCTAGCCATGGTCTTGATGTCATTGCGATGATGGCAGGGTCGCCTGCAACAGTGACCTTTGCAAACTTGATAGGCTCAGGGCCAAGGAAGCGTCGCCGTGTGTCGCCAATATCACCAGTCATCTCATCTAGTACCGAGCGGATGTACACTCCACTTCGCAGGCCGATATGGAGGAACTGGCTGTGACCGCGCGGCGACTTGTCCGACATCATGTTGATGGTGAGGTCGCTTGGTGGAGACGTAAGAGCCTGCACCGATATGCTTCGCAGGATGTTGCCTTCCATGTCCGGAGACAGGTTGAAGATCCGAACAGTCTGGTCGCTACACCCAACAGCCATGAAGAATGCTCGCACGCTGCCTTCGGGCACGTCTGGCATGGTGAGGCAGTTGATGGTGCTGTCTAGGGCGATCTCCTCCTCAGCCATGGCGAGGGACCCATCAGAGTCGCACTCAAAGTAGAGGATCTGGCCAGAGCTCAATGCAATGGCAACTTGCCGATTGTTCGTCGCGCAAGCTACGATCGTTCGGTGAGCAGGCGGTTGCCAGTCAGTCAAGCTGGCGTGGGTTGCTACAGCATCGTCGTTGGGGAATTGAATGCCTTGGATGTGGCGGATACCCTTGGGATGAATTTGGATGATGCAGTCTTCGCCAAACTGTTGCACGCCGAGAGTGTTGGTGTCCGGTAGGAAGCCAGTATTAGAAGCTTCTTCTACGTCGTCACCGATCTTGAGTACCAGTGTCCTGCTGTGTAGGCAGAGCACAATGAGTGTGTCGGTCTCGTCGTCGACGGTAAGCTTAGTGGTCCAGACGTCGGACGCATTTTGTGGCAGTGGTGACTCGATGAGATCCAGTACTTCGAGAGCATTCCGTGTGGTGCGGAACGAGGAGCGGCCGCCTGTACCGTTGATTGTGTAGATTTGAGGCGCGTCTTCCAGCGTTGGATTGGCTACCTCCATGCCCATGATAGGGTTAAGACTAGGAATAGCCTCAATAGCAGTCAGGTTGGTCAACCCTCGCGGCTTGAAGAACGGAGGGGCAAAGGTGGCCTCTGGGTCGACCGGGAACTGGTCGCTTGAGAACATGGGGTCGTCAGTCTCATCACCCAGCGACTCTAGCTCGTACAGGATGCGGTCGCCAGACTCGCACGCAGCATACACGAAACCTGCACGCAGTATGCAGATGCTCGTGGCAACAGGTATGGTGTCGAAGTACTTGATCTTGATCTTCTCCACGGTACCACTGGGCGCGTCGACTGTGAGTTTGAAGACATCGCCGTCGTCTGTCTGCAGCAGGTAGAAGAAGTCGCCGCCTTTTAGCGAGTATAGCGTGCCGGTGACAATGGTGCGCTTGCGGTGCGGGTCTTCTGTGGCACCTTCGCGGCGGGGGATGGCCAGTCGGTGGACGTTTGACTTGTTGTTGAAGATGCGGTGGTATGTGATGTTGTCGTCTCCGCAGACCAGCACTCCACTGGGCGCATTGGCGCCGCCAGGCACGCGGAACAGGGCGTTTGCTGTGCGGTCGACCGGCTCGGACCACTTGCGCACAATGTGGTTCAGGCCAAGATCCAGCTCGTAGTAGACCAGCTCCTTCTTCAGCTCGCCAAAAGCCTCGCCTGTGGGATCGCTCTCTGACGTGGAGTAGTCCAGCTCGAGCGAGGCGAACATGGGGTTGTCGTAGCCCACGTCGAGGCCAACAAGGGTGTAGACCAGCGTCTGCGGCTTGTGGGCCTCGAGGGGCGAGGAGATGGCGATGTCGGTCTGGCCGCTGCGGGTGAGGATGTAGACCAGCTTGTTCTTCTCGACCGAGGCGATCATGATGGCGCGGCCCTTGGGGTCTGCGGCCAGGTACTCGCCGGGCACGACGCGGCGTATGCCCGACTTGCCAAACGTCTCGAAGTGCACCGTGTTGAAGACCTTGTCGTCGGCGACATACTCGTAGGTGACGAGGCGGCCCGAGTCGGTGGTGATGACAATGTGATCTGCAGAGTCAGCCCAGATTCGGCCAGAGAGCGGCGAGCTCGCGCGTGTCGGGTGCTTTGAATCATCACTATGCTGCCTATACAACGCGTGCGGGAGGGGCGCGACATACCTTTGGTGCCGCCGGCGATGCGGAACTTGGCAATGCGGCGCACGATGCCGAAGACGTCCTGCGAGTACAGCTCCTGGAAGCCCTTCTGGCGCCGCGAGACCTCGAGGATGGCCAGGCGCGAGCCATTGGCGGTGAGGATCTGCTGCTTGCCGTTGCCGATGAAGTCGCCGGCAATGGCGTCCTGGGTTGCGGACGGCTGCTTCACCGTCAGGGCGTACAGCGACATGGTGGAGAAGCTCGTCATGGTGGCGACGGCGGGCGCTGGCCCAGGGATCAATTGAGCGTGTCTATTGGGGCTGACTTGGGCGCTGGTGGTGTCGCGAGGTGTTGCGGTGGGATAGTGTGTAGAGCTGTAGATATTTGCGAGCTCCGTCCACCCTAACGAACTAGCGGCCCACTTTAATTTTGTGCGCGCGAAAAGTCAATGGAAGAGACCAATGTGAAAGAAGGACTGAACGCCCACATACACGGCGATTACCACTCACAGCCCCAAAATGAAGCGCAAGGTCGGCGCACTCGAGAAGATTGAGGCGGACCATGCCGCCCTCCGCTACAAGCTCAAGCGGGACCCGCAGTCCTACCGCGACGACTTCAACAACCAGTACCAGCAGTACGAGACGCTGCGGGACCTGTTCCTGCAAAACCCCGCCTCCACCGACTCCGGCCTGGTCGCGCTCAAGGACCTGATCGAGTTCATCTCGCACGTCGCCGACCGCTACCCGGACCTCACCTCCAAGTTTCCCGGGGACCTGAAGGCCATACTCGAGCAACACCACGAGGTGCTCGAGTACGAGCTGCGCGACAAGATCGTGGGCAGCATCGTGCTCCTCCGCAACAAGGATGTCATCGACTCGAGCGCCCTCCTCGAGATACTCTTCCCCATCCTCGTCTCCACCCCGAGCAAGTCGCTGCGCCAGCTGCTCTTCACCAAGGTCCTCTCTGACCTGCGCTCCTCCAACGCGAAGACAACCAACCACAAGCTGAACCGCACCATGCAGAACCGGCTGCACACCCTGCTCGAGTCGGACAAGGAGTCGCCAAAGGGCATATGGGCGGTCAAGATCACGCGCGAGATGTGGAAGCGCCAGATATGGACCGACGCAAAGGCCGTCGAGGTCATGCGCATGGCGGCCCTGAGCGACAACGAAAAGGTCATCACCGGCGGCGTGCGCTTCTTCCTGGGCGGCGACAAGGAGCGCGAGGAGGCGGCCGAGGAGAGCGACGACGACGAGAATGTCGACATGGGCCGCTTACGGCACACGGCGGGCATCAACAAGAAGTCGAAGAAGAACCAGCGCGACCTGAAGAAGGCGACGATAATCGTCAAGAAGAAGGAGAAGAGGAAGAATGCGCCACATCCACTCAACTTCTCGGCGCTGCACCTGCTGCACGACCCCCAGGGCTTCGCCGAGACACTCTTCTCCAAGCACGTGCAAAACTCCAAGGCGAAGCTGGCACTGGAGTCGAAGCTCTTGGTGCTCCAGCTGGTGTCGCGACTTGTCGGTCTCCACAAGCTCACCGTCCTGCCTCTCTACTCCTACTTCCTCAAGCACCTCACACCCCGACAAGCCTCCGTAACTAGCTTCCTCGCGTGTCTGGCACAAGCTACCCACAACTACGTACCCCCCGACGCTCTCGAGCCGCTCGTTCAGAAGATCGCAAACGAATTCGTGTCAGAAGCGTCCGCATCAGAAGTGGCCGCGGCAGGTCTCAATGCCATCCGCGAGATATGCGCACGTCAACCGCTTGCCATGACCGACACCCTGCTCCAAGATCTCGTCCAGTACCGCAAGTCCAAGGACAAGGGCACAATGATGGCCGCAAAGGGTCTGCTTTCCCTCTACCGCGAAGTCGGCGCCGACCTCCTAAACAGGCGCGACCGCGGCAAGGACGCATCCATGGGCATCCGCGCCGGCACCATCAAAGAACGCCGCTACGGCGAAGAAGCCGCCGGCGAAGTCGAAGGCATCGAGCTCCTCGAAAAATGGAAGGAAGAAGAGCGCCGCAAGAAGCGCGAGGCAGCCGGTCTCGACCCCGACGGCGACGACGACGCGGACCTCGACGAAGCCGAAGACTGGAAGAAATGGGACGTCGAGTCGGACGCAGACAGCGACGATTCCGGCGGCTGGATCAACGTCGAGAGCGACGGCGAAGACATACAAATCAGCGACTCCGAGGACGAAAAAGAGAAGAAGAAATCCCAACCGCCCACCAAGAAACGCAAACTCAGCAGCGCAACCCCCATACCCACCTCCCCCTCCGCCTCCAAAGAAAACACCCTCGACCCCGAACCCAAAGCCCTCTCCAAACTCCTCACAACCACAATCCTCACCCCCGCCGACCTAAAACAACTAAAAACCCTGCAATCCCACTCCACCACCCTCACCCACCTCCCCTCCCACAAACGCGCCGCCCTCCTCTCCGCCCGCCACTCCGACGAACCCATAACCGCCACAACCATCGAATACGCCGCCTCCCTCGGCAAAAAATCCACGCGCGAAGAAAAAATCGCAATGGCGAAGGCGGACCGCGAAACGAACCACCAGTCCACGACCGCGAAGCGCAAGGAGAAGAAAGCGGCCGAGGGAAAGAGTACGACGAATAAGGAGAAGGCGAGGAAAAAGAACTTTTTGATGACGTTGGGCAAGGCGAAGAGTAAGAATAAGAGGAGCTTGGGGGATGTTAAGAAGACGTTGTTGGGGCATGTGGAGAGGGGGAAGAGGGGGGGGAAGAGGGGGAACAAGGGGAATTAGGGCATGTTGTAAAGGGTGTGGATGGTTTTGTGCGCGGGGCTGATAAGGGGAGAGAGAGGTGGTGGGATGTCTGTGGATGGGGTTGGGGAGGTAGATGTGGTTGACTTACGATACCCATTTAGGTGATAGAAACGTGTGAAAAAGTCATATAATGCTTGACTGTATCGTCTTTTCCCTTTGGTGAAAAACTGTCAGAAGTGGTGCATGCAGCATATGAGGTTCCTTGCGATAACCCATGTAAGGACCTGAAACGTGTGGGGGATCGATGCGAAGGTTGCAGAAAACGTGGGTTTCGTTGTTGTGAGATCGACTTGCCACAAGTATGTTGTGTATTTTGACACCGCCCAGACGACGTGCTTAGAGGCACAACGCTATGATACATCTGCGTTCAAACACCCCGTTTTCCGACTCATCCTTCCTATCGTATCATCGCCCATCCACACACCCCCTTCGTCCGCATCTCATCAATCCCATCTTGCCTCGTCCCAACCACCCCATCCCCACCATCTCCAACCCCCACCGCCCCATCTTCATCAACCCCAACATCCATCCCCGACTCCTCACTCTTCCCACCCCCAAAAACATCCGCAACACCCCAACTCCCATCCCCCCATATCCCCGCCTCAGCACTCAACAACCCCCTCACCTCCTCATCCCTCCTCCACTCAGCATCCAACACCCCATTCGCCCCTTCCTCAGCTCTCATCCACGCCCCAACCATCTGACCCTGCACACCCACCAACAAACTAATATCCACCCTCAACCCCACCTGATCCCTCGAGCCAACGTATCTTTCGAATAGCGACGTCAATAGCGACGCGTGCGCAATAAGAGGGGCGATGCGATCGTTTGGATCTTGGTAGACACGCATCTTGGTCTTGGTTCTCCTTGGTTGTTGGGAGAAGGCGAGGACAGTTGTGTCTGAATCGCTTGCGCTTGCGCTTGTCTCGTCGACTTCGATTGATGGGACTTTCTTGTGGCGCTGGGGGCGCGAGTACTCGCGCACGAATTGGATGGCTTTTTTGCGGAGCATGTCTTCTGAGTCCCCAGCGAGGGAGACATTCATACGGTTGTGATAGGATGTGTATGAGGATGTGTTGGCATCTGAGAACGGTGGATGGGCGAGGTATTGTGCGGAGAGGGGGTACTGGGTTTCGAAAGGGATGTCGTAGCCGTAGTCGTAGCTATAGCTGGGTGGAGCCGCCTGATGTTGTGCGGCTGGCGGTGGAAGTTGTGCGTGTGTCTGCTGGGGCTGTGGAGGAAGCGCTTGATATTGAACAGGCGACGTCAATCCAACAGCTGTGCACTTCGCTTTCTTCATGCGGTACATATCATCCCCCTTGTCGCCCGTGAACCGCACGCCATTAGCAGTCTTCGACGCGAGAGCCGGGCGCGCGGGACGCAATGCGTAGAGCTCTTTGTGCTGGCCCAGAAAAGCATGGGGCTCGGGTCCGTACTTGACGCGCTTCGTGGTGGGCCGTACGGGTTTCCGGCGGACGGGCGAGTACTCGTCGAGGTCGATGGGGTTGTTCTCGCTGCCTTTTGATATGCTGGGCTTAGTCGCTAGACGTCGTAGGGCGGAGGAAACGGTGCGGTCTAGTGGGGGCGGTGCTCGTTTGCGCTTGGGTGTTTCTGTGGGTAGTATTGCTATTGATTCAGTGACAGATGGGGAGGTCAGGCTGATGTCTTCCATGCCGCCGGTGCTGGAAGGTGACTGGCTCGAGACCAAAGGAGAGGGGATAGGCGTTTTTGAGTCGCAAAAAACTTTGCCACGTTTTGGTGTTTGGACGTGAATGGTGTCACTGTCTCCTTCACTGCGAGTTGCATGGGTGCCATTGGTCTCGGACAGGCCATCGCTTCTGTGACGCGGGATCGCGGTGGTATCATCTGATCTGTATCGATTAGTCCCATAAGACAATGTGAGGACTTTGAGCTCACAGTAATTCTTGGATGCGCATGGTTCATCAGATTGGTGATGCGGTCACCGAATTGCTCGATGTTGAGACTAGCAACTTGATGCCGAATGAATGCGTGAAGTGAGCGTTGTCGAGTGAGCACGACGATGTTGTTGACAGAATCGAGCAACGGTTTGAACACAACCGACTTGAGGATGTAGTGTGGAAGGTGCACAAATCGGGGAGGCGCAGTCTGCTGCAGCGGCGAGAGGAAGGCACGACTCACAACAAACAAACGCGACGCGATGCGACGATGTTGGTCGTCATCACAGTGCCGTGCCGTCAACACACTGATTAAATATGCGTCTTGGAAGATGGCTGTGTTGCGACAATATAAGAGCCTTGAAGATATCAGTGACATGAGAAGGACGGCGAAGAACTTTCGTACAAGTCTGACTTATGCTGCGACGGCCACGTCTGTTGCAACTCCCAAGAATGCTCGAAGACATGCAATCTCATCCGGATCATCGGCCTCGTTGACGACACGGTTGATCGCTCCGTCGTCCCAAGCGTAGCCATACCACAGCAAGACACCCAAATCTCTCATCGTCTTCACATCCTCGTGCCGCCTCTTCATTTCCGGGAGTTTTTCAAACAGGTTTGTCCAAAATAGGCTACGGAGGCCAGGAGCGTGATCGATGTACCTAAATAACGGCGAAGTTTTGTTTGTGACGGAGTCGTTGTTTGAACGGGTCAGTGAATGAGGAGCTGGCGCGATATGTCCAAGTAGCGACTCTAGCCCATAGAAACATGTGCCAAAAGGTAAGTACTCTGCTTCAGCCCAATCCACAATGCCAGTGATCTCCCATGCCACTTCATCAACCAAGATGTTGGACGGTATGAGGTCGCCGTGGTTCAACACCACAGGATAGTCCGCGATGCTCCTCACCCGCTCCAGAGTCTCACTTGCGACGCGTCTGGATAATTCATCGGGTAGCTCATCGCTAAGCTTCTCGAGTCGAGACACGATGCTGGATCCTACTTTTCCCGTGCATTGCGACAACATCGCGGGCTTGTAGTCCATGGGCGAGTCGGCTCTCACGATTCGGCTCGTAAGCGGCTTGGAAGCTGACTTCCAGCCCTGAGCGATGATTATAGCAAAGCTTTCCATGAGCTGCTCGTACTTTTTTGACGGGAATGACTCGACCTGGCTTCCTTTCGGCAGCAGGCGACTGAGCGGCGTTCCACGCATCCTCTCCATTTGATACGCACGAAGCTGACTCGGCAACTCGAGCTCAAGAGGGTAGATTGATGGTGCCAATGCTGGATATATCGTCTTTGCCGCTTGCGCGATAGGAAGATCGAGCGCATACTGTACTGGTCGTATCTGGACAATGAAGGACGTACGTTCGTCGCCATCCGCGCTGCGATATTCGTAGTATTGTTCAGCAAGATTGTCAAACTTCGGGACATCGTTTGAGCAAGACACAAGAAGTGTGTAGCTACACTGGCCCTGCTCTTGAGATTCTTCCACTGTACATCCAGGGTGGAACAGCTCTACGGCTCTTGTACATTGTGCTTTGACTTCCGAGTCCATTACCACGACCTGTTGGATGGTGAAGTCGTAGGTGATCCAAGGACGAAGAGTGAGCCGCGCCTGTAGAAGGCGTGTTGATGAGTTGTGCCAGCTCCCAAAGCCATCGCGACGCATGCCATCTCATTGCGCACCAGACGGCACGGCATACTAGCACCACTCTGAAGGATTGCATGGTGGTGTGTCGCGCTGCACAACCGTTCGCCAGAACTCCGCACGTGTGGTTGGAAGAAGCAAGCAGGCAGTTCTTGTCGGGGTGCAAGTGTGGGGTTCAGTCCAACCATCGGTACGTCACGTAAGCACCAACACTCCAACACCCGCTCCGAAGCCAATCAAGTTTCAACCAATACTCGTATTGAGAATGTATCATTAATCCCTATTTTCTGTAACGGCCCGTAAAAATCCGACTGCCATCTCGTCCTCAGGACGGTCTCCACATAAACAATGCCCCAAGAGAAGCCTACCCTCGGTCAAAAATATGGTATACAACAAGCTGCTTCGTTCCACACACCCCGTTCCACCAAATATTCTACACCCTTGAAAGCGCCTATAGCATGGCGAACGCCGCGATAGCAGCCGCACCAAGGCCGAAGAAGGACTGGCTGCTGAGTCCAGATGCGGAGTTGGCAGTCTGCTGCGCAGGGCTGGAGACAGAAGGCGAAGGAGGAAGGTTGCCACCAGCACCGCCAGCGCCGCCGCCGTTCTCGGGAGTGGTGCCAGATGGGCCGGAAGGTGAGTTGGCGCCGGAGCCAGCTGCTTGGCCGGGGCTGAGGTTCTCGGAGGCTTGGGCGGCGAGGGCGGTGAAGCCTTCCATGGTCTTGTTACCGGATGTCGGACTGTGGAAGGTATGTTAGTATGAAGTAGAGAAGAGGTAGAGTAGAGGAGGAACGTACGCATTGATGGCGCCGACCATGCCAGCCTGGCAATGCTTGCCCTGAGAGCAGTAGTACCACATTGGCTTCGTGTCTTTAACGCGGATGGTGTAGGTCAGGACGCTGGAGCGGGAGGCGTTGGCGGTGGGCATGAAGCCCGAGAAGAAGGCATCGGACTTGTTGGCCATGATGTTTGTGATGGGAATGCAAGGGTTGTCAAAGGTAGACTGCACGACGGAGTGGTTCTAAGCTCTTGTTAGCTCATGATCTGCGTAGTCATTGACCGTTCTGACATACCTTTGGGTTGAACTGGAACTGAACAAGGTCTCCGGGCGCGGCAATGACATTACTTGGGCTGAAGATAAGTGTGCCGTTTGGTCCACCGACCTGGACGACATGTGTGGCGACAGTCCCCTCAGACGGTGCCATTGGTTCCGTGGAGGCTTCGGTCGATGTTTGCATGCTCGCCATTGCTGATGAAGTCGTTGCCATGAGCATGGATTCCGATGCCGCTGGCATCATCTGTGTCGCTGCCGAGAAACTGACGAGGGCCGAGGCCATGATTGATCTTGAGAAAAGCATCTTGAGTTGTGTGTGTTTGGGGTATTCGTTCGAAATGGGACGGTGTAAATTAATAGTAGGGTGTTGACGACCAGCGAGAGAATGGACGTAGGCGACTTGCGCTCTAACGTTAAGCTGGGCTAGCCAGGTATTACGAAGTGAAGACCGTAGTGGTGACTGAAGGAAACGATAGAATGAAATGCAACAGACGGAAAACGGAAGCGGATGCAGATGAAAAATGTGCCTGAGAAGAGGCCTATAGGGCACCCTTAAGGCATAAACGACGGCCACGCATCTTGAGGTCAGGGCGTTTTGCCCAGCTCACGCGCAGGCGGTTAGTTGCGATTCCGATACAGTACAAGTTTTCTGCGACGTGTTGGGTGCTGGAACTGCTTCAGCCTCAGTCTCGCTTACTTCGCCCCTGGTATGTGAGGCTCCGGGCGTGACTCTGCTGAATACTGGCTGAAATTAATACTACACCTTCTGCCGCGCTTGATCGCATACCAGATGTGCACAAAATTGCGTCGCACGCAACTCTCCTTTACTGCAGCGCACTGCGATCGACTAAATTGCGTGAGGTTGAGAAGTGTGCGATTGTGCCATTGTGGTGGTGTTGCAGGGGCGAGTTTCGGAGGCGAAGCAGCGAAGCAACCCGTGTTCCGTCTTTGTTTGAAAGCTCCAGGCCGCATCTTCCCAACCGCACGCCGGAAACCAACAATACCGTTGGCGGCACACACAACGATAAGTACTGCGAATAAGATTGTCAGAAGGCAGGTGTTCATGCTACGCATGTGTGTATGTTTGATTATCATCTGTTGAAGCCAACAAATATTATGTTTTGTTTCAAGCAAGCGAAGCCGAGTTGCCCTCTTGGGGACTCAGTACTTGATTCTGAAACACAACTCTGTCTTTGGCCATCGTTGCCATGACGTACGCTTTCTTGAGTGCAGTACCTCGAACGCCGCAAAAACATTCACATGCCTTGGCTGCGCACCGTCGAATCTTGTTCCAATTTTGATGGTCGCGCCAACAAAACCATGGCGATGACCAGCCTTGGTAATATCCAAGAATAGCTGACAGCCGCTGGGAGGGCAGCACAGCCATATGTTTCGTAGAACTCTTCTTCGGATCTGGTCAGTCCGGCCAGGCAGCTGTCAAATCAAATGCGTAGACTCGTGCGTCGCGTGTCCTCCAAGTGAAGTTTCTGCACCCAATGTAGTCCTGATGCTGGGCGTAACGGAGTTGCTCAAAAGTCCAGCACCAGCTGCGGCGCCAACTTCTCCAAATCCTCCACCTGCAAGAAGCCATCTGCGATACCTCCGGCCTTGACCGTCAAGTCCCGTTCCTGCTTTGCCCGTGCGAAAGCCTCACGCACAAAGATGTCCATGTATGTGCCCACTAGGTTCATGGCACCCTTTTGAATCTGCGTATTGGGGTCTTCGAAGTTCTCGTAGAGTAGACGTGCGAGTAGTGGCGCAGGGACAGGGCTTGGTGTTGACTGGGCAGGTGGTGGGCGTGTGGGTGAAGGCGCGTCTTGCATCATGTCGTCGTCGTCGAGATCTTCAAGTAGATCTTCTTCTTGTTCGACGTCGCTTGATATAATTTCAGGCGCATTCTGGAAGCTGGGTCGAGCACTGGCGGATGTCTTCTTTGCAGCGCCTGTTTGCGCGCGTTTCCCAGCGGCCGAGGCTTGCGTTGGTGCTTTTATTGGACGTGGGGGGTTAAATTGTGGCCCTTTGCGACGTGTGGTATTTGCTGCAGCGCTCTTCGGAGGCATTGCGAAGTGGTGTCGAATATCTCGGGGGTCTGTGTGGTGGGCGCTGGTGTGGTGTTTACAGCCTGCGAAACGCGCCTTCCGGAAGTCGCGCTCTCACCTGACCACGCTACGTCATGATGTGCATTTCTTCGGATTCAAAACGTACAGACCTGAATCAACAAGTTCATGTTCAAGAGCGTGCACTCGATATGTGACAGGTCTCGTCGAATGTAAAGTCACACTGTTCACACTCACCATTTTAGAGCCTTCACACCTTGATCTTTCTTTCCTACTCAAATGTATCCGACCTTTAAGGGCTTTCACCCGCATTTGGCTTCTTTGATAACCCTAGCAAGATTCAATATGTCATTCCCAAATCCCAGCAGGCACTTGCATGCGGCTCTACTCGAACGACACCGGCGAGCGAGTCATGGATCTTACGAGATCCGCATCGCACGTGGGTACGGTACGCCTTGCGCTAGCGAAGGTAGAAAGTTAGAAACAGTGGCCTGAGAAGGACATCGTTACTTCAACGTTGTGGGTACGGGGAGTAGTGCGGTGAGTCAGGCTGTGATATGTGCCGAAAGCCTAGGAGAGCACGGTGAAGAGAGCAAGGGCATGCAAGATGTTCGGTGTTACATGAATGATAAAAAGGTGGTTATCGAGGTCGGGGCACGCGAGAAATCATGAATTCACTGATCGAACGGCAGTTGCTTCTCATTTGTGCCTGTAGGCGTTGCAACGACCTGCATATGAATACAATGCTTCACAAACGACTTTGGGCCGCGCCAGCTGTCATGGCGTGATGAATATGCGGAGACGACATCCGTCCGATAAAGAATTGGGTGTCTCATCCTGCTTCACTTCTTGACGCCACAGTGAGATATCAGCAAAAGATGCTGATCGTGGTGAAGTTCTTCCAAGAAGAACCAAGATCGTGCTTCGAACCAGGGAGCATGTGGAACTTGTGGCGTCTGTGGCAGTTCCACACGACGGTTCGACAGCGGTAGTGGCGCAGATAGGCGCCTTTAATCATAAAGATGCCAACTGTCAGACTGTCGTGAAGTTACGGCAAGCCGTTGTGGGCCGAGGTCGCTCTTGTACGCTGCGGCCGGAGTATTACACAGCATAGGCTGCCGCTGCACACTTTCCAAAGGGTTCTGACGTGCGTGCGCCCGGCGATGCCTCCTCCGTGGTACACACGAAGCGATCGTGCAGATCCGAAATTGAAAGGGTGAAGTTGATGCTTGCGACGTGCAAATTGGTGGACGCGCCCTTCTGGCAAGAGCAACTTAATAAGTAATGGCAGACGGGAAGGACTTTGAAGTTCGCCGTCCAGGAGAGTGAGTTGCAAATCTGCTGATGAGGTATTGACACGAACGACTTTCAGATGACGCTTGTGCAAGTTGCGACGAGATACACCAAAACCCATTTGTCCACTGTTGCCATCTGGTGTTGCGGTCGAGGCTCTTAAAAAGCAGACTAGTACCTGCCGTCGCAACACAGGAGCTAGCAATTGGTAGCAATGTGGAACAAAGAAAAAATGGTGGTGGAGGATCGTGACGCCGGCGTAGCTGAAGGTGTCCCTATGCGAGTCATTTTGGTCAGGCTGTGCATCTGATGCTCTGCTTGTGTCTTCAATTTCGGCACGATGCCGGGGCTGTTCACGTGCAATGCGCACAGCTTGCAATCATTAGGTCGCACCGTGGACGGCTGTGCGAGCGTGGCTTGATGAAAGACCATGATGGCATCTGGACCAGTTCAGGGTTTCTCCAGACGTTGGTAGGTGGTTGTACTGCGGAGTGGAGCGCCACCATGATGGATCTAGTTTTCAAGCCAGGAGGCTCAATCAAACGTTGCGGTGTGTCGCGACGCTCGCCGGCAGTCGGCATGGACAAGACTACGAGGCCTATAATCAGTTACACTTGGAACTGGTGGCGCGTCTGAAGTTGTTCAAGAGCATGTACGATGCGATATGTTTAGAGATGCTGACCCAGAGTCTACGACACATGGCATGCTAGTCGTTGCTGAGCCTCGAAGGAGTGGCCGGCCGATACCAGATAGGATCTCCACCGCCGCTATTTTGTGGAAGCTAGCACCAAACAATCAGCGCCAAGGCGCCTTGAATGCACGTCAAGACGGCACCAATCCTGATCTGAATCCACCCTGGTCGTGTGTCTCGAAGGCTGTCGTGAACAGTAGTGGAGCAACTTGGGATGTTATTATATGAGTCGATGGCAGCCCGCTCTTGCCTAGTTCGTGCTTCGACCCGACCAAACAGACAAAGAGAAGCGCGTGGCCATCCTTCTCAGCATCCCTTGACCTCTCCCCTCGCTCGCTCGCTCACTCACCCATTGCCAATACTTCAGCTCGTCTTCGCTGGCCTGCATGTCCTGATAGCCGCCGCTCCTCTGATACGGCCCGTCTCATGCACAGATAATTAGAGCACCCGCTCTGAGATCTGCGCACTGCTGCAGGTTACACACGACGACCGCCTTTGTCGCTATCTAGGCGAAGGTCCAGTCCAAGATTGTCCTGAGGAATTTGCGGCTCCCCTCACCAGCCAAACAAACGGCGTCGTAATCTCGGAGCTTCACATACATCTTCAATTCCTCGCTTCCCACATTATTCGTGAACGACGTCATGCCTCACTCGGTAAACAATTCGACATCGACACGTACAAGAATGTCTAGGCCGTCTTCTACCTCGACTCAGGGCGCTGTCTTCCCCCAGCAGGCCGGCGCGCAGTTGCTGTCGCCCGAGACAGCAGAAAATCAACCACTCTCACCCTCACCCTCTCAGTTCTCCTTCGCATCTTCGCCGCATCATGAACAACTTTCAAACGATGGTCCACGGGGCCAGCGACCAATGACGATGAACCGAGGCCCTACTGTAGACAGCATGGGCGGGCTACGACCTGCCACTTCACGGTCGCGTGCACAATACTACGAGGACTCCCTCTCCTACAAGGATGGCATGACTTCGTCGGCTCGTGACCGGGTGACCAAAGATGCGCCTATCGTTGCCGAATTGCGGACGAACGTGATAGTACGTACTGGCTTTGATTGCTCCGCTCTTCACCGTTACCTAACCTCAGCAGATCAAAGACGAGTACACCTTGGTTACGGACCTATCGCACCACCTTTCGACGAGATACCAGAGGCCTGAGTCGTCAATAATGATTACCGTCAATCACTCGGCATGCTTACTGCTTGGCGGCACTTTCGAACCAACTTACGTTCTGACGATCAATGCTCTACCAGTGCAACTGCAACCAACGACGAACAAGCGCAATGCCGCGCTCATGCAGCAATTCATGTGCGAATCAATCGGCGTCACTTCGGACCGAGGCATCATCAAGTTCATTCCCATTCAAGAAGAGAGCCTCGCTATCAATGGCATGACCATTTTGGGTGAGATTGAGCGGCTGGAGCGACAACATGCCGAGGAAAATGGTCCCGTGAAGCGCGCTATCACGAAAGGCTCGCGAAGGTCGGGCGTCTTCAAAACGAAGAGTAGCATCCAGCTTTCTCGCAACACCTCCAAAGCCGAACCAGTAAGAGAAGTCGACGCTATTGCGGTTAAATATGGGCCACTCGATTCTGCAGTAGCCATCAACGACAAGGCCCTAGAGAGTTCAGACGAGAGCAAGAAGTCGGAGCCCCTCATGTCGAAGTTCAGCAAGAAGAATGCCTCGCGGACAAATCTCGCTAATGTACCACCACCGCCACCGATTCCTCAAGACGAGCCCACGCCGCGAATTGCTAAGCGCAAGAGCTTCATGAGCGTCTTCCGTCGATAGGCTATTCACTCCATCATCAACACACCACGAGCATTCGAGTATTTCTAGGGCCACCTCCTTTTCCTCAACACTTTCGGCACGACCTCAATACACTAAAAGTTCATGATGTCCTCGATCAACGCCGTAACGGCGATGCTCGAGCTCGCGCTCTAGAACGGCGGTACCGACACGCCACTAGCAATTGCTCGCGCTCACGGGCGCCGATCCTGCTTTGTACATCCCTTTACAGCGGTTTCCAAGGACATATCTACAGTCGAGAAGAGAGCTATGGCAATGGCATTTGCAGGCGTTTTGCATGGGAAAAGTGGCATGGTGAAGCAGGCCAGCCGAAACACTATACCCTTCTGCATTCCCTTTGTCCACACCTAGATACATATCATGTTTAATTGACACATCAGACGTGTTGCAACACGATTTCCATTCACTTGCAGAACCTGATTCTCCTGATTGCCGCCCTAGAATCCAGAATCGTCGCGAAACACCGATTGCACCCCGACATCACTTCGCTTCATAGCGCATGCCGATCTCGCAGCAGTCCGGCATTTGGAAAATGCTTCGCAGCCAACGAATGACGCGTTAGTACCTCCGCTGGCACTTCAGCCCCACGAAATTGGACGCGCAAGCATTATCCCGTTGTTTCGCGTACAGAAACGATCTAGATTCGTCTGCGGGGGCTAGGCGGCCTGACCGCGCGCTTGGGTTGGTAGGGCTGTGAGAAACAGCAAATAACTTTGATCGTGCACACCGAGAAGAAGCAAAACCTGTCTCAATATTTTCGGCTTGGCGAGGCTCAATCGAAGCGAGATAGGAGAGGGGATGGTGAAGATGTATGGGTGCCAGAGTAGGATTCGCACGCGACGAAAGTGCTGCGGATGAAGGACAACTGCCTTGCATTGCATGACACCTGCTGTGCTCGGCCTCAACACCAACGTTGGACGTTGGAGACCACGACCTAGGCCTTACCCGCCTCCCCGCGGCGAAAACACAGCTTTGAGGTTGCACAGAATGCGATCTGCAATCTACATGAATCACAATCGTAATGCAGTCATCTTCGCTACCGAAGTTCGAATTTTCGTTTTCACCATTGTTCTTCGGGAATACAACATGAAAACAAGCATCGACCGATCAGCATGTTCGCCTCGTGTGCGGCGCCGGGACACTATTCGTGACGTGGCAGCCTCACCGCTTGTGGTTGCTATTGAATGTTCTCTCTACATGACTTTATCTAATACTGAAGACACGATGAGGCGGTCATCAGCTTCATCACCGTCGTTACGTTTTGCCATCATCTCTTCAATTTCTTACACTGCCCAAACTGCTGTTGGCCACCACGGAGAAAAGCTCCATTCATCTTCCTCTTACACGCAAGAGCGTGCTTCTCTCTCGCCTCTGAACCAATGATAATTGCCCTCATAACCAGGCTACCACGCTTCTCACTGTCTACCCAAATTTTCTCCCTGATAGCAGATGGCCTCCGATTAAAATATGTCCATTGCGGCACTTTGTCGCCAAAAGGAACACGCAGCTTCTTGTAGCAGCTTCGCAGCTCCTTTGCAGCGGTTTCGTGCAATTGCCTCAGCAGCCCTTCCTTGACCAGCTTCCGTGCTCTAGCACCAGCCCCAGCCAGCGGCTGCATCTCCATCTCGAAGACATAGGTATCTAAGAAGTCATCCAAAGGCTCCCAGATATTGAGGCCCATATACACCGATTCCCGTGCGCATAGCAGGTTTTCCATTTCGGAGTGCCAGTCAGAGAGACCGAGCTTCGACCAGCGCGTCTTCACGTGGAGTAAACGTACTGCACGAGTATATTCTCGGATAATGATGGCGGTTGGGTTCGCATCGACTGCATCGTATTCGCTGTGAAAGAGGTCGTGAAAGAGCTCGGCTTGGTTGAAGACGATCTTCGGGTTGTGTTTGCCTGGGATTGCTCTTTGATTAGGTCGATGGGGTGATTGGATTGGCGCGGTCATGTCGTCTGGCTTCGATGTTATGGTGAGAGGTATATGAACCTGAAAGATGCGGCAGACCGCGCAATTTATGCCGCTCAACTTATGATCGACACCAGTACGAGTCTCGGACCGCTCTCGCATCGACACTACTAATTCCCAGCTTACCACAACACGCATTCTTCCGCTCGTCTCCGTGCTATAACCATCGCATGGCAAGCTTGTACGTATGTGGGACCATGACATCGAGCCCGGGCGGATTTGGCCGCATTTGTTTGTTCGAGGTAGACTAGTTTCATGGGCGGTGACGGTAGTGTACATTCGACAATGCCACGCCGCCGACTTCACGACGAGCAACACCTCGGCAGCAACCTCATTTTGTCTTGCAAAGCAACATCTCATTATCGAGATGGACCGGTTCCGTTATTGTGTCTATGGTCCGCTAGCCATAAAGCATATCAAGGCCCTTGTTTATATGGTAACGTTGCATCAAAGTCAACACCACTTACACCTTTTGCGCGCAAGATATGTCCATCCTCAATCGTCGGACTCATCCTACCGATGAGAAACGGAAACCTTGAATCATGAAATGTTGAAGGTCTTTGGTAAGTTTAGTTTAGTCTGCCTACTATTGCATTTTCCTTTGTTCCTTGCATTGCGCTATCAAGTAAGCACGGCAGTATGTGCGGTAGGGACTGAACAGTTTCTGAGCTATGTCTCATTCGCAATCGCCACGGCCCAACATCTGCTGTGATGACGGGCATTGACGGCGACAAGACTCTCGCATGCAGTGCGAATGTGTCAGTCTGCTGTTGTTTGTTGTCATCCGAATCGGACGGCTTGTGTTGTCGGAAGTCGATCACAAACCTTATATCGGATGTAAAAAAGTCTGAGAGAGCTCTCAGAGTTGTTACATTCAGTGATGTGTCTCTGGACTACCCACGTTTAGCGATTCTTCCAAAATCGTCAAGACTGACTCACACAATGTTTCACGTCACGAGATACGCACTGTTCGATGCAAGCACAGCAGAGGGTTATGACACCATGAATTATCTATCTATCATCGCTGACAAGTGCAAGTAGCATCACATGCGCCTACCTGAGACAGTTCTACTTAGTACTTGCGCTTCCCACCAGACGGCTTGTGTGATTGAAGCGTTTTCGTCACCCATGCACCTTTGTTGCCCTTGCGGCTCCGAAACGTCATTGTCAAGAAGTATCCTCGTTCTGAGCAGTTGTGTGCAACCCAGCACTCCAGAGACCGTAAGTGCCACCCCACTACTGCTTTGCAGTCTCCCATATTGCTCGCCCGGTAAATTTCAATGATGTGGAGCTTGCAATGGTGCGTGATCTCCGTCATCGCATGTTCAAGCTGGTGTAGCGAATTTAACTTCGATCATTCACAGGTATTTTGAAGGAGTCAAGCCAGTGAGCTAGTGGTTGCCAAGGTACGGCATTGTTGTCTTCCAGCTGGATGATACTATTTGAGGCGTTGTATAAGTATTCGAACATCCCGAAAAAGTACGTGCGATCTGTCCGCTGCTTGTCTGACAGCCAGTGCTGGCTGAACGCGAGAACACGGTAGGCCAGAGCGTAACGCTGGATGTGATAGGTCAGTTGCTCAACCTCAGTTGCATGACCGAGAACTGGATAGGGCGGCAAGTTCTGGCAGCGTAGAACGTCGGTGTGGAGGGGCGGAGTTGCGAACATGCTGGCGATGTCCCAGTCTGACGAGGGTAGAGCTGATTGTTTGGAAACGGCGGGCTTTACATAATTATTCATGATCGGCGAGATGTTCAGAGGTCTGTTTGCGATTCGGCGTTGGTTGCTTTTGGAGTTGAGACGAGAGATGTTGACTGTTTGGTTGTGATGGGAAGAGCCTGAGAAAAACTCTTTTATGCTGAAGCGAGGGCTGTTCACTGTGCTGGCTATACTTCACCATGGGCTTGGCTGGCTTGGGTGAAGCATTGAGGCAGCTGGACGAAGATAAGGTACCAAATATCGGTGCTCTTGGGCGCGAGGGGCATGCTTGAAGTTGACATTGCACTCTCATTTAGACTTTGGGCCGAGCATTGTGTAGCACGACGGTACACAGCTAATCAGAGCTGTCCATATCTGCTGAGCCTTCGGACCCAGCATCATCCTCACTAACGGTTTTCTCCTTCTCTTCCCTCTTCTTCCAGAACCGGTAGTTCACCTTCTCTCAGTCCCGCCAGTAGCCATGCTTTGTTTACCCTCCAGCACCACTCGTCAAGTGAATCTGGTCCCAAATTGGCCAGGCCGCGCGGAGCGTCTTGCTTCTTCTTCCATTCAGACCTCCCGGTGAACGTTTGACTTTGGGTTTGTACAGCTTCATACGCTGCCCAATCAGCTTTAATGTTGCCCTCAGAGTAGGCATGGCCTTTCTGCCATATCAGCTCGACAACAACGCCTAGGTCCAAAAGGAAGTCTGTATGGTCGTACACATCTTGCAGTGCCCATGGTGATAAAATGGCCGGGCCAAGGTCACATGTCGTTCCTTCTTTGATGCCGTCAAGAAGGGCCATGCAGTCTGTGAAAACGCGCACCCTCTCGACGCACTTCTCTTTGCTTCCAAGAACCTTCTTGGCGGCAAGGCCAAGTGCTGCTGCAATGCCAAAGAGCTCGCTGTCCACGCTTGTGCCGTTGTCTTGACCCAGCTCGTAGCTGTGAATCTTCCACTTCCACTTTCCAAGCTTGTTGTCATCGGTGAGAATTTGGGCTTCGGATGGATCTTGGATGAGGATATCGCCCATGAAAAGCCTGTGGCGCCCAACGTGGTCATCGATGATGCGTATCTTACGGTGATGCGAGTCGTCTTGGAGGTGATACTGACGATCGCGCTATGCATGCTGAGCGTCGTGCTTTCTGTCGTTGTAACGGACGGTCGATGATGGCATGATGATTTTGGTTATACACGAAAGGTGTTAGTATGGATGTCCCGGAAGGTCACGACGGATGTGGCTGGAAGGTTGGCTGCTGAAGGTATTCGGAGATGGAGGGGGAAATCAGAAAAGAATGTGCCAAGATGTTTCATTTTGTCTTTTGTACTGTGGGCCTTCTCTAATTCGTTCGCAAAATTTGCGACGTGACAGTGAAGGTGAGCTTGAGACACTGTGTCAAACGGAGAACTGTAAAAATGTGTCGATACATGTACTCAAGAACTCTTAAATTCATAGCAACTACAAGTTGTTCATAAGACTGCTCGTTTTTCGCACATCTGCCTGCACGATGTTCACTATCGCAGAACATACCTGAGTCCATTTCAACGAGCTCAGCAGCTTCCAGATCTCTTCCCGAGCATATTTCTTCGTCTGCCGCTCAATAATGTTCAGCTTGTCCAGCGCGTCGCGCTTTGCTCGCGCCCGCTCCTCGCCTTGCAAATTATCAAGTTCAACAGAGTCTACCGAAGAGAACCATGCATCTAATGGCGCCCAAGGCCAAAGTCCATCCTCACGTGCCATACGAAGTATTCTCATCTCCTTTAGCCATGTTTCTAGAGGCAGTAAGATCCAGCGACAGCGGACTTGTTGCAAGATCAAAGCACGAGCAAACTGCGCACAGAGGACAGGCAAGTCTGAAAGCTCGAAGATCGATTTCGGTTGAAGGTCTTGAGAGCAGCGCAGAAGGTCATGTTGAAGATAAACTAGTGATGATACGGCCAAATGAATCCATATCTCACACTCCTCTTCATGAGTCATGCAAGGTTCAAGGTTCGGCGAAAGATCCGCAGACTGCGAAGGAGCAGTCTCCAGGAACGTCGCCAGGTCGTCGTCCGCGCAGCTGAAGTGATCGAACTCTGATATTCCTTTAGATATGGCATCATGTTGCTGATCGTTCTCCGCGTTAGCACGCCAGGCTAAGTAGACTACTTCTTGGCCCTGCCAATCGCCCAGGAAGGAATGCTTGTCCGGATCGATGTGCGCAGGATGGGTCGGCGAATCCAATGCGAGAAGGGCATCGGTTTCAGCGTATATTGCTGGATCGATACCACCTAAATCAGACGTGTGTTCAGTGTTGTTGGGGTTGTTGGACGTTGCGGGCTGCGAATTTTCACCACAGTCATCCATGGTGTACTCCAGCTCGTCAGAGTCAGCTGGCGAATTTCGTCGAGTTTGAGAAGTGCTATCCATGTTTCTTAGGGAATGCTGTGAGTAGCTCGGGGGATTCATAACAAGGTCGGATGCTCGTTGACTGAGAAGCACTGTGAGGTGAAAAGAGTTGGAATTCACAGTGCAGCAAATCACTCTCGCGACACAGTGAATGGTCCAACAATCACAGTGACAGGTAGAGCTTCAAATGAGCGTGTGAAGAACACCTGGAGCACAAACGAACTTAAGCATAAATTTGATTTAATACAGTGAATGATGCGCATGATTCTTCGACGATGACTACAATCGTCCTCCGCAGCACAGTGATTGGCACTTCTCAAACTGTCTACCAGGGAAAATGAGAAGGAGCGCTTACGTAGCATGGCGCGTTGCGCTGAAACAGACCAGGGACGGCTCGGAATGAAACACTGCGAAGTGCGCAACTTAGGCGGTGGCCGTCTATCGTTGTAACGGAAGTGGCCCCAGGTAGTGCCTGAAACTGCTGGTCACATGCTTCATTGCACGCATGTTAACCTCAATCGCTGCGTATACCTGAGCCTGTTCGCTCAGACACAACAGATTAATATCATCGGCTGCTTCGTCCCTCTTATCTTGTGCGACATATCTCAATCTCTTGAGGACCGTGTATTTGGCGTAATTTTGCTCCTCGCTCTCCAAGTTGTCAAGTTTGGCGAGATCAACATTATGGAGCCATGCAGCCAGCGGCTCCCAGATCTTCAAATCTCGCTTTCGCGCAAGAATGTCGTCCAACTCACGCCGCCAGTTTGCGACTTTCTGCCTGTTCCAATGGTCTTGAATTTGAAGCAGAATCTTGGCGCGTGCATATCGGGCGCATAGCAGTGGCAAATGGCAGATCTCGTAGTCATCCCCCGGCAGCTGAGGATGTTCCGGACAGTGAATAAGAACCTGCTCTAGGTTCGCACGCGAGGTTGCACGATCGATCCATGTCTGACGGTCAACAATCGGCGGCGGGCTTGGTGAGGGCGTCACAAGATCTACAATGCTGCGCCTGGTAAGCGAAGGGCCCGCATCGAGGATCGCGTCAAGGACGCCATTGAAAGGGTCAAAGTCTGGGTCGAATTCGAAGGATATCGGGCTTCCAGCATTGTTCTGTGGTTCCTCTGGTATCTTATGACAGCTTGGTCCACGTGCATCAAATGACGGCCTGTGAGTCAGGATATTTGGCGAGTCGGGGCAATGTCGCCAATCCATGGAAACAGTTGTGTCGGACGAGTCTAGTGGCGGGATACTCGTATTTTTGGAAGGAGAAGATACCGGCACTGCTTGCTCCGGTCTGTACGGGTCTGGTAGAAAAGGCGAGTCAATATCGATCATAGCATCAATCAAAGCGCACGAGGCTGCAACAGGATCGGGCGGCTCAGATGCTTCATAGTCGACCGCGCTTGCGCCTTCGTCCGCGCTTGCTTGAATTTTGTCATCCCCTGGAAAGTGAGGGTGAGGCTGGAAAGGATCGGTCATGGTTGTTGGTATGCATCCATTCCTAGTGTCCTGGAAAATCATCATAACTATACGACGAACATGTGGCTTGTAAAGCTGCCATGTGCAACAGGGTCGTCTGAGATGTCTTAAACAGCGAAGACATTGCACAGAAGAATGGACGATCTGATACCACTGTCAGAATCGTGCAATACGCTATATCCATACTCTGGTAAAGAGACAATTACGAGACAATGTGCTGTGAAACTGGAGGAGACCAAAGTTCAGCAAGCGCTTCACTAATACCTCAAGGTCTCAAAGCCTGCGAAGCTGAGCAAAGCAAGCGAAAAATATTGATGCTACAGAAAGAATTGATCCCACTTACACGACCTCGTGCGCTCTTGAAGGGGACACGCAGTCTCACCCAGAATCTCGCCACTTCACTCCTCCAACTCCATGTGCGGGTCAGAGTTGACAAGCTTAGACAGTATATCATACTCAAAGTGTACGTCCGTAGCAGCTTTGAGCAGCTGTTCCATCTTCGTCTCCATCTGCCCTGCCGACTCCGCCGTGCCCTCTGCATTGGCCTTGACTTCGGCAATGCTCTTGATAGCATCGGTCATCATAGGAATCGTTCCAGGAATGGCCTTCCGCGCTTCCACAATGCGCTGTCTCTCGCTGTCGGTAACGCCTTTGACATCTAGCCCAGCAAACTTGACAGCCCGTGTATAGACGCGTGTCTTGTTGATGTGTGCCATGCCGTCGATGGCGCGTGTGATGACCTTACAACTATATTCCAAGTCGTCGATCATTTCGCCGAGGATTTCTCTAAGCTTGTCGCCTGCTGCGTCAAAGGCTGCGACTCGTTCTGGCCACCAGACCGAGCGCGGAACGATTAGTTCAGAAGGAAATTTGCCCTCTCTGATTCTGTCGCTCAATACCAGCTTTTGAGTGTTTTGAAGAACACAAAGTTCCTGAAGATTCTCCACACCCCTCAACCGTATGTCGTATTGAGCTTTCTTGATTTTCTCAATAATGACATCGCGGTTCTGCCGAAGTCCTGCGCTGACCCAAGCGCCCAGCCTCTGCTCGCACTTTGCAGCTTCTGCATGGTCTCCGCGTCTTTTGGCCCTCTCAATGTCGCCTTTGTATTTGCGCCTGGCGTCCGCGTTTGCGATATGGGCGCTATAGCCTCGCTCTTTGACTAGGATATAGAGCATGTGATACTTCAGCTCGTCGTCGATATCCGGTATCGCATATCCCGACGAAGCGATTATAATGATGAGGAGATCCATCGGATCCTGACTTTTGAATTTGACAGCTTCTGGTCGATAAACGTGGATTGCATTCAGTAGGCGACGGCAGGTAATGTCGTGGGCGTCTGCGCTACAGCGCTTGATCAGTGCTTGGTCCAAGAAGTTGATCCGAGCGGTCATCGCTCTCATCAAAGACTCTCGTGCTTTAGCATCATCGACAAGGTTTTCTGAGACATGTGTGTTCCATTCTCGCAGGGTCGTATCCATCGATTCGCAAGTTTCAAGTATTGGTCGCTCGTGGAATTGTGGTGCTTTTCCAGGAGATGTGAGGCGCAGAGGTGCGAGTAGATCTTCGAACTTGGAAGGCCGCGGTCCATCGCCACGACGAATGCGCTCAAGAACAGCGGTATTGAGACCATCTGTGGGTATTTCGTCGTGTCGATGGAGATGCTTAAACTCTGGTTTCCAGTCGACATCGGCAAGCTCTTTTTCACACTCAAGTTCAAGCCATGCCGCAAACTCAGCAAGGTCTTCATCCACAGACAAAGCTTGTTCCTGCCCGTCGGCGTCTTCGACCAATTCGCTCGCTTCATCGCAACTTAATGCAAGATTTGACCAGGAGCTTTCGCTATCGGTCGTCTTGCTCAATTTGAAGCTCTGCTCCAATTCGCCCTGGCCATCACTTGAGTACCGAAGTTGCTGTATTATGCGAGATCTTTTGATCGTTACCGATCTGCGTGAAGGGATGCTCGTCGAGGTCATTATGCTGCTTTTCTCTTATGGTACCTATGGTATGTTACAGGACTGTATGTTGAGAGTTTTAAGTCGCGCCCTGCCCGCAGGCCCTCTGTAGTAATGCCACTCTGCCATCACTGTCTTCATCGTGAATATCTGATGTTGAGTGAAGATACGGATTCAAGAGAACGTGTGAAGCGAGCTCGTGGTTGTGGCCACAACGGTTACGGCTTGCTCCCTATCACATCAAGCTGCATGGTTGATGGAAGCATAATAAGTTAACGTTAGAGACCCGCTTGCTCCGCAGGCATTTTGCAGCTGCGGTACCTAGCTGTGTAAACTCGTGCATGGCTGACACGATCGTCACCAATGACGCCTTCACCTGCCAATCATTAGCGCTGCATCTCAATTCTCTCCATCTTTCGTACTTCTCTTGCGGCACGCCGGTTATCTTCACGTACCTTATCTTGAGCTCACACGAGCAAGCTCCCAGAGCGGTGGAACATGCGAGAAGTTTGATTGGCATTGAATCGTCGATGGCACCATACCCAATTAGGCGTACCGAGTGACGCACCGAGCCTATCAACACCGACTTTCACAGCATAGTCAAAGGTTAGGCGAGTACGCTCCGAAGCACCACGGCAGCGTAGCTGTACGGCAGATTGTTTGCAACCGCGGTGAAGGCCGCAGCGTGACAATGTCAGACCGTTGGGGAAGGAATTCAATGATCACATGTTCGACCAAGCCCCGCCGAGATCCGTCCCCAGGGCCCTGGCCTCGTGCTCCAAATTTAATCCCCGTCCATCGCGCCACTTATCCTGACTTCTCGCCCGCAACCAGACTCTTCACTTCTTTGGCCCCTTTCTGTGCACTGCGCTGCCCGTCCTCTCCAGCGCTGTTCGGATGTCGCTAATTCAGCATGTCACCCAGCAAGAAGGAACAGACCGTGAAGAGGCGCTCGTCGACTTATTCCTGCCTCCGATAGAGCGGTATACTAATCGGGAGCATGCTGCGGAACGTCGGCTTTCGTTTGAGAGCGCCATATCCAGCAGTGGGTTTCTGGGAGTCCCTGGCAAGAGCGTGAGGAGAGTCATTAGCTACGATGCGATCAAGAAACCTGAGGAGCCTGTCGCCGGCGAGGAGTACGGTGGCCTCACTCCGTATAAGGTGTCGACCACTAAACGTCTCGGTAAGTTTTTCCGAATGCGCTCAAGCTTACTTTCACACAAGCTAACACGATGAACAGCTCAAGTTATTGTAACGGTGCTTGCCTGCTGGTTTGCGAGTGGAATTGTGTTTGGCTTCGCTGCTTTAAAACCGATTCTAATCAAAGAAGGCGTTTTTCGAGATCTTTGCACGCCGGCAGAGGTAGACGCCAACATAGAAGTATGCTTCGAGGTATGCATTCTTTGATACGGCGGTCATCATCAAGGGCGACTGCTAACATCCTACAGCAAGACATACGACTGAATTTGTTTTTCTCGGTTGCTTCGACTACAGCTAATGTCTCCGCGCTTCCAGTAGGGACATTGCTAGATCGTTACGGCCCAAGGCTATGTCTCCTTCTCGGCTGCTTGTGCCTCGCTACAGGTAGCGTTCTCATGAGCCTCGCCTTCAAAATCGCCGAGTTCGACTCGTTCACCACCGCGAACTTCTTCCTTGCTCTAGGTGGCACATTTGTCTTCCTACCTTCCTTTCAGGTAGCTAATGCGTTCCCCAAGTACAGCGGTAGCATCGTTGCGCTTGTAACTGGCGCGTTTGATGCCTCTGCTGCTGTCTTTCTGTTCTACCGACTTGCTTATGAAGCCAGCGACAGGGGCTTCAAACCGCAAACTTTCTTCCTTGCATACCTTGCCGTGCCGTTACTGATCGCCGTCGCTCAACTCACCCTCTTACCCAGCGAGGCGTACAAAACAGCTCCACAGCTCGAGATGAAGGTTCAGCGTGCCGCAGACAACATGCGAGATGTTCATTCATCGGACGACGAACTACCTGACGACGAGATGTGGAAACGCAGGAAACTGCGCAGTGCTCGTCGGCGCCAGCGACAAAGCCAGCTCGAAGATCTGATCGGAGACGCAGAATGGCGCAAACGGCAAGAAGAAAAGGTGGAACAGCAACTAGAAGTCTCTGGTGTCTGGGGTGCTCTCCACAACAAGTCGGCGAAAGAGCAGATGCTTACCCCTTGGTTCATCCTTCTGACACTTCTCACGGTCATCCAGATGCTGAGAATGAATTATTTTATTGCCTCGATCCGGGAGCAGTACACTTACATGCTCGGCTCCGTCGACATGGCTTCCAAGATCAACGACTTTTTCGACTGGGCACTACCTCTCGGAGGTGTCATTAGCACACCGTTCCTCGGCGCATTGCTCGACAATGTCAGCACTCCTGGCGTCCTTCTGATTCTCGTCGCTGTCATCACCGCTATCGGCATCATCGGATCCATTCCCGCCCTGTGGGCCGGCTACGTCAACGTCATTCTCTTCGTCTTCCTGCGACCGCTCTACTACTCTGCCATGTCCGATTACGCCACCAAAGTCTTCGGCTTCGCAACATTCGGTCGCGTGTATGGTGCGATTGTCTGCTTCTCTGGGCTTGTCAACCTCTCGCAACCAGTTATCGATGCATTGACAAAAGTGCAATTCCACGGTAATCCGATTCCGGTAAACGCCTTCCTAGCCATTTCAGCTTTTGTGATCGGTACAGGATTGGTCACATTTGTCACGGTACAGGTCTACCGCGTGCGCAAGAGGATGGACCAAGAGGATGCAATGACTTTCACGAACACCGACGCTGGGAGCATCATGGAGAGTTTGCTGGAGGAAGACGAGGAACGCAATTACGGCAGCATCCAGCGAGGACGACCGTCGTGGGAAGCATGGAGGTCCGATGGCTACACGCGTCCAACGCCCGAGCGATAGGACTGACGCATCAAAGGCGTGTTAAGATGCGGCACTAGTTCGCAAGAGCTGAGAAAAAAAAATCGGCTTATATCTGTTCGGCGTTCATCTCAAATTTGTCGTTGCATTTCTGCGCTTATACTTACGCGTATACCAGTAATCCGTCATTTGAACCAGCGAGCGAGTCAAAATCATCCGTGTGACTAGCAGAATTACAGCATGTATGTAGAACTAGAATGCGTTTGTAGATTTAATCAACTGCTGATATACTGTACGTAAACTTGTTGAGCAAGCGCATGTTGGTGCGACAATCATTTCACAGCCATTGGAAGCCAATCGACAAACATCTAGTATAGACTGGCGTCAGGGAGAATCATCGCGATGTTACCCAGGCGAGGAGTTTCCCATAGTGCTTTGAAGACATCGACAATGGACGTAAATTCTCAGCAACTTGCGCAAGCAGCATACCTCAAACAAGAATAGCTACTATTTCATGACAAATCATTGCGTATTGTTGCATTTATCACACCAACTCCTCCCCTGAGGCACTGCCATCGCCTTTGCTCTGAAGTTGAACAAGCCGGTCAAGCACTTCCCAAGAACGCCCTCTCAACATTCCTCCTCCTTTCCACACTAAACGCCTCAATCTTCACCGCACAAAGCACAACCTGCATCCTCCGCTCACCCTCATACTCCACAAGCTCGACTCGCAATCGCCAATGCGCACGCTTGACGATCCACTCGACTTCTGCTGCTTCCTCATCGGCCCGCAGCATACCATGATCGCCATCTGATCTAGCGCCGCCCCAAAACCACTCGCTGTCAAGTTGTGAGTGATGGAGCTCGTCGTTGTCTTTCGACTGAATACTGCGGCGTTGCACGTCGCTGGTGCGCCGTATGCCGATGCGGTTTGAGGTCTCGTCGATGGCTAGTTCGGCGGGTGCGCCATCGATCTCGAGTGCGCAGTCCGTATCAAGCCGGACGCGCACGCGGCGTTCACTCATGCCACTGTTGGCTGGACTGACGGGTTGCGCTGCAACACCGCTGCCAGTCTGTAGGTACATGAGTCCCAGCGGCTGGGTGGCGGGGAGACCCATTTTCGATGCTATTACCGAGAAGAGTGAGGTGATGCGCGCGAGGGTTGCGTTGTGGAAAATTGCTCTTAGGTTGAGGGTCGGGGCTGAGGTCGAGGTTTGGGGTGCGGAGTATGGTAGGTACAGTGTCGTCGATTCCTTTGCGGACACTTCGAGGACTAGAATGTTGTTTCGTGCATGGTCGTCCGTGTAGGGACGCGCGTAGGATACGAAGCCGGGTTTTGCTGCTGAGCTAACGCTCGTTAAAGAGGGCGCTGGGCTTGCTGCTTTGCTGACACTAGGGGAAGCGACATGTGTTGATTGTCCGCCAGATTGTGAGTCTGAATCGGAGTCCGCTGCTGATTTATCTGCTGAGAAAGAAACGCCAGATTGCCGAATGTCTTCGAGTCGAATTAGTATCTCCGACTGTTGGCGCTTGAGATTGAAAGAGATGTCGCAGGGGATGAGACGTTGCTCCAGTCCTTTGAGATGGAAGTACCGTGCGTCTCGCAGAAGTTGTGAGCGATGTTCGTCGTTCCTAATCTCAACTTCGTAGCCCTGAAGTATGCGTATCAGCTCGGCGAAGGTTTCACCATTCTTGTTTGGTGCCGACGGAGGCGAGATTGACGGCGGGCGAAGCAATGCATTGCGGTCAAGCCCTGGGAAGACTTCCGATGGGGTCGAGAAGAATTGTGCGAAGCCCAACGAGAAGTAGTTCGGACTGTCACCTGGGGAAGAGAACAGATCGCGTGGTATTTGGAAGGGCCGACCGCCAATTGCGATGAAGATGTCTGTCTTGTACAGCTGCTTCGTAAGTCTAGGCACTGGAGAAATATTAGCAATTACTATGGCGAATTGAACATTGCCTCGACCTACGTGAGTAGAACTGTGCATCTGCGAACAGCTTCACGAACTGCTCGCCATTTTTCGGTGTGATGTGATACCCCTGTAGATGCAGAGCTATGTCGCGAAACGTCTCTGGATCGCGATCGATGTATAGAGTCCTTACGTCGCCAGCGCGACCGCCATTATTGTGTAGCTGTTCGCCGAAGAAATGCGAAAAGTATGATGGGGCTCTAAAGGTCTCAGCTTGAATGTTCGTGCCAATTTCGTCGCATAACGATGCTTACCATCGGAGGATAGCGACGCTCCAGAGAGCCTGAACAGCTCAGAGCCTATCTGTATGGGAAACACCTTGCCGGCCGGCAGCATGTCTGGTCCACCTGTCGCCTCTTGCACTTTCCTGGGTCTCGAAACATCGATGACTCTGCCTTGTGGCCCAGTTCCCTTGCTCTGATCCTTCTTCTTTGCAAGCTCTGTGCTGTTTTGTGTTGTGGGTTCAGGATCTGCTTGCGCAGCGGCCGTATGCGCCGGAGGCGACTGGTGGATGTCTGCTGACTCCGTGACGACGGGCGAGGTCGCCGAAGTCGCCGAAGTCGCCGAAGATTGTCGCGACTTGTTCTGGCGCTTTGATTGGTTTTGCTGAGATTCAGTACCGCCAGCTGTGTTCTGCGATATCGCCGAACCTGGCTCAGATTCGGCTTTTCTCTTCAAGCTCGTCTGGACGACTGGTCTTGAAGGAGGCTTTGGGGGTGGGGAGAGCGGGTTCTGCGCGTTCGAAATGAGCGGCGTCGTGCCTTGAGACGGCTGCGGCGCCTGGTAAACCGTGTCTATTGCGATAGGCAGCGGTATGCTGAAGTCGTTTGTCGTAGCGGGATGCTGGTGCTCCTGGAGAAGTTCTCCCTGGGGTTCGAATTGGTTGGTGAACTCGGAGAAGTCGATCGAGTTCGTCCAGTCCCATCCCATTGGCGCTGACGGGCTGAAGCCGTAGCCAGGAAACTGTGGCTGCGGATGCTGCACGCCAAATGCTTGATATCTCAGAGAGGGGTCCTGGACATGCGCCTGCAGCGGGTTCTCGTTCGCGCCTGACGCGGTGGGATCGCGCTCAGCATCGTAGTGACCATAGGCTTGCTGTGCAAGGTGTTGGTCGCGGTTCTGGAAAGCAAAGTCGCGCGAGGAGCTAGCATGGGATCGGTCGGTCATTATCTGGCTGGGAATAACCACCCAAGTAGATCTTGGACGCCCACTACCTAGACACCAGGACAGATCTCGCAACACAATGGGGAAAAAGGTCTGGTGTTGCTGATTGAGCGCTGAGTAATGTTTTCCAAAGGCAGAGCTGGCGGGAAGATCTCCAGATGCGGATTAGACCAACATGCAGCCTTTCGTCGTGATGATGGCGTGCAGGTCTCGATGCCGGGGGATGCGTGGAAATGCGGACTGGGAGATGGCGTTGTGAAGTACTGATGTTGCGCTCATCTAGACGATGCTTGTCTATTAGACATTACCCTCACCGTAAGCATAGCTTCGGATTGACCGTGCGACGCTGGTTCGGACGAATCCGAGGGATTCGTGGTTGGTGTCTTGTTAGACTGCTCGAACCGCGCCGCGGTAGGGCTGTGAGGCTACTGCTGACATGCTGCCCAGATTCCGGCATGCCGTGCAGTGCCACGTTTCGGTACGTGCTTCTACCCGACGGGTAGCGCTGACGTTAGGAACGAGCGGGTACTGAAATTAGAATGGTGGAGATTTGGGTGGTAGAGGAAGACGGTGTGGGAAGAGCCAAGTGCAAAATCCGGAGTAGAGCGTCCGACATTTGCAACTCGGCCGAACACTCGCTTGAACAGCATCAAGTACTGCAAAGCGTCTCGCTCTAAGAATCGCGATCCATTGATGCATCATCCATTACTGTTGACTATTCAACCTGCGACCCAATTCATCCACTACCTAGGATCCTCCAATGCCCTTGAGGTCGGAGAATGCAACGTACTCCTCTCCGGCTGCCTCAGATACGCGCTTCGCAGCTCTCACAGATGCCTCTCGGTTCTGCATTCGCCTCATGTACGCGTACAGCTTGGGGTAGCTGGTTTCGCTGAGTGGTACCCGTTGAGTAGCAGCCTCCATTGCGAATTGCATCATGATATCCGCGCCCGTCAAGCTACTGCCAGCGAAGAACTCCCCCGAAGATTTCGAGATATAGTCCTCGAGGAACGTGCAGTGGTTCTTGAGCCCAGGATCTATGTAGCTGGTCTCCACTTTGCTACCAATGCCTCGGGTGATAGGTTTTAGAAAGAAAGGAACAGGCGCGTTCTTTATGTCTGTTTCGTCGCTTAGCAAAGAATAGCAAATACTTCCGGCTTAAACTTACTTCCAATGATCAGACTAACGATCATTAGGGTCATGAAGGACCCTTCCGCGTAGTCCATCAAAAACTGCGACCTGATTAGCTCGCGAATAACCGTTGTATTACAGTGTCAGCAACACCATCGCATTGACCGGGTAAGAGAACAGAGCCGCAGCGGAAATTAATGCATGAAACACATCTCAACGATACCGAGCCAATGGAACGACTTCCAGAACGAACATGAAGCCTGCGATCCGCCGTCCCAAGCGAGCTTGTCTCACTCCCTTCGGCAAGCCAGACATATTGAAGAAAAAGGACCTACCTTATACCTCATGAACTCTTCACTCTCCGCGCCAAGCACACCCTCCTTGCCCTCAGGGTAGCGCTGCGGGATGAGATTCCGGCCAAAGTGCTCACAGACATACTCCACGATCGTCTCGGATTCAGCAATAATGATCTCCTTTTCAGATCCAGCAGGCGTTATCCCAATGATTGGCGATGCTCCGAGAGGGTGCACTGCTTTGAGATCATCGCCGGCCCTGAATTGTTCATTGCGCTTGAACACTTTGATCTCGTACTCCAGATTGAGCTCTTCTAGCAGCCATACTACGCGCTGCGCCCGCGACTTCTCGAGCCTGCGTGAATGTCGGTCAGTAAGTGTTCGGAGCTGTGCGAGCGGATGTTTGGAGACCCGCCCTATACACAGAATGTGAGGTCGTGGAGTGTCGGTGTGGTGTAACGAGACGGAGTGGCTGTGTAGAGCTTACCAATAGACGACTATCTTCGCACCTTGCTGCTTGTCATTGGTCGACATATTTGAGATGATATTTGTGTGTTAAAGACGGATTGTTTGACGATGCAGATGCCTTCCTGCAGAGAATGATGAACGATCAAAGAACAGAGAGTGATAAAGCCGAGGCAGGGAGATCTTTTGGCCGTTGTCACAAGCTCCACTCTGCGGTGACGCTGCGCCGCGCGCTGTTAGTCTCGGGTACTGCCACGTCCGATCAAACCATGCATCAGATACATCCACGAGAGCCTCATAGTGCTTGTGGCTGCACATTATGTATATAGTTATGATGAGAACGAGTCGAGCAGAGCAGAATGAACGATGCCAGTGCGCTCCTCATAACCTCGTGTAATGCACATAGTAATAAAGTCAAACATCGAGCAACTTGTATATACTCAAACAAATATCATCTGTCTGACTATCGTTGGCCCACCACTGTGATAATGCTCCAGTGCAACATCTGGCAGTGAAGTGCTGTGAAGTCTCTCTTCTAAGGTTCCCTCAAAGAGCGGTGCCAAGACCGAGATTAATCCGACATCACGCATCAGCAGCAGCTACCTCCAGTCACCTCCACAGCAGCTACCTGCAACCCACCACACACGCCTCAAAGGCACCAAACACACCTCGCAGACCTTCAAAATGGCGGGCAACAACCATGGCAGTACGAATTACCTCACCCCAGATGCGTGCGACGCGCAATCGCTGACAGAAACTACAGTGCTCCACCAAGATCCCGCGATCATAAAATGGAACAGTACGTCTCGCACCACACGCTGCACACCCCACGCTTCCTGAACCCCCGAAAAGACATACTGGAAAGCCCGATGGAGCGGAGTGCAAAGAGAAAGACACGGCCGGGCTAATGCTCTAACAGACATGACCACCAACCGCCACAAGTACTTCCGCTGGACGCGACGAACAGCGTGGTTGTCATTCGCATACGTCATGCTGGTTCCGGCTATGTTGGGCACCGCGGGATACATGACAGATGTGAGTGCAAAGTAACAATGAGGAGGAGGGGAAGTGGAATGCTAATGAGGGATACAGGGCAAGTGGGATATGCGCGGCAAGAGAAGGGGGGACATGATCTCTGAGTTCTAGATGCGAGGTACTAGGGCATAGGGTTAGGGAAGACTGTATATACTCTGGGGAGAGCGTCACATTGAGAACGCTGTCACGAGATTCTTTTGTTCGTCACTTTGAGGAGCATGTTCAGTGATGTGAATTCGAGTTGATGTTTACATGTTGTGAGTTAGAGTCTATGAACTCCTGCAGATGCTTGATGTGATGTAATACCGTGACGCCCCAAACTCCTGGCTAATCTCACATTTGAGCTTGACTATAGCACCCACCATGGATGATCATGCACCCTGGATCAGACGCCGTCGGAGCTGTTTGGAGACCGCTTAAGCCTTCTCTTCCTCTTCAGCAGCCTTCTTGCCCTCGTCCTCCACCTTCTTGGTCTCCTCCCCATCCTCCTTGCTCACCTTCGCAGCCTCCTGCTCCTCCTCCCACTCCTTCAGCCAGCCGATACGCTGATTATCAGGCGCAAGGTACAGTGCGCGAGTAGCAGCACGAGTCCAGAAGTCCATGGACGTATCGCCAATGTTGAGTTTGGGGTCCTTGTAGACCTCCTTGAGAGCCGCGAAGAAGGCATCGCACTCCTTCTGGAGACCGAGAATGCGGAGGCAGCGTAGAATACGGCTGATCCGCAAATGGTTATGATCGGAGCGGTGGACCCAATTCTTGAAGCACACTTCCCAGTCGGAGCTGCGGACGATATGGTACTCAAGGGAAGCAACGTTGTTGGAGGGCGCACCTGGAGCCAAGGAGGGAGTAGCATCCTGGGTGGATCGAGCCTGATGCGCGACCTCGAAGCCATAGAAGCTCAGCATGCGCTTGAAGCTACGGCGCAGAGACTCGCGCAGCTCGCTACGGGAACGGAAGGCGTCCATGGTCTCGCGGTTGATGATAGGCGCCTCCCAGCTGAACGCAGAGCCCTCGGGAACCGGGAAGAGCATCTGGATGTAGTTGTGGCAGCTCTCTAGCTTGCTGTCGGGCCATGATAGGATCTGCTCTAGGGTACGGCCGTTTGCGTCTTTGGCATGCTCTTGAGGATCGTAGAAGCGGACGATGAGTGGAGCCATTGCTTTTAAGGCGGTGTCGTTGGACTTGACGTGTTTGGTTGAGGGTATCGTTGTTGGTGGGCTGGTGGAGGTTGCAGATGTTGTTGCTAGTTGAGGTTCTGGGGTTGAGGGTGAGGAGTTGTCCTGGTCGGTGGGGATTTTGCGTTTATGTAGTTTGAAGTAACTTCTTCGTTCGGCATGGACCTGCTTTTGCACCTCCCTGCTAAATGACCTATGTGACCTATCCATGAGTGAGTGCCGCGTCTGGGTGGCGAGAGCATTATTATGCGGACCTAGCAGCAAGTTCGCGATTTAGTAACAGTGTTTGTGTGAAAGTGAACGGTACCAGGCAGCAATGGCGGACTGGCCTTATCAGATCTGGTGAAAGTCGAGGCTCACTTCAACGGTCTTGATGTGCACTCAGGCTAGCTCTTGTGACCCTTGGATTGCTTTTGAACCGCAAGGAGTACAAGATGGTAGAAGTCGCAGTCCAGAAGCTTCTAACGATATCGTGTCTAGTCCCAGGCACGCGCCGTCGCACATGCACTACGCACAACGATCATCATTCAACCCTACGGTACACACTTCGCATCTTCGCTTTACCGGCTGTGAGAACCAAGCGAATCACCATGCATTGTGACCTGAAACGCAGCGTAGCTATGGACGTTGGTAGGTCTCTTGAGCCTCGTCCAACGCAGGATGACGTCAACAGCGGCTCAAACTGTTGAGTAACAGTGGCTCGGCTCGCTCACGTCCAGACCGTTACACCCCACCACCATGTCCGCAGGCTGCAGGAAAAGATCGAACAAACCTGCTCGGCAATGCCAACGCCAGGCGCTTTGGCGCTAGATAGCTGCGAATGTCTGACATAAATATGAACCAAGGTACTGCAAAGTCCTTTTGTGTAGTTTGAGCAAATTCAACACCAATTTAATACCAAATCTCTCACACATCTCCCTATCTTATCAGCAACACGTAGGCCAAATAACGTGACATAGCCACAAACTCTAAAGATGGGTTCTGAAGGTTTGCTTTCTCGAATCTTATATCAGTCCTTGACTAATATTTCCAGACCGTAAACCAACTCCGGAGAACCACACTCTTCTCCAAGGCTATGAGTGGAATTGTCCCGCTGATCAGAAGCACTACAAGCGTCTCGCTGCAGAGATCCCCAAACTCAAAGCTATCGGCTTCACCAACATCTGGCTCCCACCAGGCTGCAAAGCTGCAAACCCAAAGGGCGTAGGCTTCGACATCTACGATCTCTATGACCTGGGCGAGTTCGACCAGAAAGGCACCCGCGCCACTCGATGGGGCTCCAAAGAGGACCTCGTCGACTTAACCAAAGTCGCCAAAGAGCACGGAGTCGGCCTGTACTGGGACGCAGTGCTCAACCACAAGGCCGGAGCCGACAATATCGAGAAGTGCCGCGTCATCGAGGTCGATTCTGGTGACCGGACGAAGGAGGTCGGCGAGCCATACGAGATCGAAGGATGGCTCGGTTTCGACTTCCCGGGGCGCGGCGACAAGTACTCGGCCATGAAGTATCACTGGGAGCACTTCAGCGGGACGGACTACAACCAGGCCAACGAGAAGAAGGCTATCTACAAGATTGTGGGTGATAACAAGGGCTGGAGTAACTCGGTGGACGATGAGGGTGGGAATGCTGATTACATGATGTTTGCGGACATTGACTACCGCCACCCCGAGGTGCAAGAAGACGTCAAGAACTGGGGCGTTTGGATTACGAAGGAGCTTGGGCTCAAGGGATTCAGGCTCGATGCCGTGCAGCACTTTAGCGAGCGCTTTACGAATGAGTGGATTGATGTGGTGCGCGAGGAGTGTGGGAACGATATCTTCATGGTTGGGTAAGTACTTTGAAGCTACATCCCTCCATGCAAAACGGCTGACACGGTACTCAGTGAGTTCTGGTCTGGCGACCGGACTATTATGATGGACTGGCTGAAAGATCTGGATCATAAGGTAAGCATTGCACTCACGAGATGCGTGCGAGCCAAACGCTGACGCCTTTGCAGTTTTCGCTTTACGATTCACCTTTGTTGAATAACTTCGCCTCAATCTCCACCACGGAAGCAGGCGATCTGCGCAAAGTCTTCGACGGCTCGCTCGTACAAGCCGAGCCCGTCAACGCAGTCACTGTTGTCACAAACCACGACACGCAGCCTGGCCAGACCATGGAGACCAAGATCGAAGGCTTCTTCGTACCGCTCGCCTACAGCCTGATCCTCCTGCGCAAGGAGGGCTACCCCTGCCCATTCTTTGGCGACCTCTACGGTCTGTCAGAGCCTCACGAGACTCCAGCGTCTTGCGGCGGCAAGCTCGCTGATCTCGTTCTCGCACGCAAACTCTATGCGTACGGTGACCAGGAGGACTACTGGGACAACCCAAACCTGATCGGCTTCGTACGCCGCGCAACCTGGGACAAGCCAGCTGGTCTGGCATGCGTGATGAGCAACACCGGACCCGGTGAGCTCAAGATGGCTGTCGGCAAGGAACACGCAGGAGAGAAGTGGTCAGATGTGCTCGGTTGGGAAGAGGGTGAAGTTGAAATCGATTCAGACGGTTATGGATTATTCAAGTGCCCTGGTACTTCGGTCGCTGTTTGGGTACGCAGTGATGCTGAGGGACGGGACCAGTTCCCTACGAATTTCGATGCGGACATTTACAGCAAGGCATAGGGCTAGTATAGACGAGGTATATAGAGGATGACATGGTCGGCATAGATGGCACGATATGAATAGAATGCGGTTCATTAAGTTGAGCGATTTGGCCCCGTTGAGCACGCTTAAGTGCTTCGTGACGTGAGTGGTCGAGGTTCGGGGAAGTTCGGGAACACGGAACACGGAATACGCCAAGACAAGGTTTTTCCTCAATCAACATCTATCGCAGCTGATTCCTGACCTCCATCCCCACCACGACTCTCCCCTCACCGTTCTTCGTTGCTACCACACACCAGCGAAATGGCCACCTCTGCTCCCCCCACCAGCACCGGCTCGTCGAAGCTCGACGCCGCAAAGGCCAAGCTCGGCGCTGCAGCGACACCTGCACCCACCGGTCTTGATCTGTACTCGCGCTTCGCCTTCGCTGGTGCGGTCTGCTGTTCCATCACCCACGGCGGCCTCACCCCCGTCGATGTGTACGTTCTCCCGGGTTGTTCGCTGCTTTATCAGCCGCCAATGGCGCTGTGCGAGTCCTGCGCGGCAGCCGTGATAAGGATACCAGAACGCCAAGCTAATTATTCCCCAGCGTCAAGACGAGGATGCAGCTCGACCCGGTCACTTACAACAATGGCATGATCGGTGGCTTCAGGAAGGTCATCGCCAACGAGGGTGCCGGCGCTCTCCTCACTGGTTTCGGCCCTACCGCCGCTGGATACTTCCTCCAGGGCGCTTTCAAGTTTGGAGGATACGAGCTGTTCAAGCAGCAGGCAATCAACATTCTCGGTATCGAGTCTGCCTCGCAAAACCGCACTGTCGTCTACCTCGCATCTGCTGCTACCGCCGAGTTCTTCGCTGATATCGCCCTCTGCCCGCTCGAGGCCACCCGTATCCGTCTCGTGTCTGACCCTACTTTCTCCAATGGTCTGATCGGCGGCTTCAGCAAGATTCTCAAGACTGAGGGTGTTGGTGCTTTCTACTCTGGTTTCGGACCCATTCTGTTCAAGCAGTACGTAACTTTACTTTTCTGCAAAGCTTGTATGCAGTACTGACACGCCATCAGGGTTCCCTACACCATGGCCAAGTTCGCCGTCTTCGAGAAGGTCAACGAGGCCGTCTACACCGTGGTCGACAAGAGCCAGACCTCCAACGGCATGCAGACCGTCTACAACTTGGGCTCCGGTGTCATCGCCGGTTTCGCTGCCGCTATCATCTCGCAACCCGCAGACACCATGCTCTCCAAGATCAACAAGACCAAGGGCCTGCCCGGAGAAGGTACCACCAGCCGTCTGATCAAGATCGCCAAGGAGCTCGGTCTCAAGGGCAGCTTCTCCGGTCTCGGTGCTCGTCTCTTCATGGTTGGTACTCTGACCGCTGGTCAGTTCGCCATCTACGGAGACATCAAGAAGGCCCTAGGAGCCACCGGTGGTGTGGAGATCTCCAAGACCCAGTAAACGGGCTGCTTGGCGTGGTGGATGATACCAGGACAGCCACGACTGTAATACATGAAAAGTCTGTCCTTTTGCATACTGGCTGGGTTTGGTAAATGATATATTCTTGAGTCTTCCTTTTTTGCGCGTCTTGTGTGCCTTTATCTTGCAGCTATTCGATCTAGATTTCCCCACTCCTGTTTGCTGCTGGGAAGAGAGAGCGGCGATGTACATCTGTAACAGTACGACAGACACAGTTAGGAGATTTTGCTGCACAATAGACGGAGCTCATAATGTCACGGAAAATGTTGTTGCAAAAGTGTGATTTGATTGTGCTAAAACTTCGAGGCAGGTGTAGAGGCAGCCAGATGCGGGAGTATGTTTTGAGACATTTGGCATCAATTACAAAATCTAGGCCTCCACTCAACTCCATCTCATAGGACTACAGGGAAGTAGGAATCAACAACGAGTGCCTCGCAACCTCTAGACCAACGCCTCCCAAAACGCCGTACAATGTCCCCACCCCCAGCACGTTCGCTCAACAGACGCACATACTACACAGTACGATTATCACGATATAGTACACTACCTTCTACCATTTCCGACATCAAGGTCCTCAGGCGTGAACGCGATGAAGTCTTCACTACCAGGCACGCGTATCGAAATCAGCAGGCGTAAAGGCAATAAAGTCATCTCCGCCTGGCACGCGCACGAATGGAGCGGATGCGAATGCTTACAGAGTCTTTGAAGGCACGCTGCTAGCTGCACCGTCCTTGGGTACTGTGGCTGCATCTTTTATAGGAAGAGTGGGCTGGGTGTACTGAGACGGCATGTTGTGCTGTGCTGAGTGGTTTGGCTGTGGGAGATTGGGTGAGTGTGGGTAAGGGGATGAAGAAGACGTGCTTTGGGGGTTGACGTGTTAAGACGGAAGATCTACGAGGAGATTTTGTCTGACCTGTAGAGGGAGGAATGAGGAGGAATTAATAAAAGGATGGGTCATTGGGGCACAGTGTGCGGTTGGGTGCATTATGAAAGATACGGTGGATAATGCTCGGTGAGTGTTGGACTGCCTCAGTAAACTTTGGGGTGGGCTGACACTGTGTAGTTTTTGGAGATCCTCACTGAACCCATGTCTACTTCAGACAGTACTCAACAACTCCACAGAGGCATCATGCTGCTTACTCGTGGAGTAACATTGTGGCTCTTGGGACATTGTTCCTACACGATGTCAACACAAACAGAGTCTACAGTTGAGATATGGTCGGTCCTAGGAACCCGATAAGCGCCAGCACATATCCATCTCATTGTGCATTCTGGTCTCTACAGTGAACAATGTACACTTCACCTCGCACTGTGCACCGACATAGTCCAGCCATCTCATGGCATATAAGTCCACATCGTTCACATCCTACCAAGAAATCACCCGCCCCGAGCCTCCAGCCCTGACTGGAAGCTTGTAACATCTCAAGGGTCTCCCACACAGCACACAGCTTCCCGGTGAGTCCATCTTCGCAGTACACTCACACCATGGCGTCGAAGACCGGTTTCCGAATCATCAACGTTGGCCGCGCCGAAGCCCCTTGTGACCTAGGACCACGTGACCTGACCCATGTGCTGCCAGTCACTATCCCCCTCCCCACCCACTTGCGCAATCGTCCTGATGGCACCGCTCGCTTTCAGGAGCGCTTCTCGCAAGAGATGAACCGGCAAGAGATTGAACACGTCCAGGATGATTCGCAGTGTCTGCCTTTCTCCTTCAACTTCAGCGGTCGTAGCCGCGGATGCATGGCACCCGTCACCAGCTTCTTCAAGCAGGTTTTCGCTCCCACTCCAGCTCAGCCTGAGATGGAGATGCGGGAAATGCCACATACCGTTGTCACTGTTCAGCCTGGTCGCGAGCCAGCCATGGGTCTTAACCTCAATAAGCCGCTGCCACCAATGCCCCCCTCTTCGCCTCTGCCCAACCGCCCAGCGGCGCATGCTAATGTCCTTGGCCATCATCCAGGTGATTTAGCGGACGAGTATTATGGCCCAGGGTCGCTGATCCACCCGTTTAACTCTTCGTTTGTTATAGGCGATGGCGAGGATGAGGAGGACGATTCGTCCGTACTTGGCTCGCTGACTTCTTCTATTGTAGCCATTGGTAACAGCTCTGAGCTCGATACTGCCGACTCTTCAATCCAGGAAGTTCGCTTCGTACAGCGTCGGGCTTCCTTGTTCTCCGACTCAAGCAACGAGAGCGAGACAGTCGACCAGTCTCCCGTGGACATTCCTCAGGTTCATTATGCGACTCGCCGAGCTTCGTTGTGTTCCCTCGATGAAGATGACGCTGACAGCTTTCCAGAAGTTGGTGCGCTTATGCGAGTCTCACACGGTAACAATCTCGTTCGGCCAGCTCATCCCGCGCCATCGCTCTTCACGGACTGGCATGGTAACTTCACGGGTGACCATCCAACTCAGCGCCGACAGTCCCTGCCTGTCTTGTCACTCCACGGCCCTCACATTCCTGTAGTCCGTCGTTAATCAAGCATCTTCAGCAACGCGGCAGCTTCAGGGGTTCGCTACATAACGCGTCGTAGCTCGTTCATCTCTGTATCAAGCGATGAGGACACAGCAGCTCCTCAGGTCCGCTACAAAACGCGCCGTAGCTCGTTCATCTCTGCAGCAAGCAACGAGGATGAGGATGAAGCTGACTACCACATAGCGGCTAACATCAACAACAACCGTCCCAGCTCCCCTCGCCTTTGGTGCCGCTGGTCGCGAATTACGGATGAATGGCATCAGCCTCCGGCACATGAGCCACAACGTATCTCGCCCGTCTGGTCCTCTTCCCCCGCGCCGTCAAGCACGGGTAGTCAAGCAATCTTCACTGACGACGAGGAGGACGTAAACCCTACAGGTGAGTCCACCATTTCATACAGGTTTTATGACGAGCCATGCGATCACTCGGTCTTTGCGGCCTTCAGTGGCAATTACTCGGACGCGATTGCAGCTGGCAATCTTGTCCTGTATGGTGATTCTCCTCTGGCTCCGTCAGCTTCTAGCGCTGATCTTTCGGCGCGGTCGTATGAGTCGCTCATGGGCATGTGTTATGGGTCGTCATCGCTGGCTCATCGCAGTAGCTTTTCGGCTCCGGTATTGTCGCGTATGGCGCATGTCTCGCCAATCTTGCGGGCACCGACGATGTAAAACATGTCTTTACATCCTGGCGGCAACCTTGTCAGTACCCCTGGTTTAAGCTTTTCGGCGTTCTGATATGAATTCCTGGCTTTCCGTCACGAATCTCATATTCCCAGTCATTAGCCACACATCCAATAACAATCTCAATCAGACTCACTACAATCCTCCTACTCCTCCGTCTACCGTCTCCAACCATCTCACCTCTCAAATACACTCCAACCTCTCCAAAGCAGCAATCCCAACCCTGTTCCTCATGCTCAATACACGCACCACTCTGCTTATACGCCCACAGCGCGGGGCTCGCCGGATCAGTCGTGACTTACATGTCCTCGTTTAAACCATCATTCTTAATCGCATCGCAGAACATACCAGCCGGTCCGCCGCTGTCGTGAGTAAGATCGACGATGATTTGACGGACGGGGATATTTGGCGCGAATGTAACGACGAACGTGTTACCGTCGAGTAATTTGAAGCCTTCAGGAACGTCAAGGACAGAGACGTTGAATTGTTGTTTGAGGTGTGGTTTGGCGGCATCGCAGTATTCCGGGTCTTGCGCGTATATTTGTGGTGCAATGCCGCCTTGTCTACGGGCGAGAACGTCGCGAATAGTGACTGCTGCGAGATGCTGTGTGTAAGACCGTCGAAGGTGCCAGTGATCCGAGTCGATTCAAAGCAGCCCAGACCAAAGCAGATGGTCTTGTTAATGAGAGTAGTCTCCGCGCCGACGTGATGCTCTAGGAAAGTGGTCAATTTGTGATGCAGGGCAGACGCTTCCCACTCTTCTTTCATCTGGTTCGCCAGAACGCACAGCTCGTATTCTACAAAGCAGTCACTCTTGTTAGGCTCCTCACATCGCGTCATGAAGCCGAAAGGAATGAGATGATTAGTACCGAGATCATTGATGTAGGTAGGTCGTTCCGAGATCTTGAAGGTTTCTGTAACGCCAACAGCGCTGCCAGAGTACTTTCTTGCCAGTTCTTTCTACTAGGGCGTCTCCTCGGGGCACAAGTATGCTCCTGTCAATGCCGTATATGTCTGAGGCAAAGACTTCATCATATTTGGTGGGTTCTGGGGGGTCGTGCTTTTCAACGTTTTTGCTCCTGTTGGCGTGATAAGCAGCGTATGTTGCATAGAAAAGTTCGCGACGAAAGATGGGTCCGTGTAGAATTCGCGCGTCAAGAAAAGGCTGGAGATTCACCATGTTTGCGGGATGTCTCCAATCGGTGTCTTCGAAGCTGTTCTCTGTATCTTTGCGAGTGCTCTGCGATTCGGCGCGCGTGACCTTGGGATCGTCGTTCAAAGCGGCAGCGGAATTCATCTCGCCAAGTGATAAATAGCACGCCGGTATGATGCTCCACATTTACTATTTTAACCTGAGGCGAAGTGGAAAGTAGTTCGCGATCCTGTAATGTCAGGGACAAAGCTTGAGCGTTTCGCGATCGTGGCGGTGCAGCTGTCAAATGAATGTCCTTTGTCACCACCATACGCGCCATCCTTTGACAACACACCGCATCTAGCCAGCATATGGCATGATTGCATAAATTTCCATGGCTTTTCCCAATATGCTGCCATTATCAAATCAAGTCAAATCGCAGTCAGCCTCAACGAGCCAAGATACGACGCGCCTCGCATGGCCCCAAAGCTAAAGTAATCGACCGTCCGTGCCGTTCCCCAGCCACACGTTCATACAGGACAGGACATGGATCCTTCCAACACCACGCGCGATAGGCAACCAGCAACGCTTACTCCGCCGCAACTGCGCGGCGGAGGCGCCTGCATTTTGATAAACCGTAGTTTCCTTGATCTGATCGAGACGACTAACCTGCCTGTCTGCCTCCGGTGGACATCGATACTGACTTACTTTGTACACCTGTCAACAGCCGCAGCTTCTTGTGATACTGCGCACAGCATCTTGTAGGACTGGGACGCGTACGCACTTTCTGGATTACGACTTAGCTGTGATATTACCTTAACTTTTTGGTAAAGGAGTTTACATCTGAGACCAGATTGGACGGCACGTCATGGAGGTATGTATATGTGAGAGGGAGTTGAAAGCATCACTGACAGGTTTACGACAGACCATTACACCACACCAACCCTACCACGACTCACCCCAATCCCCACGTAGCACCACACCCACACCCTCGCCAACACCACATACCTCCCCCTCCTCCACAGACTCATCAACAACCATAAAGCCGCTGCCACCACTCCCCGTCTCGTCTCCGCCATATACAGACGAAGAGCCGTACCGAGACGAGCCTCGAGCATACCGCGATGAGCCCACATCAGCGCAGGCACCAACATACCACATCAACCTCAATCATCAACACTACGCAAATACCCATAATCCAATCACAACACTCTCAGACGACACCGACACCGACACCGACAATATACCCCTAGCCCACTTCCTGCGCAACCCCTACCCATCCGACGCCCCGCCCTCATACAGCGTCGCAGTGCGCCAAACGCACTGGAATCGGGACACGCTGGTACAATATATACCCGACCAACACACTTCCGCGGGACGGCAGAGACAAGTGCTCATCTCCATCGATCCCGAAAGCGGCGAAGTGCTGCACAGGACAGACGATGTGAGGCACGGGGTGGAGAAGGTGGTGGCTATGTTTGTTGTGGCGCTCGTGTTGTTGGTGCTTAGTGGGGTTCTGGCGTGGTTGGCGTTTGGGGGCTTGGGATGAGTTGGGTTTGTGGGGGTGGTGGGCAGGTTTGGAGCGGATGGTTTGCATTTTGTCTGGGCTGGATAGGATAGGATTAGGCATCACGATGGTTGGTTTGGGCAGCATGTCCGAGGTTGGATAGTGGATCAACATGCCACATAAATATGAAGCAGAAATACGAATTATACCGAAGAATGGCAATCACACCACACCTCATATAGGCCTGCCCCTGCACCTTTCCAGGAATAAAAGTTTTTCATTTGGCAAAGTACGTGCGTGTGGGGGGGTATGCTTCGGCACTACAAAAATTCAACAAAGTAACCAAAGATCGTAAGACATAGTGCTCTCTCTCGGCCAAAATATTTGCTATCATATATCCCTCCTCATCATCATGGCGCGCCATATTTCCTCATCACCCTCCGTCGCCCACCTTCACGCAACAACCACAATTTTACACACACACACACACACCCATCGAGAGCCATCTACCTAAACCTCGCCGTGCAGCGACCCATGACCTCGCCCTGGCAGACGAGCTCGGCGTTGAACTCGGACCCGTCGAGCGTGAGGTAGATGTCGAAGTAGACGCGGTAAAAAGTGCCTTGCGGTGTATCCATGCGTTCGAAATCCTTTTCGAGGTTTTTGCGCGAGAGATCTGATGTGAGGGTGACGACTTCCTTGATACCTGGTGTGCTGTTAGCAGCTGATTTCCATGATTTGAGTTATGCAGAACTTACGAGGGTCCTTGGTGTATTCCGGGCAAACGTCGTCGTCGCAGGCGTACAGAATGTCCTCGTACATGAGCGTTGCGCCGGGCGCGACTTGTCGGAAGAAGGAGACCTTGACTGGCTCGCCGATCTTGACACGCTGGCCCTTTTGCACGAAGATCTGGCGGGTGTACTTGCATCGGTCTTTTCCGTCAAGAGATGGGACGCGGTATTGTTCTGGGTGGTGGCCTTCCTTGAAGGGTTGCAGGGTAGCCATGAGGTAGTGGCGACGCGCAACACGGTGTGTAACGATTCGCTCTGTGATACCGGCGGTGACGGCACCCTTGACGATGGCGGCGACCGAGTCCATGGGTCGGACGACCTTGGACTGGAACTGGGGTGGGACGTGAAGCTTGATCTGCTGGAAGAGGTATTCTGAGGCACCGAAACCACCAACAACGAGGACGTTCTATAATTGTCAGCATCAATCAATACAGGATTGGGAAACTTGACTTACCTGTAATGCTCTGTTTTGTGCTTGGATGGCGATGATCTGATTCCTCACTAGCTCCAAAATCCTGTTCACCACAGGCTCAAAGCACTGTAGAATCTCCTCGTTTGTGAACGTCATGTAGCCTTCCTCGATGCCGGCCTCTGGGAATTCAGCCTCGATACCGACATCAACAGCCCATTTTTGTCCATTGTTGCGGAAATCGGCTTTTATCCTGTTCTCAAAGTCCATGATGCATTTGGCGTACACCTTTCCTGCTGTCTTTGATCCATCCGGTAATTTCATTTTCCTGATCTTGGCACGTAGAATGTTGCTGAAGTTTCGATTCAGCGCAGTAGAACCGCAAGAGTCACCGGAGCCTGCTGTGCACTCCGCCACTGAGAAAGGTTGCTCCTCCTCGACCTCGTAAGCGATGAGATCGACAGTACCACCACCGCAATCGACAATGAGCACGGCGTCGTGAATCTTGAGGTTGAGGAGACCAGTCTTGGAACAGAACATGGCGGCGGCCTCGGGTTCGGTGATGAGCGTCAACCGGTTGTCATTCTCGTCTCGCAGGAAACCAGCCTGAATAGCTGCAGCACGCGTCGCAGCCTTTCCGGCATCATTCCAGATAGCGGGTACGGTCAAGTAGTATCGAATGTTGCGCTCTTCTCGGTTGAACACCTCCCCCAGCGTCTTCTGTAATTGGTTTCGCATCGCTTGCCGCAGGTGGAAGAGGTAATCGGCGGCCACATCGATCTCAGACTTGCCCGGTGGTAGAGGCGGCAGGTTGATGGGATCGATGTATGTGTTTCCGGAGAGCATGAGCTGGAGCTTGAACCATTCCACCTTTTGCACACCAGGCTTGGGGTAGCCAGTGGGTGCCAATGCGTCAGCAATGTCAGGGCCCCATCCTACCACTTTCTGGTACTGATCGTAGTAGAGCACGGTGGGGATCTGTGTTTGTTAGACATGTGTTACTCGGTCAGAGATTTGTAGGCGCACCTTTTGCTTCGTTTGGTTTCCAGCGCCAGGCCATTCGGTGATGATGTCTTCCTTTGCTTCGGTGTTGGTGGCGAAGGCGAATGCGACGCCAGAGAAGGTGGTGCCCTGGGTCTACGTTAGCAGCTGTCTCGCAAGTCCTGCTTGAGGAGCACACTCACGAAGTCGATTCCGACGATAAGCTGGGCCTTACTTCGGGCTTCACCTGGAGCCTCTACTGCGCCCGGCCTGTACGCGCCTGCTGGCGGCGGTCCCTGATTGATTGGCGGCGGTGCGCCATACCCTCCACCTGGCTGACCGTACTGGCCGGGTGCTTGTGGAGGATATCCCGGCGGTCCAGGCGGTCCACCCTGAGGTGGATAGCCTGGATGCTGGTTGGGGTTGGGTGGATATGAGCCCGTGTTGATTGGGGGCAGCGGAGAGGCAGGGCGTCCGCCAGCGTGCTGGGGGTTTGGAGGGGCGCCGAGGTTGCCCTGCTGCGCAAACGTGTACGAGGGCGGGCGGCCCAGGTTGTTCTGGCCGGGATTCATTGGGAGCGACGCGCTGCTCGAATTGGAGGCCTGCGGGCTGAGGCTCGTGGGTCGCTGCTGACCAGTGGGGGTAGTGGTGCCGTGCGGTGATTGTGTCCCTGCTGAGCTCTTTCTCTTCGAACCGACGAGGTTCTTGAATCGAGCGTTCATGGAATTCATAGGAGGGAGAGGAGAGAGAGGGAGCGGTTATGGGTGGGGTTGTTGTCAGGTTGAGCTGCGGCTGATTCGGCGCCCAGCAGCGACAAGGCTGAAGCTCGCCAACAGCAGCAGTCAGAGGCGCAGTCCCGGCGGACTATGGGATTGGGCGCAGCGGCACGAGGAGTATCTGGCGGCCTATGCGAGACTCGAATACGTGTAATCGCAGTCCCCTACAACTACTGTCCTACTCATCCGGGCGCTTCTGAGGGCCAGCTCGCGCAGCAGTACTGTACGCTGGAGGGGTAGATGCGCGCAAACTAGGGGCCCTGAGCGATTGGGTGGCCGACGTCGTGTCTCGGTCCCTGGCCTGTAATTACAGAAGATCACGATGACTTTCCTACTTCACTAGAAACAGCTCCTTCCCCAGCCAATCTGACCGCCTCCGCAGTGAAGAGCATACAAACAGTACCGCTTAGTCAACCCCGCACTACGGCCAGCACACCGCAAGCTCACAACCCTGCGCAAACCGGTGAACCAGATTCGATGTCGTCCAGAACGCCAGTCCGTCATCCACGAGCACATCTCGCCACGAAGGAGCATGCACTGCACTGCACACCGTATCTCTCCACCAGTTCTGCAGGACTGAAGCCGCACCATTCTCTGCGTGCCAGCAGACGATGCAGGAATTGTTTGTGTATGCTCAACAACCTTCCTCCAGGACTGAGCTGCAGCGGCATGCGTTTGCACCGTCTGACGAGCTTGGTTGCTCACCACTATATGCATGGGGCAGCACTCCCCGGACGGCCTTTTAGTAAGCGAACGACATGCCGACCACCGGCTTGCGGCTCTTTTTTTTTGCACCTTCTTTGACGATCTGCCTGCGTGCCCATCTTGCGAGGAAGCGGTTGAATCCACGCCTGTAAATCGATGTCGACCAAGAAAGCGTCTTGCAGCGTACAGGACGGATGAGATGACACCTGCATCCGCGTCCTGAAAGACCAGAACACCGTCACGGTAGGTATCTTGTCATCACTCTGACGATCTCGATACAAACTCCGTCGAAAGCGCCGCGAAACTGAACGTCGATAATGAAGTCGCGGTACGGACCATCTTTGGCACTCAATGACTAGGGGCACCTCACCGTGACTCTGTAAATTAACAATTTGTTTCAAGTCTCGTACTTCAAGTTGATGAGAAGGACGTCGCATCGTGAACAAGGCAAGGAAAACACTCAAACATCATCTGTGGCTAACAGTAGATGCAGAAAAAGATGATGCAGGAAAAGTTCTAGAAGTCCGGTTCCGCGAGCGAACCGCACCCAATCTCAGGGACCGGCCAAGATTCACAACCACATGAAACCAGAGATTACCGACCGGGTAGGTCACGATCGCATTCACTTGACTGGATTTACGACGTAATTGTACCATGGTACATGTATGCAAAGCTATCTCGGGTCACCGCACCTTCCTTTAACACACACACACACACACACACGCACACACACTTCACCACCAACAATATTCAACGTCGAAAGTGGACATCACGATCAACCAACGCACCTTCCGTTCGCTGTTCTAGAAGAAGAATCTACGTGCGGTCCACACGTGCCGGCAGGCACCACACTCGACCTCAACAATCACTCTCACTCAGCAGCGCACCGAGCTTCAAACACCATCGTCAACCACTCACTATCATCAACCACATAACATCGCCATCGCACTCTCTCTATCACCAACACAGCTACACAAATCACCACGCACTCGCTGCAACCACAACCGCATACCTCCAACAATGTCCCCCACAGACACAGACACCACCCCCAACCCCAACCCCAACCCACCCCCCTACACCACCGCCCCACCCCCTCCCCAAGATAACCCCTGGAACCCACCAACCCCCACCACCGAACTCTACCGGCACTTCAAATCCTTCTGCGCGCTCGAAAACGCCGCGCGCACCTCCCGCGGCGAAACACCCTTCTGCAACACCTCCGGCCGCGAACGCGCATTCGAAAAGCTCCTGCGCCTGAGCAACGGTACGGAGAAAAGGGAGTGGCGCGTGGATTGTAGGCCTGAGCATGATGCGTGGGGCGCGCAGAAGAGTTGGTATGAGGTTAATGGGTGGACGGGGGAGGAGGGGAAGGTTAGTGGTGAGGAGGGGGAGTGGGTGGATGTGGATGGCGAGGGGAAGAGGAAGGATAGTAAGGATGTTAATGGGGGGTGGAGGAAGTTGGTGGGGAGGTTTGCGGGGAAGGATGGGAGGGGAGGGGGGAGTGGGGATGTGGGGATGAGGGGGGGTGCTGGGGGTGAGGGGCATCTGGATGGGAGTGGGAGGGAGGGGGAGAGGGAGAATTCGTGTGCGCATATTGAGGATGTGAGTTTGATGGATGGGTGAGTGTTGGGGCGCGAGGGGAGATAGACTATGGGCTATCACATCGCATTCGTACTAGGCAATTGTGTACTTCAGTGCACAGCTCATTCGCTCCAAGAAAACGAGTGCATGTAATGCTCAAGTGAGACAACAGGCAGACGTATACAAAGGGCCTCATGACTTCCATGTCAACATCCAAGACCCACCAAATGTCAAAATAAGCAACTCAAAGATTGAACAATATATGTATTATCGCCCCACACGCCTTCCAGCGCACTTTCCCCCGACTTTTCCGAAACTATTCCAACCGCCGAAAAGAAAACCCTCTGGTAACCCCAGCTCTTGGGATCTACAATGCAACCCTAGTAAAAGTACAATTTTAACACACCCCTGAATAACGACAATATCCCCAAACGCCAACGCTGATGTGCAAAAAAAAAGTCCCACTCACTTCCAACCAGCCTTCCTTTCAGCAGTAATGCGCCTCCATTTCTTCGCGAGCCGAACAATACGATTATACTTCACCCAAGGCGACGGAACAGCGAGCTTCCCCTATCGTCCCGCTGCAGCCGGAAGTCTGCGGTCGAACTCAGGCTTCTTCTCGTCCTTGTCCGTGTTCTTCTGGCGCATGAGCATCCAGGCCAGCGTCTTCTTCTCGCGCCCGTCGTTCTCGAGGACGTGCACCATGTCGCGGACCTGGATCCTAGCCCCGATTTCCGTGTTCTCGATGTCTGCGCCGAATGTGCGTTTCCTGCCTACGGGACCCTTTTCGGCGTTGGGCACGGCGGCAGATGTAGCGGCGCCGCTGCCACCGGGTGCGCCGACGGGAGCTGGTCGAGGTGTTGTTGCGCCTGAGGCGGCTCCTCCGCCTCCGCCACCCGTCATCCAGGAGTACTTTTTCTTTCTGCCGCCGAGGGCCATGCTGGCTGTCTCGTTGGCCTTGCGGTGCAGGACGTCTTCGGTCTGGTTCTGCTTTTTCAGCGCGTCTTTGTCCTTCTTCGTCATCTTTTCTGGTGGTGGTAGTGCTGAGACGGGCGCCTCTGCTGCGGCTGTGGCCGTGGCACCCTTGTCGCGCTTCTGTCTCTTCCATAGCCGCTCCTTCTCGAACCGCTCGTCCTCTGTGACTCGTCGCTTGAGAGCTGCTGCAATATGGTTGACGTGCTGGAATGTATGTTGCGGCGTGGGTGGTACTTCGGTGGGTGGAGTGGGCAGGCGCGCGGCGTTGGGCGGTTCTACTGCAGTTAGCATTTCACTCTCATCGAAAAGGAGGCTGTACGACGTACGCTTGTTCGCTGTGGCCGTGGGGCTGCCAGCGGTGTCTGTGGCTTCCCACGGCGTCTTCAAGATGTTCACGGGAGCGACCATCTTCGCTTGCGCGTCCTTGTCTACCACGGCGATGTCCACGAACTGTGGAGGAATAACGCCATGAGACGTGTGCTGACGGCCCTTGCACAAGGCATAAGCGTCCTCCACCAGCCCACGTATGCGCTCCTCCGCGGCCAAACTCAGCAGCGACAGGATCTCTACGAGTGGGGCGTTCTGGTTGAGCAAGCTGGCAGCCTCGAGGCCCACGATCTGCTCGCCGTTTGCAGCAGCTGCCGTTGTGCGCGTGCTGTCCCGAGGAGTCTTGTCTGGAATCTTGTCGAACAGTCCATCGACATTGACTTGAATGCCAGTGTCGTATGCCCGTTTGGCTGTGCGATGTCGGAGGACATTTGCGGCGAGGAATGGGTCGGTGAGGGGCTGCTGGGCCGACTCGTTCAAGATGCGGGCGACCTGCTCGTGCTTCCGCAGAAATTCAGCATTGTGCTGCCCCTGCGACATGCCCTGTGACAATGCTCCCGTACCCTGGAAAGCGCCGTGACCGCCCTGCTGGCTCCACTTGTCGAAGCTGTTGTTGGGCGTGACCGTCGAGCCCGTGGCCTGCGAGTTGAAGCTTGCGCCATAGCCTCGGGTGCCGTAGTTGCTCTGCAGCAGCATCTCTTCCTCAGCGCGCAGATCGACAATGTTCCCGCTCAGGACGTCGCTGAGGCCGTTGATGTCCGACTCTCGCCCGCTAGGCTTTTCGAGCTCGGCATCGTCATTGTTCTTGCTGGCGGGGACTTTCGGCGGCGGCATGGAGCTCGGCGGCGGCTGTTGCTGGTGCATGCCATTGGTGTGTAGGAAGGGCTGGGGTTGGTGGAACGGCGGAGGTTGCTGTGCGGCAGGCGACACGGGCACAGAGTACGGGCCGCCACCCTGGAACTGCGGAGAGGTGGCATACGGCGACTGCGGCTGCGACTGGCCGTAGGGAGACTGGCCAAAAGGCGAGTTGTACGGCGCAGGCGATGGCGGGTTCGGCGAGAGACGCTGGCGCTTTGCTGGAGGTGCGCCGCCGCCCATGTTCGGGGACATGCCCGTGGGCGACTGCTGGAATGACTGCGGCGAGAATGGGCGCTGCTGCTGCTGTTGCTGCTGCGGGTATTGGTTCAGGTTCTGCGTCTGAACGGGCGGCGGTGGGTGCTGGCCGTTTGTCTGCTGCGGATACTGCTGATGAGCCATGGTGGAGTAGCTTCCCCAGACGGGGAGAGCGGCTGGCGTAGGAGTTTTAGGCTCCTTCCTGTGAATTCGATTCGGCAGTTGCTCTGGGACGGTTCGGGAAGGCGCGGTGCGCGGGCGGTTGCGGTTGCGCGTGGATGTTTGTGTTGTCTCGGCTGGCGAGGAGAAAGGCTCCAGAGAGCGTAGAATGACGCCGCACAGACTCGGCCTTGGCAGTGCTAAGTCGCGCGCATTGTTCCGCGACGTGAACAAAGGGCGACTCGGCCTTCACTTCACCTTCTCTCACCACACCTTGCGCATATCAACCGAGTCGACGCGCCTCACGTGCTGCTGTCGTGACCACACTCACCTTACTAATGACAGCACGCTAAGGCTACTTTCACATTGATCGCTAGAACGCGTCGACCACATTCCTGCGCTTGCGCGCAACATCGAAACCTCCGTCCAACCAAGCACTACACTTCTTTGCGCCTCAGTAGAAAGAAACGAACACAATGGCGACCAAGCGAAAGATCGCCACGATGGCTGTAGACGAGGAAGACCCCGTCGACCCTTCCGATGAGCTTGTATTTCTGTGCTTGGGTGGAGGTAACGAGGTCGGCCGGTCATGCCACATTATACAGTACAAGGGCAAGACAGTCATGGTGCGTACGGGTATATCGAATGTGCAAAAACCGTAGACTGATCAGGAACAGCTCGACGCAGGACTGCACGCGGCCCACGAGGGTCTGGCTGCCATGCCCTTCTACGACGAGTTTGACCTCAGCACCGTCGACGTGCTGCTAATCTCACAGTATGTATATGCGTGCTCTGCTTTTTCTCGATATTTGTTGGAAGGATTGGCGCATCACTGCAGTCGGGAATCGCATGCGCTGGGACCTCATCCAACTCAACACCTTGTATATCAGAATCAATGGAATATTATTTGCATTCTACGACCCGACACGGTGATGTGCTTCTCCTTCGCACAATCTTCTGTACATCGTCCTCGCCCACCCACGCCGAATTACGTCCAACATCATCTACAACATGATTCGTACTGACTCCGACCAGTTTCCACGTCGACCATGCCGCCTCGCTGCCATACGTCCTCGCAAAGACCAACTTCAAAGGGCGAGTCTTCATGACACATGCCACCAAAGCCATCTACAAGTGGCTGATCCAGGACTCTGTTCGCGTCGGCAACATGTCAAGCTCCTCCGAGATGTCCAAGATCCAGATGTACAACGAAGCCGATCATCTGAACACCTTCCCTAGTATCGAGGCCATCGACTTCTACACCACACATACTGTTTCTGGCGTACGCATCACACCGTATCCCGCTGGTCACGTCTTAGGAGCCGCCATGTTTTTGATGGAGATCGCTGGCCTCAAAATCCTCTTCACAGGCGACTACTCCAGAGAAGATGACCGACATTTGGTGTCTGCCAGCGTACCACCAGGTGTCAAGGTAGATGTACTCATCACGGAGTCCACTTTTGGCATCTCGACCCACACACCACGGGTCGAGCGTGAGGCTCAGCTCATGAAGTCTGTGACGGATGTCCTCAATCGGGGCGGCCGTGCTTTACTTCCCGTCTTCGCCCTGGGTCGCGCTCAAGAGCTTCTGCTCATTCTCGACGAATACTGGAGTAAGCACCAACAATACCAAAAGATACCCATCTACTACAACTCCAGTCTTGCAAAACGATGTATGCAAGTCTACCAGACCTACCTCAGCGCCATGAATGATAACATCAAGCGGCTTTACGCGGAGCGCATGAACGCCGCGAATGCTGAAGATCGTCGAGGACCGTGGGACTTTCGCTTCGTGCGATCTCTGAAGAACAACGACCGACTTCAGGATTTGGGACCGTGCGTCATGCTGGCTTCTCCTGGTATGATGCAGTCGGGTACTTCGCGAGAGCTGCTTGAGCGGTGGGCACCTGATCCTCGGAATGGTGTAATCATAACAGGTTACTCTGTCGAAGGCACTATGGCGAAGTCCATCATGCATGAGCCGGATCAGATACCCGCAATCATGCGATCGTCGCAAGCGAGACGGCCGAATCAGAGGGACGACGAGAAGACCATGATACCACGGAGATGCACTATCCAGGAGTTCAGCTTTGCCGCACACGTTGACGGGAAAGAGAATATGGCCTTTGTGCAGGAGGTTGCCGCACCGGTCGTTGTAAGTCTCATGCATCCAGACACATTTTGCTGTAGCTAATCCTATCCAGATCCTCGTCCACGGCGAGAAAGGTAACATGACGCGTCTGAAGTCCAAACTTCTTTCCTTCAACTCCCAAAAATCCGTTCCTACCAAGATCTACTCGCCCGCAAACTGCGAAGAGCTCCGAATACCCTTCAAGACAGACAAAGTCGCCAAGGTCGTCGGCAAACTCGCCGCCATCGCACCACCCGTATCTCGATCACGGATTACAGCGGAAGGCGAAGTGGATGGAGCAGATGAGGACAAAGTCGAAATGATCAGCGGCGTGCTCGTCCAAAACGACTTCAAGATCTCACTCATGGCGCCGGAAGATCTCAAAGAGTATGCGGGCCTAACAACCACAACCATCCTCTGTCGCCAGCACATCACGCTCTCAGCCGCCGGCGTAGATCTCATACGCTGGGCACTCGAAGGTACGTTCGGCGCTGTCACGCAGACCAGTACCAAGGACGCAGAGATCGACGGCAAGGAGAGTAAGATGAATGGCCATGATATGGACGGTGACCCAGCAGACGAAGAAATCAGCCGCTCGCAAACAACGTTTACAGTCATGGACTGCGTAAACGTGCTCGTCAAGCCCGGCGGCCGCGTCGAAGTCGAGTGGGAAGGTAACGTGCTCAACGACGGCATTGCAGATGCTGTCCTCGCCGTGCTGTTTACAGTCGAAAGCTCGCCTGCGGCTGTGAAGCGTACGTCCTCACATTATCCCACCCTTAGTGCCTCATCACTAACACATATAACAGAATCCTCAAAACAACATTCCCACAGCCACACCACCGACACACCCAAGCCCCACGCAAACCTCACCCACAACTTCAAATCCCCGCACCCCCACCGCACCCCCGACCCAACCACCCGCCTCGCCCGCCTCTGCCTCTTCCTCGAAGCCCAATTCGGCGCTGATTCCGTCTCCCCCATCGCGCTTCCCCGGTACTCCACCACGCCCCCATTCAACCCCGACACCCCGCCCGCGTGTTCCGTCGCTGCCGCCGACGCCGTCGAAGCGAGTCAGGAATTTAGTCCCGAGGATAAAGCGGAGTTGAAGAGGTTGCATAACTTGGGTATTCCGGTCCCCGGCATTGAGGTGAAGTTTGATAGATTTGTGGCGAGGGTTTGGTTGGAGGATTTGGAGGTTGAGTGTGGGAGTAATGCGCTTAGGGCGAGGGTTAGGGCTGTTGTTGAGAGGGGGGTTGAGACTGTTAGTGGGTTGTGGTCTTAGGGTGGTGGCGGGGAGGGGGGAAGGGAGGGGAGGGGATGGGAGTCGGCAGGGAGGAGGGAGGAGGGAGGAGGGAAGAGAGGGGGGTGAGGGTCAGGGTGAAGGATGGTTAATTTTGTTTTTCGT
>Ga0265780_10000133_pt1 | contig 119758 bp, 102 predicted proteins | sample P1T30metagenome_FD_192432 | JGI IMG/M metagenome (GOLD analysis project Ga0265780, IMG submission 192432) | Plant litter microbial communities from East Loma Ridge, Irvine, California - P1 T30 | ecosystem: Environmental > Terrestrial > Plant litter > Unclassified | place: USA: California...
AGATGGACTGGACCAACAAGAACGTGGCCCCGAACAAAGTCGTGCAGCTGGGCGACGAAGTCGAAGTCATGGTCCTGGAAATCGACGAAGAGCGTCGCCGTATCTCGCTGGGCATGAAGCAGTGCAAGGCGAATCCTTGGGACGATTTCGGCGTCACCCACAAGAAGGGCGACAAGGTCAAGGGTTCGATCAAGTCGATCACCGACTTCGGCGTGTTCATCGGCCTGCCGGGCAACATCGACGGCCTGGTGCACCTGTCCGACCTGTCCTGGACCGAGTCCGGCGAAGAAGCCGTGCGTCGTTTCAAGAAAGGCGACGAACTGGAAGCTGTGGTCCTGGCCATCGACGTCGAGCGCGAGCGTGTTTCGCTGGGCGTGAAGCAGCTGGAAGGCGACCCGTTCAACAACTTCGCATCGCTGAACGACAAGGGTACCCTGGTCAACGGCACCGTGAAATCGGTTGAGCCTAAAGGCGCCGTGATCTCGCTGAGCGAAGAAGTCGAAGGCTACCTGCGCGCTTCGGAAATCTCGCGTGACCGCGTGGAAGATGCCGGCACCCACCTGAAAGTGGGCGACAAGGTCGAAGCCCTGGTGATCAACATCGATCGCAAGGCACGCAGCATCCAGCTGTCGATCAAGGCAAAAGACAACGCCGACACCAGCGAAGCAATGCAGCGTCTGCAGTCGGACAACAGCGCAGCGACCGGCACCACCAGCCTGGGCGCCCTGCTGAAAGCCAAGTTCGATAACAAGAACTAAGCAAAGGTTCATTAACCTGAAAACCGGAGCGAGCAGATGACCAAGTCCGAGCTGATCAACCGTCTGGCTGAGCGTTATTCTCAGCTGGTGGCCAAGGATGCGGAGTATGCTGTCAAGACCATTCTCGATGCCATGACCAACGCCCTGGCGACCGGCCAGCGCATCGAGATCCGCGGTTTCGGCAGTTTCGCCCTGAACAGCCGGCCGCCCCGCATCGGCCGCAACCCGAAGTCCGGCGACAAGGTGATGGTGCCCGAAAAACGGGTGCCCCATTTCAAGCCGGGCAAGCAGTTGCGCGAGCGGGTCGACGCGATGGTCGGGCAACCGATCATCGAAGACTGAAGTCGTCTGCGCAGTTGATTTGACTGCCTGCGGACATGAAACGGCGTCTCCTATGGGGATGCCGTTTTTTTTCGTGCATTTTGAAAACGCATTTCAAATATGCGACACTGCGCCTTTGACGTCACTCCCTACGGGACCTGCCGATGAAATTTGTCTCGACTATTGCCGGATGCCTGCTGTTTGTCCTGTTCTTCTTTTTTGCGCTGAAGAATACGCACCAGGTCGACCTGATCCTGCCGGGCTACCAGCTGCAAGGGCCGCTGGTGCTGATGCTGCTGGGCGCCTTTGTCGCCGGTGCCTTCCTCGGCATCCTGGCGGTCACGCCGACCGTGTTCCGCCACCGCCGCGAGAGTTCGCAGCACAAGAACACGATCCAGGCCCTGCAGAACGCCGCCGGCACCGCCGCGGGCGGCATGTCGGCCCCGCAGCCGGACAGCGTCGCTCCGCGCGGCTGACGCCTCCTGGCCCTCCCAGTAACACACGAATAAAAACACATGGAATTTGAAATCTGGTGGCTGCTAGGCATCCCCGTCTTTTTCGCCCTCGGCTGGCTGGCCGCCCGGGTTGACATCAAACAGCTCGTCTCGGAATCGCGCAGCCTGCCGCGCGGCTACTTCAAGGGCTTGAACTTCCTGCTCAACGAGCAGCCCGACAAGGCGATCGACGCCTTCATCGAGATCGTCCAGCTCGACCCCGAGACGGCCGAGATGCACTTCGCCCTCGGCAACCTGTTCCGCCGCCGCGGCGAGACCGAGCGCGCGATCCGCGTCCACCAGAACCTGCTGTCGCGTCCTGACTTGCCGATCGAACAGCAGGTGCACGCCCAGTACGAGCTCGGCATGGACTACCTGAAGGCCGGCCTGCTCGACCGCGCCGAGGAAACCTTCAATCTGCTGGTGGATACGCCGTATGGCGTGCAGGCAAGGCGCGCGCTGCTGGAAATCTTCCAGCGCGAAAAGGAATGGCGCCGCGCCATCACCGCCGCCGAAGGCTTGCAGGAATCCGGTGCCGGTGCCTACCACAAGGAAATAGCCCAGTTCTATTGCGAACTGGCGCAGGATGCCATGGTGCGGCTGCAGCCGGACGATGCCAAGGTCTTGCTCGACAAGGCCCTGCAGGCCGACCGCAAGAACGTGCGCGCCACCATGCTGTACGGCGACGCGCTGCTGGCGCAGAACGACGTCGAAGGCGCCCTGAAGACCTGGCGCCGCGTCGAGCAGCAGAGCGTGCCGCACGTGGCGCTGGTAGCCGGCCGCCTGATGGACGGCTACCGCAAGCTGGGCCGGCTGGAAGAGGGCGTCAGCCTGCTGCGCGCCTACCTGGAAGAAGCGTCATCCATTGATCTGATCGAGGTGGTGTTCAAGGCCGTCATCGAACTGAACGGCGTGGAAGCTGCCAAACAGCTGGTGGTGGAAGAGCTGCGCCGCAATCCGACCCTGCTCGGCCTCGACAAGCTGCTCGAAGCGCGCCTGATGGATGCGCCGGCGAACGTCTGGGAAGAGCTGTCCATGGTCAAGAACCTGGTGCACGGCTACACCCAGAAGCTGTCGCGTTACCAGTGCTCGCATTGCGGTTTCAAGGCGCGCCAGTACTACTGGCAATGTCCTGGCTGCAGCAAGTGGGAAACCTACCCGCCGCGCCGGACCGAAGAATTGAATGTAATGAACTAAGGTAGCGAATCCACAATGAAGATTACGATTATCGGCACCGGCTACGTCGGCCTGGTCACTGGCGCCTGCCTGGCGGAACTCGGCAACGACGTGTTCTGCCTCGACGTCGATCCGCGCAAGATCGACATGCTGAACAGCGGCGGCATCCCGATCCACGAACCTGGCCTGGAAGAAGTCGTGGCGCGCAACCGCGCCGCCGGCCGCCTGCAATTCTCGACCGACGTCGCCGCCAGCGTGGCCCACGGCCAGCTGCAATTCATCGCCGTCGGCACGCCCCCTGACGAAGACGGTTCGGCCGACCTGCAGTACGTGCTGGCTGCGGCCCGCAACATCGGCCGCCACATGGACGGTTACAAGGTCATCGTCGACAAGTCGACGGTGCCGGTCGGTACCGCCGACCGGGTGGCTGCTGCGATCAAGGAAGAGCTGGCTGCGCGCGGCAAGGATGATGCCGGGTTTGCCGTGGTCTCGAACCCGGAATTCCTCAAGGAAGGCGCCGCGGTCGAGGACTTCATGCGTCCGGACCGCATCGTCATCGGCACCTCGGAAACGCCCGCCGGCCTGCGCGCGCGCGACCTGATGAAGCTGCTGTACGCGCCGTTCAACCGCAACCACGAGCGCGTGTACTGGATGGACGTGCGTTCGGCCGAGTTCACGAAATACGCGGCGAATGCGATGCTGGCCACCCGCATCTCCTTCATGAACGAACTGGCCAACCTGGCCGACCAGGTCGGCGCCGACATCGAGGCCGTGCGCCACGGCATCGGTTCCGATCCGCGCATCGGCACCAGCTTCCTGTACGCCGGCGCCGGCTACGGCGGCTCCTGCTTCCCGAAGGACGTGCAGGCGCTGGAACGCACCGCGCGCCAGTACGACCAGGAACTGCTGATCCTGCGCGCCGTGGAAGCCGTCAACGACCGCCAGAAGCAGGTGCTGGGCCGCAAGGTCACTCAGCGCTTCGGCGCCGACCTGGCAGGCAAGCGCTTCGCGCTCTGGGGCCTGGCCTTCAAGCCGAACACCGACGACATGCGCGAAGCGCCGTCGCGGGTCCTGCTGGCCGAGCTGCTGAAGCGTGGCGCCACGGTTGCCGTGCACGATCCGGTGGCCATGGAAGAAGCGAAGCGCGTGCTGAAGCTCGACCTCGACGAGGAAGCCATGGCGCGCATCGAATTCAAGCTGGCGCCGATGGACGCGCTGGATGGCGCAGAGGCGCTGCTCATCGTCACCGAATGGAAGGCCTTCCGCAGCCCGGACTTCGATCAGATCAAGGCGCGCCTGAAGCAGCCGGTGATCATCGACGGCCGCAATTTGTTCGACCCGGGCCTGCTGACGGGCTACGGCATCGAGTACCACGGCATTGGCCGTTCGGTCCTTACCGGCAATGTCAGCGAGTGAGGCGGCGATGAACAAACCCATCGCAAGCCACCAGCTGTCCACCGACAGCTACCGTCACGCCGAAGCCCCGCAGCTCGAGAGCGTCCGCCTGCTGGTGGTGGGCGACGTCATGCTCGACCGCTACTGGTTCGGCGACGTCTCGCGCATCTCGCCGGAAGCCCCGGTGCCGGTGGTGCGCATCCAGAAGCGGGAAGAGCGCCTAGGCGGCGCCGCCAACGTGGCGCGCAACGCCGCCGCCCTTGGCGCCCGCTGCGGCCTGCTGGGCGTGGTCGGCAACGACGAAGCCGGCGACTCGGTCGAGCAGATCCTGCGCGAATCGAGCATCGACAGCTACCTCAAGCGCGACGAGGCGATCTCCACCATCATCAAGCTGCGCGTGATCGGGCGCCAGCAGCAGATGGTGCGCATCGACTTCGAAGACACGCCGACCGAGACCGTCCTGCGCGACAAGCTCACCCAGTTCAAGGCGCTCCTGCCCGACTACGACGTGATCATCCTGTCCGACTACAACAAGGGCAGCCTGGTCAACGTGGCCGAGATGATCGGGTTGGCCCGCGCCGCCGGCAAGACGGTGATGGTGGACCCCAAGGGCGACGATTTCACGCCCTACCGCGGCGCCACCATCCTGACCCCGAACAAGTCGGAGCTCAAGCGCATCGTCGGCAGCTGGAAGACCGAGGAGCAGTTGACCGAAAAGGCCCAGCACCTGCGCGAGGAGCTGGGCCTGGAAGCCCTGCTGCTGACCCGGTCGGAAGAGGGCATGAGCCTGTTCACCGCCGGCGAGATCGTGCATGTGCCGGCCGACGCGCGCGAGGTGTTCGACGTCTCGGGTGCGGGCGACACCGTGATCGCCACCATGGCCGCCATGCTGGGTGCCGGCCGCCCGCTGGCCGAAGCCCTGGCCACTGCCAACCGTGCCGGCGGCATCGTGGTCGGCAAGCTGGGCACCGCCACCGTCACCCGCGACGAACTGTTCCCGCAGCGGCGCCGTACCGACGGCGCGTAGGGTGGCACCATGTGCCCGCGCGTAACGCTTGCATGACGCCTGCGTCGGCGTAGGCCGTAGTGCGGGCTGCATGCCTGCACTACGAAGTGCCCACCTGCGTTGATATCGCACAATCGCACTACGTCAACGGGCATCGATCTGTGCCCGTTATCTCCGCGGGCGGCACCCGCCGCCTATATCATTGCTCAATTGATAACAACGGAGAAACCAGATGATCAAGAAACTGATGCTTGCTCTCGCCACGCTGGTGGCATCGACCGGCTTTGCGTTCGCCCAGGTGGACGTCAACAAAGCCGACGCCGCGGCGCTGGACGGTGTGAAGGGCGTCGGCCCGAGCATGTCGAAGGCAATCATCGATGAACGCAGCAAAGGCGAGTTCAAGGACTGGGCCGATTTCCAGAAGCGCGTGAAAGGCGTGGGCGACAAACGCGCGGCCAAGCTGTCGCAGGCGGGCCTGCAGGTCAACGGCAAATCGGTGGAAGGCGCACCGATGGCGGCGCCGGGCGAGAAGACGGCTGCCAAGCCGGCCAAGGCGGCCAAGGCCAAGTCGGAGGCTGGCAAGGCGGAGCCGGCGAAGGCTGCGGGTTGAGCATCTCTGACGCTTCAGTCATGCCTTAGCTCATGAACGTCGTCCCCGCGAAAGCGGGGATCCAAGTCGCACGCATCTCGACAGCGCGCAACTTGGCGTAAAAGCGCCGATGGCGCTTTTACGCCTGCGTCCGGCAAGGTAGTTGGGCATGCAGCCGCCGCCTTCGTACGCCAGAGGGCATCTCGGATTAGAATGACGCTTTCGAGTTCGCAAGAAAGCAAAGCAATGGCATACAAGACCATCGAAGACACGATCGGCAACACCCCCCTCGTGCAACTGATGCGCATCCCAGGCGCCGATGCGGCGGCCCGCAACAACATCATCCTCGGCAAGCTTGAAGGCAACAATCCGGCGGGCTCGGTCAAGGACCGCGCCGCGATGTCGATGTTGCGCGGCGCCGAGGCGCGCGGCCAGATCAAGCAGGGCGATACCCTGATCGAAGCGACCAGCGGCAACACCGGCATCGCGCTTGCGATGGCCGCGGCGATCCGCGGTTACAAGATGATCCTGATCATGCCGGACAATCTGTCGGTCGAGCGGCGCCAGAGCATGGCTGCCTATGGCGCCCAGATCGTCCTGACCCCGAAGACGGGCGGCATGGAATACGCGCGCGATCTGGCCGAACAGATGCAGAAGGACGGCCAGGGCATTATCCTGGACCAGTTCGCCAACCAGGACAACCCGCGCGCCCACTACGAGACTACCGGTCCCGAAATCTGGCGCGATACCGACGGCCGCATCACCCACTTCGTGAGCGCGATGGGCACCACCGGCACCATCATGGGGGTGTCGCATTACCTGAAGGAGCAGAACGAGGCGGTGCGCATCGTCGGCGCCCAGCCGGAGGAAGGCTCGTCGATTCCCGGTATCCGCAAATGGCCGGAAGCTTACATGCCGCGGATCTTCGACAAGGCCCGCGTCGACCAGGTCGAAAGCGTGACCCAGGCCGCTGCGGAGCAGATGGCGCGCCGCCTGGCGGCCGAGGAGGGGATTTTCTGCGGCATTTCCGCGGCCGGGGCCTGCGAAATCGCATTGCGAATTTCGCAAACCGTGGAGAACGCGACGATTGTCTTCATCGTCTGCGACCGCGGTGATCGTTATCTGTCGACGGGTGTGTTTCCCGCCTGATGCATCTCAATCCCGGCGCGACGCTTGGGCGCTGGGCGGTTCCCGCTGGGGGAAAACAATCTCCTCGTTCCCGCGTCGGGCAACAAGGTCAAGCGCAAAACTTGCTACTGCCTGGACGGTGCGGCGGCAACGCTGTGGGGCCGCCGTCCGGTCCGGTGCCCATTACTCGGCGCCGATGCCTGCGTTGTTGTCCTTGTCCTTCGGCTTGAACTGCTTGTCGCTGATACGGAACTTGGCGCGGCGGTCGCCCATGAGGTAGCGCAGGTCGCGTATCGACAGGTCGCTGACTTCGTGCATGCGGATCAGCAGCGAAGCGCCGACCGGCAGGCGGTGGTGGCGGATCTTCGAGATCACCGGAGGTGCAACTTCAAGCGCGCGCGACAGGGCGGCGTCGTTCTTCAGGCGCAGGTTCTCGATCAGGGTGTCGAGCAGGCGGTTGGGGTTGTACTGCAGCAGTTCATCGGATTCCGAATCACTGTTCATATCGATACCGACTTGGTTAGTCATGATGTTCACTATTCCTGTTAGGGGTTGCTTGAGGCTCGCTGGCTGAGATTCTCTTTACGTTACAGAAACGTTTTGAAAATATCTACTAAATTATACAAGTAATTTCTAATTTAGTACTCAAGAGCAATAAATATCAGTAGGCTCTATTGCGTTCGTTGTCTCATCGCAACAATAGCCGCAATGCAATTCTCTCATAAAGTCACTGAAATAATAATTGTTTTTTATTTAAGCTTAAGTCTAAAGCAATTATCAATGCGCGGCCGCACGTTTAACAAATGCATAGGGGAATGATAACAAAACAGGGGGTATGCAGAACGCGTAGGCAGTTTCTTAGGAGAACTGTTTAGCAGAAATGAAGATACACCCGGGGGGTATATCCTTGACAATCAGGCACCAGCCCATCCATATGGGCCGGCGATGCTTACAAAATGATACAAAGTTTCTCGGCAACCAAGGGTCACAGACCGCGCGAGAGCTTTACGGCACGGCCGAGCTCGATGACCGACATGGCATAGAAATAACTGCGATTGTACTGAGTGATTGCAAAGAAATTAGCATTCGCCACCCAGTACGCGGTCGGGTCGCCGCCATTTTGCAGGTCGACCAGGCCGTAAAGGCGGTCGGCCGGCAGGGCTGCCCGGGTGGCGACGCCGGCGTCCTGCAGCTCGGCCGGACGATAGCGCGCCGACAGGCCACCCAGCAGCGACTGCCAGGCGAGGCTCGGCGCCACGTTGGCTTCGAACACCGCCGGGCCGCTGTTGTTGCGGTCCCAGCCATGCTCGACCAGGAAGTTGGCGACGCTGCCGATGGCGTCCGCAGGCGAGCCGCGCAGGTCGACAATGCCGTCGCCGTCGTAGTCCACCCCATACTTCAGGATATTGCCCGGCATGAACTGCGGCATGCCCACCGCCCCTGCAAACGACCCCAGCAGTGAAAACGGATCGATGCCTTCCTTCTTGGCCAGCACCAGGGTGTGGGCCAGTTCGTCGCGGAAGAAGGCCATGCGTTCGCTGCGGTTGGGCGCTTCCGGATAGGCGAAGGCCAGGGTGGCCAATACGTCGACCACGCGGAAGCGGCCGGTATCGCGGCCATAGATGGTTTCCACGCCGATGATGCCGACGATGATCTCGGCCGGCACGCCATATTGCGCCTCGGCGCGTGCCAGCGTGTCGGCGTTCTCGTTCCAGAAGCGCACGCCGGCGCCGATGCGGATCGGTTCGATGAAGCGCCCGCTATAGGCCGTCCAGTTCTTGGGCTTGCCTGGCGGTGCCGGTTTCACCAGCTGTACCGCGGAGTCGATGAAGCGGGTGCGGCGGATGGTGTCATCGAGGGCGGCGCGGTCGAAGCCGCGGCTGGCGACCATCTCGTCCTCGAAATCGCGCACTGCCTGCCATTCGCTGAAGTTGACGGCGTCGCCGTCGTAGTCGATGGTCGGACGGGCACCCGCGGCGGCGGCGGCCTTGGCCCTGGATGCGGACTTGGCCTGCTTGCCGGTCTTGGCCGGCGCAGGGTTGGTGGATGGGGCGGCAAGGGCATTCGATGCCTGGCCGGCGCCGAAGGCCAGGGCAAGCAGCAGCGGGACTAAGGATTTCATCGAACTCGGGACAGCAAATCTTTCAGGATAGGGACCAGGAAAGTGCCGCGGTCGGCGCGCGCATCCTTGGGTCCGTAGCGGTAGGCGCTGTAGCGGCGCAGGAATTCGGTGGCAGCTTCGGCGGCGGCGGCAGCAATCGGGGCGGGCGCCAGGCCGCTGCCGGCGATGCGCGCCGCGTACGCGGTCGGGCCTTCGTCCGGGGCGCGCGGCAGGCCAAGCTGGCCGAGGCGTCCACACAGGGCCGAGTATAGCGTATCGACCGGGTCGGCCTGGCGCCGGCGCCAGAATTTTCCTGCAGCCAACAACACCAGCCCGAGCGTCGCCAGCACGCCCAGGGTGCGCCAGCCGAACAGGCTGCCCTGCAGGCGCTGCACCAGGTCGTGCTGGCGCTGCGGCGTATAGTTCAGCACCCATTGGTTCCAGCCGTTGTTGGCCGCGCCGATCGCATAGCGCACCCTGGCCAGCAGCGAGTTCGGGTCCGGCTGCATTAGCTGGCCCAGCATGCCCATGCCGAAGGGCGCCGGCGGCGGCAGGGCGCCTGACAGTCCGCGCTGCACGCGCAGCGGCGAGACCGCGGCGGTCGGGTCGATCCGCACCCAGCCGCGTCCTTGAAGCCAGATCTCGCCCCAGGCATGGGCGTCCGACTGGCGCACCGTCAGGTAGCCATCGATCGGATTGAGCTCGCCGCCCTGGTAACCGGTGACCACCCGCGACGGCACGCCGGCCGCACGCATCAGGAACACAAAGGCGCCGGCATAGTGCTCGCAGAAACCGGCGCGGGTGCGGTACAGGAATTCGTCGACCGAATTCTCGCCGTCCACCAGCGGCGGCTGCAGGGTATATACATAACCCTTGCCGGCGAAATTGTTGAGCACCGCCGCCGCCCGCCGCGCCGGATCCGGTTCGGTGGCGCGCAGGCGCCGGCCGGCGGCCAGGGCGCGCGGATTGCTACCCTCGGGCAGCAGCAGCCACTGGGCGGCGTCCTGCAGGCCGCTGTCGCCCTGCAGGCGGAACTGGACGTAGGAAGCGAGATCGTAGCGCACGCGCTGGACCACCGGGGTATCGGCCTGGATTTCGAGTTCGGGACTCACGTGCACGCCGCGGCCGGGCAGCTCGGGCAGCGCGCGCGGCATCTCGAGCGCGAACAGCCAGCGCGCCTGCGAGGCTTCCTGGGTGACCTGGTAGCGCAGCGGGCTGCCGCTGACCGAGAGCGACAACGCCTGCGGCTGCCAAGCGTCGGGCCGTGCGCGCAGCCGGGTCCAGGTCTGGCCGTCGTAGCTGGACAGCACCGGCCCGCGCCAGTAGAGCTGGGGCTGGGGCGGCACCGCGCCGTCGAAATGGACGCGGAAGGCGATCTCCGCCGACTGCGCCAGATTGGCCATCTGCCCCGGCGCCATGGTATCGGACAAGCCGGTGCGGGCGCTGCGGCTGTCGTCCGGCATGCCCCACAGCGGCCCCTCCACGCGCGGGAACACGACAAAGGCGGCTGCCGCCAGCGGCACCGACAACAGCAGGATGCGCGCGCCCATCAGCAGGCGCGTGCGCAGTGGCGGCACCGCACCGGTGAGCTGGAAGGACAGCTGCACGGTCAGCAGCGCCGCCAGCGACAGCAGCATCAGCAGCGCTGTGCCGATACTCTGGGAATAAAAGAAATTCGTCAGTATCAGGAACAGGCACAGAAAGATCACCACGAACAGATCGCGCCGCGCATGCATCTCCAGCATCTTGAAGGCGACCAGCAGCACCAGCATCGCGACCCCGGCATCCTTGCCCAGCAGCGTGTGGTAGCTGTGCAGCACGCCCGCCATCGCCAGCGCCGCTACTGGCACCAGCACCAAAGTGGGCGGCATGCGCCGTCCGCGCAGTGTGATCATGGCGCGCCAGGCCAGGGTGGCGCCGCACAGCAGCGACACCCACAGCGGCAGGTGGGCCGCGTGCGGGGCCAATACCAGCAGCGCGCTGGCGAGCAGCAGCAGGGTGTCCTGCTTGTCGCGCGCCAGCGGCAGGGCGCGGGCAAACAGCGGGATGCGGGCTTTCACGAGGCCTCCCTTGCCGATTCCGGCAAGCCGTACAGCGCCAGCGCACGCAGGCAATCGGCCTGGTGGGCCGGGCCGAGCGCGGTGTCGTAGGCAATGCGGCCGAGGCGGAAGGCATAGGGCAGGCTGCGCAGCTCGGCTTCCAGCACCCAGCGCGTCATGCGCGACAGCTTCAGCTCCACGTCGAGCTGGGACGGCAAGGCGTCGAAATCGATCACCAGGCGTTCCACCGCGCCGCCTTCGAAGTGCTTGGTGACCAGCTGGCCGCCGTCGAGCGGATCCAGGCGCGCGATCTGGCGCCAGGCCAGGCGGCGCAGCGGATCGCCCGGCTGGTAACTGCGCACGCCGGCAAAATCGTCGCTGCCGGCGCTGCCGCTGCCCTCCATGTTCGGGCGGCCGCTCATCGGCAGCGGCGGCGCATCCTGCTCGGGCGCGGGGTAGACCAGCGCGCGGCTGTCCGGCTGCCAGTAGCTCCAGGCGCGGAACAGGCCGAGGGGGAAGCGGGTCGTCAGGCGCACCCGCGGCGCGGCGCGCCAGCCGCGTTGCAGGGTAGGAGCCGCGAGCACCAGGGCGGTACTGCCGCCAGCCGCGACATCAATCGCATGGCGCGGTTCGGGCGCATCGTCGACATCGACCCAGACGGCGTAGCGGTCGACGCGGGTCGGGTTGGCCAGGTGCAGTTCGAAGGGCACTTCGGTACCGGCGAAGACGTCGGGCGCGCGGCCGGCGCGCAGGCGCAGGTGGGCCAGGTTGCGGTAGGTATAAAACATGTCGACCACGGCGCAGGCGGCGGCCAGGAAGGTCAGGCCGAAACCGAGGCCGAGGCTGTAGTTGATCGAGCCGATCAGCAGGACCAGAAGCAGCGCGCCGAAGCCGAGGCCGGCGCCGGTGGGCAGGATGTAGACGCGGCGCTGGCCCAGTTCCACCTCGCCGCTGTCGCTGGCGGTGGCACGCTTGCGCCAGGCCCCGCGCCGGCGCCGCAGCCAGCCCGACCACATCGATTCGGCAGCGCCTTCGGGCTTCTGCGCCATGCCCGCTGCCGCTTTCATTCCGGCGTCCTCATGCAATTAGACGGCGACCGATTTCTGCAGCTGCAGCACCAGGTCGCGGCTGGCCATCGCCGTGCCGTGCGCCGCCTTCAGCGGCCGCAGGCGGTGGGCGCACACCGGTACCAGCAGCGCCTGGATGTCTTCCGGGATCACGTGGTCGCGCCCCTCCATCGCGGCCCAGGCACGGGCCGCCTGCAGCAGCGCCAGCGTGGCGCGCGGCGACAGGCCTTCGGCGAACAACTGGCCCGAGCGCGAGGACTGGGCCAGCGCCTGCAGGTAATCGATCAGCGCGCCGGACGCGTGTATGCCGCGCAATGCGCGCTGCGCTTCCATCAGCTCGCCGGGCTGCATGGTCGGCACCACGGTCTTGAGCATGGCGCGCCGGTCCTCGCCCATCAGCAGGGCGCGTTCGGCGGCGGCGTCCGGATAACCGAGCGACAGGCACATCAGGAAGCGGTCGAGCTGGGATTCGGGCAGGGGGAAGGTGCCGACCTGGTGCGCCGGGTTCTGGGTCGCGATCACGAAGAAGGGTTCCGGCAGGGCGCGCGTGACGCCGTCGGCCGTGACCTGGCGTTCTTCCATCGCTTCCAGCAGGCCGGACTGGGTCTTGGGCGTGGCGCGGTTGATCTCGTCGGCCAGCAGCACCTGGGTGAAGATCGGGCCCGGGTGGAAGGCGAAACCGTTCTTTTCGCGCTCGTAGACCGAAATGCCGGCGACGTCGGCCGGCAGCAGATCGCTGGTGAACTGGACGCGGTTGAACTTCAGCCCCAGCGACAAAGCCAGTGCATGCGCCAGCGTGGTCTTGCCGACGCCCGGCACGTCGTCGATCAGCAGGTGGCCGCCGGCCAGCAGGCAGGTGATGGCCAGGCGCACCTGCTGGTCCTTGCCGACCACGATCTGGCCGACCTGGCGCGCGGCGGCATGTAGTGTCTCGAACATGAATAGCTTCCTGTCGCTGTAAAAATAGAGCGCGGTGCGCTGAGCCCAGACGCATGGTAGATTAGCGTCAACGGCAATCTTTTTATTCCCGCGTCAACATGCTTCCGTATCGATTCTATGCGAGAACCGACCATCGGGGGCGGCACGGATGAGACCAGCATACCGACAACGATCATGAGCACCGCAATCTACAGCCATCCGGACTGCCTCCTGCACGACATGGGCGACTGGCATCCCGAGACGCCGGCGCGCCTGCGCGCCATTGAAGACCAATTGATCCTGGCCCGCCTGGACGGCCTGATCGAGCATTGCAGCGCCCCGCTGGCCGACGAAGCGGCCATCCTGCGCAACCACAGCCGCGGCGCGCTCGACCTGGTGCGCGACAACCTGCCGCCGGCCGGCGAGCACTATCCGCTCGACGGCGACACCCTGCTGTGCAAGGACAGCTACCGCGCCGCGCTGCGTGCCGCCGGCGCCGCCGTGGCCGCCACCGATGCGGTCCTCGCCGGCACGATCGACAATGCCTTTTGCGCCGTGCGTCCGCCGGGCCACCACGCGCGCCCGTCGGAGCCGATGGGCTTCTGCCTGTTCAATAACGTGGCCATCGCGGCGCGCCACGCGCTCGAGGTGCATGGGCTGGAACGGGTGGCGATCGTCGACTTCGACGTCCACCACGGCAACGGCACCGAGGAATCCTTCCGCGACGACCCGCGCGTGCTGATGGCCAGCTTCTTCCAGCACCCGTTCTACCCATACACGGAGCCGGCCCCGGTCACGCCGACCAGCGTCAACATTCCGGTGCCGGCCCGCAGCGACGGCAGCGTGGTGCGCAAGCTGGTCGAGGAACAATGGCTGCCGGCCCTGCACGCGCACCGGCCGCAATTGATCTTCGTGTCGGCCGGCTTTGACGCCCACCGCGAGGATGACCTGGGCGGCATGGCGCTGGTCGAGGCCGATTACGCCTGGATGACGCACCAGTTGGTCGAGGTGGCGCGCCGACACGCCGGCGGACGCATCGTCAGCTGCCTCGAAGGCGGCTACAACCTGTCGGCGCTGGGACGCAGCGTCGTGGCCCACATCAAGGCGCTGGCCGAACTCGACTGAGAACCTATCGGAACGCGACAGTCTCTAAACTCGACAACAACCGTTGGAGAGAATGATGGGACTGCTGCGCTTCACTATGCATCTCCTGACGATGCTCTGCCTCCTCGCCCTGACGGGACTGAGCGGGCTGGCATCGGCCACCAACTACACGCTGTGGATCAACGGCCGCACCGGCGGCGGTGTGGTCGGCGACTACAACAGCTGGACCTACTGGGGGCCCTCCGGCGTGGAAGCCGGGGTCAACAAGAAGTCCGCCAACTGGGACGGCCGCGGCAGCATCGCCTCCCAGAGCCCGCGCATCCGCGATGCCCTCGACTGCTTCTGCACCGGCGGCAACTGGTGCTACATCGCGGCCCACAGCGCCGGCGACCTCCTGACCGGCTATACGCTGGCCAACTACGGCGCGTCCACGCGCAGCGTCAGGAACGCGGTCCCGAATTCGGCCGGCGTGTGTGCTAACGCGGGCAGCGGCGCAGGGGCGACCCAGACCGGCTGGAACATCAAATGGGTAGCGGTCGCGGCCGGCTCGGGCGGTGGCTCGGAACTGGCAAACATCGGCGCCTGGACCACCTCCGAGCCCCTGGTCCAGGACGTCAAGGTCGCCACCGCGCGCGCCATGTACAACCACAATGAAACCCGCGGCGTGGTGTTCTGGATGTATGCGGGCGCGCGCGGCACGCTGTACTCGGGCATCCTGCCGGGCCAGGACGACGAGGTCGAGGCCTACCACAGCGCCGGCGGCGTGTCCGGCAGCGGGGGCCGGTCCTTGTGCAACCCCGGCGACTGGTTCTGCGACGACCTGACCCTGGGCACGGCGCCCAACCAGGGCGGCAGCACCAAGTGGAACAATCACTCGGTCGCCTTCCGTGACGATGGCGAAGACTACAAGCACTACACGGCAGGCAGCTGGGGCGGGATCGTGTCGGTGACGCGGGCCGCGCTGGTGGCCAACGCCCGCTAGTTTCCCGCATGTGGTAATTGACTCATGTACATATCCCCTCTACATTTGATTCAGCTGTAGCACGGTCGTACGTTTATTCGTGTTATGTCAGCGTCCGGCCGGCGCGCAGCGGTATCGACATCTACTAACTAAAAGAGAGAGTGGAGGAGAGATGAAAAAGCTGCGCACGATCATGGCGCTGTGCCTGCTCGCCCTGACGGGACTGAGCGGTCTGGCATCGGCGGCCAACTACACGCTGTGGATCAACGGCCGCACCGGCGGCGGCACCGTCGGCGACTACAACAGCTTCACCTACTGGGGACCCGCCAGCACGGCGGCGGGTGTCAACAAGAAGGCGGTCAACTGGGATGGGCGCAGCAGCATCGCGTCCCAGAGTCCGCGCATCCGCGATGCGCTCGACTGCTTTTGCACCGGCACCAACTGGTGCTACATCGCGACCCACAGCGCCGGCGACCTGATCCTCGGCTACACGCTGGCCAACTACGGCGGCTCGGCGCGGCTGAAGAAGAACGCGACGGCCAATGCGTCCGGGGTATGCGGCAACACCGATGGCGGTTCGCAGACCGGCTGGAACATCAAATGGGTGCGCGCGGCCTCCGGCGCCGGCGGCGGCTCCGAGTTGTCGGATGCCGGTTCCTGGGCGGTGTCGGAACCGCTGGTGCAAGACCTCAAGACAACGACGGCGCGTGCCATGTACAACCACAACAGCACCTGGAACGTCTGGTTCTACATGTATGCCGGCGCCAAGGGCACGCTGTACTCCGGCATCCTGCCGGGACAGGATGACGAGGCCGTGGCTTACCACAGCTCGGGGGGCGTCTCCGGCAGTTCGGGCGGATCCTACTGCAACCCCAGCGACTGGCTGTGCAACGACCTGACCCTGGGCACCGCCGCCAACGAGGGCGGCAGCGCCAAATGGAATTACCATTCGGTCTCCTTCCGCGACGATGCTGAAGCCTACAATCATTACGCGAACGGGAACTGGGGCGGGATTATCTCCGTGGTCCGAAGTGCGATGGTGAACAGTGCGCTCTAGCAAACGTCCTCCCGGGCGGCCGCCCAAGCCGCCATCGCCGTCCTGGCTGCGCCGCTGGGGCCCGCCGCTGGCGGTCGCCGCGGTGCTGGTGCTGGTTTTTTTGCGCCTGCTGCGCCATGAACCGGCGCCGGCTGCCGCTTCGACCGCGGCAACGGCAACGGCGGCGGCCGGCCGTCCCTTCTTCGGCACGATCGAGGCGGGCGGTTTGCCGCTGCCCGAAGAGCGCACGCGCCGCCGGCGCGAACTGGTGGAGCATCTGCAGCTGGTCGACCACACCTATTGCAGCTACCGCGCCGGGAGCCGGTACCCGGCCGGTTCGCGTCCGATCGCCGAAAACGCCGACCAGAACAGCCCCAACGCGCCGGTCCTCGAAATGAACCCGATGCGCCTGGAGGGCGGCGGTGCCGATGCCAAGGTACAGCTGCAGACTTCGCAATCGCGGGTCTACATGGCGGCCAACGAGGCGGTGGCGTTTTCGCTGCGCGCGGTCGACGCCGAGGGCAAGCTGCTGCCGCTGGTGATCACGCGGGCGCTGGCGCGCGGCATCACCTATGGCGCCACGCGTCCGGCGCCCCAGGTCACGCTGCCCTTCGCCGACGATGGCGGCGGCGCCGACCCGGTCCCGAACGACGGCGCCTTCGCCGGCGTTCTGGCCCCGGCCCAGACCGGCCTGGCCGGCTTCAACGGCACCATCCGCACCGAGGTCCGCTACAGCGTCGGCGGCAAGAGCGGCGCGGTGATCTTCGACGTCATCTACACGCCCGAGCTGCCGGCGGTATGGAGCGGCCCCGTGCGCGATGCGGTCGAGGAGGGCGCGCTGACTTACCACCTGAAGCTGGACGTGCGCATGCCCGGCCGCTACATTATCAGCGGCCGTGTCGACGATGCGCGCGGCAAGCCCTTCGCGCTGCTGAGCTTCAACCAGATCCTCGGCCCCGGCCCCAACGACATCGCGCTGGTCGTGTTCGGCAAGCTGATGCGCGATCAGGATGCTGCGCTGCCGCTGACCCTGCGCGACGTCGACGGCTACCTGCTCAAGGAAAATACGGACCCGGACCGCGCCCTGTTGCCGCGCCTGGAAGGCAAGGTGCTCACCAGCCGCGCCTACCCGCTGAGCGGCTTTTCCGATGCCGAATGGCAGAGCGAACAGCGTTCGCGCTACCTGACCGAGTTCGCCAAAGACGTGGCCGAGGCGCGCAAGCGGCTGGCCGACTTCGACCCGGCCCAGCCGCTGCCGCCGAGCGAGTGTGCCGCCAAGGCCGGGCCCGCGGCCCCGAAATAGGGGCAGAAATCGGGGCGGACAGCGCACCCAGCGTAAAATAGCGCTTTGCATGCAGATTTTTGAGAAAACAAGATGTCGATACAATGGTTCCCGGGTCACATGGCCGCCGCCCGCAAGGAAGCGGCGGAGCAGATGGAAAACATCGATGTGGTCATCGAGGTCCTGGACGCCCGCCTGCCCCAGGCCAGCAGCAACCCGATGGTCGAGCAGTTGCGCAAGTTCCGCCAGCGTCCCTGCCTGAAAGTGCTGAACAAGACCGACCTGGCCGATCCCCAGGCCACTGCCGCCTGGGCCGCCTGGTATGACGCCCAGGACGGCGTCACCGCCTATCCGATGACGACCAAGAAGCCGTCCGACGTCAACCGCATCCCCGAGCTGTGCAAGTCGCTGGCCCCGCACCGCGGCGTGCCGACCAAGCCGCTGCGCATCATGATCATGGGGATTCCGAACGTCGGCAAGTCGACCCTGATGAACGCGCTGCTGAAAAAACGCGTGGCCAAGGTCGGCGACGAGCCGGCCGTGACCAAGACCCAGCAGCGCCTCTACCTGGACAAGTTCACGGTGCTGGTCGATACGCCCGGCATGCTGTGGCCGAAGATCGCGATGGAAAGCGACGGCATGATGCTGGCCGCCAGCCACGCGGTCGGCACCAACGCCGTGATCGAGGAAGAAGTGGCCGAGTTCCTCGGCACGCTGCTGCTGGAGCGTTATCCACAATTGCTGGCAAGCCGCTACGGCTTGAAAACCGAGGGCCTGGATGGCGTCGGCGTGATCGAAGGCGTGGCGGCGCGGCGCGGTTTCCGCGTGCGCGGCGGCGAGTTCGACTACGAAAAAGCGGCCCACGTGCTGCTGCAGGATTACCGCCAGGGTGCGCTCGGACGCATCAGCCTGGAAACCCCGCAAAGCCGCGCGGCGGCGCTGGAACAGCACCGTATCGACATGGAAGAAAAGGCGCGCATCGCCGAAGAGAAGGCGGCGCGCAAGGCCGAGGAATCCGCGCGCGGCAAGCGCGGGACCTGAACCACCCTACGCCATCTCGGCGGGCGCTTGTCCGAACCGGAAACTCGACACGGTCAAGGCCCCGAAGAAGCTGTCCTCGTGATACACGCAGGCCGCAGCCTCCTGCTCGGCCGCTCCCAGCGCCACCCACAGCGGCACCAGGTGATCCTCGCGCGGATGCGCATGCCGCGCATACGGCGCCTCGCTCCAGTGCCGCATCGCATCCAGCCGGTCCGCAGGCGACAACTCCAATAACGCATACTGCAGCCAGGCGTCGAAGGCATGCGAGGCCAGCGCGCCGCCCGGGCCGAACTGGCGCAGGTTGTGGAAGGAGAGGCCGCTGCCGAGGATCAGCACGCCCTCGTCGCGCAGCGGCGCAAGCGCGCGGCCGGCGGCCAGGTGCGCGGCGGGATCGTAGCCGCGGCGGATGGACAGCTGCACCACTGGCATGTCGGCGTCCGGGTAGACCGGGGCCAGCATCGAAAAGCTGCCGTGGTCGAAGCCGCGCTGCGCGTCCAGCGTGGCCGGGTGGCCGGCATCGTGCAGCAGCCCGGCCACGCGTTCGGCCAATTGCGGCCGGCCCGGAGCCCGGTACTGGATCTGGTAAGTGTGCGGCGGGAAGCCGCCGTAGTCGTAGATCATGCCGGGCGCGCTGCCGGACGATACCGTGAAACCTTCCGTCTCCCAGTGGCTGCTTACTACCAGCACGGCCTTCGGGCGTTCGCCCAGCTGGCGCGGGATGTCGACCAGCGAGGCTTCCAATTGATCGTAGGCCGCGCTGTACTGGTCCTTCATCCACGGCCAGGGGCCGCCTCCGTGCGAAACGAAATAGGTGGGCAGGCGGGACATTGCGGCTCCTTCGGCATGGGCGGAACGGCTATGGTAGCCGATCCATTCCCGATGCGTCAGCGCGGCGCCTGGTCCCGCGCCAGCGCCATCAGCGCGAACAGGCGCGCACTACGCATCCAGGCCAGCACGATCACGATCAGCTGGGCCAGCAGGACGGCGCCGACCGTGCCCCCAAGGCCCAGCGCCGGCACGTGCACGCGCGCCAGTGCCAGCGCGGCGGCGACAGCCAGGCCGATGACCGTGATGATCAGGTAGCTGCCCAGCAGCGCCAGCGGCCGGCGCAGCAGCAGCTTGACGCCGCCCCACCAGGCCACCACCGCCGACTTGCGGCGCCGTTCGCTGCCGAGCAGGGCGCGGCCGGCATCGACCGTGGCATGCACCATCACCAGCAGCAGCGCCGTGGCCAGGGCCGCGACGCGGGTGGCATGGCCGGCGTCGCTTTCCAGGATCGCCTTGGCGGCGCTGTCGCCGGCCGCGTGAAAGATGGCACCGGCGATGGCGCCGGCGATCCCCAGCGGCACCACGGCCCAGAGCAGGGTGCGCAGCATGCGCGCGTATTCCTGGGCGCCGCCGGCCAGCAGGGCGCTCATGCCGAGGCGACCCGGCGCGCGCGCGGCGACGATGGTCATCCCGGACAGCAGCGGCGACAGCAGCAGGGTCAGTGCCAGCGCGACCAGGCCGCTGGCGCCGAGCGCCGGGCCCCAGCGTTCCTGGACGCTGCCCATGATGTCGGTGATGGCGATCATGTCGAGGCTGGCAGCCAGTTGCGGCGCATGGACCGATTGGTCGAGGCTGGCGGACAGCATCTGCCACACCGGCAATGCGGCGACCATGGCCGGCAGCAGCAGGAGCAGGACCCACCACAGCAGCAGGCGCCATTGCAGGGCGGCGCCGGCGGCGCGCAGCGCACGTTTTACCCCGAAGCGGGGACGGCGCACGCCGCGCAGGGCGTCGTTCTCGGGGGCCAGCGACGGCGATTCGAGTTGGGCGTTCATCATACGGTCGCGATCAGGGCAAGAAGGGTTTGGAAAACGGCGGCGATGTCCAGGCTCCAGCGGCGCGAGGCGCTGGCGTCCGGCTCGATGGTACGGCTGTCATCGAGCTTGCTGACGTCGAGGAAGTGGCGGCGCTGCGGATCGAGTTCGGCGGATACGGCCTTGGCCGGCTTGACCCAGCTGAACCTGCGCCAGGGCTCGCTGCCGTCCCAGCGCACATTTTCGACACTGCCATCGGCGAAAGTCACGCGCAGCGTTTGCGGCACCGGCGCACCCTGGCGCCGGACCAGCACTTCGGTGCGCCACGGGTAGGGCCCCAGTCCGGCCCTGGCGTCCGGATGCTTCTGCTTCCAGTCGGCGCGCACGGTCTCCACCCGCTTGTCGATGTCGGCCTGCTTGTCCTCGACCCAGGCGCTGCCTGCCTGGCGCGTGCCCGGCAGCGGCACTTCCTCGCGGCTGGTAAAGGCGCCGATGCGGTCGTCGATGCGCGCCGTGGCGTACACCTGCTGCTTGAACACCGCTTCCACCGCGGCGCGCTGGCCGGTCACTTCGGCCAGGGTCTCGCGCAGGTCGGCCGCGCTCGGGTGGCGGAACTTCCAGCGCCGGTAGTATTCCTTGAAGGCGGCTTCAAGGGCTTCCTTGCCCAGCTGCGCTTCCAGGTCGCGCATGGCGACCGCGGTGCGCGAATACACCGGGCCAATGCCCTGCAGGCGGTCGTAAGCGTTCTGGCCGATGGCGTCCGCCGGCTCGCTGCGCGGCGTGCCCATGCGCTCGGCCTCGAACACCTTGAAGTGCGGCGCGAAGCCGAGCTTGCGCGTGAACGGCGTGGCCAGGTGGATGTCCTGGCCGCGCGCGCGGAGCATGCGAAGGTCCCAGTATTCGTTCAAGCCTTCGTCCAGCATCGGTTCTTCGAATTCGTTCGAGGCCAGCAGACCGTAAAAATAACCGTGGCCGAATTCGTGGATGGTGACGAAGTCCAGCGCGTAGCGGTTCAGCGTGCCCGGATCGGCGTTTGCGTAACCCTCGGCCGTGAAGAAGGTCGGGTATTCCATGCCGCCGGCTTCTTCCGCGTTGTAGGGCGGGATCACCACGGTCAGGGTTTTATAGGGGTAGGGGCCGAGCGTGTCCGAGAAATACGTGAGGGAGTCCTTGGCCGCCTTGAGTGCCGGCGCCGCGCTGGCCGCGTATTCCGGCGGATACAGCACGGTCACGGTCACCTGCGGGCTGCCCGGGCCGGTCCAGGTATCGACCATCGGCTTGGCCGTGCGCTTGTCGGCGGTCCAGGCGAAGTCGTGGACGTCGCCCTGCACGAAGCGGTGGGTCAGCATGCCGTCCTTCTCGAGCGGTGCGCCCACGCGTTCGCCGGTGGCGCCCACGGTGTACTCCCTGGGCACCGTCAGCTTGACGTCGTAGCTGCCGAAGTCGGCGTAGAACTCGGAGTTCAGGTGCATCTCGTGCGCGTTCCAGCGCGGGGCGGTGGCGCCGCGCTCGCCCGGCAGTTCCAGCACGCCGATTTTCGGGAACCACTGGCCGACCAGGTGGAAGCTGCCGAAATAGCCGGTGCGCGCGATCACGCGCGGCAGCTGGGTGGTGAAATTGATGTCGAAGGTGGTCGAGGCGCCCGGCGCCACCGCCGCCGGCAGGTCGAAGCGGACCACCGTGTGGTCGGTGGCGGGGCCGCCATCCGGCTGGACGAAGGTCCAGGGCACTTGCGCATCGCCCTGGCTGACGTTGCGCAGCGCGATATGGCCCCATTCGCCGTCCTTTGTATCGACGCCGGAACGGAAACCGGATTCGCGCAGGCGCTTCTCGGTGAAGAAGGTGCTGCCGCTGCCCTCGAAGGCATTCATGTACAGGTGCAGGTAGACGCTTTTCACCGCCACCTGGCTGCGGTTGCGCCAGGTGAGCCGTTCGCGCCCGCTGACGGCGTGCTTCACCGGGTCCAGCGTGGCGTCGATGTCGTAGTGGACGACGCGGTCGGACAGGGTAGCTTCGGTGCCGCTGCGCGGGCCGCCCCAGGCATCCGGGCTGCTGGGCACCGTGACGGCAGCCGCGTGCGGCGCCGCCAGCGGGATGCCGTCGGCGCCTGGCGCCGGTGTGCTGGTCGAGCTGGCGGCGGCGGGTTCGCCGGCCTGGCCCAGCAAGCCGGCGGTGACGGCCGCCGCTGCGGCCAGCAGCATGCCGGCCGCGCCTGTCTTGACTATCGTGGAATTGAATCGCATGCCTGTACCCCTTTGTAATCTTGCTTTTATGCACATACTATATCGAAGGCGATTGCCGATCCACGTTTTTCGGCTACTGTGTGGCGCCCGTGCATGGCAGGTCCGTTTTATCAAAGGTATAATCCGCCGGTTCTGGTGTCCTCCTATAAAAAATCCAATGAATCCTGCTGTTCCTTGCGCCGGCGCGATCGCCCGCCGGCCGCTCGCCCTTGCCTGCGCCCTTGCCCTGTCCCTGATGAGCGGTCTTGCTGCCGCCCAGGAGGCGCCCTCGACCGTTCTTGTCACCGGCGCCCGCTTCCCGGGCGACGCCGCGCTGCAGCCGATCGGCGCCACTGTCATCACGCGCGACGACATCCGCAGTGCCGGCGTCAACGACGTCAACGCGGCCATCCGCAAGATTGGCGGCGTGTACGGCCGCCAGAGCCTGGATTCCTCGCCGGACTTCACGCTCGACCTGCGCGGCTTCGGCACCAACAGCGCCCAGAACATGGTGATCATGATCGACGGCGTGCGCCTGAACGAAAACGAGCTGGCCGCCCCGACCCTGGCCACGATCCCGATCGACACCGTCGAACGCATCGAGATCACGCGCGGCGGCAGCAGCGTGCTGTACGGCGAAGGCGCGACCGGCGGCGTGATCCAGATCTTCACGCGAGCGGGGGCGAAGCAGGGCATGCACGGTTCGGTGTTCGCCGAGGGTGGGCAATTCCACGAACACGACGTGCGCGTGGCCCTGACCCAGGTCACGGGCAATATCACGGCCGACGTCGCCGTGGGCCGCCAGGGCAGCCAGAACGACCGCGAGAACAGCGCCTACGACCTGCGCAACTTCAGCGTCGGCCTGCAGACCGCGTTCACGGGCGGCCGCGCCGGCATCCGCGTGGAAAGCGCGCAGCAGGAATCGCGCCTGCCGGGCTCGCTGACCCTGGAACAATTCGAGCAGGATCCGCGCAAGTCGGCCACGATGCTGGACTACGGCTCGATCGACACCAACCGCACTACCGCCTTCGGCGAATACCGCCTCGGTGCCGTGGACCTGGCGGCCGAGCTGTCGCACCGCGAACGCAGCGTGCGCTCGGCCTACCTGTCGGGCGACTATCCGTCCACGCTGGCCTACGACGGCCGCCAGGACCAGTTCTCGCCGCGCGCGCGCTGGCTGGGCGGCATTGGCGGCATGCTGAATGAAGTCGTGGCCGGCATCGACCTGGCGCGCTGGAAGCGCATGACCGACACCAGCGATGCGAGCCAGACTTCGCGCGCTGTCTACCTGCGCGACGAGCTGCGCTTCGACGCCGCCCACGAGGGCCGCCTTGCCCTGGGCGTGCGCCACGAGACCTTCGACAAGGACTACAGCGACACCTTCGGCAGCGGGCCGGACGACAGTTCGCAATCGCAGAATGCCTGGGAAGCGCAGGCCAGCTACAAGCCGCTGCCGCTGCTCGAGGTGTTTGGCCGGGCGGGGCAGAGTTACCGCGTGGCCAACGTCGACGAGAACAGCTTCCGCTTGCCGGACACCGGCGTGCTGAAGGTGCAGACCTCGCACGACCTGGAAGTTGGCGCCAGCCTCGGCGACAGCGTGCGCAAGCTGACGGCGCGCCTGTTCCGCCACAAGCTGGACAACGAGATCTTCTACGACCCGACCGTCAACGTGTTCGGCGCCAACGTCAACCTGGATCCGACCCGCCGCCAGGGCTTCGAAATCGATGCCGAAACGGCCCTGGCCGGCAACTGGCGCGCCAGCGCCCACCTGCAGCACGTGGACGCCCGGTTCACCGCCGGCCCGAACGCCGGCCGCGAGCTGGTGCTGGTGCCGAAGAACGTGGCCACTGCACGCGTCAGCTGGCTGCCGGGCAGCAGCCAGTCGGCCGACCTCGGCGTCCAGTGGGCCGACCGCCAGCGCGACGGCAGCGACTTCAGCAATACCTGCGACACGCGCGTGCCGTCCTACGTGACCTTCGATGCGCGCTACGCCGTCAAGCTCGGTCCCTGGGAAATCGCCGCAAACGGGCTGAACCTTGGTGACCGCCAGTACTACAGCTACGCCTACGGCTGCCGCATGGGCATCTACCCGAGCAATGGCCGCCAGATGAAGCTGTCGGCCCGCTACGACTTTTAAGCCAAGGCAAGCAAAACCAAGGCAAGGCAGATTTGTGCTCCGACCCCGAATGCAGCCCGGAAGCCATCTACTGTAACGACAGTAAGCAATTGCAAAATCTAAGCCCCGACTAAGGCTGGCGACCGAAAAAGTGGTAATCTCGCGGTCGTTTCGTTCAACCAGACACCAGAAGGATATCTATGCGTTCCCTGCGTTTTGCCCTGCTCGCTGCCAGCCTCGTCGTCAGCACTGCTTTCGCTTCGCCGACCGATCCCAAGAGCGGCGTCGAGTACGTGACGCTCGCCCAGCCGCAACCGGTGCAGGTCGCGGGCAAGAAGGTCGAGGTGATCGAGTTCTTCATGTATCACTGCCCGCACTGCAACGCGCTGGAACCCTCGTTCGAACAATGGGTCAAAAAGCAGGGTGACAACATCGTCCTGCGCCGCATCCACATCCCGTCGCAAGGCGCCAGCGATCCGGAAGCCCACCTTTACCTGACGCTCGAAGCGCTCGGCAAAGTGGAGCAGATGCACGCAAAAGTGTTCAAGGCGATGCACGTGGACCGTGTGCGCCTGGTCAAGGACGACGTGATCATCGACTGGGTGTCGAAGAACGGCATCGACCGCGCGACTTTCCTGAACGCCTGGAATTCGTTCGGCGTGATGACCAGGCTGCGCCAGCTGAACAAGATCGTCGAGAGCTACAAGGTCGACGGTGCGCCGACCATTGTCATCGACGGCAAGTACCAGACCTCGCCGGCAATTGTCTACAACTCGGTCAAGGGCAGCGAACCGCAACTGTTCCAGGCGACCCTGCAGGTGATGGATGCCCTGGTCGCCAAGGCCGCAAAAACAAAATGAGCGGAGTAGAGCAAGCATGAGCGACGTCGAAGGCAAGATCCTCAAGATTTACGACAAGTCCAAACCGGAAGTGGATGACTTGTTCGATTCGAGCAACTGGAACCACCTGGCCTGGTGCCTGGTGGTGGTGCTCGCGGGCCTTGTCGTGTGGTTGAGCATCGCGCTGGTGAACGCCGAGAACCAGCGCAACGCCCTGATGACGAACAAGTGCCAGGATCCGGTCTTCAAGGGGACCATCGACCAGCAATGCCTGATGACGGTGCACTCGCGCGACCATTGGTGGGAACACCTGTGGTACGGCTTCACCCATGTGAAGCCGGAGCGGCCGGCCAAGCCGGGCCGCTGAGTTTTTTCGTTTCCTTAAGTTTCTATTAAGGAAATGTGTCCTAAAAACAATGCTACCCTTCAGGTTCCACTACCGAACCTGAAGGATCAGCATGCGCTTTTTGGATCTCGCCGCGGCCGGCCTGTTGTTGCTGGCCTCCAGCGCCGCTTTTGCATCGCCTGCCAATCCGCAAAACGGCGTCGACTACCTTACGCTGACCCAGCCCCAGCCCGTGCAAACGGCCGGCAAGAAAATCGAGGTGATCGAGTTCTTCATGTATCACTGCCCGGTCTGCAATGCGCTGGAGCCGGGCTTCGAAGACTGGATCCGCCAGCAGGGCGAGCGCATCACCGTGCGCCGCATCCATTTCCCCTTCACCGGTCCCAACGATCCCGAAGCCCATCTCTACCTGACCCTGGAAGCGCTGGGCAAGGTTGAGCAGATGCATGCGAAGATCTTCAAGGCCGTGCACGTGGACCGCATCCGCCTGAACAAGGACGAGGCCATCATCGACTGGGTGGCGAAGAACGGCATCGACCGCGCCACCTTCCTCGGTGCCTGGAATTCCTTCGGCGTGACAACCAGACTGCGCCAGCTGGGCAAGATCGTCGCCAGCTACGGTGTCGACTCGGCGCCGGCGCTGGTCATCGATGGCCGCTACCTGACGTCCACTGCAACCCTGGGGCCCCAGCTGCAGTCGCATGACCGCAACGCGCTGTTCAATGCGACCCTGCAGGTGGCCAGCGCGCTGGTCGACAAGGCGGCGCAGTCGAAATAAGCGGACACGTGCTTCGGCACAGGTCTCAGGGCACCGGCAGGCCGATCACGAAGCGCGCCCCGCCCAGCACCGTTTCCTCGACGTGCAGGGTGCCGCCATGCAGCAGCACGGCCTTGCGCGCGATCGAGAGGCCGAGGCCGAAGCCGCCGGTCGCGCGGTCGCGGCTGCGGTCGAGCCGGTAAAAGGGCTCGAACACGCGTTCGCGTTCTTCCGGCGGGATGCCGGGGCCGTCGTCCTCGACCGCGATTTCGATGCGGCCGCCGGCGCGCTCGGCCGACAGCCGCACCCGCTGCGCCGCGTACTTCTGGGCATTACGCAGCAGGTTGCCGACCGCGCGCGCCAGCAGGCGGCGGTCGCCGTCGATCTCGTCCAGACCGTTGCCCAGTGCCAGCTCCAGCTGCGCCGGACGCGGGTGCATGCCGTCCGCGCATTCCTGCAGCATGGGCACCAGCGCGACCGGTGCGCGCTGCGCCTCGCCTGCGCCATCCAGCTTGCTCATCGAGAGCAGCTCGTTCACCAGCTCGTTCAGCTCGGCCAGGTCGCCGCCCATGGCGGCGATGCGCTTGACCAGTGCCGCCCCGCCGGGGCCGGCATCCGCGGCCCGTCCGGCCAGCAGCTCGAGCCCGAATTCCAGGCGCGCGATCGGGGTGCGCAATTCGTGCGACACCGAATGCAGCAGGTTCTTTTGCGCTTCCAGCAGGCCCTGGATACGTTCCGCCATCGCATTGATGCGTTCGGCGAGCGGGTAGACGGCGTCGGTCGGCTGCAAGTGCGCACGCGCCGACAACTGGCCGGCGCCGAAGTCGTCGGCCACCCGCGACAGCGACTGCAAGGCCTTCCAGTGGGCGCGCGACCAAAGTGCGATCGGTACCAGCAGGGCCAGTGCCACGATGACGTAACGCAGCACTTCCATCGCCAGCGCCTGCGCCAGGTCGATCGGCAGATGCGAGGCGCGGATCACTTCCTCCTCGCTGCCGACGTAGCGCGCACCGCTGGTGTCGACACGCCGGTAGAAGGCTTGACGGGCCGGGTCGAGGACGATTGCGCCGCGTTCGAGTTCCTCATGGTGGCGGCCGGGGAGGGCGGCGCGCGCCTCGGCCAGTGGTACCAGGTCGAAGTGGGCGCTCGAGACTTCGCGCACCTTGTTCAGGCGGCCCAGCCATTCGTCGGCCGGGGCCTGGTCGACGTACTGCTCGACCAGGAAGATCTGGGCCGAGGCCTGGCGCCGCGCGATGTCTTCCAGCGGATCGCCGAACAGGCGCGCGAACACGAAATAGATGACGAAGGTCGCCGCCGTGATCGACAGCATCACGAGCAGGAAAAAGCGGAAGAAAAGGCGGTTCATGCCGCCGCTCCGCTGGCGGAAGCGTTCGTCGGTCGCATGGCAGGCATTGTATAGGAGCAATTGCAAAAAATCGCATTTACAAATTGACGACAAACGCCCGACATTCCGAGGGTGATTGCCGCGCTTGCCATGCGTACCATGCGGATGCATCAGGTTTCCGTTTGCCCACCGGAAGCGCGAGTGACGGTGGGTTTTTTTATTCCAGCTATGTCCGGCAACAAGATGTGGGAGGCGGGAAGGCAAGCACGTAGAATATTGGCTACCCGAATCTTTCAATCTTTGACATGACCAAGCTCCTGCCCCTTGTTGTGAGCATCGCCTGCTGCGCCGCATGGCCCCTCGCCCGGGCCCAGACGCCGGCACTGAATCCGATGCCCGACGGCAGCCGCGACATGTACGTCGGCCTGGGTGCGCAATCGATGCCGCGCTACGACGGGGCGGACAGCCGCAAGGTGTCGGCCTTGCCGGTGATCCAGGTCGAATGGAGCAATGGCCTGTTCATTTCCGGCATGCGTGCAGGGATGCACTTGTCCGATTCCCCCAGCTTTGAATACGGCCCCTTGCTGGCCGTGCTGCCCGGCCGCGACGACAGCGGCACCGATGGCGGCGCTGCCGGCGTAACCGAGCTCAACAGTCTGATCCTGACCAGCCCGATCGAAAAGCAGCGCCTGGCCCGTGGCCAGGGCCTGGCCGGCATGGACGAGGTCCGCACCCGCGTGCAGGCGGGCGGCTTCGCCAATTACTACCTGACGCCGCAATGGCGCATCACGGCAACGGCCTTGTACGGCTCTGGCCGCGAGCGCGACGGTGCGCGCCTGGAGCTGGGCGTGCAGCGCCTGGCCGCCACGCTCGGCGAACGCCATCACGTATCGCTGGGGGCGGGCCTGACCGTGGTCAATCGCAAGGACAATGAAACCTGGTTTGGCGTGACGCGCGAAGAAGCCGCGCGCACCTTCTACAATCCCTACCAGCCCGGCGGCGGCCTGAAGGACGCGCATCTTGATGCGCGCTGGACCTGGGCCTGGACGCCCTCCTGGATACTGACGTCGAACCTGCAAGCCAAGCGTTTGCTGGGCAGCGCCGACAAGAGCCCGCTCGTCGAGCGGTCCACCAACCTGACGGTTTCGACCGCCATCGCTTACCGTTTCTGACGATGCTTCGCCCCCGGCCTTTCTTCGCGATTGTCCTGTTGCTGGCCAGTGCCGCCGGTCCGGCCGCGGCACAGCTGCAGGATGGCGCGCGCGACGGCGAATGGGCCAGCTACCGCGACGCCTACCGGGCCATGGTGGTATTCGAGAAATACGGCGGCCCCAAGAACTTCCTGCAGAGCCAGCTTCAAGTGCTGCCGAAAGACCGTGCTCCCCTCGGCGAGGGCGTGCAGCTGACGTTGGCCGGCAAGAGCACCCAGTTGCACCTGCCGCTGGATCCCCTCGGTCGCACGCCGTTGCCGCTGCAAAAAGCCGCCTACGACGACAACGCCGTGCTTGTACTGAGCCGCAAGGGCGTCGCGTTCACGCTGCGCCCCCAGGTCGCGATCGCGGCGCGTGCCGACGGCGCCTACGACAGCGCCGACCTGCGCACCGCCTGCGGCCAGGCGCTCGGCTACGCGCGCTGGACCGACGCGTCCCAGCGCAGCCGCCAGTGCGCGGGCGTGCGCTTCGTATTCAACAAGAAGGGCGAGGGCGGCGCCCACCTGCGGCGCGAGGGCGGTACGGAAGACTTGCTGCCGGTGGTGCCGGGTGCGGCCGAGCAGGGCTTGCCGACGGTGACCTATCGTTTCGGGAACGAGCGTGGGCAGGTGCTGACTGACAATGTACCGTTGGCGATTTTGCCGGTGTTCGAGTAGAACGTTCGTCGTCCCCGCGCAGGCGCGGACCTAAGTTCATGGCGATGCCGAAAACCTGGATTCCCGCCTACGCGGGAAGTCATTCCCGACAATGTCGGGAATGACATTCTGGTCTGAGCGAACGGAAATACCGGTTCAATTCCAGGCCGAAGGCGAAAACAAATAGCCCTCGCCCCACACCGTCTTGATCTTTTCCGACATCGTATCGTCGAACTTGCGCCGCAATTTCGAAATGCTGTTATCGATACTCCGGTCCAATCCATCGAACTCGATCCCGCGCATTTTCTTCAGCAGCTCGTCGCGCGACAGCACCCGTCCGGCGGCTTCGGCCAGCACCAGCAGCAGCTTGTATTCGGTATTGCTGAGCACACATTGCTCGCCGCGCCAGCTGACGCTGCGGTCGGTGGTCACGATGCGCAGGGCGCCGAACTCCAGCACGCGGCTGTCGCCGGCCGACTTGGGCTGGCTGCGGCGCAGCAGGGCGCGCAGGCGCGCCAGCAGGACGCGCGGCTGCACCGGCTTGTTCACGAAGTCGTCCGCGCCTTGCTCCAGGCCCGACACTTCATCATAGCTGTCTTCGCGCGCCGTCAGGATCAGGATCGGCACCTCGGAAATCTCGCGGATCTGGCGGCACACCACCATGCCATCCATGCCGGGCAACATCAGGTCGAGGACGACGATGTCGGGCTTGACGTTCTTGAAGGTGCCCAGTGCCTCGTCGCCCCGGGTCGCGTGCTCGACCGAGAATTCATAACCGGACAGGTACTCCGTCACCAGCTCCGCCAGGCGCGGATCGTCTTCCACCAGCAATACGCGATACATGATGTTCTCCTCTGCCGGTATTTTATAAGAGCAATGCGTGCCGACGGACATTATGCAGTCTGTACGACAAACCAATACATTTCGTGACAAAGTGCGCTGGCGCGGCTTTTGGCGCGCACCAATGAAAACGGCCCGCATGGAGCGGGCCGCAGTCGGATGCCGGAGAGGCGCCTGGACGATTACGCCAGGTTCTGGTTCACGAAGTCCCAGTTGACGGTGTTCCACCATGCCTCGACGAACTTCGGACGGGCATTGCGGTAGTCGATGTAGTAGGCGTGTTCCCAGACGTCGCAGGTCAGCAGCGGCTTGTTCTCGGTGGTCAGCGGGGTGGCGGCGTTCGAGGTGTTGACGATGTCGACGCTGCCGTCCGCCTTTTTCACCAGCCAGGTCCAGCCCGAGCCGAAGTTGCTCACTGCCGATTTCTGGAACTCTTCCTTGAACTTGTCGAACGAACCCCATTTGGCGTTGATCGCGTCGGCGACCGCGCCGGTCGGTGCGCCACCGCCGTTCGGGGTCATGCAGTTCCAGAAGAAGGTGTGGTTCCACACCTGCGCCGAGTTGTTGAAGATGCCGCCTTGCGACTTCTTGATGATCTCTTCCAGGGACAGGTTCTCGAACTCGGTGCCCTTGATCAGGTTGTTCAGGTTGGTGACGTAAGCCTGGTGGTGCTTGCCATAGTGGTATTCCAGGGTTTCAGCCGAGATGTGTGGCTGGAGAGCGTCCTTTGCATACGGCAGCGGCGGCAGAGTATGTTCCATGTTTTTTCCTTGTTGGGTTGGCAGCAGTTAGAAACGCTTGGTGAAGCAGATCAGTTGTTCCGAATCGGGCGCTTATTCTAAACCGGATAATGCAACGTTGCAGGAATAGCTTTAGCGCCGATCCGGGCGTTCACTCAAGTATGTCCTGCACGCCGGCCACGCCGATCTCGACACTGCCTTCGGCCAGCCGTACGTGCAAGACGTCGCGCGGCTTGATCTGGCCGGGGGCGTGCAGCACCTTGCCCTTGGCGTTGCTGACAATGGCATAGCCGCGTTCCAGCGTGCGTTGCGGGTTCAGCAGCTCGAGCTGGGCCACCAGCCCCTGCATCGCTTCGCGCCGGGCGCGCAGCTGGCTCGCCATGCTGGCCACCAGGTGGCGCTGTTCGGATGCCAGCGAAATACGCAGGCCGCGCGCATCCGGCCGGTGACGCGCCCAGCGCTGCTGCAACTGGGCCAGCACCACGCCCTGGCGGTTGAGCGGACCCCGTACCGCATGGGTCAGACTGCTGGCCATGCCCAGAAGTTTCAGGCGCTGGTGCTCGATCTGGTTGGATGGGCTCAGTAGCCGGCTGTTGAGCTTGTCCAGGGCCTGGCCGGCGTCGCCGAGGATGCGTTCCATGACGCGGCGCAGGTCGGCGGCATCGCCGGCCAGCGACGACAGCCAGTCGGCGCGCGCCGTGACGGCCAGCTCGGCGGCGGCAGTCGGGGTGGCGGCGCGCAGGTCGGCGGCAAAGTCGGCGATGGTGAAGTCGGTTTCGTGGCCCACGCCCGAGATCACCGGCATGCTGGCGGCGGCGATGGCGCGTGCCACCATTTCGTCGTTGAAGCTCCACAAATCCTCGATGGAGCCACCGCCGCGGCCGACGATCAGCACGTCGACTTCGGCGCGGCGCGAAGCAGTGTGAATCGCGTCGGCGATCTTCTCGGCGGCACCCTGGCCCTGCACCGGTGCCGGATACAGCACCACGCGCACGTGCGGCGCGCGCCGCCTGAGGGCGGTCAGCACATCGCGCAGTGCCGCCGCCTGCGGGCTGGTGACGACGCCGACGGTGCGCGTGAACAGCGGCAGCGGGCGCTTGCGGTCCTGGTCGAACAGGCCTTGGGCGCTCAGCTTGTCCTTGAGGCGCTGGAAGGCTTCGTACAGGGCGCCGACGCCGGCGCGGCGGATCGCCTCGACATTGATCTGGTAGTCGCCGCGCGCGCCGTACAGCGTGACCAGGGCGCGCACCTCGACCTTGTCGCCTTCGCGCGGCGTGAAGCCGGCGTACTGGGCCCGGCCGCGGAACATCACCGCGCGCACCTGGGCCGCATCGTCCTTCAGCGTGAAGTACCAGTGGCCGGAAGCGGCACGCGTGAAGTTGGAGATCTCGCCGCCAATCCATACCAGCGGAAAGCTGCGCTCCAGCAAGCGCGCAACCTGCTGGTTGAGGGCAGTGACGCTCAGGACGGGTGGAGCGGTATAGGCGGGATCGGCGTCGTCGTTACTGAGCATATGGATGAGCTAATTGAACTGTCCACAAAATCCAGCCTGGGTATTGTTGATCTAATATCTGCAGTACTTCGGCAAGTAGATTTTGTAAACGTTTGATTTTTAAAGAAAAAGCTTGCTGCCTGATTTCGATGCAGAAACAAAATATCCTTACGGATCAATGGCTTCAGTCCGCTTGATGCAAGTTGGCCACAATCTTATCCACAGAAACTGTGAGGAAGTGGATAAACCGGGCTGCCTAAAAATCAGGCTTGCACAGGTTTTTATAAAGCAATCAAGCACTTAGCTGTGACTTCGCAGCTTTGCACACATCGTTTTCCACAATTTGTGTGCACACCTTGTCGCAGGTTTGGCATTTTCCGGTGTTCGGTGGCACATGTCCACATCGGCCGGGCGATGCTTAAAAAAGGCGCAAGGACTATTTATCGTTTAAATTCAAGGACTTTGACATTGATCAAGGCTCTTGCTCACAATCTTTTCCACAAAATTTGTGCAGAACCTGAACGGGGGCGGCATTGCGCAGCATGGGTGAGACTATAGCAGCAAGCTGTGCCCGTTCTGCGCGCTGTGTCCGAGACGACCGGCAGCCCTCTCGGAGGCTATGCTTGCTTAAAAATTGGGCTTGCATATCTTTTATGAATGGAATCAGCCACTTGGCATACACGCGCCGTCTTTGCACACATCTTTTTCCACAGTTTGTGTGCAAAGTCATGGCGTGGTGCGTCAAAGCATACTGCTCAAAAATTGAGCTAATTAATTTTTATCTTTGAAATCAATCGCTTAAGGTGATAAATGCTCGCTTGCGCACAATTTTGTCCACATAAAATGTGCAGAAGCATAGCTTGCCGGTACGCTGTTTGATAATGCGCAAAGCTGCTTCATTTTTCATCTTTTTAATTTTCCTATAAGAATCAAACGCTTAATCCTTGCAAGCCCGGTTTCGCACAAATTTATCCACAGAAATTGTGAGCAACTTTTGTCCGCCGTCGCGTCGATAAATTTCTAAAATGAAACTTCAAGCGCGCGTGGTCAGCGTTTGCGCATGGAAAATATTTCCTTAAGAATCAAGGGCGTTTGCCATTCGCCAGGCCATTGCGCACACTTTTATCCACAGAAAGTGTGAAGAACTCTACTTGCCGCAAAACGAGCAACACGTTACATTGCGCAATTCCCAACATGTCCGTTGATATGTTGTTTTTTACCTATCCAGGAGTTCCATTTGCTCGCCATTCTCCAAGCCGCCGGCTGGCCCATCTGGTTGTTGCTGATTGCCTCGATCATCGCCCTGGCCCTGATCATCGAACGCTTGATCTACCTGCGCCGCGAAAAAATCCTGCCGCGCCAGTTGCTCGACGAAGTCATCCAGGTATATCGCAGCGGTAAGGTCACCCCGGACATCATCGACAAGCTGCAAACGAATTCGCCGCTGGGCGCCGTGCTGGCCGCCGCCCTGCGCAACGTCGACGCGCCGCGCGACGTGATGAAGGAATCGATCGAAGAAGCGGGCAGGGGCGTGGCCCATGTGCTGGAGCGCTTCCTGACCACGCTCGGTACGATCGCCTCGCTGGCGCCGCTGATGGGCCTGTTTGGCACCGTGGTCGGCATGATCGAGATCTTCGGCGCCCAGAATGCCAGCGGCACCAACCCGGCCCAGCTGGCGCACGGCATTTCGGTGGCCCTGTATAACACCGGCTTCGGCCTGGCGATCGCGATGCCGGCGCTGGTGTTCTACCGCCACTTCCGCGCCCTGGTCGACAGCTTCATCATCGACATGGAGCTGCAGGCCGTGAAGTTCGTCGACGTCGTCCACGGTGCGCGCAAATGATGGACTTTCGCCGCGGCCGTAAACGCGAGGATCCGGAAATCAACCTGATCCCGTTCATCGACGTGCTGCTGGTGGTCCTGATTTTCCTGATGGTCACGACCACCTACAGCAAGTTCACCGAGCTGCAGATCACGCTGCCGACCGCCGACGCCGACAAGGCGATCGACAAGCCTTTCGAGATCAACGTCACCGTGGATGCCAAGGGCAATTACACAGTGAACAATGTGCCGGTCTCCTTCCACGGCGTGGCCGGCCTGGCCGACGACCTGAAACGCGCGGCGGGCGCCGGGCCGGATGGCCAGGCGCTGGCGACGCCGGCCAAGGATCCTGTGATCATCGTCAATGCCGACCAGTTTGCGATGCACCAGATGGTGATCAATGTGCTGGAGGCGGCGCGCTTGGCGGGGTATGACAAGCTGACGTTTGCGGCGCAGACGGGCGGGCAGAAGTAAAATCTGAAGAAATAGAAATACCTTAATGCCGTCGTCCCCGCGAAGGCGGGGACCCATGCTGAACAACAGAATCCGGTATATCGGAAGCGGCCGCGGCGCTCCAGACATACCGGTTTCAAAAACTCGGTATGGGTCCCCGCCGCGCGGGGACGACGTTTTTGGGCTAATGCACGTAAATAAGCCAAGGCGTTTCAAAGTTATTGCAATAAGACCTTCAATGGCATTTTCCCTCGAATCCACGCTCACCCGCGCCTGGCTCCGCCGCGGCCCACTGGCCCTGGCCCTGTGGCCCGTCTCCCTGCTGTTCCGCCTGCTGGCCTCCGTGCGCGCAGCCATGTTCCGCGCCGGCCTGCTGAAATCCGAACGCCTGCCAGTCCCGGTCATCGTGGTCGGCAATATCTTTATTGGCGGCACCGGCAAGACCCCGCTGACGATCTGGCTGGCCGAACAGCTGCGCGCGGCCGGTTTCAAGCCCGGCGTGATTTCGCGTGGCCATGGTAGTGCGGAAAGCGAAGCACGCGAGGTGACGCCGGCCTCTAACGCGCGTGAGGTCGGCGACGAGCCGCTGCTGATCGCCGCCCGCGCCGGCTGCCCGGTGGTGGTGGGGCGCCGCCGCGGCGCCGCAGGGCACCGGCTGCTGGCGCTGCATCCCGAAGTCGATGTCCTGATCACCGATGACGGCTTGCAGCACTACGCCTTGCAGCGCGACGTCGAGCTCGTCCTGTTCGACGGCCGCGGCGTCGGCAACGGTTGGACCCTGCCGGCCGGACCGCTGCGCGAGCCGCCGTCGCGCCGGCGCGATTTCACGATCGTGAACACGCTCGACCTGACGCCGGCGCTGGCGGCGGCCGTTGGCGGCCGGCCTTTCCAGATGCGCCTCGGCGGCGGCGTGGCCGTGCGTCTGGACGGGTCGGATGCAGCGCGGCCGCTGGCGGCGTTCAAGGGGCAGCGCATCCTGGCCGCGGCCGGCATCGGCAATCCCGGGCGCTTTTTCGGCATGTTGCGCGGCCAGGGATTGCAGATCGACGAGATGGCGCTGCCCGACCACCACGACTTCCTGGACGAGCCCTTCCGTGGCGCCCACGCCGATGTGATCCTGATCACCGAGAAGGATGCAGTAAAATGTCGTCAAATTGAAAACATCAACAACGACCCGCGCCTGTGGGTCGTGCCGGTGGCGGCGCAGATCGACCCTGCGCTGGCTGCCCTTATTGTGGAGAAATGTCGTGGACGCCCGACTGCTTGATATCCTGGTTTGCCCGCTGTGCAAGGGGCCGCTCGACTATGACAAGAAGGCCCAGGAACTGACCTGCCGCCCCGACCGCCTGGCTTACCCGATCCGCGACGGCATCCCGATCATGTGGGCCGACCAGGCACGCAAGGTCGAACCGACGATCTGATCGGCCCGGGATTCACATGAGCTTTGTCGTCATCATCCCGGCACGCCTGGCCTCGACCCGGCTGCCGAACAAGCCCCTGGCCGACCTTGGCGGCAAGCCCATGGTGGTGCGCGTCGCCGAACGAGCGCGTGCGTCCGGGGCAGAGCGTATCATCGTCGCCACCGACCACCCGGACATCGCGGCAGCCTGCGCCGCACATGGTATCGAAGCCTGCATGACGCGCGCAGACCATCCGTCCGGCACCGACCGCATCGCCGAGGTGGCGCGCACGCTCGGGCTGGCGCCGGACGCCGTAGTGGTCAATCTGCAGGGCGACGAGCCGCTGATCGATCCGGCGCTGCTGGCCGCCTGCGCCGCGCGCATCGGTGCGGACGTGCCGATGGCCACCTGCGCCCACCCGCTGAGTGCTGCGGAGGACGCTTTCAACCCGAACGTGGTGAAGGTCGTGCTGGACAAGGCGGGCCGCGCCTTGTACTTCTCGCGCGCCACGATTCCCTGGCACCGTGACGGCTTCGCGCGCGACCGCGCCAGCTTGCCGCCTGGTTATGTCCCGCTGCGCCATATCGGCCTGTACGCTTACAGCAATGTCTTCCTGCAGCAGTATCCGCAGCTGGAACCGGCGCCGCTGGAATCGATTGAAGCCCTGGAACAATTACGTGTGCTGTGGCATGGCTATCCGATCGCGGTGCACGTGAGCGCGGAAGCGCCGCACGCCGGTGTCGACACCCCGGAAGACCTGGAGCGGGTGCGGCGCCATTATCAGGCTTGATTCTGTCTGTCTTGATCCTCTTGGAAATACCGCCGCGACCGGTCTGCGCCAGCTCAACTGGACGATTGATCGCCTCCCCGCCAGTGGCCTTGGGAGGTGCTTTTGTGGTAAGTTTCGTGTCAAGCTAGGCAAGTATGCATCAGAATTAGCATCAAACGCGATATCTGTGCACCATACAAGTGCGCTACAGGTCATCGTTTTCAACACTATTAGGAAAATCCCTCATGCGTCTCATTCTGTTAGGAGCTCCAGGTGCCGGCAAAGGTACCCAGGCCAACTTCATCAAAGAAAAATATAACATTCCCCAGATCTCGACCGGCGACATGCTGCGCGCGGCGATCAAGGCCGGCTCCGAGCTCGGCCTGGCGGCAAAAAATGTGATGGACGCGGGTCAGCTGGTGTCGGACGACATCATCATCGGCCTGGTCAAGGAGCGCCTGAAGGACGAGGATTGCAAGAACGGCTACCTGTTCGACGGCTTCCCGCGCACCGTCGCGCAGGCCGACGCAATGAAGGACAGCGGCGTGAACATCGACTACGTGCTGGAAATCGACGTGCCTGACGAAATGATCCTCGAGCGCATGACGGGCCGCCGCAGCCACCCGGCCTCGGGCCGCGTCTACCACGTCAAGTTCAACCCACCGAAAACCGATGGCGTCGACGACCTCACCGGCGAACCGCTGGTGCAGCGCGACGACGACAAGGAAGAAACCGTCGCCAAGCGCCTGGCCGTCTACCACAACCAGACCGAAGTGCTGCTCGGCTACTACAACAAGTGGGCGCAATCGGGCCTGCCGGGCGCGCCGAAGTACCGCAAGATCACCGGCGTCGGCCCGGTCGAGCAGGTGCGCGATGCTGCGTTTGCCGCGCTGGCGGAGTAAGCTGGCGGGTCAAGCTGGCATAGAGTGAAATAAACCTGAGCAGTTTCATGCTGCTCGGGGAGCAGCATGAAACTGCTCGAGGCTCCGGATGACGAGTGCCGTCCGTCCAGGTTTTTGGATCAAAGTTTTGCAGTACGCAGGGAGCTTGGCCGGGCAGGATGCGGCCTTTCGAACGTGTGGTGTTGCTTGATCGAAGACAGGGAGGACGACATGGCATCCACGCAGCTCATTTTCGCCGTCGCGTGCGGCGTCATCGCGGTGTTGTACGGATTATGGTCGCGCAGCTGGGTGCTGCAGCAGGATCCGGGCAATGGCCGCATGCAGGAAATCTCGCTGGCGATCCAGCAGGGGGCGTCGGCCTACCTGGCGCGCCAGTACCGGACCATCGCCATCGTCGGCCTCGTGCTGCTGGTGGCCATCTTCATACTCCTCGGCGGACGCACCGCGGCCGGCTTCCTGGCCGGGGCCGTGCTGTCGGCGGCCTGCGGCTTCATCGGCATGAACGTCTCGGTGCGGGCCAACGTCCGCACTGCCCAGGCCGCATCAACCGGACTCTCGCAGGCGCTCAACGTCGCCTTCCGCGGCGGCGCCATCACCGGCATGCTGGTGGTGGGGCTGGGCTTGCTCGGTGTGTCGCTGTTCTACTGGTACCTGGTGGCGCGCGCCGACGCTGCACTGTCCACCCATGACGTCATCCAGCCGCTGGTCGGCCTGGCCTTCGGCGCATCGCTCATCTCGATTTTCGCGCGCCTCGGGGGCGGCATCTTCACCAAGGGCGCGGACGTGGGCGCCGATCTGGTCGGCAAGGTCGAGGCCGGCATTCCCGAGGACGACCCGCGTAATCCGGCCGTCATCGCCGACAACGTGGGTGACAACGTCGGTGACTGCGCCGGCATGGCGGCCGATCTGTTCGAGACCTATGTCGTGACCCTGGTCGCCACCATGCTGCTGGGCGCGCTGATGGTGCCGGAGGTGGGCGTCACGGCGGGCGACGCCGCCATGCTGTATCCGCTGCTGCTGGGCGGGGTCTCGATCCTGGCCTCCATCGTCGGCTGCTCGCTGGTGAAAAACCGCCCCGGCCACAAGATCATGGCGGCCCTGTACACGGGACTGTGGTGGGCGGCCGGCCTGTCGCTGCTCGGCTTTGCAGTGGTGACCTGGCTGGTGTGGCCGAACGATGCGATGCGCTGGCCGATGCTGGGCTGTGCCCTGGTAGGCATCGTGCTGACCGGGCTGATGGTCTACATCACCGAGTACTACACCGGCACCGACTTCAAGCCGGTGCGCCACATCGCCGAAGCCTCCACCACCGGGCCCGGCACCAACATCATCGCCGGCCTCGGCGTTTCCATGAAGTCGACCGCCTACCCGGTGCTGGTGGTGTGCGCCGCCATCTTGCTGTCCTACCAGTTGGGCGGGCTGTACGGCATCGCCATCGCCGCCACCGCGATGCTGTCGATGGCCGGCATCATCGTCGCCCTGGACGCCTACGGACCGATCACCGACAACGCCGGCGGCATCGCCGAAATGAGCGGCATGCCGGACCACGTGCGCGCCGTCACCGACCCGCTCGACGCCGTCGGCAATACCACCAAGGCCGTGACCAAGGGCTATGCGATCGGCTCGGCCGGGCTGGCGGCGCTGGTGCTGTTCGCCGACTACACCCACGCGCTGGAAGCGAACGGCACCCGCATCAGCTTCGAACTCTCGAACCCGATGGTGATCGTCGGCCTGTTCATCGGCGGCCTGGTGCCTTACCTGTTCGGGGCGCTGGCGATGGAAGCGGTGGGGCGCGCCGCCGGCGCCGTGGTGATCGAAGTGCGGCGCCAGTTCCGCGACATCGCCGGCATCATGGCCGGCACCGGCAAGCCGGAATACGACAAGGCGGTGGACCTGCTGACCGCCTCGGCGATCCGTGAAATGGTGCTGCCCTCGCTGTTGCCGGTGGTGGTGCCGGTGGCGGTCGGGATGCTGCTGGGGCCGGCTGCTTTGGGCGGCATGCTGATGGGGACCATCGTCACCGGCCTGTTCGTGGCGATCTCCATGACCACCGGCGGCGGCGCCTGGGACAACGCCAAGAAGTACATCGAGGATGGCAAGTACGGCGGCAAGGGTTCGGATGCGCACAAGGCCGCCATCACCGGCGACACCGTGGGCGACCCCTACAAGGACACGGCCGGCCCGGCGGTCAACCCGCTGATCAAGATCATCAACATCGTGGCGCTGCTGCTGGTGCCGCTGCTGCCGGCTGGGGGCTGGCTGGCGGTAACGGAGCCGGCGGTGGCCCAGATACGCGCGCTGCCGGCGACCGTGTCGACCGCCGCGCCGCCGCCCGCGGTCGCCGCCCGCAAACCGTGACGGCGGCCTATCGGCCCAAGGCTTCGCGCAAAGCCGCCGCCAGCGAATCCCGGTCGGAATCGCCGCGGTAGCGCACGCCGTTGATGAAGAAGCTCGGCGTGCGGTCCGCGCCATCCTGCTCGCCACGGGACCGGTCGGCCTGCACGCGCGCACGATGACGCCTTTCCTGCACATCGCCGGCAAAGCGTTCGATGTCCAGGTCCAGGCTTTCGCCCAGTACGGCCAGGTCTTGCGGATCGGCGATCTGGTTCTGCTGTTCGAACAGGGCGTCGTGCATCTCCCAGAACTTGCCCTGGCTGGCCGCCGCCTCGGCAGCTTCCGCCGCCAGTTCGGCCAGCGGGTGCAGGTCCGACAGCGGCAGGTGGCGGTACACGAGACGGATATCGCCGATCTCGTCGCTCAGTTCGGCCAGCGCAAAATGCGCACGGGCGCAGTAAGGGCACTGGAAATCCCCGTATTCGATCAGGGTCAACGCGGCATCCTGGGGGCCGCGCACATGTTCTTCCTTGCCGATCTCGTCGACTTTTTGCATGGTGTTCTCCAATCCTGATGAATGGGGCGGCGCCCTGCCTGGCATGCGCCGCCGGATGACAGCATGATGGCATGCCTGTGCCCATTGCTGACGCAGCTTTCGGCTAGGAAATTGCTGTCAAAAAAGCATCAATCTTGCGCCGCTTGCGCTGGAACTGCGGTAGAGTGGTGCCATCAGCGGCGGCCTGCGCTCCCGTTCTCATGCTGGTGTAAGCGTTCTAAACGGTCGAGCCTGGCGTCGCGTCATGTTACCAACCAAATGGAGAATCACATGTCTCACTACGACGAGCAAATCGGCGCATCCGTCACACTGGGCGCATCCGGCTCGGGGCCGGAAGACGAAAGTCTGCCGGCAGCCACCCGCACGGCATCCGCCGCCGACAGCGAACTGGCCGAACTGCGCCGCAATCTGCTGATCTACGGCACTTCGGGGCAGGCGGCGCGCAGCTTCAGCGAGGGGCGCGCACTTTAAAATACGCACATCCCGTTGGCTTGTTCGCGCAGCCACGGACGAAAGTCCGGATGCGCGATGGCGATCAGCGCCTGTGCGCGTTGGCGCGCCGACTTGCCGCGCTGGGCCACGCCCCACTCGGTGACGACATAGTTGACGTCGTTCTTGCTGGTGGTGGCGTGGGCGCCCGGGGCAAGCCTCGGCACGATGCGCGAGATCGTGCCGTCCTTGGCCGTCGAGGGCAGCACGATGAAGGACTTGCCGCCGCGCGAGCGATTCGCGGCGCGCACGAATCGACCTGGACGTCGCGGAAGCGCCGGCAGGCGGCGGACAGCGCGTGCAGCAGGGTGGGTGGTTCGCCAACGCCGGTCGGGACGATGATCATGTCGCCGTCCCGCACATGCTCGAGCGCATCTTCCGCACTGCCGCGTTTTGCGCGATACATTTCGTGCACAGTCAGCGTGGCATGTCTCCCATCGCTTTTATTTTGTTACTGCGCCGACCCCAGCATGGCAGCAGCGCGCGGCGCGGGCATGCGACGCGCGCGCCGTCTGCCGGCCGTGCGGCCGATAATGAACGCCAGGAAGACCAGCAGGAGATGGCGTGAGGGAGGAACCATGAAACAGCGATCGCATCCGGCATCGATGACGATGTCGATCTGTGCCCTGGCACTGTGCGGCGCCTGGCTGACCCATCCGGTCCAGGGAGAGGCGGCGCAGGCACAGCAAGCCACGGCGCGCGAGCAGGGCGCGGCCACCCAGCAGCAGAGCCGCAAGACCGACGGTGCCAACCGCGCCGCCGCGGTCGCGGACGAGACCAGTGCCGCTGCGGCGCAAGCCGCGCGCACCGCGCAATCCGAGGCGGCGCAGTTCGAAGCGCAAGCCCGCCGCAGCGGCAGTAATAGTAATAGCGGCAACAGCAGCAGCGCACCCTCGTACGGCCCGACGCTGGCGCCGCGCGCTCAGCAAGCGCAAGATCCAGCGCGCAAGGACCCGGCCGAAGTCCACGACGAAACCGACAGTCTGACGCGCCCGGCGCCCGGTGCGCCGCAAGCCGATCCGGCGCAGTCGCAGCGCCAGACCACCAACCCCAACCTGCGCCGTCCGGCCTGGCAACCGGCCGCGGAGCCGATGGCGCCGCGACCGCTGCGGTCGGCCGCCAGCGTAGCCGGCCCGGCGGACGATGCAGTCGTCGGTGCACTGCCCGTGCCCGCCCCTTCCACGCCGCCACCCGCGCAAGTCCCCGGCCGCGCCATCATCGGCAGCTGCCAGGGCAATTCCTGTCTCGATACCAACGGCCAGCGCTACAACGGCATCGGCACCGGCGCCGCTGGCGTCAACAGCAGCGGGCGCTTGTGTACTCGCACAGGGATCAGCGTGCAGTGCTTCTGAGGCATGGATGGTGTTTCACGCAAAAGCTCGCTACAATCCACTGGTTGACGTTTACGTAAACGGAAATGAGTGTCAAGCAGCGTTAAAAGAACAATCACGGAGACCGGAACATGCAAATTCAAGACAGTGTATTCATCGTGACCGGCGGCGCGTCCGGCCTGGGCGCGGCCACCGCGCGCATGATCGTGGGCGCCGGCGGCAAAGTCGTGCTGGCCGACGTGCAGCAGGAAGCCGGCGCCGCGCTGGCCGCCGAACTGGGCGAGCAGCAAGCGCAATTCGTCCGATGCGACGTCACCTCGGAAGCCGACGGCCAGGCCGTGGTCGCCGCCGCCCTGGCCATGGGCCCGCTGCGCGGCCTGGTCAACTGCGCCGGCGTGGCGCCCGCCATCAAGACCGTCGGCAAGGATGGCCCGCATCCGCTGGACGCTTTCCAGCGCGCCATCAACATCAACCTGGTCGGCACCTTCAATATGTGCCGCCTGGCCGCCGACGCGATGGGCAAACAGGATGGCCTGGAGCATGGCGAGCGCGGCGTGATTGTCAACACCGCCTCGGTCGCGGCCTTCGACGGCCAGATTGGCCAGGCCGCGTATGGCGCGTCCAAGGCCGGCGTGGCCGGCATGACGCTGCCGATGGCGCGCGATTTGTCGCGCAGCGGCATCCGCGTGATGACCATTGCCCCCGGCATCTTCGAGACCCCGATGCTGATGGGCATGCCCCAGGAAGTGCGCGATTCGCTGGGCAAGATGGTGCCTTTCCCGCCACGTCTCGGCCTGCCGACGGAATATGCCCACCTGGCCAAGGCCATCATCGAAAACGTCATGCTCAACGGCGAAACCATCCGCCTGGATGGCGCGATCCGGATGCAGCCGAAATAAACAAGCCCGACCGGTACTCAAATCAGCAGACCAAAGCGCTCGAATGAGCGCTTTGTCAATTTAGGGTACGATCCTCCGTGATATTGCGCGCGGCTCCGCAGCCGCGCGCGCCGTTTTGATGACCGGAGAATCGATGATGAAGTTGAAGTTGCCCGCCCTTGCTGCCGCTATATTTGCGGCGGCGTTTGCCACATTCGCCCCGCCGGCCGCCTACGCACAGGACGCCGGCCGCGCCCTGCAGCAGGCCCCCGAAGCCGCCAGCGGCTGGCACGAAAAGGCTGGCTGGGCGGCGCGCAAGAACATGGTGGCCGCAGCCAATCCGCTGGCCGTCGAGGCGGGCTACGAAATATTGAAGAAGGGCGGCAGCGCGATCGACGCCGGCATCGCCACCCAGCTGATGCTGACCCTGGTCGAGCCGCAATCGTCCGGCATTGGCGGCGGCGCCTTCCTGGTCTATTACGATGGCAAGAAGGTGCAAGCCTTCGACGGCCGCGAGACGGCCCCGTCGAAGGCCGACGAGCACCTGTTCCAGCACCCCGACGGCACCCCGCTGTCGCGCACCGAGGGCATCGTCGGCGGCCGCTCGACCGGGGCGCCGGGCGTGCTGCGCATGCTCGAGCTGGCCCACCGCCAGCATGGCAAGCTGCCCTGGAAGACGCTGTTCGAACCGGCGATCCGCATGGCCGAGAATGGCTTCAAGGTCAGCCCGCGCCTGAACAGTCTGCTGGCCGGCGACCGGTATATCGGCAAGGATCCGGCCGCGCGCGCCTATTTCTACGGACCGGACGGCAAGCCATGGCCGGTCGGGCACCTGCTGAAGAATCCGAAACTTGCCAAGACACTGCGCGAGATCGCAGCGGGCGGCGCCGACGTCTTCTACAAAGGCCGCATCGCGCGCGACATCGAAGCCAAGGTCAAGGGCCACCCAACCAATCCGGGCCTGCTCACAGCCGCCGACATCGCCGCCTACCAGCCCAAGGTGCGCGAGCCGGTCTGCAACGACTACCGCGCCTACACCGTGTGCGGCATGCCGCCGCCGTCCTCGGGCGGCATTGCGGTGGCGCAGATGCTTGGCATGTTCGAGACGCGCGACATGAAGTCGCTGGCGCCGATCAATGGCATCCCCGGCACCGAAGCGGTCCACGTGTTTGCGGAGGTGGGGCGCCTGGCCTATGCCGACCGCGACCGCTATGCCGCCGACACCGATTTCGTGCCGCTGCCCGGCCGCGGCCTGCCGGCCCTGCTCGACAAGACTTACCTGGGCCAGCGCGCGGCGCTGATCGGGCCGCGCTCGATGGGCAAGGCGCCGGCCGGCAATCCGCCGGGCGTGGAAATGGCCTGGAACTGGGGCCTGGACAATTCGATCGAGGCGCATTCGACCTCGCACGTCGTGGCGGTCGACGAATACGGCGCCGGCCTGTCGATGACCACCAGCGTCGAGGATGCCTTCGGCTCGCGCCAGATGGTCGACGGCTTCATCCTGAACAACCAGCTGACCGACTTTTCCTTCGATTCGCGCGACGCCCACGGCCCCATCGCCAACCGCGTGGAAGCCGGCAAGCGCCCGCGCAGCGCGATGAGCCCGACCATCGTGTTCGACAAGAAGACCGGCCGCTTCGTGGAAGCGATCGGCTCGCCGGGCGGCCCGCTGATCATCAATTACGTGGCCAAGGTGCTGGTCGGTACCCTGGACTGGGGCCTGAACATGCAGCAGGCGATCGCACTGCCGAACTTCGGCAGCCGCAACGGGCCAACCGAACTGGAGGCAGGGCGCTTCCCGGCGTCCGAGATCGCGGAACTGAAGGCGCGCGGGCACGGCATCAGCATCGGCGAGCAGACCTCCGGCTTGCAGGGCATCGAGCGCACCACGATTCATGGGGTGCCGCTGTTGTTTGGCGGCGCGGATCCGCGGCGCGAGGGGATGGCGAAGGGCGATTGATATCGTCGGCGCCATACAACGTCAAAAAGAGCAAAAAAGTTATTTATTCACCGCAAGTAACGCGGAGTTTGCTAACCTTGCCACGTGGATATTGAGCATAAAACTGGGCTGGTGAGCCGCAGGCGATCGAGGCGGGCCAGCCCCGCGGTACCGGGGCCGCTCGCATGAGCCTTCCCTTCCTGCGCGCCTTGTTGGCGCTGCTGGCGTTATTGACTACGCTGAGCCTGCCCGCGACGGCCGCCCCGGCCCCGACCCTGCGCTTCGAGCACCTGTCCGTGGAAGACGGCCTGACCCAGGAATCGGTGCTGGCGATCGTCCAGGACTCGGACGGCTTCATGTGGTTCGGCACCCAGTCCGGGCTGTCGCGCTACGACGGCTACCGTTTCACCAACTTCCGCAACGTGGTCGGCGACCCCAAGACCCTGGCCAACAACTGGGTGCGCGTGCTCTACGTCGACCGCAAGGGGCGGCTGTGGATAGGCACCGACGGCGGCCTCGACCGCTACGAACCGGCCACCGGTGCCTTCACCCATTTCCAGCCCAAGGAAGCTGCCAAGCGCGGCAACGGCAACCGCCACATCCGCGCCATCCTCGACGACGGCAAGGACGGCCTGTGGCTGGCCACCGCCGACGGCCTGCAGCATTTCGACATCGCCAGCGGCCGCTTCGCGATCTGGCACCACGTGCCGGGCGTGACCGACAGCCTGGCGTCCGACAAGCTGACTTCGCTTGCCATGGATGCGCGAGGGCGCTTGTGGATCGGTTCCTCGTCCGGCCTGGACAGCTTCGGCCCGGACCGGCTGCACTTTCGCCACCACCCGTCGCCGCAGGGCGGCGCCTACGACGTCATCCAGACGCTGCTGGTCGATCCCGAGCAGCACCTGTGGGTCGGCAGCATGGGCGGCCTGGAGCGCCTGCCGCTGGGCCAGACCGGCGCCCTCCGTCGCTTCGGCAAAAGCGAGGGCATGCCGGCCGGCGAAATCAGCGTGCTCTACCAGGATGCCGGACACCAGCTCTGGGTCGGCTCGCACGACCGCGGCCTGTACCGCTGGCTGCCGGCCAGCGGCAGCTTCGAGCACCATCCGCACCGCATCACCGATAACTACAGCCTGGGCGACAACCAGGTCTCGGCCCTGTACGCCGACCGCGTCGGCACCTTCTGGGCCGGCACCTGGTACGGCGGGGTGTCGCGCGCCGACATGGGCAGCGGCGGTTTCGCGCGCATCGTGCGCGGCCAGGATTCGCCGATTTCGGTCGAGGACAACAAGGTGCGCGGCATCGTCGCCGACGGCGCCGGCAAGCTGTGGCTGGCCACGAATGGCGGCCTGCACCAGTTCGACCCCGCCAGTGGCGCCGACACCGCCTGGCGCCTGGAGCCGCTGGAAAACGGCGTCAGCGGCGACGCCATGGCGACCACGGTGGCCCTCGGGCATGACGGCACGGTGTGGGTCGGGGCGCGCAACGGCCTGGCGCGGCTCGATCCGGGCAGCGGGCGCCTGGTGCGGCGCAAGCTGTCCAAGGACGTCGACGCCAACAATGTGCGCAACCTGCTGGTCACCAGGGACGGCATGCTGTGGATCGCCACCCGCGGCGGCCTGCACCGCATGGATCCCGCCAGCGGCGCGCTGGTGACCTGGCAGCACGACCCGTCCTCGGGCGCAAGCCTGGCCGACAACGTGGTGCGGCCGATGCTGGAAGACCGCCACGGCCGCCTGTGGGTCGGCACCTTCGATGGCCTCGACCTGATGGACCGCGCCACCGGCAAGTTCCGCCATTTCCGCCACGATCCCAACGATCCGTCCAGCCTGAGTCACGACGAGGTGCACTACCTGCTCGAAGACCATGGCGGCACGCTGTGGGTCGGCACAGCGGTCGGCCTCAACAAGATGGTGGTCGGCGCGGACGGCACTCCGCACTTCCAGCGCTATACCCGGCGCGAAGGCATGGCCGACGACGTCATTTCGGCGATGCAGGAAGACCTCGACGGCTTCCTGTGGGTGAGTACCTCGAGCGGCTTGTCGCGCCTGGACCCGATGAGCGGCCTGTGGCGCGACTACAATTCGGCCGACGGCACCATCGAGGGCGCCTATTTCGACGCCTCCAGCCTGCGCAGCGCCGACGGCACGCTCTACTTCGGGGGCAACAAGGGCATCACCGCCTTCAACCCGCGCGCGCTGCACGACAACGTGATCGCCCCGCGCGCCGTGATCACGGGGCTGCAGATCTTCGGCCAGCCGGTGCAGCTGGCCCATCCCGGACTGCTCCCGGGCCCGATCGAGCGCGCCAGCGGTGTCACGCTGCCGGCCTCGGACGCGGTGTTTTCGCTGGAATTCTCGGCACTGCACTTCGCCGCGCCGGGGCGCAACCGCTTCGCCTACCGCCTGTCGGGCTTCGACCAGGAATGGATCAACGTCGATGCCGGCAAGCGCTTCGCTACCTACACCAACCTCGATCCGGGTAGCTATCTGTTCGAGGTGCGCGCCGCCAACAAGGACGCGGTGTGGAGCGACGCCGCCGCCACCCTCGAGATCACCATCCTGCCGCCGTACTGGAAGACCTGGTGGTTCCGCAGCCTGTGCGCGCTGCTGGTACTGGGGTTTGCCTACGGCGCCTACCGCATCCGCCTGGATGGCCTGAGCCGCCAGAAGGACTTGCTGGAACAGCAGGTCGGGGTGCGCACTGAAAGGATCGAACAGCAGAACCGCCTGCTCGAGCGCCAGACCCAGGAACTGCGCGAGCAGCAGCGCCAGGTCCGGCGCCGCACCGACGAACTGGCCCAGGCCAACGCCGCGCTGCAGGAAAACGAGGAGGGCCTGTACCTGGCCAAGCAGCGCGCCGAGGACGCCACCCGCCAGAAGTCCGAATTCCTGGCCAACATGAGCCACGAGATGCGCACCCCGTTGGCCGGCGTGATAGGCATGCTCGGATTTGCGCTGCGCGACGGTTTGTTGAAGGAGTCCACGCGCGAGCAGATCGTGCGCGGCCAGGCCAATGCCCAGTCGCTGCTGGCGATCATCAACGACCTGCTCGACTTTTCCAAGATCGAGGCCGGCAAGCTGACCATCGAGAACATCGACTTCGCGCTCGACGACACCATCGCCCAGGTGGCGACCCTGTTCGAAGAGCAGGCCGGCGCCCGCAGCGTCGGCTTCGCCGTGCACCTCGATCCGGACCTGCCGCGCTTCGTGGTCGGCGACCCGACCCGGCTGCGCCAGATCCTGGTCAACCTGGTCGGTAACGCCTTCAAGTTCACCCACAGCGGCATGGTCACGGTGCGGGTGGAGTGCCGCCCCGAAGAGCAGTGGGACCGCAAGCAGGACAGCGCGCGGCCCAACATGATCCGCTTCTCGGTCGAGGACACCGGCATCGGCATCGCCGCCCACGCGCTGCCGCGCCTGTTCCAGCAATTCGAACAGGCCGACGCCACCACCACGCGCCGCTACGGCGGCACCGGCCTGGGCCTGGCGATCTGCCGCCAGCTGGTAGGCCTGATGGGCGGGCGCATCGGCGCGCTCAGCACCCCGGGCCAGGGCTCCACCTTCAGCTTCGTGCTGCCGCTGGCCGACGGCGTGGCGCCGCCGGTGCTGAGCCACGCGCCGCGCCAGCCGCACACCCACCGCCTGCGCGTGCTGTGCGCCGAGGATTACCCGACCAACCAGATCATCGTGCGCATGATGCTGGAAGAGCTGGGCCACGAAGTCGACGTGGTCGACAATGGCCTGCTGGCGGTGCGCGCTTGCGCCCGCAACCGCTACGACCTGATTTTGATGGACGGGCGCATGCCGGAGATGGACGGCGCCAGCGCCACCCGCCTGATCCGCGAGGGCGGCTCGCGCGACGCTCCGGTGCTCGATCAGCACATGATGATCGTCGCCCTCACCGCCAACGTCAGCGAAGAAGACCGCGCGCGCTACCTGGCCTGCGGCATGGATGCCTTCCTGACCAAGCCGATCGACGAGGCCCAGCTGCACTTCCATTTGACGCGCGCGATCGAGCGCCAGCTGCAGCGCGGCATTCCGCTGGCGCCGATGCCGCGGCGGGAAGCGCGGGCGGCGGACGCGCCCAGCACCGCCGACCTGGATGCCATGTTCGGCGTGGCCACCGGACCGGCGGCGGCGCTGCCGGATGCGGCCGGGGCGGCGGTGCGGCGCGCCGGGCTGCTGCAGGCGCGCATGCGCAGCGCCTTCGTCGCCGACCTGCCGCAGCGCCGCGCCGAACTCGATACGGCGCTGGCCACGGGCGACTGCGACACCGCCGGCCGCGTGCTGCATGGCTTGCGTGGCAGCGCCGCCTACCTGGGCGAGACCGGATTGCATGCCTTGTGCGGCGAACTCGAACAGGAAGCCGACGCCGGCCGCCTGGATGCCGTGCGCCGCCGCCTGCCGCAGCTGCTGGCGATGCTGGCGCCCTTCGAAGAAAGCACGGCTTAGGCCGTCCCGGTATAATTTGTCAATGAACAACATTCGGGAGCCGCATTGCAGGTCTTGATCATCGACGACGACGTGGTGTCGCGCATGGTGCTGATGCACCTGGTCGACAGCGCCGGGGCCTTCGAGGTACTGGAAGCCGAGGACGGCGAAGACGCCTGGGACCAGCTGCAAGGCGGCGCCCGGCCCGCGATCGTGTTTTGCGACCTGCGTATGCCGCGCCTGTCCGGCATGGAACTGCTGGCGCGTGTCAAGGCCGACGCCCGTTTCGGCGGCATGCCCTTCGTGCTGGTCTCGGCGGCCGGCGACGCCGCCACCATGGAGCAGGCGCTCGGCCTGGGCGCCGACGGCTACATCGTCAAGCCCTTCGACAAGGACCCGGTGTGCGCTTACCTGGCCCGTCTGGTGCAGGCGCCTGCGTCCGCCGGCGACGAAGACCCGCACGCCACCGCGCAGCGTCTCGGCATCGATGCCGCCCGCCTGCTGCTTTATCTGGGCGGCCTGCAGCGCCAGCTGTCCGCCGCTGACGCCGAGATCGACGGCCTGCTTGCGGCACACCGGCCCGAGGCCGCGCGCGCACAGCTGGGCAGGTTGCGGGAAGGCTGTGCCACGCTCGGCCTGCACGGTGCGGCGGCCGGCCTGGCGGCCCTGCAAGGCCAGCTCACGCTGGAGCTGCGCGTCGTGCGCCAGGCGCTCGGCGACGCCGGCAGTGCCGCGCGGTGGCAGGCGCAGGTGCTGCAGGGAAGCCGCTGAAGCCTGGCCGCGAGGCAATCCGGCGCCGTCGTCATGATGGTTTGTGCATACTGCGGCTTTCCGGATGAGGTCGTCATGATGCGCGTGCAATCCATTCCGCCTACCGATATACAAGCCTGCGTCCAGTGCCGCCAGGGGCAGAAGCTCGACTTCGAGCTGCGCTTCGCCTTCCAGCCCATCGTCGACATCGGCGAGCGCAGGATCGTCGCCTACGAAGCCCTGGTGCGTGGTCCCAACGGCGAAGGCGCGGCCCAGGTATTGCGCCGCGTGACGCGCGAAAATCTCTATCTGTTCGACCAGTCCTGCCGCAACGAGGCGATCCGTGGCGCCTCCCGCCTCGGCATCCGCGAGCGGATTTCCATCAACTTCCTGCCGAACGCGGTCTACCACCCGTCGACCTGCATCCGCTCGACGCTGGCGGCGGCGCGCGAATGCGAATTCCCGATCGAGAACATCATCTTCGAGGTAAGCGAGGGCGAGCGGGTGCAGGACCGCGACCACCTTGTGCGCATCATCCGCGCCTACGACGAGCTCGGTTTTTGCACCGCGATCGACGACTTCGGCGCCGGCTACGCCGGGCTGGAACTGCTGGCAGGCTACCAGCCCGACATCCTGAAACTCGACATGGGCCTGGTGCGCGGCATCGACAGCAGCCGGCCGCGCCAGGCGATCCTGAAAGGCATCCAGGCGATGTGCGCCGAACTCGACGTCCAGCTGCTGGCGGAAGGCATCGAGACCCCGGCCGAGCGCGATTACCTGGCCGCCAGCGGGATCCGCCTGATGCAGGGCTACCTGTTCGGACGGCCCGACATGCGGGCACTGGACGGGATCGATCCGCGTGCATGGGCCTGAGCGCTGTCCGCGCGACTGGGGAACGAGGCATCCTGTTTTCCCGGGCGATGGTCGAGGCGCTGCTGGCCGGCCGTAAAACCCAGACGCGGCGCGCCATGCGCCCGCAGCCGGCCGACGCCACGGCCCGGCCGCGCAATCCCTTCGGCCAGCCGGGCCAGCGCCTGTGGGTACGCGAACGCTTCGCCGCTTTCGGGCAGTGGCGGACGCGGCACAATGCGCGTAAAGGCCGCGAAGAATGGTTCTTCACCGACCTGACACGCGAGCGTGGCTTGGCCTGGCGTTACGAGGACGGGCAAGCGTTCGCCGATGCCCGCGCCAGTCGCGACGCCGATGCGGCGCCGGCCTGGCATCCGCGTCCGGCACTGTTCATGCCGCGCGCGGCCAGCCGCATCCTGCTCGAAATCGTCGAGGTGCGGGCCGAGCGCCTGCAGGCGATCGGCGTACTTGATGCGGTGGCTGAGGGCGTGGCGGCGGGTGACGATCCGGTGGCGGCTTACCGGGCCGTCTGGGAGGGCATCAACGGGGCCGGCAGCTGGGCGGCGGATCCGATGGTGTGGGTGGTGGGGTTCAGGCGGCTGGTGCCTGACTAATCAGGGTGCTCGCCCTTGCAAGCGGTAGATGCACGTCGCCCCCGCGCAGGCGGGGGCCCAAGTTCGGAGCGTGGCCGATACAACTGTTATGGCTGCTTTGGCAGACTTGGATTCCCGCCTTCGCGGGAATGACGTGCACGGGCTATCGGAACCAGGTTTGCATGGAGGCCATCAGAACTTGTACTCCGCCGACACCCGATAAACCCGCCCCAGCATATCCGCCAGGCTGGTGATATACCCGTTGTACAAGGTATCCGCCGTCATCGGCGGCCACTCCTTCGTGATGTTGTTGACGCCGGCGCTGAGCGTCAGGCTCTTGATGCCGGTGTACTTCACGTTCAGGTTGAACTGGCTGTAGGCATCCACGTGGGTGAAGGTGGATCCGGTGCGCGGCGTCAGGTCTTTCAGGCTGGTGTTATAGCGCTGCGACAGGGTGGTGCTCCAGGCGCCCTGGGTCCAGGTGATCGAGGCGGTGTGCTTCCAGCGCGGATTGATCTGCGGCAGGCCGGCCAGGCCGGCGTTCGGACCGGCGCTGCCGTAGCGGCCGTCGTTGGTCAGGATGCCGACGTTGCTCAGCCACGGACCGTCCTTCTCGGCCTGGAACTCGTATTTCTGGTACCAGGTGCCGTCCAGCTTGGCGTCGAAACGGCCCACGCTGGTAGCCGGGAAGCGGTAGCTGGCCGACAGGTCGGCGCCGCGCATGCGCGAATTGCCGCGGTTGGCCTGGCTGGCCACGATGTGGTCGATGATGCCGGCGTCGTTGCGCAGTATCAGGCTGTCGTACTTGACCGGGTTCTGCTGGATCTCGGCGATCGCCACCGCGCCCAGCACGTTCTTCAGGCCGATGCCCCAGTAGTCGACCGTGACCGACAAATCCTTGATCGGCTCAATGCCGAAGCCGAACGAGAAGCCGCGCGATTTCTCGGGCTTCAGGAACTGGTTGTTGGGCGACTTGGTCCAGTACGTGGTCGAGACGTTGCACACCTGGTCGCGGGTATAGCCGGCGACCGGGTTGCCGGTGTCGGCCACGGTCGGCTGCGCGCTGGGGCAGAGCACCGGGTCGTCCATGTCCAGGGTCCGCACTTCGGGCGTCGGGTTCTGGATGTCCATGATCGACGGCGCGCGGAAGCCGGTCGACAGCGAACCGCGCAGCACCAGTTGCTGGATCGGCTGCCAGCGCGCGGCCAGCTTCGGATTGACCGTGGTGGTCTTCAGGTCCTGGTAGTGGTCGGCGCGGACGGCGCCGTTGAGCAGGAAGGTCGAGGTCAGCGGCGCATCGATTTCCATCGACAGCGAGGCGATGTTGCGGTGAAGTTTCTTGGCCACGCCGGACGGGACTTCACCGACCAGGTCGCTTTGCACCACGTTGCCGGAAGCGTCGATGTTGTACGAGCCGTCCGCGCGCCGCAGCACATAGTCGAGCGGCGCGTCGAAGGTCCGGGCCGAATCGCGCCGCAGTTCGCCCGACACGGCGAGGGTCAGGTCGCCGCCGCCGAGCTTCCACACCGGGCGCGACACGGTAGCATCGACGCTCTGGTTGAAGGCCTTGTTCAGGCGGTAGGTGTAGTCGCTGGCCTGGATGCTTTCCAGGTAGTCGACGCCAGCCTGGTCCTGCGCGCCGAAGGGATTCAGGATGCCCTGGTTGAAGCCGGCCTGTACCTTCGAATACAGCACGTAGCCGGCGCCGGCGCGGGTGTCGCGCTTCGAGCGGCCATAGTTCAGGCCGGCGCGGTAATCCCAGCCCAGCACCTCGCCCTCGGCCGACAGCACGATGCGGTCGTTGCTCTGCTCGTCGTTGCGGTAGGCCGGTCCCAGTTCGCCCGGCCCCCACTGGAAGTAGACGGTCCGGTTATTCATGTTCAGGTTGCTCACCGCGCCGGGCGTCCTGGTCGGGTCGATGTACATCGTTGGCGTGTTGCTGCCGGTATTGCTGCCCACGACCTGGGGCAGCGGGGTGATGCCCTTGCCCGGATAGAAGCGGCTGGCCGGCGACAGCGAATAGGTGGTGAATGGCTGGTTCGCGGCCGGCACCTGCATGCCGCGGTATTTCTGCACCGTGAATTCGGCGTGCAGCAGGTCGATGTCGATCTTGTGCCCACCGGGCAGGTTGAAGCTGGCGCGACCGCTGATGTTGTCGATCTTGCTGCCGTCGCTGATGGCGGTCCAGAACAGCGGATTGCGCGCGCAGCCGGCCGCATAGGTCGGCGGGGTGTTCAGGCTGCGGTTGCCGAGGGTCGACAGCGAGTAAGGGTCCAGGCAGCCCGCAGCGAAGGCCGGGTTGTAGGCGGTGTTCGCCGCCCGCGTGAAGCCGAAGTTGGCGGCCGGGTTGGCGTTCGGGCTGTCGGGGACGATGCCCAGGCCCAGGCCCTGCAGCACCGCCGGGTCATGCTGCGCGCGGCGGTTGCCCTGGAACAGGGCGCTCTTGTCCTGGTGGTCGACCGCGATGTAGGCATTCCAGCCATCCCGGCCCAGGTTGCCCCAGCCGGCGATGGCGCCCAGGCTCTTGGTCTGTCCGCCGCCCTGCTGCTCCGGCGTCGCGTATTCGGCCTTCAAACTGATGCCCTGGTAGCCGCGCTTGGTCCAGAAGTTCTGCACGCCGCCGATGGCGTCCGCGCCATAAATCGAGGCGGCGCCGCCGCTCAGGGTATCGACCCGGTCCAGCGCCATGCGCGGGATCACGTTGACCGATACGTACTGGTCCTGCAGCGGTTCGTTGGCCAGGCGCCGGCCGTTCAGCAGGGTCAGGGTGCGCATCGGACCCAGGCCGCGCAGGTTGGTGACCGGGCCGGCGGCGCCGGTATTGGTGCCGAGCGACAGCGATTGCGGCTGCTCCAGTACCAGGTCTTTCAGTTCGGTGTTGCCGCGCGCTTCCAGTTCGGTGGCCTTGACGGTGATCAGCGGGGTGGCGCCTTCGTCGGCAGCGTGGCGGATCAGCGACCCGGTCACCACTACCGCCTGAACCGGGGCCTCGGCTTCCTGGGCCTGGGCTTGCGCCTGGGCGCTCATCTGAAACAGCGCCAGGGTGACGGCCGATGCGATGGCGGCGCGTTTGAAGTGCGGATTGCTTGCTGCAGTGGTCATTGTCTCCATCTCCATTCTTGTTATTCCGGTCCAGCCAGGTTGCATATGTGCTCTACCAAATAATTAACTGGTCGGGCCACTTTGCTCGGACTGCCGCCTTCTTATGCATCGAGGCTGGGTACGGAACCGGTATGATGTGTTGTCCTTACTGGTCGGACCAGTAAATACAAAACCGAGAATAGTTGACGATACGAAAATGATCAACTAAATGATGAGCCCGCTGCATGCAGCTGTTCCAAATTGTGGTCAATGCGGAACAGGTGCGGCAGAAATAGGTGAGGCCGGAACAGGTGAGGCCGGAACAGATGCGGCCGATAAAGGATGCTGGCGCGCCGGACGGTACAGGCGGCCAGCTACGGCAGACGTAAGGCCCGACAAGCCATTGCGACTACCGGACACATCGAAAAGCGCGATGCGGTCAGGTGGCATGCGCGATGCCCCAGCTCAGGCCATGCAAGGGCGGCGGCGATGGGGGACAGTAAGAGGTGCAGGGGGCGGGCGACAGAATGAGCGGCGCTGTGATTGTGGGCGCGCCGTCCCTCAGGTAGAATAGCTGACTGCATTGCGCAGCGTGTCGCCATAGTACAATGGATAGTACAAGGTCCTCCTAAGACTTAGATGCAGGTTCGATTCCTGCTGGCGACACCAGTCTCTTCCGTCTCATCCCATCCCGCAACCGCCGCCGACGCTTTCCGTTCCGGATGCCGCGTCAGTCGGTACAATGCGCGTTTTAACCCTGTTTCCGACTGCGGTCCCTTGGCGCGCGGTCCCGCACACGATCATGGCTGTTATCTCCCTTACTTCTGCGCAGTTGGCCTTCGGCCACGTCGCACTGCTCGACCACGCTGACTTTTCCTTCGAAACCGGCGAACGCGTCGGTCTCATCGGCCGCAACGGCACCGGCAAATCCTCGCTGCTGAAAGTCATTTCCGGCCGCTCCAGGCTGGACGATGGCTTGCTGGTGATGCAGCAAGGCCTCAAGATCGCTTACGTCGAGCAGGAACCGGTGTTCGATCCGGAGACGACCGTGTTCGACGCCGTCGCCGGCGGCATGGGCGAGCAGCAAGCCATGCTGAGCGAATACGAATCGCTGACCGGCCAGTTCGGCCAGGGCAACGACGAGGCCTTGATGGAGCGCATGCACGAGCTGCAGGTCAAGCTCGACGCCACCGACGCATGGAACCTCGGCAACAAGGTCGAGACCACGCTCGGCCGCCTCGGCCTGAACGGCGACGCGAAAATGGGTACCTTGTCGGGCGGTATGCAAAAGCGCGTGGCGCTGGCCGTGGCGCTGGTATCGGGGCCGGACGTGCTGCTGCTGGACGAGCCGACCAACCACCTGGATTTCCAGTCGATCCTGTGGCTCGAGGGCTTGCTGCGCGAGTTCCGCGGCTCCGTGCTGTTCATCACCCACGATCGCCGTTTCCTGGATAACGTGGCCACCCGCATCGTCGAACTCGACCGCGGCCGCCTGCTGTCCTTCCCGGGCAACTTCACCAAGTACCAGGAGCGCAAGGCCGAGCTGCTGGCCAACGAGGAAGTCGAGAACGCCAAGTTCGACAAGGTGTTGGCCCAGGAAGAAGTCTGGATCCGCAAGGGCGTGCAGGCGCGCCGCACCCGCGACGAGGGCCGCGTGCGCCGCCTGGAAGCCTTGCGCCTGACGCGCGCGGCGCGCCGTGACCAGCAGGGCCAGGTGAAGCTTGACGTGGGCGCCGGTGAGCGCTCGGGCAAGATCGTGGCGGAACTGGAAAACGTCACGAAGCAGTATGGCGACAAGGTCATCATCACGGACTTCACCGGTACCGTGCTGCGTGGCGACAAGGTCGGCCTGATCGGCCCGAACGGCGCCGGCAAGACCACCTTGCTGAAGATTATCCTGGGCGAGGAAACCGCCGACAGCGGGCGCGTCAAGCTCGGCACCAAGCTGAACGTGGCCTACTTCGACCAGATGCGCACCCAGCTCAACGAAGACGCGACCCTGGCCGACACCATTGCGCCGGGCAGCGACTGGGTCGAAGTCAACGGCCAGCGCAAGCACGTGATGAGCTACCTGGGCGACTTCCTGTTCGCGCCGGAGCGTGCCCGCTCGCCGGTGAAGTCGCTGTCCGGCGGCGAGCGCAACCGCCTCCTGCTGGCACGCCTGTTCGCCAAGCCGGCCAATTGCCTGGTACTGGACGAACCGACCAACGACCTCGACATCGAGACGCTGGAACTGCTGGAAGAACTGCTGACCGAATACCCGGGAACCGTGTTCCTGGTCAGCCACGACCGCACCTTCCTCGACAACGTCGTGACCGAGGTGATCGTGTCCGAAGGGCAAGGACTGTGGCGCGAATACGTCGGCGGCTTCAGCGACTGGGAGCGCGTGCGCGCCAGCGCGCCGGCCCAGGCATCGAAGCAGGTACCGGCCAAGGCAGCCGCGATCACACCGGTCGAGCCGGCTGCGTCCGCCAGGAAGGTCAAGCTGAGCTACAAGGAGCAGCGCGAACTGGACGAATTGCCGAAGCAGATCGCCAGCCTGGAAGACGAGCAGTCGGCCATCGCGGCGATGCTGGCCTCGCCGGACTTCTACAAGACCAATCCTGCCGACGCGCGCAGGATCAATGCGCGCAACGCCGAGATCGAGGAATTGCTGCTCGACGCCCTGGAACGCTGGGAGCGCCTGGAGGCGCGCGCCCGCGGCGAGTGACCCCGCAGTTGCTTTTAGCTAATTGCATGTAGCCAGTGGCTTGTATCCCTTTGACGGAGTGATATGACTGAGCATGAGGACCGCAGCGCCGCGCCCGCCGTGGCGGCCCTGGACGCCGAAGCGCCGATGTTCAACCGCGCGGCATGGCTGCGCATCCTGCCGTTCGCGGCCTACATGCTGTTCATCGTCGTCGCCGACGTGCTCGAGCGCCTGGGCGTGGCGCCCGGGCCGCTTCGCTGGCTGTATCCGCTCAAGATCGGCCTGGTTGCCTTGTTGCTGGCGCTGTTCTGGCGCCAGTATGGCGAGCTGAAAGGTTTCCGTCTGCGCCCGGCCGCCGTGGCGGCGGCGATCGCCACCGGCGCCGTGGTGCTGGTGCTGTGGGTCAGCCTGAACGCCGACTGGATGATCGTCGGCGCGGCGCCGGGCTTCGACCCGCGCGATGGCGGCCGTATCGACTGGCTGCTGGCGGCGATCCGCATCGCCGGGGCCGCGCTGGTCGTGCCCGTGATGGAAGAATTGTTCTGGCGATCATTTTTGATGCGCTGGATCGTCAATCCCGACTTTGAAACCGTTGAGCCATCTCAACTTGGCCTCAAAAGCTTCCTTATCACCGTGCTGTTGTTCGGGTTCGAGCATAACCTTTGGCTTGCCGGCATCGTCGCTGGCGCAGCCTACAGCCTGCTGTACATGCGCCATCGACAACTGTGGTCGCCTATCCTCGCGCATGCCGTGACCAACGGCTTGCTGGGGATCTGGGTCCTCATGACCGGCAACTGGTCGTACTGGTAGCGCCTTTCCCGGCAAGCGTCTGGCTTTCGGGACCGGTTCTGCCGTCCCGCATCTTTACCCTCAAGAAGATGAGCCATCATGCCGCGTCCACGTTCGCTTGCCTTGCTCGTATGCCTCGCCGTTGCCATGCCGAGCCGTGCCGGTCCCGGCGATGGATTGCAGGTGGTCGGCAGCCTCGCCTACGGCCATGACGACAACCTGCTGCGGGTGCCGGACGGCAGCCCGGGCTTCGACAACCGGCGTGAAGATTCCTGGTGGACGCGCGAAGCCGGCCTGGTGTTCGACCAGACTTACGGCCGCCAGCGCGTCGCCGCCTACGGCAAGCTGTCCAAAAGCGATTTCGACCATTTCAAGGGGCTGAACTACGACGGCAAGGATGCGCGCGCCGACTGGTACTGGCAGTTGGGCAACCGGCTGCAAGGCAAGGCCGGTAGCGCTTACCAGCAGACGCTGGCCCCGTACACCGATTTCCTCAGCAGCGAGCGCAATCTGCGCCGCTACCGCAGCAGCTATGCCGACGCCACCTGGCGCTTCCACGCGGCCTGGCAAGTGCGCGCCGGCTATCAGCGCGACAAGTACGACTACGAAGCCGCCAGCCAGCGCTTCAACAACCGTACCGAAGACACGCCCGAACTCGAACTCGATTACCTGGCGCGCAGCGACAGCACGATCGGCCTGGTGGCGCGCCGGATCAAGGGCAAGTATCCGTATCCGCGGCCGGTCGGCCCTTTCCTGTTCAACGACAATTTCACCCAGGACGAACTGAAGCTGCGCGTGAAATGGAATGCCAGCGGCACCACCATCGTCGAGGCCCTCGCCGGCCACACGCGCCGCAAGCAGCCTTCGTTCGGCCCCGGCAACACCAGCGGGATCACAGGCAAGATCAAGGCGAACTGGCAGCCGAACGGCAAGCTCGCCTACACCGCCGCCATCTGGCGCGACTTCGCGCCGCTGGAAAGCACCATCGTCAGCTATACCCTCAACAAGGGCGCCAGCGTGGGCGCGCAGTGGGATGCGACGACCAGGATCAAGGTCAATGCCGATATCGTCGGCGAACGGCGCAACTACAATCCGCGCGAGGGCGGCGCCACCCCGGCCGTTCGCGATGCGCTGCGCGACTCGCTGCGTACGGCCAGCGTGCGCGCCACCTGGTCGCCGCGGCCCACTGTGCAAGTATCGGGCGGCTATGCCCGGCAGGCACGCAGCGGCGCGGCCGGCCTCGGCACCAGCAGCTTCACGTCGAACAGCGTGACGCTGTCGGCCAGCCTGCAGTTCTGAGGCGCGCATCGGCGCCGCTTCGATCGCTCCCATGACCGTCAACGACATCCCGCTGATTTCATTTTTCCAGCGCGTCCTCGATCCCCTGATCGTGATGGGCACGCTGTACCTGGCGGCCCTGTGCTTCCGCCAGCCCTTCTCGGGCTATCTGCTGGTGCTGATGATCCTGGCCTTCTTCATTTCCTCGTCCGTGTACCGCCACATCGATCCCTACCGCACCTGGCGCGGCGGGCGCATGTGGGCGTATGCGCGCGATACCGTGGCCGGCTGGTGCGTGACGATCGCCGTGCTGTGGTTTCTCGGCACGGCCAGCGGCCTGCGCTATTACTACGACGAGCGCGTGCTGCTGGCCTGGTTCCTCGCCACCCCGGTCATCCTGCTGGTGGGCCCGGTGGCGGCGCGTCTGGTGCACAGCCCTGCGCGCAGCAAGGAGATGCGCTCGGTGGTCGTGGTGGGGGCCAACGACGTCGGCCTGAAATTCGCCGCGATCTGCGACCGCCATCCGAACCTGTTCATGAGCATGCGCGGTTTCTTCGACGACCGCACTGACGACCGCCACCCGCCCGGCCTGCGCCACCCGATGCTGGGCAAGACCGCCGAGCTGGTGGCTTACGTGCGCGCGCACGGCATCAAGATGATCTTCATCAGTCAGCCGCTCTCGGCCCAGCCGCGCATCCGCCAACTGATCGATGCCTTGCAGGACACCACGGCCTCGGTCTATTTTCTGCCGGACGTCTACATCTTCGACCTGATGCAGGCGCGCTTCGACAACGTCGGCGGCATGCCGGTGATCGCCATCCGCGAAAGCCCCTTCATGGGCCTGAACAGCACCATCAAGCGCGCTTCCGACATCGTGCTGTCCTGCCTGATCCTGGTCCTGGTCGCGCCGCTGATGCTGCTCATCGGGATCGCCGTCCGGGTGGAGTCGCCGGGACCGGTGATCTTCCGCCAGCGCCGCTATGGCCTGGATGGCGAAGAGATCATCGTCTACAAGTTCCGTTCGATGAAGGTGCTGGAAAACGACCAGGTGGTCCAGGCCAGCCGCCACGACGGACGCCTGACCCGCATCGGCGCCTTTTTGCGGCGCACCTCGCTCGATGAACTGCCGCAATTCATCAACGTGCTGCAAGGCAGGATGAGCATCGTCGGACCGCGTCCGCATGCGGTGGCGCATAACGAGCAGTACCGTAAGCTGATCAAAGGCTACATGCTGCGTCACAAGGTGAAGCCGGGGATCACGGGTTGGGCGCAGGTCAATGGCTTGCGTGGCGAAACCGCCACGCTGAACAAGATGGAGGCGCGCATCCAGTACGACCTCGACTATTTGCGCAACTGGTCGGTGTGGCTCGACCTGTGGATCATCCTGCGCACGGTGAAGGTGGTGCTGAGCCGCGAGAATGCATTTTAGGACTTGTTTGCCGAAAATTGATCGAGTTAAGGTCACTTAAAGCCGACTTAAAAGGGGCAGTCCAAACGGATCGGCGCTTGCGATGCCGGATGGGCTGCGTAGACTTTTTGCTGAATTTGCAATCCTGTGAAGCGGCGCCGAGCGCGCCGGTCCTTGAGGAAGCAAGCCATGAAAACAGCTTTGATCACCGGCGTGACCGGCCAGGACGGTTCCTACCTGGCCGAACTGCTGCTCGCCAAAGGTTACGAAGTGCATGGAATCAAGCGGCGCGCCTCGCTGTTCAACACCGGGCGCATCGACCACATCTACCAGGACCCGCACGCCGACAACAAGAACTTCTTCCTGCATTACGGCGACCTGGCGGACACCTCGAACCTGAATCGCATCCTGTGCGAAGTCAAACCGGACGAGGTCTACAACCTGGGCGCGATGAGCCACGTGGCGGTCTCCTTCGAAACGCCGGAGTACACCGCCGATGTCGACGGCCTCGGTACCCTGCGCCTGCTGGAAGCGATCCGCTTCCTCGGCCTGGAGCGCAAGACGCGCTTCTACCAGGCCTCGACCTCCGAGCTCTACGGCCTGGTGCGTGAAAGCCCGCAGCACGAAACCACGCCTTTCTATCCGCGCAGCCCGTATGCGGTGGCCAAACTGTATGCGTATTGGATCACTGTCAATTACCGCGAAGCGTATGGGATGTATGCCTGCAACGGCATCCTGTTCAACCACGAATCCCCGCGCCGCGGCGAAACCTTTGTCACGCGCAAGATCACGCGCGGCCTGGCGAACATCGCCCAGGGTCTGGAACCGGTGCTCTATCTCGGCAACCTGGATGCGCGGCGCGACTGGGGCCATGCGCGCGATTATGTCGAGATGCAATGGCTGATGCTACAGCAGGACACGCCCGAGGATTACGTGATCGCGACCGGCCGCCAGCATGCCGTGCGCGATTTCGTCGAGCTGGCCGCGCGCGCCCTCGGTATCGAGCTCGTCTGGCAGGGTGCGGGCGTGCATGAGCGCGGCATCGTCGACGCGGTGAGCGGCGATAAAGCGCCCGGGGTTGTTCCAGGCCAAGCAATCGTCGCGGTCGATCCCCAATACTTTCGCCCGACGGAGGTCGAAACCCTGTTGGGGGATCCAGGCAAGGCGCGCCGTCGCCTGGGCTGGGAACCGCGTATCAGTTTCGAAACGATGGTGCAGGAAATGGTGGCATGCGACCTCGACACGGCGCGCCGTCACAAGCTGCTGGCCTCGCATGGTTACGACGTCGCCCTGACACTGGAGTGAACCTTGACTACTCAGCCTTGCATTTATGTCGCCGGCCACCAGGGACTGGTTGGTTCGTCCATCGTGCGCGCCCTGCGCGTACGGGGGCACACCCGCATCCTCACGCGCAGCCACCGCGAACTGGAATTGACGGACCAGGCCGAGGTCGCCGCCTTCTTCCGCAGCGAGCGCATCGACCAGGTCTACCTGGCCGCGGCCCGGGTCGGCGGCATCCACGCCAACAACACCTATCCGGCGGAATTCATCTACGACAATATGATGGTGCAGGCCAACGTCGTGCATGAAGCCTGGCGCAACGGCGTGCATAAACTGCTGTTCCTCGGCTCTTCCTGCATCTATCCGCGCCTGGCGCCGCAGCCGATCCGCGAGGAATACCTGATGAGCGGCCCGCTGGAACCGACCAACGAAGCCTACGCGATCGCCAAGATCGCCGGCATCAAGCTGTGCGAAAGCTATAACCGCCAGTACGGCACCGATTACCGCAGTGTCATGCCGACCAATTTGTACGGTCCCGGCGACAACTATCACCCGGAAAACAGCCACGTGATCCCGGCCCTGCTGCGCCGCTTCCATGAAGCCCGCGTGCAGGACGCGCCGGAAGTCGTAATCTGGGGCAGCGGCAAGCCCATGCGCGAATTCCTGTACGTCGACGACATGGCCGCGGCCAGCGTGTTCGTGATGAACCTTGAACCGGTGGCCTGGGCCGCGAATACCGAGCCCATGCATTCGCACCTCAACGTCGGTACCGGCGAGGACGTCACCATCGCCGCGCTGGCGCAGCTGGTGGGCGAGGTGGTGGGTTACCGCGGCCGCATCCGTTTCGATACCGCCAAGCCCGACGGCACGCCGCGCAAGCTGCTCGACATGTCGCGGCTCAGGCGCCTCGGCTGGCAGGCCGGCACGCCGCTGGTGGAAGGTTTGCGCCGCACCTATGCCGCCTTCCTTGCATCGCTGGCCGACGGCGACAAGCGCGTCGCGGCCTGAAGCAGCGTTCATCTGAAGGAAGGAGCTATCTTGAACCATATCGTTTCGAAACCGGCCGGCCTGGCTGCCATCCGCATGCGCACTGTGCTGTTGTTGGTACTGGCGGCCAGCCTGGCGGCATGCGGCGAAAAAGGCGGCGAAAAGAAGCCCGGCCAGGCGCTGGCCAGCGTGAACGGCGAAGAAGTCACCGTGCTTCAGCTGAACGAGGAACTGCAGCGCGCGAATGTCGGCGCCAACCAGCAGGACACCGCCAGCAAGCAGCTGCTGCAAGTGCTGATCGACCGCCAGCTGCTGCAGGAAGCGGCGGCGCGCGACAAGCTGGACCGCGATCCGAAGGTGATGCAGGCGGTCGAGCGCGCACGGGCGCTGATCGTCGCCCAGGCCTACCTGCAGAGACGCATCGGTAACGTGGCACGTCCGACGCCCGGCGAGGTCGAAGAATACTTCAACAAGAACCCCGATTTCTTTTCGAACCGCAAGCAGTTCAGCATGAACGAAGTCGTGATCGCCAGCGCCGACCTAACACCCGAGGCGCGCGCCGCGGCCGACAGCGCCAGGTCGCTGGAAGAAGTCGCGGTCTGGCTGGATGCGCACAAGATCAAGTACGGCCGCACCCAGGTGAGGCGTTCCACCGCCGACGTGCCGCGCCAGTTGTCCGGGAAGCTGCTCGGCATGCCGAAGGGGCAGTTGTTCGTCGTCAGGGAAGGCGGGCGCGCGATGTTCGTCGCGGTGGCCGAGGTCAAGGATGCGCCGGTGTCGCTGCAGGTGGCGGCGCCCCAGATCGAGCAGTTCCTGATGAAGCGCAAGAACCAGGAACTGGCTGCCGACGAGCTGAAGCGCCTGCGCAGCAGCGCCCGCATCGAATACCTGAACAAGTCCATGATGCCGGACGTTAAGCCGGGCGCGTTGCCGGCATCGGCACCCGCAGTGGCACCTGCATCGGCACCGGCCTTGTCGCCGGCCTCCGCAGTCGACGATGCCGGCGGCGCCGACAAGGCCGCGCTCGACCGCGGCGTGGCCGGTCTCAAGTAAATGACAACAAGCGTCTGACACACCTGTTTCGCCATTCACGAACAAGAAGGAGGCAATATGAAACGGTTCATGCACTGGACGATGGCCGCGCTCCTGGCCCTGGCCGCCGGGCTGTCCACGGTAGGAGCGCAGGCAGCCGAGGTGTTGCTGGGACCGGGTGACGTGGTCAAGGCCAGCGTCTACGGCAGTCCCGACCTGGCGGTCGAAACCCGGGTGTCGGAAAGCGGCATGCTGACCTTTCCGCTGCTGGGCGAGGTGCAGGTCGGCGGCCTGAGCACCCAGCAGGCAGAGAAAAAGATCGGCGGCCTGCTGGAGAAGGGCGGCTACCTGAAAAAGGCCCAAGTCAATCTGCTGATCACCACGCTGGCCAGCCAGCAGGTGTCGGTGCTGGGCCAGGTCAATCGTCCGGGCCGCTATCCGGTCGACGGCCCGCGCAAGGTGCTCGATTTGCTGGCGCTGGCCGGCGGCATCGGCCCGGAAGGCGGCGACATGGTCAGCCTGGTGCGCACCCGCAACGGCCAGACCACGCGCGAGACCCTGGACGTGGTCGACATGGTGCGCAAGGGCGAGCTCAACCGCGATTACGAAGTCGCCGGCGGCGACATCATCTTCGTCGAGCGGGCGCCGCGCGCCTACATCACGGGCGAGGTGCAGCGGCCGGGCCCGTTCCGCATCGAGCGCGCGATGACCGTGCAGCAGGCGGTCTCGGCCGGCGGTGGCCTGACCATCCGCGGCACCCAGCGCGGCGTGCAGATCGCGCGCCGCGATGCCGGCGGCGGCCAGCGCACGATCGAGGCCAAGGTCGACGATCTTGTGCAGATCGATGACGTCATTATCGTCCAAGAAAGCTGGTTCTAGTGGGACCTCGATAAAGCTACTGCGCGTCGCATCTTCGGCCTGCGATGCTCGCAGTACCGGAGTACAGCAGCGCTTCTCTCACTGGGCGTGCCCGCCAAAGCTGCTTCCGCTCGCTACGGTTTCTCGAGGCCCTGAAACGATAGTGGTGTTCATTTCCTGGATTTTTTCGCAGTCCTGCTTTTGAAGGTTCTACCATGAGCGTCCATCAATTCCTGTTGATCCTGCTTGCACGGAAAAAGATCATCCTGGCGACCCTGCTGATGACGGTCGGGCTGGCCGTCGGCATCAGCCTGGTTCTGTCGAAAACCTACAAGGCGACCGCGTCCGTGCTCCTGAACTACAAGGGGGTGGACCCGTTGACGGGCCTGACCATGCCCGGGCAGCTGTTGCCCGGCTATATGGCGACCCAGATCGACATCATCAGCAGCAAGAACGTGGCGCTGCGCGTGGTCGATGCGCTGCGCCTGGCCAGCAGCCCGGCCGTCATCCAGCAGTTCCGCGAGGCCAACGAGGGCCGCGGTTCGCTGCGGGACTGGCTGGCCGATTTGCTGCTGAAGAAGCTCGACATCGTGCCTTCGCGCGAATCCTCGGTAGTCGAGATCAGCTTCAAGGGGGCCGATCCGCAATTCGCCGCGGCGGTGGCGAACGCCTTCGCCGACGCGTACCAGAAGATCACGGTCCAGCTCAAGACCGAGCCAGCCAAGAATGCGTCCAGCTATTTCAATGAGCAGACCCGCCAGCTGCGCGACAACGTCGAGGCGACCCAGGCGCGCCTGTCCAAGTATCAGCAGGAAAAAGGCATCGTCAGCCTGGATGCCAACCGTGTCGACGTCGAGCTGGCCCGCCTGAGCGACCTGTCGGCCCAACTGGTCGCGGCCCAGGGCGCCGCCATGGAAGCCAATTCGCGCCAGGCCGCCGCCAACGCGTCCGCGCTGGGTTCGCCCGACGTCGCCAACAACGCGCTGATCCAGACCATGCGCGCCAACGTCGCCCTGGCCGAAGGCAAGTTCGCCGACACCAGCCAGCGCTACGGCAACAATCATCCGCAATACCTCGCCGCGAAGGCCGAACTCGACAAGGTGCGCGCGGAACTGGCCGCCACCACCGGTACGGTGTCGCGCAGCGTCGGCGCCAATGCCCAGGTGCTGCGCCAGCGCGAAGCCGAACTGCGCGAGGCGGTGGCCCAGCAAAAAAACAGGATCCTCGAGCTGAACCGTGCGCGCGACGAACTCGGTGTGCTGCTGAAGGACCTCGACAGCGCCCAGCGCGCCTTCGACGCCGCCTCGCAGCGCTTTTCCCAGACCCGCATCGAAGCCCAGTCCGAGCAATCCGACATCTCGCTGCTGAACCCGGCCGTGGCGCCGCTCGAACCGGCGTCGCCGCGCGTGCTGCTCAACGTCCTGGTGGCGCTGCTGCTCGGCACCGTCCTCGGCGTCGGCCTGGCCTTGCTGCTGGAACTGCTGAACCGTCCGCTGCGCTCGAGCGGCGACCTGAAGGACATGCTGGGCATCCCGGTGCTCGGCACCATCGAATGGCAGCCGGCCCATGGCCGCGGCGGCATCCGCGCGCTGGTGCGGCCGCGCCGCCTGCTGCGCCTGAACTGATTGCTGACACCAGACTCCACGGGGACTGACCATGAATTCACCGCTACTCAACACCGTTTCGGCGGGTGTCCCGGCCGGCGCCGCCACCGGCATGCAGGCCGAGTACGGCGCCAGGGATGCGCAGGCTGATGTGCACGCCCATGTGCACGCTGATGCGCACGATTCGCGCATGGGCGCGTTGCTGCTCGACGCCGGCAAGCTGAGCCCGGAAGATCTGGAGCGCGTGCTGCGCATGCAGAAGGAAACCGGGATCCGCTTCGGCGAGGCCGCACTACGGCTCGGCCTGGTGGGTGAGGACGATATCCAGCAAGTGCTGGCGCGCCAGTTTGCCTATCCCTACTTGCAGAAAGGGCAGGGCGGCCTGTCGCCCAAGCTGGTCGCCGCTTATGAACCGTTTTCGCCGCAGGTGGAAGCGCTGCGTGCCATCCGCAGCCAGCTGATGCTGCGCTGGTTCGCCCGCGGGCGGCGCGCTCTGGCCATCGTTGGCGTCGATCCGGACGACGGCGCCGCGCTGTTCGCCGCCAACCTGGCCATCGTGTTTTCCCAGCTCGGCGAACAGACCCTGCTGGTGGATGCCAATCTGCGCGCCCCGCGCCAGCAGGATGCCTTTGCGCTCAAGCCGCGCCAGGGCCTGTCCGACCTGCTGGCCGGCCGGGCCGAGCTCGACGTGATCGTGCGCGTGCCGTCCTTTGCCGACCTGGCCGTGCTGCCGGCCGGGACCCTGCCGCCGAATCCGCAGGAACTGCTGGCGCGTGAAGGCTTCCGCAACCTGAATGCGGCGCTGGAAAGCCGCTACGACGTCGTGCTGTACGACTTGCCGGCTTTCCAGGTCGGGGTCGATGCGGTCGCGGTGGCCGGCCGTGCCGGCGGCGCCGTGCTGGTCACGCGCAAGGACCATACGCGCATCGCCCAAATCGGCCGCGCGGCTGACCAGCTGCTGGATGCCGGCTGCGAGGTCCTCGGCTCGGTGGTGCTGGAGTTCTGAATGGACACCGAAGTCCGCAACGGCCAGCACGCCGGCCCGCGCCTGCAGGCGGGCACGGCGCCACCGGACGCTGTGGACCTGCGCGCGGCCTTGCGTGCCGGGCTGCCGGAATGGTGGCCGGTGCTGGCCGGCCTGGCGCTGCTGTTCGGGCCCACCTTCTACGGCCTGTTCACCGGCGCCTGGATCAGCGAAGAGCAGGGCCACGGCCCCATCATCTTCGGCCTGGCCCTGTGGTTGATCTATCGCAAATGGCCTGAGCTGTCGACGATCAATCCGCCGGCACGGTCCAGCCCGGGCGGCTGGGGCGTGCTGGCCCTTGGCCTGGTGGCTTACCTGCTCGGCCGTTCGCAGCAGATCCTGATGCTGGAAATCGGCGCGATCATCCTGGTCATGGCGGCGGTGGTCTTGGTCAAGCGCGGCCGCGCGGCCCTGCGCGTGCTGTGGTTTCCCTTCTTCTTCATGCTGTTCATGGTGCCGTTGCCGGCCGAAGTCGTGGCTGCCGTGACGATGCCGATGAAGATGGCGGTGTCCTGGGCCACCGAACACCTGCTGTTCGCTGCCGGCTACCCGATCAGCCGCTCCGGCGTGATCCTGCAGATCGGCCAGTACCAGCTACTCGTGGCCGACGCCTGCGCCGGCCTGCAGACCTTGCTGACGCTGGAAGCGCTCGGTTTGTTCTACCTGAACCTGATGCGCCATCCATCGGCGATCCGCAACATCGGCCTGGCGATCTTCATCGTGCCGATTTCGTTCTCGGCCAACGTGATCCGCGTGATCGTGCTGACCCTGGTCACCTATTACTTCGGCGACGCCGCCGGCCAGGGCTTCCTGCACGGCTTCGCCGGCATGGTGCTGTTCGTCACCGCGCTGGTGCTGATCCTCTCGGTCGACAGCCTGCTGCAATGGGCGATCCGGCGCCGGGCCGTGCGCCCGCCGTGCGCGCGGGAGGCCGCATGAGACACCCGCTGCAGCTTCACATGAACCGCCGCTTCCTGGCCAGCCTGGTGCTGGGCCTGGCGATGGCCGGCACCGCGGTGCTGACGCTGGCCCTGACGCCCACGCGCAAGGTTGCCGCCACCCGCGCCCAATTCACGCTGGAACAGCTGGTGCCGGCACGCTTCGGCAACTGGCGCATCGACGACAGCGTGGTGCCGCTGACGCCGGACCCGGGCCAGAAAGCGCAGATCGCCGCCCTGTACGACCAGACGCTGGCACGTACCTACGTCAACGACGCCGGCCAGCGCGTGATGCTGTCGATTGCCTACGGCGGCGACCAAAGCAAGCAGCTGCAGCTGCACCTGCCCGAAGTCTGCTATGTGGCCCAGGGTTTCGCCATGCTGCAGGAACACGGCGGCCGGCTGGCGACCCGCTTCGGCACTGTGCCGGTCAAACGCCTGGTCGCGCGTTTGAACGCGCGCAACGAACCGATCACTTACTGGGTGACGATCGGCGACAAGGCCGTGATGTCCGGCCTGGACCAGAAAGTCCAGCGCCTGGCCTACGGCCTGAGCGGGCGTATCCCGGACGGCATGCTGGTGCGCGTGTCTACCATCGACGCCGACGAGCGCGGCGCCTGGCGCGTCCAGGAGCGCTTCGTCAAGGAGATGCTCGACGCGCTGCCGCCACGCGATCGCGTGCGCCTGCTCGGGGCCCCGGGTGGTACATCAGCCGGCACGTCGGCAGGCACGGGCGCAGCCGCCGCGGCCACACCCACCCACCATGCCGGTTGAGCCCGCATGCAGAACTTCCTCCTCTATTTCTATACCGCGCTGCCTTTCGTGGTGGTGGCGCTGATGGCCGTGCTGGCGGTGATCGGCATCGGCGTCGGCATGGTGCGCCCGCGTTACCTTGTCTTTCTCTACCTGGCGGTGTTCTTCTTCGCGAATTCCACCAGTTATGGCTCGCTGTCGATCCTGGCCTCGGGCGGCATCTACAGCCGCGGCTCGGGCCTGCTGTTCTTTCCGCTGCTGCTGTGGTGCATGCTGGGGGCCTGGCTGTGCGCGCGCGTGGCAGCCGGCTTCCGCCACCAGCCGGCGCCGCCCTGCAACCTGCGCCCCTGGTTTCTGGCATGGGCGCTGCTGCTCGGCGCCCATGTCGCCTTTGCGCTGTTTTCGAACGTGACCCTGGCCCGGGCCCTGGCACCGTCGGGCTTTTCCAACATTGCCTGGATGGCGCCGCTGGTGTCGCTGCTGCTGCTGTCCTTCCGCACCCGCGACGATGCCGTCGAACTGGCGCGCTTCATCCTGCTGGCCGGCCTGGGACGGGCGCTGTTCGGACTGGGGCGCTGGGGCGCCTTCGGGGGCGATCCGAACAATGTGTATGCCAACATGAATGCGATCAACATCAAGCTGACCTTTTTCGACATCAACGACAGCCTGCTGTGCGCGATGGCGTTTGCGATCGCCGCGGTCAATTTGTTCCAGTCGGTCAAGGTGAAGCGTGCTTCGTTCTGGACCCTGGTCGACTGGGCGACGCTGGGTGCGACCGCCGCCTGCATCATGCTGTCCTACCGGCGCAGCGCCTGGGTCGGTTTCTTGCTGGCCTTGCTGGTGATCATGATGCGTTTCCCGCCGCGCCGGCGCCTGCACATGCTGGTGCTCGGCTTGCCGCTGGTCGGACTCGGCCTGCTGGCTGCCGCCTGGAAGCGGCTGGGCCAGACCCGCGGTGCGGAGGGCGGCCTGTCCAGCCTGTTCTACGACATGGAATCGCGCCGCTTCGGCGCCGAGAGCGAGCGCGTGCTCGAACTGAAACTGGCGCTTGGCGATTTCATCTCGCACCTGTTCACCGGCATCGGCAGTTGGGGCCGCTACACGGGCTACCAGCATATTTCCTGGCAGAGCGGCCAGGATGCCGGCCTGTTCCTGCACAGCGGTGTGCTGCACATCGCGCTCAAGGCCGGCTTGCCGGGCCTGATCCTGCTGGGCGGCACGATCTGGGCCTTTTGCGCACTGGCGCGACTGGCCCTGCGCACGCTGCAGCCGGAGTTGTTGGGTCTGGCGACAGCCGGCGCCGCCGGCCTGGCCTTCATGCTGCCCGACCTGCTGATCGGCACGCCGTTTCCGCAAACGCGCACCACCCAGATGCTGGCGATCTGCCTGGCCCTTCCTTATGTGGCGATGGCGGCCAGCCGGGCGCGCGATGCCGTACGCGGGCGCGCCGGGGCGGCTGCGATGCCACGCCGTCCGGCCACGCTGCCGGTGCCGGCCCATGGACGGCGCGCGGCCAGCCCGCCGGCCTGAACCGCATGAAGCTCAACCTCGTCCGCAACGCCGTGTCCAACCTGTGCGGGGCCCTGGTCCCGGCCATCGTTGCGCTGGGCACGGTGCCGCTCGTGGTGCGGGAGTTGGGCGACGCCAGTTATGGCGTGTATTCGCTGGTGACGGCCATCGTCGGCTACTTCGCCGTAATCGACATCAACGTCACCGCCGGCTCGATCAAATACGTCGCCGAATTCAACGCCAGCCGCGACCAGGCGCGCATCAACGAAACCCTGTGTTTCGGCTTGTGCGTGTACGCGCTGCTGGGTCTGCTCGGGGCGCTGGTACTGTTCGGCGGCGCCGGGTATTTTGTCACCCGGCTGTTCGAGGTGCCGGCGGCGCTGGAAGGGGAGGCGATCGCCACGCTGCGCCTGGCGGCGCTCGGCTTCTTCCTCGGCCAGTTGCAGAGTTACCTGAACAGCATCCCGCAATCCCTGATGCGCTACGACGTCAGCAGCCGCATCGAGATGTTGTTCGGTACCGGGGTGCCGCTGCTCACGGTCGGCGTGCTGCTGCTCGGACATGGCCTGTTCGAAGTGATCCTGGTACGCGTGCTGGCCAGCGCCGTCAATTGCCTCATCCTGTGGCGCTGGATCCGTCGCCTGCTGCCGGGCCTGGCATGGCGCCGGCCAGGCGCGGCCATCCGCCGCGCCTTGCTGGGCTTTTCCGGTTATGCCTTCCTCAGCCATTTCGCGACGATGTCGTATGCCTATGCCGACAAGTTGATCATCGGCGCGCTGGTCGGGGTCACCGGGCTGGCCTATTTCACGGTGGCGTCGACGCTGGCCAACCGCGTGCTCGGCCTGAGCTACCGCCTGTCCGGCGTGTTCTTTCCGGCCGCCAGCACCCTGGCCGCGCTCGGTGAAATCGCGTACCTGAAGCGCCTCTACCTGAAGGCCAGCCGCTACGTCGTGTTCATCAACGCTTCGGTGCTGGCATTGGTGGCCGTGTTCGCCTACGAGATCCTGTATTACTGGATGGATCCGCGTTTCGCGCGCGCCGGCCAGGTCATCCTCGCTGTGATGGCGCTGTCGCAATTCATCGATTCCCTGACCAGCCTGCCGTCCCTGGTCAACGATGGCATGGGCCATCCGCGTTATTCCGGCATGTTCGCGCTGGCGCGTGCGGCCTTTGGTCTGCTGGTCGTCTATCTTGGCGTGGCGGTATGGGGAATCGATGGCGCGGCCTGGGGGCACTTGCTGGCCTCGAGCTTGCTGACTTGCGCTTTTCTTGCTGCAGTGCATGGCAGGACTGTTCCGACCCGCTTGGGCGAACTGGTGAGCGCGGCCTATGTGCCGGCGCTGGCCGGCGTCGGGGTGGTGGCGCTGGCGGCGCATGCGGGCAAGCGTTTGTTCGATGGCGGTCCGCTCGACCTGGCGCTGCTGGTGTTGCTGACGGGTGGCTTGCTGCTGGCCTACGGTGGCCTGTTCGTCATCGAGAAAGAAGACCGCGCCGTGGCGTGGTCGCGGGTGAAATCGCGTCTCAAAGCGTTGTTGTCGTTGAGGAAGACGGTTTGAAGATCCTGATGGTATCCGAAGATTTACCGGGCGCCCAGATCGGGGGCTTGGGCAAGCACGTGGTGACGCTGTCGAATGCCTTGATCGAGTCCGGGCATGAGGTCGACATCCTGGGGCGCAGCGACCGCTTGCATGCGGGCAGTGCCCAGGAGATCGGTTTCCAGGGGCGCCTGCTGCCCGGCTTCGATTTTTCGCGACCCGGCTGGAAGGAATCGCAGCTGGGCTTTTTCAACCCGGTCAAGCGGCCCTGGTTCGCGCGCAGCATCGCCCGCGCGTTGCTGCGCCAGGCCGACCGCTACGACGTCGTGCATTACCACGGCCACCTGCCGATGGCGGGCCGCTACGTGCCGGACGAGGTCAACTTCGTGCAGACCCGCCACGACCAGGGCAGCGAGTGCGTGATCCACCTGCGCTTCAAGCAAGATCACGTGTGCACGGCGCTCGACGCGCGCGATTGCGCCGCCTGCATCCACCCCACCCCGAACACCTTGCGGCGCTCGGTATCCGGGCTGGCGGTGCGGCGCTACCGGTCCGAGACGGCGACCTCGTTCGCGCGCCACAAGACCATCTTCGTCTCGGATTTCCTGCGCCGCGCCTTTTTGCGCGCAGTGCCCGGAGCGGACTTGTCGCATGCGCGCGTGATCCACAACTTCATCCGCTATCCCTACCTGAAGGCGAGGGCGGCCGGCGCCGACGAGCTGCAGGCCGGCAAGGTGCTGCTGGTGGGCCGCCTCGACGCAGGCAAGGGCTTTGGCGAGTTCCTGGCCCAGGTGCAGGGCTGGCTGCCGGCGCATGCGCGCGTGCGCGTCGTCGGCGACGGTCCACTGCGGGCGCAGCTGGAAAAGCGCTATGCCGGTCCACAGGTCGAATTCCTCGGCTGGAAGCCCTACGACGAGGTGATCCGCATGTCGGCACGCAGTCATGCCCTGGTCATTCCTTCGGTGTGGGAAGAACCCTGCGGCACCACTATCCTGGAAGCGCTGGCGCTGGGCAAGCAATGCCTGGCCCTGGCGCGCGGCGGCACGCCGGAACTGGCCGCCTACCAATATTATGAAGGCCAGTTGCAGCTTGCCGAAACCATGCCGGGCCTGGTCGCGCACCTGGCCGAGCTGCTGCGGCGCGCGCCCGTCACGGTGCCGCTGCCCGAAGCCTTTCCAATGGATGTGTTCGGCGCGATCCCGAAGATCGTCGAGGTCTACAAGGAATGACATGGCCACCCACCCGGCGTTCACGATCGTCACCTGCACCTGGAACAGCGCCGCCACCCTGGCCGACACCCTGGCTTCGGTACAACGCCAGAGCTGTCAGGACGTCGAACACGTGTTCGTCGATGGCGGTTCGAGCGACGCCACGCTCGACATGATCGCCGCCTACCCTGGCCGCAAGCGTCTGCTGCGCGACGTCGGCGGCGGCATCAGCCGCGCCATGAACCAGGGCATCGGGGCGGCCAGTGGCGAATTCATCGCGCACCTGCATTCCGACGATTACTACGCTGGCGACGACGTACTGGCGCTGGTGGCCGAACGCTTCGCCAGCGAGGGTGTGGACTGGGTGTTCGGCAGCATCCAGGTGCTCAAGGATGGCAAGCTGGCGCCGCCTTACCCGATGCGGCCGTTCAGCTTCCGCGCCTTCGCCGCCGGCCGCGCCGCGGTGCCGCATCCGGCCGTCTTCATCCGACGCAGCGCCTTCCGGCTGGTCGGCACCTTCGATGAAAGCCTGAAATATGCGATGGACATCGATCTTTGGCTGCGCCTCGGCCAGGTGGCGCGCCCGGCTACCATCGATCGCCCGCTGACCGTGTTCCGCGACCATGCCGGCAGCGTTTCGTCGAGCAACAAATTGAAAGCGCGCCAGGAAGAATTCCGGGTGCGTCGCCGCTACCTGCGCCAGGCACCGCTGGCCTTCGGGATCTATTGCCTGCGCTACCTGAAACGCATGCGCCAGCTGCGCGCGGAAGCGGCCGTCCAGGCGCGATATTGACATGTGCCGGTGTCGGTACCTGTGTGGCAAGTAAAGCAATATTAATAAATCGTCTTCTTAGTTTCCAGACTATCTTTCCAGTCAAGGAACAGGGTTTGTGTGCCTGCAAATGAGCACGCCTGAATTTAACTTTCAGTATCAAAAAATGTTGCTGAGTAACCGAAAAATCGTTGATTCTTAAGGGAAATTTTCCTATCTTCAATTGCTGTGAGGTACTATAAATGCCTCATGCATAGCGCTTTTCAGTGTTCATAAAGCGCTGCAATTGAACCAGGTTCGACGCGCCGCCGCCGGACTCTCCCTGCAAGTCCTGTCAATATTTCTCGGAGCATCAACATGAAATTTCATCGGAAGGGAATCGCCATTGCGGTTGCCATGGCGTCGCTGACTTGTTCGTTCAGTGCGCATGCCGACTGGGCGCAGTCCACCGATCCTCTCGTCGTCCAGCCGAATCCGTCGAATGCCACGGTGCAGGCACAGAATCCGCCCAGCTTTTTCTGGGCCCGCTATCCCACCGGCCCGGCCAGCTACGACATCGAAATCACCAAGAATGGCGGTGCGCCGGTGAAGGCCACCGTCGACCGCAACTGGTACCTGCCGACCAAGGCCCTGGCCCTCGGCAACTACAGCTGGCGCGTGCGTCCGTCGGGGTCCGGCGACTGGTCGGCATCGCGCACCTTTGCCATTACCAGCAAGTCGACCGTGTTCGAGGTCCCGGACAATGCCACGCTGCGCGCGCGCATCGTCGCCAAGGCCCGCCCGCGCTCGCTGCCGCCTTCGTTTACCGCGTTCTCGACCTGGAACACGGCCAAGAAGAACGATCTGGAGCCCTACCTGAGCCGCCTCACCAACGAAGTCAAGCTGCAGATGACGGCGCTGCCCGATCTGTCGGACGCGCGCTGGGCGGTGGCGATCTCGACTCCGCTGACGGCGGCCATGGCGGCCCAGCAGACCGACGTGCGCAACCGCATCAATGAAGCCACGCGCCAGCTGGAAGCGGCCGCGCTGCTGTGGCGGGCAAAAAAGGACCCGGTATTCCTGAATGAAGCGATCAAGCGCGGCGACCAATTGGCGGCGCTGAACACGGGCGGCCCGACCAGCTACGCCAACCAGGACCAGGCCACGCGCCAGATCGCGGTGTCGCTGGTCAAGGCGGTCGACTTCCTGGCCGCCGACATCGACGCCAACCGCAAGGCGCGCTGGCTCGAGGACGTGCGCGTGCGCGCCAACGAAATCTACGGCAACCTGGCCGGCGACAACGGCCGCCTCGACCAGTTCCCCTTCGATTCGCACGGCAACACCAGCATGATCTTCATGGCCCTGATTTCGAGCCTGGCGTTGGGCGACATCCCTGACGCCCAGAAGTGGTTCGATTTCTCTTTCCGCGCCTACGTCAACAACCCGTCGCCGTGGTCCGGGCCGGAAGGCGGCTACGCCAACGGCACCGCCTACGCCGAATACGCGGCCGGCTACATGACGGCGCTGTGGGACCCGATGGTCCAGATCACCGGCATCAACCTGTACGCCAAGCCCTGGACCCTCGGCTTCCTCGACTTCGCCACCCAGTTCACGCCGCCGGGCGCGAAAGTGCATGCCTTCGGCGACGGTTCCGAGACCAAGCCCGATCCGCGCGTGTTCCGCGCCTTCGCCAACCGCATGGTGTCGCCGCGCGCGGCCTGGTACGTGGCCAACCTGGGCGGCGGCCTGGAAGATGCGATGTCGGTGCTGGAAGCGCCTTACCCGATGCCGGTGGCCGCGACCACGCTCAAGATCCCGCCATCGAATTCGGCGTATTACCCGAGCACCGGCTGGGTCGCGCTGCACAGCGACATCGGCAACACCGGCCGCACCTCGTTCTACTTCAAGTCCAGCCCCTACGGCTCGTTCAACCACGGCCACGGCGACCAGAACGGCCTGCTGCTGTCGGTGGCCGGCCAGCCCTTGCTGGTCAAGGCCGGCTGGTACGACTGGTACGGCTCGCCGCTGTGGAGCGACTGGTACCACCAGACCCGCTCGCAGAACGCGGTGACTTTCGACGGCGGCAAGGGCCAATTGGTCGACGGCTACCGCGAGCAGCTGCAGCGCAACGGCCGCATCACCGGCTTCTCGGCCCAGTCGAGCTACGACTATGCCGAAGGCGATGCGACCCCGTCGTATGGCGGCCAGTTGACCATGGCCAAGCGCCAGATCTGGTACCTGCACAACCAGAACGCGATGCTGGTGCGCGACAAGCTGGCGGCGGTGGCGGCCCACACCTACGAGTTCAACATCCACGCCCCGGTGGCGATGACGGTGGAAAGCCCGTCCAGCGTGCAGATCGCGATCAACGGCCAGTCGGTCTGCCTGCGCGAGCTGAACGGCGACGCGCCCTTCGCCAAGTGGAGCGGCCCGGCGCCCAAGGCCGGCGTGGTCGAAGACCACGGCGCCTTCTACCTGAAGAACGACGGCAAGTCGACCGCCGAGTTCCTGGTGCTGCTGGATGTCGGCTGCAAACGGCCGGCGGTCAAGGTGTCGGGCGCGGGCGCGGCGCGCACGGTGACGGTGGGGAGCCAGACGGTGACGCTCAACTGATTCTGTTTCCTCCGCTTGAAAGTCCAGAAATCCTCCACGGGCCCGTGCCCATGGAGGATTTTTTTTCAAGGCGATTCATTAAGCATTGCGCAAGCGCGGCGTCAAAACGCGCCACTAGAATCGAAGGAATTCGTCAACGGTAGCGCAAGGATGCCATGCCAGGCCCGTCTCTTTCCATAGCGTATGTGGTGCGCGATCCGCTGCCGCCAGGCCGCGCCGACGTGCTGACCCTGTTCGGCACCGAAATGCCGCGCTACGGCGTCGCCACCGAGCTGGTGGGGCAGGGCGGCGAACCGGCCGATGCGGCCACACTTTCATCATCATCGTCAGCCTGGGCGGCCGGGGGCATGCACGTGGTCGGCAGGCGGCGCAGTCCCTTCGCCAGCGTCTGCGCGCCGCTGTGGGACTTGCTCGGCCTGCTGCGCTCGCTCCGCAGGCGGCGCCCGGACTGCATCCAGGTGCGCGACAAGATCGCCAGCGGCCTGGCCTGCCGCATCGCCGCCGGCGTGCTGGGCCTGCCTTTCATCTACTGGATGTCCTTTCCCATCGTCGAAGGCTTCGAGCACAGGGCCGGGGACATCCGTAGCGCCCGCAACGACCTGCGCGGCCGGCTGCTGTGGGCCGCGCACGCGGTGCGCGCACGCGCGTCGCGCCGCGTCTTCTATCGCTGGGTGCTGCCCGGCGCCCGTCACATCTTCGTCCAGAGCGAGGCGATGGCCGACTGGCTTGCCGCCAAGGGCGTGGCGCGGGCACGCATGACGGCGGTGCCGATGGGCGTCGACGGCGCGCTGTTCGAGCGCGCCTGTATCGCACAGGCGACGGATGCCCGCCTCGACGGGCGCCGCGTCGTGATTTACCTGGGCAGTGTCGCGCGCTCGCGCCAATCCGATTTCCTGCTGGACGTCGCCGCGGCGCTGCGCGCCGAACTGCCGCAGGTGCTGCTGGTGATCGCAGGCGATGCCCCATCCCCCGACGAAATGGCCTGGATGCGGTCCGAGATCGCGGTGCGCGGCCTGGGCGGGCACGTGCTGCTGACCGGCTGGCTGCCCCAGCGCAGCGCGCTCGGCTATGCGCTACGGGCCGAGGTCGGCTTGTCGCCGATCCCGCGCAGCACCCTGTTCGACGTTTCCTCGCCAACCAAGCTGGTCGAATACCTGGCGCTGGGCATCCCTGGCGTGGCCAACGACATCCCCGACCAGAAACGGGTCATCGAGGAGAGCGGCGCCGGCCTGTGCGTACCGATGGAAGCCGGGGCTTTCGCCGCCGCCACCCTGTATTTATTGAACAATCGCAGTGCAGCAGAACAGTTCGCCATACGTGGCCCAGCGTACGTAAGAAGCCATCGAACCTATGCTATTCTCGGCCGAAATGTTGCTAGTACGTATAAAAAAATCCTGACTGGTCAAGGTTGACAATGTCGATGTGGAAGTATTCCCTGAAGTTTACGCTGCGCTCGCTCGCCCGCGAGACACTGCGCGACTTCTGGGGGCGCACGCTTGTCTATCCCGGCCTGGCCGCCAACGAACGTTCGGGCGAAGCCCTGGCCTCCTACCGCCGCCGCCGCGCCGATGCGCTCGGCGTGCCGCTCGATGGCGAAGGCACCAGCCTGATGCGCATGCGGCCCGACGCCGCGATCCCGCTGCTGAGCAAGCAGGACCTGCGCCAGCATCCGGAACGCCTGCTGCGGCCGCGCCGCCGCGCCTGGATCCGCACCCGCATCAAGACCAGCGGCACCTCGGGCTCGCCGCTCACCATCGTGCAGGATGTCGGCAACCTGGTGCGCGAGCAAGGCTTCGTCTACCGCCAGCTGCGCTGGATTGGCTACCGACACGGCCAGCGCCGTGCCTGGATCCGCGGCGACATCGTCTGCCCCGACCATCCCCGGGACGGCCGCTACTGGTGCCGCGACTGGGTCGGCAACATGCTGATGATGTCGTCTTACCACCTGTCCAGCCAGAGCATCGGCAGCTACATCGACGCACTGGAAGGCTTCGATCCGGTCGTGATCCACGCCTATCCCTCGTCGATCGCGGCGCTGGCGGCCTGGCTCAACGCGGCCGGCAAAACTTACGCCGGCGCCGCACTGCGCGGCGTGATGACCTCCTCGGAAACCCTGGAACCGGCCGTGCGCGCCGCCGTCGAGCAAGCCTTCGGCGTGCGGGTGTTCGACTGGTATGGCCAGGCCGAACGGGTGGCCGCGATCGGCACCTGCGAGCAGGGCCGCTACCACGTGCTGACCGATTACTCGGGCGTGGCCCTGCTCGACAATGAAGAAGCCGATGGCGGCGCCGGCCCGGAAATCGTCGGCACCAGCCTGAACAATGCCGCGATGCCGCTGGTGCACTATCGCACCGGTGACTGCGTGATACCGGACGAGGCCGGCATGGAAGCGCCTTGCGCCTGCGGCCGCGTGTTCCCGACCGTGAAAGCCATCATCGGGCGCCAGGAAGCCGTCGTCACCTTGCCCGACGGACGCATGGTGGCGCGCCTGGACCGCATTTTCCAGGGCCACGACCGCCACCTGGTCGAGGGCCAGGTGCTGTACCGCGGACAGGGCGAATTCGTGCTGCGCGTGGTCGCCACCGAGGCCTTCACGGAGGCCGAGGCGCGCGCGCTGGTCGATAAATTCCTGTTGCGCGTGCCGGGCGTCAAGGTTGGCGTGGAACGGGTCGATGCCATTGCGCGTGGGCCGAACGGCAAATTCGTGTTCATCGCGACCACAAAGTCGACAGAAATATGAATTGTGCGCGGGTGACGAATTTGATGATGTATGATCGAAACATTGTGCGTTTCATAAGAGCGTGTGCTTTGTTACAACGAACGAAGTCAGACGCTGGGGCGCAAGCGCCTCGGGCGCCTCGGGTCCTCATGGTCGGCACCGCGCTCGAAGGCAGGGGCGGGGTGGCGGCCGTGGTGGCCATGCTGCGCAGCCAGGGCTTGTTCGAACGCGAAGGGGTGCGTTACGTGGCCACCCACGGCGCGGGCGGACGCGCGGCCAAGGCGCTGCATGCGCTTGCCGGGATTGTGCGCGCGATCGGCCTGTGCCTGGTTGGACGGCCGCTGGTGCACGTGCACGCCGCCTCGCACGCGAGTTTCCTGCGCAAGTCGATCGTACTGCTGGCTGCCCGCCTGGCGGGCTGCAAGACCATCTATCATCTGCATGGCGGCGGATTCCGCTGCTTTGTCCAGGAAGAATCCGGCACCGTGATGCGGCGCTGGATCCGTCACACCCTGGAAGCCAGCTCGCTGGTGATCGCACTGTCCGAAGGCTGGGCGCAGGCTGTGCGCGGCTTCGCGCCGCGCGCCCGGGTGGCGGTGCTGCCGAATGCGGTGGCGCTGCCGTCATTGCCGCCGAGAGAAAACGAAGTGCTGGAACGCATCCTGTTCCTGGGCCGGATCGAAGCGGGGAAGGGCGTGTTCGAACTGCTGGCGGCGGCTGCGCAGCTGGCGCCCGCCTTTCCGGCGCTGCGCCTGGTGTTCGGCGGCGAGGGCGACCTGGCCGGCCTGCGCCGCCGCGCCGCCGCGCTGGGCATCGCCGAGCGGATCGAATGCCCGGGCTGGCTGGATGGCGCCGGTGTGGCCGCCGAGCTGGCCAAGGCGTCGGTGTTCTGCCTGCCCTCGCATGCGGAAGGGCTGCCGATGGCCATGCTCGAAGCGATGGCGGCCGCCAGGGCGATAGTCGCCACGCGCGTGGGCGGCATTCCGGACACCTTGCGCGATGGCGACAACGGCTTGCTGGTGGCGCCGCGCGACGACGAGGCACTCGCCGGCGCGCTGGCAACACTGATGGGCGACCGCGCCCTGCGCGAACGGCTGGCGGACCGTGCGCGCGCAAGCATTGAACAGCACTATTCAACCGAGGTGGTATGCGGGCAATTGTCCGCAATCTACCGTGAACTCGCGGGAACAGAATGATGAGTGAAGCGACAGGGATGGTCTGGCTGGTGAACCGCCTGCGCTGCATGTCGGTGGCCGAAGTCGGCTACCGCATCCAGCAGGCAGCGGTCAAAGGCGTGGCGAAACGCATGCCCAAGCGCGCCGCGCCGCCCTTGCCACGCGCCCGCAGCTTCAACGTGAGCGGCGCCCCCGTGCTCTCGAGCCAGGAACGCGAAGCCTTGCTGGCCGATGCCGACAGCATCTGCGCCGGCCACGTGGTGCTGTTCGCCAACCGCCGCTTCGACGTCGGCATCCCGCCCGTCTGGAACCGCGACCCGGACAGCGGCGTCGTCGGCCCGTCCATCTTTGCCGGCGACATCGACATCCGCAACAGCGAACAGGTGGGCGACATCAAGCACGTCTGGGAACTGAACCGCCACCTGCACCTGGTGCGCCTGGCGCAAGCCTGGAGCCTGACCCAGGATCCAGCCTGGCTGCACGCGCTGCAGCGCCAGCTGCGCAGCTGGCTCGACCAGTGCCCGCCACTGACCGGCCCCAACTGGACCAGCCCGCTGGAACTAGGCATTCGCCTGATCAACTGGGGCCTGGTGTGGGAGCTCATCGGCGGCGAGGCGAGCGGCCTGTTCGAAGGCGATGAGGGCCAGCAGCTGCGCGCCGACTGGCTGGATGCGATCCACGCCCACTGCAGCACCATCGCGCGGCACCTGTCGCGTCACTCGTCGGCCAACAACCACCTGATCGGCGAGCTGGCCGGTCTGTACGTCGGCGCCTCGATCTGGCCCTGCTGGGCATCATCGGCCGCGTGGCTGGAGCAGGCGCGTGACGAGCTCGAGCACGAAGCGCAAGTCCAGTTCTCGCGCGACGGCGTGAACCGCGAGCAAGCCTTCGGCTACCACATCTTTTCCTCGGAATTCCTGTTCGTGGCCGGCCTGGTCGGCCAGGCTTGCGACCGCCCGTTCTCGCGCGCCTACTGGACCAGCCTGCAGCGCTCGCTGCGCTTCCTGCGCTCGGTGCGCGACGTCGGCGGCAACGTGCCGATGGTGGGGGACGCCGACGACGGCATCGTGTTCCGCCTGGACGAGGCCGGCAGCGACCGCGCGGCCCAGCTGCTGGCGCTCGGCGATGCCGTGCTGCGCCCGAGCGAAGCACCTTATCTGCACAAACAGGCGCCCCAGCACCTTCCGGAACACGCCGGCGTGCGCTGGCTGCTGCACACGCTGCCCGGCAAGCTGCCGGAATGCGATCCGCATGAATCCGACACCGGCTGGTCCTTCCCGGACGGCGGCTACCTGCTGTTCGGTTCCCACTTCGGCGAAGCCAATGAAATCAAGGGCATGGTCGACTGCGGCCCGCTCGGCTATCTCGGCATCGCGGCCCACGGCCACGCCGACGCGCTGTCGCTGATCCTGTCGGTCGGCGGCGAGGAATGCCTGGTCGACCCCGGCACCTATTCCTACGGGCAGGAGCACAAGTGGCGCGATTACTTCCGCGGCACCTCGGCCCACAACACAGTGCGTATCGACAGCGTCGACCAGTCGCTGTCGGGTGGACGCTTCATGTGGCTGAAAAAAGCGCAAGCCTCGATCGAGCGCATGCCGCAGTCGCCGCACGAGTTCGATTTCCGCGGTGCCCACGACGGCTATGAGCGCCTGGCCGATCCGGTGCGCCACATGCGCAGCGTGCGCTTCGATGCCGCCAGTTCGACCCTGGTGGTGCGCGATGAAATTGCGGCAAAGAAACATCACCAGGTCGAGCTGTTCTGGCATTTCGCTCCCGGGCTGAGCGTGCGCCTGGACAGTTCCGGTTTGCACGTGCGCGGCAAGCGCTTCGCGCTGCAGATGCATGCGCAAGGGGCGGACCTGAGCCTGGAACTGGCGCGCGCCAACGAAAATCCGCCGCTCGGCTGGTATTCGCGCAGCTATGAATCGAAGCAGCCTTGCGACGTGCTCAAGATCTCCACCGTATCGTCCGCCGTGCCGGTCGAGTGCAGGTTTACAATAACGTTTATTTAACAGGCGGAACCGGGAATCGTTTCAATGAGAGCAACATGGTGGTAAGGCTGGTTTTCAGGAAAGGAGGGTGGTGATGCTGGTATATCTGGTCGCGGGTGCACGCCCCAACTTCATGAAAATCGCTCCCATCGTGCGCGCCCTCCAGGCCCGGGCTGCGTCGCCGGACGCACTCCGGTACAAGATCGTCCATACCGGCCAGCACTACGACCGCGACATGAACGAGGTCTTCTTCGAGGAGCTCGGCATTCCGGCGCCGGACATTTCCATGGCCGCCGGCGGCGGCAGCCACGCCCGGCAGACCGCCAGGATCATGATCGCCTTCGAGGAACTCTGCCTGGCCGCGCGTCCCGATGCGGTGCTGGTGGTGGGCGACGTCGATTCGACGCTGGCCTGTTCGATCGTGGCGAAAAAGATGGGCATCCCGGTGGCCCACGTCGAAGCCGGCCTGCGCTCGGGCGACATGCGCATGCCCGAGGAAATCAACCGCCTCGTCACCGACAGTATCGCCGACTGGTTCTTCGTGACCGAACCGTCGGCGCTGGAGCACCTGCGCCGCGAGGGCAAGCCCGACAGCGCGATCCATCATGTCGGGCACGTGATGGTCGACAACCTCCTGTACCAGGCCGACAAGCTGGCGCGGGCCGGCGCCGCTGTTATCGATGCCGGCATCGACGCTGCCTCCGGCACCGCCGCCTGGAAGGCCGGGCGCCAGGCCGCCGGCGAGCGCTACGGCGTGGTGACCCTGCACCGTCCCGGCAACGTCGACGTGCAAGCCACTTTCCTGCGCATCGCGGATGCGCTCAAGGCGGTCGCGGCGGAACTGCCGCTGATCTTCCCGATGCACCCGCGCACCCGCGCCAACATCGAAAAGTTCGGTATCGACCTCGGTCCCGGCGTCACCCTGGCCGGGCCCCAGCCCTACATGGCCTTCCTCGATTTGTGGAAGGACGCGGCGCTGGTGCTGACCGACAGCGGCGGCCTGCAGGAAGAGACCACGGCGCTGGGCGTGCCCTGCGTGACCTTGCGCGACAACACCGAACGGCCGGTGACGGTGGACGAGGGCTCGAACGTGCTGGCCGGCACCGACCCGGCGGCGATCCTGGCCCACGTGCACGCCATCCTGCGCGGCGAGGGCAAGCGCGGCCGCCGGCCGCAGCTGTGGGACGGGCACGCGGCGGAGCGCATCGTCGCGGTATTGGCCAAAGAGCTGGCCGCTCAGGTGGCCGGGGAGGCGGCATGAACCCGGAACGTATCACCCTGATGGGCTGCGCCATCGACAACCTGACGATGGAAGAAACGCTGCAGCGGATCGAAGGCTTCATCGCCGGCGGCAAACCGCACCAGCACGTGGTGGTGAACGTCGACAAGCTGGTCAAGGCCAGCCGCGACCCGGCCCTGCAGCGCATCATCAACGAGTGCGCGCTGGTGAACGTGGATGGCGTGCCGGTGGTGTGGGCCGCGCGCCTGCTCGGCAAGCCGCTCAAGGAACGCGTGGCCGGCGTCGACTTGTTCGAGGCGCTGATGCGGCGCGCCGGCGACAAGGGCTGGCGCGTGTTCCTGTTCGGCGCCCGCGAAGACGTGGTGAACGAGGTGGCCGCCACTTACCAGCGCAAATACCCGGCGCTGGTGCTGGCCGGCTACCGCAACGGTTACTGGGACGAGGGAGAGGAAGAGAAGGTGGCGGCCCAGATCCGCGATGCCCACCCCGACCTCCTGTTCGTGGCGATCAGTTCGCCGAAAAAAGAGCAATTCCTCGGCCGCTGGCAGGCCGAGATGAAGGTGCCGTTCGCGATGGGCGTAGGCGGCAGCTTCGACGTGGCGATCGGCCGCGTCAAGCGCGCCCCGCGCTGGATGCAGAAGGCGGGGCTGGAATGGTTTTATCGTTTTTTGCAGGAACCGCGCCGGATGTTCCGCCGTTACTTTATAGAGGACATGGCGTTCGTCTGGTTACTGATAAAAGAAGCCGCGCGGCGCTGATGCGCGGCACCGAAACTGGGAAATAACAACAAGCGCCAACCCCAAGGTATGGCGACGGCAACTTTTAAAGAAAGAAGCGTATTCATGAAAATTCTCGTTACTGGCGGCATGGGCTATATCGGTTCCCACACGGTGGTGGAACTGCAGAACGCCGGCTACGACGTGGTCGTGTACGACAACCTGTACAACGCCGATCCGGCGGTCCAGGAGCGCGTGCAGCGCATCACGGGCAAGACCTTCGATTTCGTCGAAGGCGACATCCGCGACCGCGCGGCCATGGAAGCCGTGTTTGCCGCGCATAAGATCGATGCGGTGATCCATTTCGCCGGCCTGAAGGCGGTCGGCGAGTCGGTGGCGCAGCCGCTGCGCTACTACGACAACAACGTCTACGGCAGCGTGGCGCTGTTCGAGACCATGGCCAAGGCCGGCTGCAAGACCCTGGTGTTCTCCTCCTCGGCCACCGTCTACGGCGACCCGGCCTCGGTGCCGATCAAGGAAGATTTCCCGCTGTCGGCCACCAATCCGTATGGCCGCAGCAAGCTGATGATCGAAGAGATCCTGCGCGACCTGATCAAGGCCGAGCCGGACTGGCACATCGCGCTGCTGCGCTACTTCAACCCGGTCGGCGCCCATGAAAGCGGCCTGATCGGCGAAGAACCGAACGGCATCCCCAACAACCTGGTGCCCTACATCGCCCAGGTCGCCAACGGCCAGCGCGAAAAGCTGTCGGTCTTCGGCGGCGACTACCCGACCAAGGACGGCACCGGCGAGCGCGACTACATCCACGTGGTCGACCTGGCCGTCGGCCACGTCAAGACCCTCGACAAGCTTGCGCAGGGCGCCGGCCTGGTCACCTACAACCTCGGCACCGGCAAGGGTAACTCCGTGCTGGAAATGATCCACGCCTTCGAAAAGGCGTGCGGCAAGCCGATTCCCTACCAGATCGTCGATCGGCGCCCTGGCGATATCGCCAAGTGCTACGCCGACCCCACCCATGCGCGCGAAGAGCTGGGTTGGACCGCTGAACGCAATGTCGAACAGATGTGCGCCGATTCCTGGCGCTACCAGATTACCCAAAAATGAAACGATAAGGACAGATCCATGAAAGCGATGATTCTTGCTGCAGGTAAAGGCACCCGTGTACGCCCATTGACCTACGACCTGCCGAAACCAATGATCCCCGTGCTGGGCAAGCCGGTGATGGCTTACCTGATTGAACACCTGGCCAAGAATGGCGTGACCGAAATCATGGTCAACGTCGCCCACCTGCACGAAAAAATCGAGGATTACTTCGGCGAGGGCGAGCAGTTCGGCGTCCAGATCGGTTACTCCTTCGAAGGCTATACCAAGGAAGACGGCGAAGTCGTGGCCGTGCCGATCGGCTCGGCCGGCGGCATGAAGAAGATCCAGGAATTCGGCGGCTTCTTCGACGACACCACCATCGTGCTGTGCGGCGACGCCCTGATCGACCTCGACCTGAAAGCGGCCCTGCTCGAGCACCGCCGCAAGGGTGCGATGGCCACCGTGATCACCAAGGAAGTTCCTTGGGATAAAGTCTCCAGCTATGGCGTGGTGGTCACCGACAAGGATGGCCGCATCACCCAGTTCCAGGAAAAACCGAAGCAGGAAGAAGCGCTGTCGAACTTCATCAGCACCGGCATCTACATCTTCGAACCGGAAATCCTGAACCTGATCCCGTCGGGCGTCGAATTCGACATCGGCTCGCAACTGTTCCCGCTGCTGGTCGAGAAGGGCTTGCCGTTCTACGCCCAGGGCCGTCCGTTCAACTGGCTCGACATCGGCAGCGTCAGCGATTACTGGGAAGTGCTGCAGAACGTGCTGACCGGCGAGGTCAACCACATGGACGTGCCGGGCATCCAGATCGAACCGGGCGTGTGGACCGGCCTGAACACCAGCATCGACTGGAAAGGCACCACCATCAAGGGTCCCGTCTACATCGGTTCCGGCGTCAAGGTCGAAGCCGGCTCCACCATCATTGGCCCGACCTGGATCGGCCACGGCAGCCATATCTGCGAAGGGGCGGAAGTCGTCCGTAGCGTGCTTTTCGAGTATACTCGCGTGTTGAACGACGTCACCTTGCACGAAACGATCGTCTTCAAGGACTACAGCATCGACCGTGCCGGCCAAATGAAGCATTCGTCGGAATACAGCTCCGACGAATGGCTGAACGCGCGCGACCGCCGCCGCAGCCGTCGCAAGGAAATCGCCGACGAGACTGATAACAAGTTAGAAAAGGCCAATGCATGAAGATTTACCCCGTCATCCTCTCCGGCGGCGCCGGCACACGCCTCTGGCCGCTCTCTCGCGCGGTCATGCCCAAGCAGCTGCTGCCGCTGGTCACCGACAAGACCATGCTGCAGGAAACTGCCTTGCGGGTCCGCGGCTGGCCGGAGGTGATGGCGCCGCTGGTCGTGTGCGGCAACGAGCACCGCTTCCTGGTGGCCGAGCAGCTGCGTGACGTGGGGATTACTCCGCTCGGCATCCTGCTCGAGCCCGCCGGCCGCAACACGGCTCCGGCCGTGGCAGCGGCGGCCGAATACCTGAAGACCCTTGATCCGGAAGCCGTCATGCTGGTGCTGCCGGCCGACCACGTGATCGAGAAGGCCGATGCCTTCCGCGTGGCGGTCGAGCGCGCGCTCAAGCTGGCCCAGGACGGTGCGCTGGTCACCTTCGGCATCGTGCCGGCGGTGCCCGAAACCGGCTATGGCTACATCAAGCGCGGCGCGCCGCTGCCGGGCTGCGACGATGGCTACAAGCTGGAGCGCTTCGTCGAGAAGCCCGACCGCGGCACCGCCGAAGGCTTCGTCGCTGACGGCGGCTATTACTGGAACAGCGGCATGTTCATGTTCCGCGCCGACCGTTTCCTGGCCGAGATCGGCCAGCACGCGCCGCAGATTGCCGGTGCGGTCGAGAACGCGGTGCGCGATGCCTACCGCGACCTCGATTTCTGCCGCCTGGACGAAACCGCCTTCGCGGCCAGCCCGTCGGACTCGATCGACTATGCGGTGATGGAACACACGCGCGACGGCGTGGTCGTGGCGAGCGACATCGGCTGGAGCGATGTCGGTTCGTGGTCGGCCCTGGCCGAGGTCCAGCCGAAGGATGCCAACGGCAACGTCAAACGCGGCGACGTCTACCTCGACAACACCAGAAATTCCCTGGTGCGCGCCGAGAGCCGCATCGTGGCGCTGGTTGGCGTGCAAGACCTGGTCGTGGTGGAAACCAACGATGCGGTGCTCGTCGCGCACAAGGACCAGGTGCAGCGCGTGAAGAACATCGTCGACCACCTGAAGGGACAGGCGCGCACCGAGCACCTGCACCATACCCGCGTGTATCGTCCCTGGGGCTATTACGAGGGCATCGATGCGGGCGAGCGTTTCCAGGTCAAGCGCATCACGGTCAAGCCGGGCGAGAAGCTGTCGCTGCAGATGCACCACCACCGTGCCGAACACTGGATCGTGGTGTCGGGCACGGCGCGCGTGACCTGCGGAGAAAAGAGCATCCTGCTGGCCGAGAACGAATCGACCTATATCCCGCTGGGCACCACCCACCGCCTGGAAAACCCGGGCAAGCTGCCGCTGCACCTGATCGAAGTGCAGTCGGGCAGTTACCTCGGGGAAGACGACATCGTCCGCTTCGAGGATATTTACCAGCGCGCCTGAGCGTAGGACATCGGTATCGAGGGCCGGCCTTGCGCCGGCCCTTTTTTTTGCGCATTTGCCCCAGCCTACCGTGCGGTTCCGCCGATGCGCGCGGCATACAATGCCTCGTCGAGCATCCACCCATCAGGAGGATATTCATGAAGACGATCATTGCGGCGCTCGCCTTGACGCTGGCCGCCGGCCTGGGCGGGCAACCCGCGGCGGCCCAGACCGGCAGCTTGCTGGACGAAGGCAGGTACGGCCAGCTGGAACGCTGGCTCGGTGCCGGCGAACTGAATCTCACCAATGTCTACACGCGGCAGGCCGGCGACACCTCGGTCGACTTCCATGCCGGCGCCGACGGCGAGGGCCCCACCTTCACCTTGCTTGAAGTGACCAACGCCGCCGGCGCCACCTACCTGGTGGGCGGCTACAACCCGCAAAGCTGGGCCTCGGACGAAGGCTGGCATGAAACCGGGCGCGACTGGCAGCGCACGGCCTTCCTGTTCAACTTCACCACGCCGGCGGTCTACCGCCAGATCCTGTCTACCTACATCCTGCCCAGCCAGGGACAGCGCCAGACCTTCAACGAAGCTGAATTCGGACCGGTGTTCGGCAGCGGCCCCGACCTGTTCGTCAACGACCGCCTCGACACCGCGCTGTCTTGGCAAGTCAGCTACGGCAACCCGCTGGACGAACGCCTCAGCATCATCGACCGCAGCGAAGGCGGCGAGACCGTGCGCATCGATGGCATGGAGATTTATGCGATCTCGCCGATACCGGAGCCGGGTGCGCTCGCGATGCTGGTCGCCGGGGTAGGTCTGGTCAGTGGCGTGGCGCGGCTGGCGCGAAAAAGAGGGAAGGGCGCGCTGGCGTAAGATGGGGGGGCGCGCGGCGCGGGATGATATTCACCTTCCTTCGACCGCCGCGCCCCATGAACCTGCCCTGCATCGGCCTCGGCCTGGCCATCCTTCTGTTCCCATCGGGTGTGCGTGCCCAGTCCGGTGCGGCCTCGGCCCTCCAGGCCGCCCAGCTCGCCATCGTCATCAACGACGCCGAACCGAACAGCGTCGCCATCGGCGCCCACTACCGCAAGCGCCGTAACATCCCGGCCGCCAACGTGGTCCACGTCAGCATCCCTGGCAAGCCGCACGCCATCGATCCCGCACGTTTCAACCTGCTCAAGCAGGAGATCGATGCCCGGCTTGGCCCCGACATCCAGGCCGTGGCGATGATCTGGACCGCGCCTTACCAGGTCGGCTGCAACTCGATCACCGCCGCCTACACGCTCGGCTTTGACGCCGCGCAATGCGTGCGCACCTGCGCCGCCGGCAAGCCGAGCGCCTATTTCAATGCCAGCACCCGGCGTCCGTTCAGCGAGCTGGGCATGCGGCTGTCGATGCTGTTGCCGACCGAATCGGTGGCACAGGCGAGGGCGCTGATCGACCGCGGCGCCGGCGCCGGCTTCCGCACCCTGCCGGCCACGGCCTACTACCTGGTGACCTCCCAGGCTGCGCGCAATACGCGTGCCGCCTTTTTCCCGCAACCGGGCCGGATTGCGGCGCACCGGCTGAACACCCGTGTCCTGCGCGCCGATGCATTGGAAGGCGCCACGGACGTCATGGTCTACCAGACCGGCATGGCCCAGGTCGCCAAACTCGAGACCCTGGCTTTCCTGCCCGGCGCCCTGGCCGACCACCTGACTTCCTTCGGCGGCGATTTGTTCAATAGAGCAGAACAAAGCGATCAAATGAGCAGCCTGCGCTGGCTGGAGGCGGGCGCGACCGCCAGCTACGGCAGCGTCAGCGAACCCTGCAATTACTGGCAGAAGTTTCCCAATCCCGCCGTGTTGTTGAAACACTACGTGCAGGGCGACACCGCGATCGAAGCCTACTGGAAGAGCGTGGCCTGGCCGGCCCAGGGCTTGTTCATAGGGGAAGCCCTGGCCGCACCCTACCGGTGACGCAGCATCCGATCCGGCGCACATTCGATATGGATTAGTCCGAATGGGCTAATGCTTGGTCATGATGTTGTCAATTAGCGCATTTAATATCCCGGATGTATGTTCCTTAATGACAAGCTGACTCGAAAAAACCAGGACCCTCCATGACCCTCCGTGCACCACATTCCGTTCCCGTACGCCTGAGCCTGTTGGCGGCCCTGATGGCCAGCCTGGCGGCGCCGGCGCTTGCCGCGCCGGGCGACGTCGTCATCAGCCAGGTGTATGGCGGCGGCGGCAACAGCGGCGCGACCATCAAAAACGATTTCATCGAGCTGTTCAATCGCAGCAACGCTGCCGTGGACCTGAGCACCTGGAGCGTGCAGTATGCGTCCAGCACCGGCAACACGTGGCAGCTCACCAAACTCACCGGCACGATCCAGCCGGGTCAGTACTACCTGGTGCAGGAATCTGCTGGTACTGGCGGAAGCGTCGACCTCCCGCAAGCGGACGCCAGCGGAACCCTGAACATGAGCGGCACCGCCGGCAAGGTGGTCCTGGTGAGCAGCCAGACAGCACTGAGCGGCACTGCGCCGAACTCGTCCGCCCTGCAGGACGTCGTCGGCTTCGGCAGTGCCACCAACTTTTCTGAAGGCAGCCCGACCGCGAACCTGAGCGCCAGCACGGCCGCGATCCGCAACGCCGGCGGCTGCACCGACACAAACAACAACGCCGCCGACTTCATGGTCGGCGGCCCGGTCCCGCGCAACAGCGCCAGCCCGATCAAGCAGTGCAGCGGCGGCGGCACCCAGCCGGCCGAGCAGCCGATCGCCCTGAACTGCCCGGCCAGCATCGGCGGCAAGGCCGGCACCGCCTTTGCCGGCCTGCTCCAGGCCAGCGACCCGGACAGCATCGTGAACGGCGCCAGCATCAGCAGCGGCGCCCGCGCCGGCATCACGCTGACTGGCTTCAACGCCGCGGCCGGCATCGGCGGCAGCGCCTCGGCCCAGTTGTCGGTAGACGCCAGCGTCGGCGGCGGCAACTATCCCGTCGTGGTCACCTTCGCCAACAACGACGGCCAGACCGGCAGCTGCACGGTCAACGTGCTGGTATCGGGCGAGCAAACCATTCCGGCCCTGCAGGGCAGCGGCGCCGCCAGCCCCTTCAACAATACCGTGCAGACGACCACCGGCGTGATCACCAAGCTGCTCAGCAGCGGCTACTACATCCAGGATCCGGACGGCGACGGCGACCCGACCACGCCGGACGCAATCTATGTCTATACCGGCAGCGCCGCGGCGCCCGGCAAGCTTGGCGACCTGGTGCGCGTGACCGGTACCGTGACGGAATACACCCCGACCGGCGCCCCGCGTTCGTACACCGAGATCAAGGACATCACCGCCAGCGCCAACCTGGGTACCGGCAAGACGGTCAGCGTGACCAACGTCGTGCTGGGCAACGACGACTTGCGCCGCTACGAAGGCATGCTGGTGCGCTTCGGCGGCGCCCTGACCGTCAACGGCAACGCCTACCTGGGCGACCGCGGCGAACTGGTGCTTGGCAATGGCCGCCTCGAAACCGCGACCAACCGCTACCGTCCGAACACGCCGGAAGCGCGCGCGCTGGCGGCGGCCAACGAACGGAATATGGTGGTGCTGGACGACAACAGCTTCACCACGCCGGCCCATATCCCGTATCTGGGCCAGGATGGCACCGTGCGCGCCGGCGACACCGTCAACGACCTGGTCGGCGTGCTCGATTTCGGCGCACTCGGCGGCGGTGGCGGCTGGTACAAGTTGCAGCCGACCGATGCACCCTCGTTCAGCCGCACCAATGTGCGCGAAGACAAACCGATGGTGGCCGCAGGCAACGTGCGCGTGGCCAGCGCCAACGTGCTCAACTTCTTCACCACCTTCACCAACGGCGGCGACATCAGCGGCGCGACCTCGGGCAAGGGCTGCACGGTGGGCAATTCCACGTCCGCCGGGAACTGCCGCGGCGCCGACAACATGGCCGAATTCATCCGCCAGCGCGACAAGATCGTCAAGGAACTGAAGGCGATGGACGCCGACGCGGTCGGCCTGATGGAAATCCAGAATAACGGCGACACCGCCGTCAGCTACCTGGTCGACCAGCTGAACGCCGCCACCGCGCCCGGCACCTACGCCTATGTGCCGAAACCGCCGGCCACCGGCACTGACGCCATCCGCGTGGCAATGATCTACAAACCGTCCAGGCTGAGCCTGGTGGGCGGCGCGATGTCGGACAACGACAGCATCAACAACCGTCCGCCGATGGCCCAGACTTTCAAGGTCAACAGCAATGGCGCGAAGTTCTCGCTGATCGTCAACCATCTGAAATCGAAGGGCAGCTGCGGCGGCGGCGCCGGCAACACCGACAGCGGCGATGGCCAGGGTTGCTGGAACCTGACCCGCGTGCAGCAGGCGACGCGCCTGGCGACTTACTTCATCCCGGCGGTAGTCGCGGCCAGCGGCGACCCGGACGTGCTGGCGGTGGGCGACTTCAATTCCTACGGCCACGAAGACCCGATCGCCTACCTGACCGGCACCGGCATGGTGAACGAACTGGAACGTTTCGTCCGCGGCAGCGGCACTATCCCGTACTCCTACGTGTTCGACGGCACCAGCGGCTACCTCGACCACGCGCTGGCGAGCAGCGCGCTCGATCCGCAAGTGACCGGCGTGACCGAATGGCACAACAATGCGGACGAGCCGGAAGCGATCGACTACAACCTCGGCGACACCGCCGACGACCCCTACGTCAACAACGCCTTCCGCGCCTCGGACCACGACCCGGTGGTGGTCAGCCTGAACCTGGCCGGCAGCACGACGGACGTGAGCGCCGGCGTCAAGTTCGCCGTGAACGGCGTGGTCTACAACCGCGTGACCGGCAAGTTCGGCGGCACCGTGGTCGTGACCAACACCAGCGGCGCGGCCATCAACGGCCCGCTGCAGTTCGTGCTGCAGGGCCTGAGCGCCGGCGTCACGCTGGACAACAAGAGCGGCGACAAGGATGGCGCGCCCTACATCACCTTGCCGGCCGAATCGCTGGCGCCGGGTGCAAGCCTGACGGTCGGCACGACCTTCACCAACCCGTCCAAAACGACCATCGTCTACTCGCCGAAGCTGTACACCGGCACTTTCTGAAAGAGAACGCAATGAAGATCATGCAATCCCTGTTGTCGCGCATCCTCCTGGCGGCCGCGCTCGCCACCGGCGCCGGCATGGCTGCCGCCGGTCCGGTCTACCACGTCGACATCGACACCTCGGCCTTCAGCGGCGACGGCGCCTTCGATATCACCTTCCTGGCGGCGGGCGAAGTGGCGGCGGCTACCGCCACCGCAAGCCACTTCACGGGCGCGTTCGGCAGCTACGCCGACTTCTCGAGCGGCGTCAGCGGTTCCGTGGATGGCACGGTGACCTTCAGCAACGCCATGTTCGCCGAGCTGTTCCAGACCATCACGCTAGGTCAGACCTTCGGGTTCGACCTCAGCTTCGACGGTCCGGACGGCGGCGACGGCGGGACCGCGTTCGCCGTCAGCCTGATGGATGCCTTCGGCAGCAGCTACCTGGTCGACACGCCGCTGGTGGAAATCACGCTGCGCCCGGACGCCATCAGCCTGTCCGCTAACCCCGCCTACGCCAGCGTCACCGAACAGGTCACCGACGTCCCGGAACCGGCCGAGTGGGCCTTGATGCTCACCGGTCTGGGCTTGATGGGCTTCTCGCTGCGCCGCCGCGTTCGCTAAGAGCACGCTGCATCCATCACCACCTGTCCGACAGCGGACAGGTGGTTTGTCTTGTGTTGTATCCTTTTCACCACTGCCGGCGCCCGCCGCCGCGTGTCCCTTGATCTGCATCAAACCCGCTTCCCTATAGGCGCTTCGCATGAGAGCGACTTATTCGCGCAAGCTCTGAATCGCCTCAGCAAATCATATTGTTCAGTCCGCTCGACATCGTGCATATTAAAATCTGCATGCCGTAAAGATAGATCAATGTAGCGCGCCAAGATTCATTGTTTAGGATAGCCGCATGACCGCACACGTCCTCGTGGTCGACCCCGATCCCGTCATCCGCCAGCTGCTGGCCCTGAACCTGACGCGCGCCGGCCATGCCGCCGCCAGCTGCCTCGATGCCGCGTCGGCACTGGTGTCGATCGACGAGCACCCGCCCGACATGCTGCTGCTGGAATGGGACTTGCCGGGCCAGTCCGGCGAAACCCTGATCCGGCGCCTGCGCGCCCGCGCCGCCACGCGCGAGCTGCCGATCATCATGCTGTCGGCGCGCGCCGGCGAGCACGACAAGATCCTGGCGCTGGAATCCGGCGCCGACGACTATCTCACCAAACCCTTCAACCCGCGCGAGCTGCTGGCGCGGATAGGCGCCGTGCTGCGCCGGCGCGCACCTGCCGCGCCGCTGCCGCCTGCACCGGACACCGTCCAGCTGGCCGGCCTGCGCCTGGATCCGGGCACCCAGCGCGTGATGGCCGGCGCGCGCCAGGTGGCGCTGGGGCCGGTCGAATTCCGCTTGCTGAATTTCCTGATGCATCATCCGGAACGGGTGCACACGCGCTCGCAGCTGCTGGACCAGGTCTGGGGACGCCACGCGGTGCTCGACGAGCGCACCGTCGATACCCATGTCGGCCGCCTGCGCAATGCGCTGCAGCCGAGCGGCCACCAGCAGCGCATCGAAACCGTGCGCGGCAGCGGCTACCGCTTCCTGGCCTGGGCGCGCGAGGCCCGCGACTGGACCAGCGCCGCCTGAGCCGGCCACACAGCATGGAAGCGCTCGTCATCCTCAGCCGCCTGGAGCAAGAATACCTGTTGCGTGCGATCGAAGCCGGGGTACGCGTGGACAGCCTGCATGGCTTGTTCCTGTGGACCCAGGGCCAGTTGCAGGCGCTGCTGCCGCACCAGGTGCTGATAGCCATGCAGTTCGCGCCGGGCGGTGGCTTGCTGCGTATCGAGTGCGTGCACGGCAGCCTGCTGGCGCCTGCTGTGCTGAGCACGCTGGCCGGCCGCCGCGACGGCCTGGCGCCACGCATCGCGCGCCACTGCATGGGCGGTGGGCGCCTGCCGGCCTGGTGCGATGGCGATGAGGGCGAGGGGATGGCGCTCGCCGGTTTTCGCGGCGAACTGGCGGCGCTCGGCTTCGACAGCGCGCTGGCCCACGGCACCGGCCAGACCGCGGCCGGCGCCAGCGTTTTCGTGCTGTGCGGCCTGCCGATGCGGCCGGGCGCGCGCCACGCTTATTTCCTGGAATTGCTGGTGCCGCACCTGCACCTGGCGCTTGGGCGGCTGCCGCAGCGCGCCATGCCAGGAGCGGCGCCGGCGCGCAGCCTGAGCGCGCGCGAAACCGAGATCGTCGGCTGGCTGCGCGAAGGCAAGAGCAACGATGAAATGGGGCAGATCCTGGGGATCAGCGGGATGACGGTGAAGAACCACCTGCAGCGGATCTACCGTGCGCTCGGCGTCAGCAACCGCGCGCATGCGCTGGCGCGCTGCATGGAACTGCGCCTGCTGGAAAGTCAGCCGTCGGGCTGACGGGAAAGGATCAGGATTGGGCGGATTCGGCGGCGGTGCGCTGCATGGCGGCATAGCGCCAGGCTTCGGCATTGCCGTCGATGATGCGCGGGCTGCTGCAGCCTTCCGCGGCACAGTCCGGCTGTGGGCCGGCGGCGCTGGCGACCGGGATGGCAGGCGCCGCGCCGGTGCTGCCGGTGCCTGGGCTGGTGCTGGTGTTGGCGGTGGTGGTGGTGGTGCCGGCGCTGGTGACGCCGGTGCCGGCGGCCGATATGGCGGCGCTGGTAGTCGACACGCCGGTCATGAGGGAAGTACCCTGGGCATCCGGCTGGTCCGTCGTGCCGGCGCCGCAGGCGGCGAGCAGGGCGGCGAGGCTGAAGGCGAGGACGGTACGAAGGAGTGGAGAGTTCATGATGGGCAGGCAATAGTTGCGTTACGGATGAGCTATTGTAGACTCAAATTTTTCCGTAGCTCAACTTTTTAAGTTAACTCTTTGTAAAATTCAGCGCCATCAAAACCGGTTCAATGTTAAATGCACGAAGTTAAAAGATGATGTGAGGAAATATCCTTGCGGAAATTAAACCTGTGTGAAATGCAATGTAGCGCCGACGCTACGTTCAATTACAAAGCGGCGTTAACTCAACACACGCTTGACCTGCGTCATCCCCGACGCGATGATGCATTCATGCGAAAACTTGTCCTCTTGTTATTTGCCGCCTGCAGCGCCTGTAACAGCGGTGCCCAGACCGACCCCCGGCCGGCCGCAGTGCCTGTTGCACCGCCTGCGGCCAGGGTCCAGCCCACCAGCCACACGCTGGCCCGCATCCAGACGCTGATCGGCACCCCAGGCTGCACCAGCGATGCCCAGTGTCATACGCTGGCGATCGGCGCCAAGGCTTGCGGCGGCCCCGAGCGCTACCTCGCCTGGTCCTCGGCCCACACATCGGAAACCGAACTGCGCAGCCTCGGCGAGGCTTACAAGGAAGAACGGCGCGCCGCCAATACCGCCTCCGGCATGATGTCCACCTGCAGCTTCCTGGCCGATCCGGGGGCGGTCTGCAAGGCCGGCACTTGCCAGTTGGGTACCCCCATGCTGGCGCGCTGATCCTTATTTGATGGCGGTGCTGGCCGGCACCACCGGCAACAGCACCGCGCTGGCACCGGCCCCGCCGCGCTGGATCGCCACCGTCGCCTTGCGGTAATCGGCCGGCTTGGCAAAGAAGATGTTGTCGACGTAAGTCTGCGGATTGCGGTCGTACAGCGGGAACAGGCTGGACTGGATCTGTACCATGATGCGGTGGCCGGGCTTGAACACGTAATTCATGGTCGGCAGGCGGAATTTGTATTCCTGGACTTCGCCGGCCGGGATCGGCGTCGGATGCTCGAAGCTCTGGCGGTAGCGGCCGCGGAAGATGTCCATGCTCACCGGCAGCTGGTAGCCGCCCATTTCGGGCTGCTCGGCCACGGTCGGCGGATAGACGTCGATGATTTTCACGACGAAGTCGGCATCGGTGCCGCTGGTCTTGGCGAAGATGTCGGCGAAGGGCGCGCCCTGCACGGTCACCGGGCTGGTCAGTACCGGGGTCTGCCACGACAGCACGTCGGTGCGCGTCGATACGAAGCGCTGGTCCTGCAGCAGCCAGCTGACCCAGCGGCTGCGATCGCCGAAGGAGAGCGGCGGCGCCAGGAAGGGCACCGGCTTGGCCGGGTCCGACACATAACTGTCCTCGCCGCTGTCTGCGCCCTGGAAGGCCAGTCCGTTGTTCGCCTGCAGGTAGAGCGGCGTCAGCGACCTGGTGCCTGGCCAGTCGGCGAACTTGTCCCAGTGGTTGCCGGCGGCGTTGTAGATCATGACCGGCGCCAGTGGCTCGGCTGGCGTGCGGTCTTTCAGGTAAGTATTGAAGAAGGGGATCAGGACGTCGCGGCGGAAGTCGGCCGCGGTGTCGCCTTTCCACTTGAGCGGGCCCAGGCTCTCGGCCTTGCCGTTGACCTGGCTGTGCGCCCACGGTCCCATCACCAGGTGATTGTTCGACATGCCCTTGGCGCGCAGCGCTTCCCAGGTCACGACGGCGCCGTACATGTCTTCCTGGTCCCACAGGCCCTGCAGCCACATGGTCGGTACCGTCGACGGCTTCGCCGCGACGAACTTGTCCAGGGCCTGGCCCTGCCAGAAGGCGTCGTAGGCGGGGTGGCTGGACAGGCGGTTCCAGAAGCCGAGCTGCTTGAAGCCATTGCGTTCGGCCATGTTGCCGGCCGAGCCGGCGTCGAGGAAGGCCTGGTAATCGTCGGCGCCGCTGCGTGGCAGGTTCTCGCCCTTGCCGGTCTTGCTGGTCTGGCCGGTGAAGTAATCGAGGTTGACCTGGCGGAAGGCGCCGTAGTGGAACCAGTCGTCGCCCATCCAGCCGTCGATCATCGGGCTTTCCGGCGCCGCCACCTTCAGTGCCGGGTGCGGGCCGAGCAGCGCCATGGTCACGGTCCAGCCGTCGTAGGACGAGCCGATCATGCCGACCTTGCCATTGCCTTCCCTGACGTTCTTGACCAGCCAGTCGACCGTGTCCCAGGCGTCGGTGGTGTCGTCGGTCTTGCTCGGGTTGAGCGGGCCGATCGGTGGACGGGTCATCACGTAATCGCCCTTGGAACCGTATTTGCCGCGGATGTCCTGGTAGACCAGGATGTAACCGTCGTCGACCCATTCGCGGTTGGCGGTCCAGACCGCGTCGCGCATGCTCGGCACGTTTTCCTTGCTGAAGCCGCCGGCGTCGTAGGGCGTGCGCTCGAGCAGCAGGGGCAGGCCCTGGGCGCCTTTCGGAATCAGGATCACGGTGTGCAGCTTGACGCCGTCGCGCATCGGGATCATCACTTCCTTGCGGGTGTAGTCGTAGCCGGCGTCCGGCTTCTGCCATTTGGCCGGAATGTCGCTGCCGGTCTGGGCGAGGGTGTTGTCGCGGGCGGGTTGGGTCTGCGGCGCGGCGACGGCAAACGAGGTGGCAAACGAGGCGGCGAGGGCGGAGACGGCAAGGGCGAGGGCGGTGCGGCGTGACATCGACGGTTTCCTTATTCAGAACGCAGGGCATGGCCGGGCTGGCCACGAGGGCGGACTCCAGTATAACCAGATGAGATAAGGAAATAAAAAGCCCGCATTGTGCGGGCTTCTTCAGTATCGGAAGGCAGGTTTATTGCGTGACCGGTGCGGCAGGGGCTGCCGGGGCTGCCGGGGCCGGTGCGGCATCCGCCGCCGGGGCTGGCGCAGTATCCGCTGCGGGTGCCGGGGGCGTTGCAGGCGCGGCGTTGTCGGCCGCAGCGGGCGCCGGAGCGGACTCCGTTGCCGAAGTCGCGGCTGGCGCCGGCGTTGCCGCAGCGCTGTCCTCGCTCTCCTTGGCGGTGTCGGCTTTCGCAGCATGCTTGGTCTTGCTGCTCGCATGCTTCGTGCTCTTCCTGGTTTCCTTGGCGGGCGCCCTGGCCGTTTTCGCATCCTCATGCGTGGCTTTGGCCTCGGCCTGCGCTGCCTGCGGCTCGGCATGTACCGATTTGGTCTCGGGTTTCGCTGCCTTCAGGTCGGCATTGTTGACCAGCAGGGCGGCCGGCTTCGGGATTTTCGCGGCGGGCGCAGTGGCGGTCTGGGCGAATGCGGTGGTGGCGAGCAGGCAGGCGAGCAGTGGGGCAATGGTTTTTTTCATGATGAAGAGTCCTCGGCTGTTTATCGAAAGATCTGCAGTTTGTGTGGATCATTTTCTTTCGAAACGCGACCGTGCCACTGTCTGTTGACTAACTTTACAAACCGTTACGCCCGCCGTCCAGCGAATAAAAAAAGCCGCGACCCGAAGGCCGCGGCTTCTACTGGCAGACTACGTCAACGCCCCATCAGATCCCGGCGTCGCGCACCGCACCTTTCTGCACCGGCTCGCCCAGCGGGATCGGATTGTTGGTCTCGACCTGGAAGGTGGTGACCGTCGCCGGGGCACCGTTGGCGTCCAGCAGCTGCATCGCGCCGAGGAAGCGCTTGCCGCTGGACAGGCCGGACCAGCTGGCATTCACCGTCGCGGTGCTGCCGGCATAGATCTTGGCCGGTGCCAGCACCTTGAAGTTGCCGCCCTTGTCGCTCGAGGTCACGACGGCCGAGGACAGCGTGAAGTCGGTCGAACGGCCATCCGCGGCCGCGTAACCCACCACGCACAGCTGGTAGCTGCCGGCGGCCGGGCTGTTCACGGCGATGAACTCGTTGGCGCCGCCGTTGCCCGAATACGCCATCACCGCGCCGGTCGGGCTCAGGAGAGCCATGTCGAGGTCGTGGCCGCCGCCGCCCGCGGTGTCGCGGTCGAACAGTTCGAACTGGGCGCGCAGGGCACCGCTCGGCACCGTCACCGGCACCACGCGCACGCCGCTGCCGCCGGCGCGGCAGGCGATGCCGACCATGTCCGTGCTGTCCACGCTGCCGGACGGGGCCTGGGCCACGTTCAGGGCGGTGCGGGTGATTTCCTTCAGGCCGCCATTCACGCTCTTCAGCGTGCCGGTGAAGCCGGTCGAGACCGACATCGACTTGCTGGCACTGGCCTTGTCGCTCTTGATCAGGTCAGGGGCGATCAGGGGTGCACCCGAGCGGGCCACGATCGGGCTGCGCACGACGTGCTTGCCGTCGGTCCAGGTCAGCGCGCCGTACTGCCACACGTTGTTGACCGCATTGGTGCGGGTCAGCGTGACGGTGAAGGACTTGGTCTCGCCCGGGGCAATGCTCAGGGTGGCCGGGCTGACCACGGCGCTGAAGCCGGTCATGGCCGTTTTGGCGGTGTAGGTGGCCGCTTCATTGCCGACGTTGGTCACCGCACGCGTCACCTGCACGGTGCCGAGCACGTTGCCGACCGCGATCGACGGCAGGTTCAGGTTGTAGCCGGCGATCTGGCCGGCCGCGCACTCGGTGGTGACGCCTGCGCCGCACATGTATTTGCGGTAGTCGGCTTCGGTGGCGTTGTAGACCAGGCCCGGGTCGCTGGCGCCGTTCGGGTTGATGTGGCCGGCGCCCTGGCCGAAGGGCAGGATGCCGCGGGTGTCGCCGCTGGCGATGCTGTCGGCAAAGGTGTCGGTGCCGGTGGTCATCAGCGCCGACTTGATCATCGCCGGGGTCCAGGTCGGGTGCTCCTGGTGCAGCAACGCGGCCACGCCGGCCACGTGCGGCGCCGCCATCGAGGTGCCCTGGTAGGAGGCCCAGGCATTGGTCGCCGGCAGGGTGCCGTTGACGATGTCGGCGCGCTGGGCCGAGCTCAGTTCCGGCGTCACCGCGGCGATCACGTCGACGCCGGGCGCTGCCAGATCCGGCTTGAGCACGTTGCCGTCGTAGCGGTTCGGGCCACGCGAAGAGAACGCGGCCACCACCGGCGCCTTGACGGCGGAGATGCCGATCACGAATTTGGTCATCTCGGCGCTGGCATTCTGGGCCTGGGCATAGGCCTTGATGGCGGCGCCATCGGCGGCGTTCACGTGCACGGTCGGCACCGAGTGGACTTCGGCCACCAGGCCGGCACCGTTGTCGATTTCGACCATGCCCACGCCGCCGGCCTCGTACACGGCCAGGCTCTTGTCGACGCGGGCATTGGTACCGCGCACGCAGGTGACGATCTTGCCTTTCACCTTGGCCGGGTCCAGCACTGCCATGCCGCCGTTGCTGGCGGCGCTGTAGCACAACGACGCGAGCGAAGGGCTGGCGCCGGCCGCGGCAGCCTGCTCGGAGGTGATCATCGGGGCGCTCGGCAGCGGCGTCGTGTTCATCGAGGCGCCGGTGTACTTCTTGCCGTTGCCGAGGATGACGTCGGCCTGCAGTTCGCGGTTGTGGCTCGATGCCGCCACCGTCGCCTGCCATGGGCTGATGTGGGCGACCGTATTGGCCGGGCCGTCGTTGCCGGCCGAGGCCGAGACGAACACGCCGGCGTTGGACGCGTGCAGGAAGGCTTGTTCGACCGGGTCGGTGATCGAGGTGCCGCCGCTGATCGAGAAGTTGATCACGTTGACGCCGTCGACCACGGCTTTTTCGATCGCCGCGACGCTGTCGCCGGTGAAGCAGCTGTTCTTGCCGCCGGTGGCGTCGGTGGCGTCGTTGAAGGTCCAGCACACTTTATACATGGCGATGCGCGCGCGCGGGGCCATGCCGGTGACCGGGCCCAGGTCGATGCCGCTGACGATGGCTTCGGGACCCGCATTGCCGCCGGCGGTGCTCGAGGTGTGGGTGCCGTGGCCGCCGTGGCCGACGTTGCCGCCGATCGAATCGCGCGGCGAACGGAATTCGGTCCAGTGGGTGGTGTATTGCGGCAGGCTGCGGTAGGTGGTGTCGAAGTACTGGGCGCCGATCAGCTTGTTGTTGCAATTGCCGACGGTGAAGCCTTCGCCGGTCTGGCAATAGCCTTTCCAGTTGGATGGCGGCGCATCGTAGACCAGGGTGCCGCTGTTGTCGAAGGTCGGCTTGCCGTTGGTGTCGACGCGGTCGGCATAGGCCGGATTTTCCGGCCACACGCCACCGTCGACCACGCCGATGATCACGTTTTCTCCAGCCTTGCCTTTGCCGCCGAGCTTGGTCCACAGGCCGTCCGCCTTGTCCAGGCCGAGGAAGGACGAGGTGTAGGTGGTGACCATCTGGCGCGGGGTGTCCGGCACCACCTGGGCGACGTCGCCGCGGGCTTGCAGGGCGCGCACTTCGGCGTCGGTGAGCAGGGCGGCGAAGCCGTTCAGCACCACGCTGTAGTTGTACAGCACCGGCGCGTCGGCCACGGTGGCGCGCACCACGGCCTGTTTCTGGCCCAGGTAGTCGTTGTACAGGTGGACGGCGCTGGCGTCGATGTCGAGGCGGTTGCCCGGCTGCGGCTGGGTGGCCGCCAGGCCGCTGATCTCGCCGTTATAGGAGGCGACCGGTTTGTCGGTCAGCTGGACGATATAGGGACGGCGGATGTCGTCGGCCTGGGCGCTCATGGCCAGGCCGGCCAGGCACAGTGCTACCGCTGCGGAAAGAGGGCGCAGTTTCATCTTCGGAATTCCTTGTTGTTATCGTTGTTTTGGCAGGGATGTCTCAAGCCGCTTTGCGGGCCTTGCGGCGGCGTGCGCCGGCGAGGCCGGCCAGGCCGAGGCCGAGCATGGCGAAGGTGCCCGGTTCCGGCACGGCATTGATGTTGTCGATGCCGAACTGGGCGCGGTCGCTGTTGAAGCCGGAGCAACTACCCGAGCTGTCGCACACCAGGCCGAAGGCCAGCACTTCGACGAATTCCGTGCTGGCGAAGGCGCCGCTGGTCTCGTAGTGGCCGAACGTGAAGCCGTTTGCGGTCGCGCCGCCGAGGGCGAAGTCCTGCGTCAGGTAGCTGCCGTTGGCCAGGAAGCCTTGCATACGCAGCAGCGCCGGCACGCTCGGGTAGCCACCCAGGCCCGGGCTGCCGCCGATGAAGCTGGCGTCGAAGGACTGGATCGAGAAAGCGCCGATCGTGTCGGAGACGATGTCGATGTAGCTGTCGTTGAAGGCGCCGTAGTAAGTGCCGGCATGGCCGGCCGGGCAGGCCATGCTGCCGCTGTCGCAGGAAGAATCGTCGCCGTTGATGAACTGTCCTACCAGGCTGCCTTCGCCGCCGCCGGCCACGTTGGCATAGAAGCCGACGCTGTAATTGCCTTCGTTCCAGACTTCGGTGCCGCCGACGGCGCCGGCGTAACCCTCGAAACCGATCACCTCGGCATGCGCGGGCGCGGCCAGCGCGGCGGCGGCGACCAGCGCCGTGCCGAGGAATGTGTGAAATCCACCGCTGCGTTGCACAGCCGGGGCGACAAGACTTGCTTTCCGAATCATGATTTGCCTTTATTTATGGTGGTATGCGCGACCTGGGTGCGCGCAGGCTTTTCTCTCCACTGGCCTTAACCAGTTGCAATTTAATATAGCAAGCCATGTAATTTGCATGGAAAAAATTTTATCAAAGCAAATATGTATTTATTGGTGAATTGTTAAATTTAATTCGGTTTACACTATGAAATCTGCATGAGCGGGGCTCCATCGAACTGTGCAATTCCGCAACGGATTTGCGTCAGAATGGTGCGCAGTGCACCGTGACGGACATAAAAAAAATCCCCTACCGCTGGACACGGCAGGGGGAGCGAAGGATCAGCAGGTTTGTGCGGCATCCACCTGCACCGCCTGACGCAGCAGCAACACCTTGATCGTGCCGCTGAAGCGTCGAATAAGCGTTCCCAAGCGGACGCGGGGTAGGGAGAGTGTCCCCGCGCAGCGATCAGCGCGGCAAATACGCCCGCAGGAAGGCGTCTGTCGCCCGGTCCGCCGCCGCATGGATGGCGTCTGTTTCCGGCAGCGGCAGGCCGAACATCGCCTGGTCCAGCAGTTCGCTCTGCAGCAGGCCTTTCAGGTGCATGGCGGCGACGCGCGCATCGCAGGGCGCGAGGGTTCCTCTTGCGATCTGGCCTTCGATCCATGCCCGCACCATGTCCCAGCCGATGCAGGGGCCGTTGTCGTAGAAGCGCCTGCCGTTCTCGCTGCGCGTGCCGTCCTGCTGTGCAATGCGGGTTGCCGACACCATTGACGGGGTCAGCATCTGCGCCAGGTAGGTACGGCCGAATTCGTGCAGCATCGCGGCGGGCGCAGCGCCGGCGTCCAGTTTCGAGAACGCCGCTTGCAGTTCGCGCACGGCGCCATGGGCCACCACAGCTTGCACCAGCTCGGCCTTCGACGGGTAATAGCTGTAGATGGTGGATTTGGAGCCGCCCAGGCGGCCCAGGATTTCCGCCATGGTCGTGTTTTCCACGCCCAGCTCGGTAAAGGCTGCGGCGGCGACGTGCAGGATGTGGAGGCGGCGCTGTTCGGATTTGGTTCTCATCGTTTGCTCGGGCGTGGCGGGATGGGGAGGCAGTATAGCGGTCCCGGCTTGTCTGTTTAAGACGTGGAAGGCGATGTCATGCGGGCGCTGCGGCGAATGGATGCGGGGGCGCGACACCGGGCGCATAAAGGCATTGTCGGGCAGGCAGACACATGGTAGCCTGCATGCGTGATTTCAATATTGCAATAAAAATCGCTTGCTGCTTTGGCGGGCGAGTCATCGAGAATCAAGGAGCAGGACGGATGTATCCAGCGTTGAACCAGGGCTTTGCCGGCCGCCGCCGTAGTGGGGGTTTCACTTTGCTCGAACTGCTGGTCGTGATCGTCATCATCGGCCTGCTGGCGGCTTATGTCGGTCCCAAGTATTTCTCGCAGCTCGGCAAGTCCGAAGTCACGGTGGCGAAAGCCCAGATCGAAGCCTTCGAAAAATCGCTGGACACCTTCCGCCTCGACGTCGGCCGTTATCCGACCACCGAAGAAGGCCTGAATGCGCTGATGACGGCGCCGCCGACGGCCGCCGCCAAGTGGAACGGGCCTTACCTCAAGAAGGGTGTGCCGGCCGACCCATGGGCTCACCCTTACCAGTACCGCGCCCCGGGCACCAAGGGCGAGTACGAGATCGTCTCGCTCGGCAAGGATGGCCAGCCGGGCGGCAGCGGCGAAGGCGCCGACATCAGCTCGCAGTAACGGGCCGGTCACACGCAACGCGCATAATCCAGCCTCTTTTTCTTTTCGAGCCTTTTCGCCATGCAGTTCGCGGTACGTACCCTCGCTCCCGACATGAGCATCGCCAGCCTGACGGTCGATGCCACGGATGAGGCAGACGCGCGGCGCCAGGTCGAAGCGCGCGGCCTCTACGTCAGCGCGATCGAACCGGCGCGCGCCGCCGGCTTCCAGCGCGCACGCGGCGGCAAGCTCTCGCTCGTTTTGTTCAGCCAGGAGTTGCTGGCCCTGCTCACTGCCGGCCTCGGCATCGTCGAAGGCCTGGAAGCGCTGCTGGAAAAGGAAAGCAATCCATCCACGCGCGGGGTGCTGGAGCGCTTGCTGGCAGGGCTGCGCGAGGGTAAACGCTTTTCCGGCGTGCTGGCGGCGCAGCCGGCGCTGTTCCCGCCGCTCTACGTCGGCATCGTGCGCGCCGCCGAAGGCACCAGCGACTTGCCGCGCGCGCTGGAGCGCTATATCGAATACCAGCAGCGCATCGACCTGGTGCGCGCAAAAATCGTCAGCGCCTCGATTTATCCGGTGATCCTGCTGGCAGTGGGCGGCGGGGTGTCGCTGTTCCTGATGTCGTATGTCGTGCCGCGCTTCGCCGAGGTATACCAGGGCGCGGGCCGCAACCTGCCGTTCATGTCGCGCCTGATGCTGGACTGGGGCCAAGTCGTGGCCAGCCACACCGCGGGCCTGCTGTTGGGGATTGCGCTCGTGCTGGGCACCCTGGTCTGGAGCGTGCGCCGCGCGCTGCGCCGTGGTGGTGTCGCGCGCCTGCTGGCGCGGCTGCCAGGCATCGGCGAACGCGCCCGCATCTACGAATTGTCGCGGCTGTACTTAACCTTGGGAATGCTCAGCGAAGGCGGCATCACCATAGTCGGCGCGCTCGACACCGTGCAGGGGATGGTGTCGCCCGCGATCGGCGCCGGCCTGCGCGCTGCGCGCACCATGATCGAATCGGGGCAGCCGCTGTCGGACGCTTTTGAGACCAACGGCCTGACCACGCCGATCTCGCTGCGCATGCTGCGCGTGGGCGAACGCACCGGGGAGATGGGGCCGATGCTTAGCCGTTCCGCCGCTTTCTACGACGGCGAGATCGGGCGCTGGATCGACCGTTTTACCCGCACCTTCGAGCCGCTGCTGATGGCCGCCATCGGCCTGGTGGTGGGTGCCATCGTGGTGCTCTTATATATGCCGATCTTCGATCTTGCTGGAGACATGTCGTGAACGCCGCCGCTTTTGTTGTCGATGCACCCTTGCTGGCGCGCGCACGTGCCCAGAGCCGCCAGTCGCAGCGCTCGCTGGTCGAGGAGCTGCAGGCCTTGTCCGGCCTGGAAGCGCGCCAGATCGTGCGCCAGCTGGCCGAACCATTCGGCCTGAGCGTGATGGAGACGGTTGAAATGTTCGGCCAGCAGCCGGCCTTCGACCTGCTGCCGCTGGCCCAGGCGCTGGCGCGCCACTGCGTGCTGCTGCGCGACGACGCCCAGGGCCTGACCGGCGTGATCGCCGACCCCTTCGACCTCGATTTGCAAACCTGGCTGCAGGCGCGCGCCGGCAGCACCGCGGCCAGGCCGCTGCACCTGCGCCTGGCGCTGGCCGGCGACATCCAGGCCTATCTCGGCAAGCAGGAGGAATCGGCACGCGCCGTCGATACTCTGGGTGGCGAGGGCGGGAATGAAACGCGGCGCGACGGCAGGAGCGCCACCGTGCTGTCCTTCGCCAGCGTGTCGGAAGCGGCCAGCCCGGCGGTGAAAGTGGTGAATTCCACCCTGTACGATGCCCTGAAGGCCGGCGCGTCGGACATCCACCTGGAGAGCACCGCCGGCGGCCTGGCTGTCAAGTACCGCGTCGACGGCGTGCTCGATCACGCGGCGACGGTGGGCGGCATCGAGCTGGCCGAACACATCATCTCGCGCCTGAAGGTGCTGGCAGAACTCGACATCGCCGAGCGCCGCATCCCGCAGGACGGCAGTTTCCGCGTCGAGTCGGGTGGGCGCGACATCGACTTGCGCGTCTCGATCATGCCCAGCATCCATGGCGAGGACGCCGTCATCCGTATCCTCGACAAGCGCGCCATGATCGAAGCCTACGGTTCGCTGACGCTGGAAGCGCTGGGCTTCGACGCGCCCTCGCTGGTGACGCTGCGCCAGCTGGCCCAGGAAGCCTACGGCATGCTGCTGGTGACCGGGCCCACCGGCTCGGGCAAGACCACGACCCTGTACGCGGCCCTGACCGAGATCCATAACGGGCGCGAAAAGATCATCACCATCGAAGACCCGGTCGAATACCAGCTGCCCGGCATCCTGCAGATCCCGGTCAACGAAAAGAAGGGGCTGACCTTTGCCAAGGGTTTGCGCTCGATTTTGCGCCACGACCCGGACAAGATCATGGTCGGCGAGATCCGCGACCGCGAGACCGCGGAGATCGCGGTGCAGTCGGCGCTGACCGGCCACCTGGTCTTGACGACCGTGCACGCCAACAACGTGTTCGACGTGTTCGGCCGCTTTACCCACATGGGCATCGATCCGTACGCCTTCGTCTCGGCCCTGAACGGCATCTGGGCCCAGCGCCTGATCCGCATGAATTGCCCGCATTGCGCCACCCCCTACCAACCCGAGGCTGCCGAACTGAATAGCGCCCACATCGACCGCGACGAGGCCGTCGATTACCTGTTCATGCGCGGCGTCGGCTGCGGCGATTGCCGCGGCACCGGCTACAAGGGCCGCCGTTCGATCGCCGAGATCCTGACCCTGAACGACGAGATCCGCGAGCTGATCGTCGACAAGCAGCCGATCCGGCGCATCAAGGCCGCCGCCGCCGCCAACGGCACCCGCAGCCTGCGCCTGGCCGCACTCGACCTGGTCAAGCGCGGCGCCACCACGATCGAGGAAATCCGCAGGGTGACCTTGCATGCTTAATCTGTTCGGTTGGCTCAGTCCCCGGCTCGGACGGTCGTTGCGGCTCGGCATCGCGCCCGATGGCCTGGCGCTGGTGCGCACCAGCATGTGGCCGCACGAGCGCGCGCAGCTGCTTGGCCAGGTTCGCTGCGGCGGCGCCGATCCGGCGTCGATCGGCGTGGCGCTGGCCATGCTGCTGGGCGAGCACGCGAGCGCCGGGCAGGCGGTGACGGTGGTGCTGTCCGATGAACTGGTGCGCCTGTGGCAGGTCACGCCGCCGGCGGGTGCCAGCCGCATGGCCGATTTGCAGGGCGCGGCCGCGCTGCGCTTCCAGGCCTTGTTCGGAGCGGCGCCCGGCCGCTGGAAGATCGGCGCCGACTGGGATGCCGCGCGACCCTTCCTGGCCTCGGCCGTGCCGCAAGCCCTGCTCGACACGCTGGCCGCGGCGGCACGCACTTACCGCTTCCACCTGGTCGAGATCGTGCCGCAGTTCGTGGCGGCGCTGAACCAGCACCGCAAGGCACGCCGCCCCGGCGCCTGGTTCGGCCTGGTGCACGGCGGCGTATTGAGCGTGGCCGCCTTCGACGGCAAGCTGCTCGCGGCCGTGCGCACCACCCTGATTCCGGACGGGGCCGACCGCGACTGGCTGGAAAGCCACGTGGCGCGCGAGGCGCTGCGCGTCGGCCTGGGACGGCCGGAACGCCTGCAGGTAAGCGGCCCGGCGCCCATGGGCTGGGCCAGCAGCGCCGGCCGCCTGAAATTCGCCTGCACCCTGCTCGAGGATGAATTGGATGCCTTGTGGCCGGACAGTGCACGGCTGGCGATGACGGGGAGGGCGCCATGAGGAAGGTGCGCATCGACTTCGCGCCGCCCAGCCTGCGCCGCACCCTGTTCCAGGCGCCGCGCGGGGCCTGGGCGCTGCTGCCCGCCATCGTGGCGCTCGGCTTCAGCGTGTTCACCACCGCCGTCAACTACCGCCAGCAGGCCGATGCCGTCGAGCGTTTGCGCGCCCAGGCACGGGCGCGCACGGCGCAGTCGGCGCTGAAGCCCGTGGCGGCGCCGCTGCGCGCGCCGGTGCCCGAGGCCCAGGCCGGGGCGGTGAACGCCGCCGTGCTGCAGCTGAACCTGCCGTGGCGCGGCCTGCACGATGCCATCCAGGCCGCCACCCCGGCCGGCATCGCGCTGCTGGCGCTGGAACCGGACGCGAAAAAGAGCAGCGTGCGCATCACCGCCGAAGCGAAAAGCAGCGACGACATGATCGCCTACGTGGCCCGCCTGCAGGACGTCGACTGGTTCAGCGCCGTGCTGCTGGCGCGCCACGAAATCAACGAGCAGGACCCGAACCGGCCGATCCGCTTCCAGATTGACGCCCAGTGGAGGGCGGCGCCATGAGCGCGATCCGTTTCGCCGGCCTCTGGCTGCGCCTGCGCCTGCTGCTCTTGCGCGCCGGGCCGGTCACGCTGGCCGCCATCGCCGTGCTGCTGCTGTCGCTCGCCAGCCTGGCCACGCTGCTCCACGCGCTGGTGCGCGAGCGGCAGGCGCATGAGGTGCTGCAGGCGCAACAGGCACGTGGCGCGCAGTTTGCCGGGCCGGGAAAGCTGGCTGCAGTGGCGCCGGTACCGGCTGCGCCGCGCGACAACCTGGATGCCTTCTACGGCGCGCTGGGCCAGCGCCGCTACGTCGAGCAGCAGGTCAAGACCCTGTTCGGCCTGGCCGCGAAGAGCGGCCTGGTGCTGAGCCAGGGCGAGTACAAGAGCGCGCGCGACCGCAGTGCGCGCGTCAGCACCTACCAGGTGAATCTGCCGGTGAAGGGCAGCTATGCCGCGGTCTGGCAGTTCGCGCTGTCGGCGCTGCGCACGATACCGTTTGCCGCGCTGGACGACGTCAGCTTCCGCCGCGAGAACATCGGCGATCCGGTGGTCGAGGCGCGCCTGCGCTTCACGCTGTATCTGGCCGATGAACGCCTGGCGGATGAGCGCATGGCCGCCGCGGCGGGGCAGGGCCGATGAAAGCTTTGAGACCACGTCATTTGCTGCTGGGCGCAACGCTCATCGCCGCGGCGGCGCTGGTGCTGTTCGGCGACCGCGCCCCGGACGCCGAGGTGGCCGAGGCGGTGGAGCGGCCGGCGGCGCGCCTGGTGCCGGCGGCGACCCTGCAGCCGGCCCAGCGTGCGGCCGCGACGCCGGCGCACACCGACGCCGATCGCGGACAAGCGGTCCTGGCACTGGTGCCGCGCGAGGTGCTGATCGGCGACAGCGGCTTCGGCCAGGACCAGAATGGCGACGGGGTGTTCGGACGCCAGTCCTGGACCCCGCCGCCGCCGCCGCCGCAAGCCGCCGTGCAGGCGCCGCCGCCACCGCCGCCGATGGCACCGCCGCTGCCCTTTACCTTCATCGGCAAGTCGGTCGGCAACGGCAGCTGGGAAGTCTACCTGGCGCGCGGCGACCGCACCTACGTCGCGAGGGCGAACGAGGTCCTTGACGGCACGTATCGCGTGGACGCGATCGCGCCGCCGGTACTGACCCTGACTTACCTGCCGCTGAACCAGGTTCAGCAGCTTAATATTGGAGTGTTCGAGTGATCCGTCTTTTGCCTCGTTTGTTGATTCCGGCGGCCATGGCTGTGCTGTTGACCGGCTGTGCCGCCCAGCAGGCCTACCGCGAGGGCAACGAGTTGGTGGCCCAGGACCAGGTCGAAGCCGGCCTCGTCAAATACCAGGAGGCGCTCGCCGCCGAGCCCGGCAACGTCACCTACAAGGCCGCCTGGCTGCGCGCACGCGACAACAGCACCAACCGCCTGCTGACCCAGGCCGACCGCGCACTTGCCGCCGGCAAGCCGCAGTTGGCGCTGCAGGATTATGGACGCGTGCTCGGCATCGACCCGGTCAACGACCGCGCCCGCGCCGGCCTGCGCCTGGTCGATGCCGACCGCCGCCAGGCCGCGCTGATCGAGGACGCGCGCGCCGCCCTGGAGCGCAAGGACTACGAGACCGCGCGCCAGCGCCTGGGCGCGGTGCTGACCGAGCGCCCGACCCACGACGCCGCGCGCCAGCTGCTGGCCGAGGTCAACGAGCAGGCCGCGCCGGCGCCGTCGGAGGCCTCCTTGTCGGCCACCTTCCGCACCCCGATCAGTCTGGAATTCCGCGACGCCCCGATCAAGCAGATCTTCGAAGTCATCGCCCGCCACTCGGGCCTGAACTTCCTGTTCGACAAGGACGTCAGGACCGACCAGCGCGCCTCGGTCTTCCTCAAGAATTCGACGGTGGAAGCGGCCGTGTACTACCTGTTGATGAGCAACCAGCTCGAGCGCCAGGTCATGGACGGCAACACCATCCTGATCTACCCGAACGTGGCGGCCAAGCAGAAGGAATACCAGGAGATGACGGTGAAGACCTTCTACCTGGCGAATGCCGACGCCAAGACCGTGGCCAACACGCTGAAGACCATCCTCAAGTCGCGCGACGTGGTGATCGACGAAAAGCTCAATCTGGTGATCCTGCGCGACAGCCCGGAAGCGGTGAAGCTGGCGTCCCAGCTGGTGGCGCTGCAGGACGTGGCCGAGCCCGAGGTCATGCTCGACGTCGAAGTGCTCGAAGTGCAGCGCAGCCGCCTGCTCGACCTCGGCATCGACTGGCCCACCAGCCTGGCTTTTGCGCCGCTGACGACGGCCACCGGCGGCGCGCTCACCATCGACCAGTTGCGCAACCTGAACCGCAGCAACATCGGCGTGACGGGCGTGTCGGGCGTGGTCACCGCGAAGAAGACCGACAGCGATTCGAATACCCTGGCCAATCCGCGCATCCGGGTGCGCAACAAGGAAAAGGCCAAGGTCGTCATCGGCGACAAGCTGCCGACCATCACCACCACGATTTCCTCCGGGGTCGGCGGATTCGCCTCGGAATCGGTGAACTACGTCGACGTCGGCCTGACCCTGAACGTGGAGCCGACCGTCTACCTGAACAGCGAAGTCGGCATCCGCATCTCGCTCGAGGTCAGCAACCTGGTCGACACCATCAAGACCAGCAGCGGCACCACCGCCTACCGCATCGGCACGCGCTCGGCGTCCACCATGCTGCAGCTGAAGGATGGCGAGAACCAGGTGCTGGCGGGCCTGATCAAGAACGAAGACCGCAGCAGCGGCAGCCACCTGCCTGGCGTCGGCGATGTGCCGCTGCTGGGGCGCCTGTTCGGCAGCAACCAGGACTCGCGCGACAAGACCGAGGTGGTGCTGTCGATCACGCCTCACCTGATCCGCAACATCCAGCGCCCGGCGGCGTCCAGCTCGGAATTCAGCGCCGGCACCGAGGCCAGTTTCCGGCGCCGTCCGGATACTGCGGTGCGCGCTGCTGCAGTGTTGCCGGGTGCAGCGGGTGCGCGTCCGGCACTGCCGGCACCGGCGACGTTGCCGGCGCCGCTGCCGGCAACGATTCAGGCACCGGCGATGGTGCCGGCTACCAGCGTCACCGTCGGCGGTCCGCCACCGGCCGCGCCGCCCTCGGTGCCGGCGACCTCGCTGCCGCCCACGCCGGGCGTGCAGGTCAATCCGCTGCCTGCGCCCGCGATCGCGCCCCTGCCGGCGCAGGCACCCGCGCCCGCCGGAGGCAGATGATGCGTGCGGGCGCGCGCGGCTTCACGCTGATCGAGCTGCTGGTCACGCTAGCCATCCTGGCCCTGCTCGGGGCCATGGTGGTGCCGGTGAGCCAGACCGTGATCCAGCGCCGCAACGAGGGCACGCTGCGCGCCTCGCTGCGCGAGATCCGCGCCGCCATCGACGCCTATAAACGGGCAGGCGACGAGGGCCGCATCGCGAAAGCCGCCGGCGCGACCGGGTATCCGCCCAAGCTGGACTTGCTGGTGGAGGGCGTGCAGGACCTGCGCAGCCCGAAGAAAGCCAAGATCTACTTCCTGCGGCGCCTGCCGCGCGACCCTTTCAACGGCGATGCGGCGCTGGACGATGCCCAGACCTGGGGCAAGCGCAGCTACGCCAGCGAAGCCAATGAGCCGAGGGAGGGCGACGATGTCTACGACGTCTATTCGACCTCCGGCAAGACCGGCTTGAACGGCATACCCTACAGCCGGTGGTGACCATGAAGAACACACGCAAAAGCGCCGGATTTACGCTGATCGAGCTGCTGGTGGTGCTGGGCATCGTGGCCCTGCTGCTGACGCTCGCCGTGCCGCGCTATTTCCCGAGCGTGGACGCGGCCAAGGAAACCATCCTGGCCGACAACCTGCGCAACACGCGCGCCGTCATCGACCAGTTCTATGCCGACACCGGGCGCTATCCGGATTCGCTGGAACAGCTGGTCGAGAAAAAATACCTGCCCACCTTGCCGGTGGACCCGATCGCAGACAGCGACAGCAGCTGGACCATCGTGCCGCCCGAGGACACCGACAAGGGCGCGCTGTACAACCTGCACAGCGGCGCCCCGGGCAAGGGCCGCAACGGCAAGCCGTATGCGGAGTGGTAGATGTGGCGCGCCCGCCCCCACGCTCGGCATGAAGCGGGCTTCACCTACGTCGGCCTGATCGTGCTGGTGGCGATCGTCGGCCTGGTCGGCGCCGCCACCCTGAAGGCCGACGCGCTGCTGCGCCGCGCCGCCGCCGAAGCGGAATTGCTCGAGATCGGCGCCGCCTTCAGCCAGGCCCTGAAAAGCTATGCCGAGGCCACGCCGCGCGGCCAGCCGCCTTATCCGCCCACCTTGCAGGAACTGATGAAGGATCCGCGCTCGCCGGCCATCCGGCGCCACCTGCGCAAGATCTTCGTCGACCCGGTCACGGGCAAGGCGGAATGGGGCATCGTCCATGCCGGCAACGATACCGGGGTGCTGGCGGTGTACAGCCTGTCGAATGCGAAGCCGCTCAAGGTGGCGAATTTCGATGCGCGCTTCGCCAACCTGGAAAACCGCGAGCACATCTCGGACTGGAAGTTCGCGGCGCTGGGGCAGGGGGTGGGGCAGGCCGGGCAGCCAGGTCAACAGGGGCAGGCCGGGCAGCCAGGTCAACAGGGGCAGCCGGGTCAGCAAGGTCAGCAAGGTCGGCCGCCGGCGGGTACACCGCCAGGGCAAGCCGCATCACCGTCGCTGTTCCCGGAGCAGCCGGCAGCCGCCGCGGCCGTCGTTGCTGCGCCTTCGCCTTCAGTACAGCTTCCACCGACGGCCTATTTTCCTCCGGCGCCGCCGGCCGACGCTTCGGGAGCGGTCGAGGACAAGGGGAAGGACGAAGAAAAGGGCAGGGACGAAGGCGAGCAAAAGAACAGCGACGACGAGCAGGCGCGCAGCCAGCCGCCGCCGAGCGACAGCCGCTGAGCGCCCGCCGCCTTATTTGGCGCGGCGCATGAACTGGCGCGGCCGGAAGCCCAGCCCCAGCAGGACGGCAAAATACACGGCGGCGCTGGCGCCGATGATCAGGAGCAGGGCGCCCAGACGCAGGATCGGGTGGGCGCGCAGCGCGGTCCAGTCGAGCTGGGCCTGGCTGAACCAGGCCACGGCACCCATCACGGCCACCGCCAGCACGACCTTCAGGGAGAACACCAGCCAGCCGGCGTGCGGCGCGTAGATGCCGCGGCGGCGCAGGCCGGTGTACAGGAAGACCGCGTTGATGCATGCGCCAAGGCCGATCGACAGCGCCAGCCCGGCCACGCCCAGCACCGGCACGAAAACCGAATTCATCAGCTGGGTCGCGATCAGCACGCCGATGGCGATGCGCACCGGCGTGCGGATGTCCTGGCGCGCATAAAAGGCCGGCGCCAGGATCTTGACCAGGATGATGCCCAGCAGGCCGGCCGCATAGGCCATCAGCGGGGCGGTGGCGGCGCTTACGCTCTTCGCATTGAAGGCGCCGTAGTTGAACAGGGTGGCGATCAGCGGCTCGGACAATGCCGCCAGGCCGACGGCCGCCGGCAGGGCCAGCAGGAAGGTCAGGCGCAGGCCCCAGTCGAGCAGGGCCGAGTATTCGGCGGTGTCGTCATCCGCATTGGCCTTGGACAGGCTGGGCAGCAGGACAGTGCCCAGCGCCACGCCCAGCATCCCCGTCGGGAATTCCATCAGGCGGTCGGCATACTGCAGCACCGAGACGGCGCCGTCGCCCAGGCGCGAGGCGATGTTGGTGTTGATCAGCAGGCTGATCTGGGCGGCGGAGACGGCGAATACGGCCGGCCCCATCTTCTTGAGGATGCGGCGCACGCCCGGGTCGCCAAGGCCGGCCAGCGGGTTGAAGGACAGGCGCGGCAGCATGCCGAGGCGCATCAGCGATGGCAGCTGGATCGCCACCTGCAGCACGCCGCCGACCATCACCGCCACCGCCATCGAATAGATCGGCACGTCGAAGTACTGGACCAGGAACAGCGAGAAGAAGATCGAGGACAAATTCCACAGCACCGGCGTGAATGCCGGGATCTTGAATTCGCGCCAGGTATTCAGCACGGCGCCGGCCAGCACCACAAAGGACATGCATAGAATGTAGGGAAACATCAGGCGCGTCATCACCACGCCGGCGTCGAAGGCATCGCCTTCCAGGCCGCCGGCGATGGCCATCAGGATGAAGGGCGCGCCGATCACGCCGACCACGCTGATCAGGAGGGTGGCCCAGACCAGGGTGTTGGCGACATGGTCGACCAGCTTCTTGGTGGCGGCATCGCCCTGCTTGCTCTTGTATTCGGCCAGGATCGGCACAAAGGCTTGCGAGAAGGCGCCTTCGCCGAACAGGCGGCGCAGCAGGTTGGGCAGGCGGAACGCGATATAGAAGGCGTCAGTGTAGGGCGAGGCACCGAAGGCGCGCGCGAACAGCGAATCGCGCAACAGGCCGGTGACGCGGGACACCATCGTCATGCTCGAGATGGCTGCCAGGGTTCGAAGTAGGTTCATAGCCCGCGATTATAGCTGGGCCATTGCTTTAAGAAATCGATTTTGCGGGCGTGGCGGCCACCGTTACCCAACTGAGGTCGAAATGAGAATTGCCTTTCGATGCATCCTTCGCTATAATCGAGGGCTGTATTGAATTCAGTTAGCAGACACACCGTTTGGCAGGCACTGGAATGGGCCGGTTCGAGACGTGTTTGCAACGCAACTTGACCCCGAATAGGAAATTCCATGGCAAATACCGCACAGGCACGCAAGCGCGCTCGTCAAGCAGTTAAGCAGAACGCACACAACTCGTCGCAGCGTTCGACCCTGCGTACCGCAATCAAGGCAGTTCGCAAGGCCATCCAGGCTGGCGACAAGGCCGCTGCAACCACCATCTTCCAGCAATCCGTGTCGACCATCGACAGCATCGCTGACAAGAAGATCATCCACAAAAACAAGGCGGCTCGCCACAAGAGCCGCCTGGCAGCTGCCATCAAGGGCCTGTCGGCTTAATGCCGACAGCGCGGCTCCAGCCGCGCCCTTGCAGCAAAAAGAACCCGCCCGACTTCGGTCCCGGCGGGTTTTTTGTTGCCCGATTCGGGGTCAGAGCACAATCCACAACATCAACATCGGGGTCAGAGCACAATCTGCGGATTGTGCTCTGACCCCGAATCAAACCCGACTTTGATCACGCCTTGCCGACGGCGGCCGCCGGTACCTCCATCCATTCGCCCGGCATCAGCGGATGCGTGGCCAGTGAAAACGGGCCGATGCTGGAGCGCACCAGGCGCAGCGTCGGCAGGCCGACCGCCGCCGTCATGCGCCGCACTTGCCGGTTCTTGCCTTCGGTGAGGGTGATGGCGATCCAGCCGGTCGGCTTGTCCTGGCGTACCCGGATTGGCGGATTGCGCGGCCATAGCCAGTCCGGCTCGGCAATCGCCACCGCGCGGCAGGGCTTGGTGACGAAGTCGCCCAGGTCGAGCGGCGCCTGCAGGCGCGCCAGCGCGTCGGCATCGGGCAGGCCGTCCACCTGTACAAGATAGGTCTTGGCTTCCTTGTGGTCCGGATGGGCGATCTGGTGCTGCAGGCGGCCGTCGTCGGTGAGCAGCATCAGGCCTTCGCTGTCGGCGTCGAGGCGCCCGGCCGGGTAGATGCCAGCGATGTCGAGATAGTCGGCAAGGGATTCGCGTTCTGGTTCGCGCGAGAACTGGCACAGGACCTGGAAGGGTTTATTGAATAAGATAAGCGGCATGTTCGGTGCTGGTGCATAATGTGAAACCGCATCTTGTGTCTTAGTCAAGATGTCGGCGTAGCTGTTATTGTAATCGGAGCACACCATGAGCCAACATATCGAGATCCCTGGCGACGGCCAGAAAATCACTGTCAACGCCGACGGCAGCCTGAACGTCCCCGACCGCCCCATCATCCCTTACATCGAAGGCGACGGCGTCGGGGTCGACGTCAGCCCGGTGATGCGCAAGGTGGTCGATGCGGCGGTGGCCAAAGCCTATGGTGGCGAACGTGCGATCCGCTGGATGGAGATCTTTGCCGGCGAAAAGGCGACTCGCCTGTACGGGCCCGAGGTCGCGTTGCCGGCTGAGACCCTGGCCGCGGTGAAGGATTACGTGGTCTCGATCAAGGGACCTTTGAGCACGCCGGTCGGCGGCGGTATCCGCTCGCTGAACGTGACGCTGCGCCAGGAACTCGACCTCTACGTCTGCCTGCGCCCGGTGCGCTACTACCGCGGCGTACCGTCGCCGCTGCGTGAGCCGGAGAAGACCAACATGGTCATCTTCCGCGAGAACTCGGAAGATATCTACGCCGGCATCGAATGGACGGCGGAGTCGGAAGGCGCGCGCAAGATCATCGCCTTCCTGACCGAGGAGATGGGCGTGAAAAAGCTGCGCTTCCCGGAGACCTCGGCGATCGGCATCAAGCCGGTGTCGCGCGAGGGGACGGAGCGCCTGGTGCGCAAGGCGATCCAGTACGCGATCGACTACGACAAGCCCTCGGTCACCATTGTCCACAAGGGCAACATCATGAAGTACACCGAGGGTGGCTTCCGCGACTGGGCCTATGCGCTGGCGCAAAAGGAATTCGACGCCGAACTGGTCGACGGCGGCCCGTGGTGCAAGGTCCGCAATCCGAAGACGGGGCGCGACATCATGATCAAGGATTCGATCACCGACGCCTTCCTGCAACAGGTGCTGATGCGCCCTGCGGAATACAGCGTGATCGCCACCCTGAACCTGAACGGCGACTATATCTCGGACGCGGTCGCGGCCCAGGTGGGCGGCATCGGCATTGCGCCGGGTGCCAACATGTCGGATTCGGTGGCGATGTTCGAAGCCACCCACGGCACCGCGCCGAAATACGCGGGCAAGGATTATGTGAATCCGGGTTCGCTGATCCTGTCGGCCGAGATGATGCTGCGCCACATGGGCTGGCATGAAGCCGCCGACCTGATCATCGGGTCGATGGAAGCGACCATCCTGTCCAAGCGCGTGACCTACGATTTCGCGCGCCTGATGGAAGGCGCCAACCAGGTATCCTGTTCGGGCTTTGGCGATGCGATGATCGATGACATGAACGGTGTGACGGCGCCATCCTTTATCATCTAGACCGGCCTGCCGCAGTGCGGGGGAGGGGCGCGGCGGCGAGGACGGCCGCGCCGCAATAAAAAAACCCCGCCGCAGCGGGGCTTTTGCTTCCGGAGGGAACGATCAGGTACCCTGGATGTTGGAAGCTTGCTTGCCTTTAGGGCCTTGAGTGACTTCGAATTGGACTTTTTGACCTTCTTTGAGGGTCTTAAAACCGTTCATGTTGATTGCGGAGAAGTGTGC
>Ga0265780_10000134_pt1 | contig 119541 bp, 113 predicted proteins | sample P1T30metagenome_FD_192432 | JGI IMG/M metagenome (GOLD analysis project Ga0265780, IMG submission 192432) | Plant litter microbial communities from East Loma Ridge, Irvine, California - P1 T30 | ecosystem: Environmental > Terrestrial > Plant litter > Unclassified | place: USA: California...
CTCGCGTTGGGATTCGAAGGTCTGGCGCATGCTTGCGCCAACCGCCCGAATCGCCAGTTTGCTGGCCGCGAAAGCGGCCAGCGCGCGAAGCGCATAACAAAGGCCGGCACGCCGCCGCATCCCCCCAAACCCACCCACCCACCCACCCACCCACCCAAAGCCCCGAAGTCGCATCCAGCAAGAGCAACACTCAACAGCAAGCACAAAAATGTGGTTTTTTTGACACGAACCCAGCCAATCGTGCGCATGCCTAAAAGATATTTTGACCATAATCACAACAATTACTGACCGACGAGTCAGTGATATTGACGATCATTATTCGAATATCCGGAGGACCGAATGTCGCACCCCGTAGCACGCAAGCACACCCTGAAGCTCGCCACCACCCTGAAAGCCGCAGCACTGCTGAGCACCGTCCTTGGTGCCTCCGCCCACGCCGAACCGTCGCCCGCGCTGGACCGCGCCAGCGTCTCGGTCGGCGCCTTCTTCGTCAAGCCGAAGATCCATATGTCCGGCGACACCCAGTACGGTTACGTCGAGACGCCTGACGCGAAAGACGATCACACGACCCTGCCGCGCGTGAAAGCCGAATTCCTGCTGGGTGACAGCCAGGGCCTGTCGCTCGATTACTTCCGCTACGACAAGGACTACAACCCGACCCTCAGCGGCGCCACGACTTACCAGGGCCAGCCGGTCAGCGGTAGCGTGACAGCCCAGGGCAAGCTGAAGCTGGACATGGCCCAGCTTGCTTATCGCCTGTGGCTCGGCCACGACGCCGACGTGTTCGGCATCGGCATCGGCGCTGCCTACCTGCATGCCAAGGTGTCGGGCTCGGCCACCGGCCAGCTCACCGGCGGCGCCCTGACCACGATCGGCGCACCGGACACCATCAACTTCAGTGGCGCCGGCGCGGCCAGCGAAAGCGGTTATGCGCCGCTGCTGGAATTCGCATGGCGGCACTCGTTCAACCCGGCGTGGCGCGTCTATGCCGAAGCATCGGGCGTAAAGAAGAACGGCGGCAACCTGGAAGGCCACGTGTACGGCGGCGCGGCTGGCGTGGAGTGGCTGGCTGCGCGCAACGTGGGTGTCGTGTTCGACTACGGTGTCCAGAAAATCAGTCTGTCGCGCAATGGTGAGCGCGATGCCGACCTGAACCTGCGCCTGAGCGGACCATCGGCCTTCGTCAAGGTCCGTTTCTGAGCGTTGAATCGCTGAAATCGGTATAACGGTGTGGTGGCTCATGAAGTCCGCCACACCACGACGACGCTCGTGCGTCAACCCCCATCAACCCCGCGTCAACGCTATCTATCAACGCCCAGGAGTCCGATCATGATTGCCACCCGCTATGCGCGTGCCCTCGCTGTCTTCGTCACCCTGGCATGGGGCGCCGCCGCCGATGCCCAGACCGTAGCCGCACCCGGCGCCGGCACGGCAAGCGCCACGCCCGACAATGCCATCCTGCTGACTATCTTCCTCAGGCACGACCAGTCGCGCCCGCTGGCGGAGCTGAACGCACAGCTGGCAAAACAGGGCTTCTACAAGGCTTTCCCGCCGCAAGGTGTGGAGGTAGTGAGCTGGACCGTGGCAATGGGCATCGGGCAGGTGATCACGGTGCGGCTGCCGGCGTCGCGGCTGCGCGAAGTCAATCGCGTGCTGGAAGACACGGCCTGGGGTGCTTACCGGACCGAGTTCTATCCGACCTACGACTACAAGGCGGTCGGCCTGGCCGAACACGCCAGGGCCATCCAGTAATCAACGCTTCACCGCATGCAGCCAGACCGCCGCAATGCGCTCCACCTTCTCATACCCATCGCAGCCGAGCTGCCCCCCGAAGATGTCGGGATCGAGTTCCTCGTAGTGCCAGCTGGCGCAGGCCTCGTCCAGCAGGCCGCGGATGGCGGCCAGGAAGCGGTCGTCGCCGTCCAGAATCGCAATACCCGTATATAAGAGCAGGCTGCCGCCCGGATGCAGGCGTTCCAGCGCCGTGCGCACGATGTCGATCGAGAGCTGGGCACCGTGTTCGCCGCCGCCGTGGCGGTAGGGAAGTTCGTCCGGATCGAGGATGAAGGGCGGGTTCGACATCACCAGGTCGAAATTGCCATCGACGCCGTCCAGCAGGTTGCTGGTGCGTGCCTGGAAACGGGCGGCGCCGTTGATGCCGGCGTTGATGCCGGCCAGCGCCAGCGCGTCCGGGTTGATGTCGGCGCCATGGACCGTAGCGTCCGGACACTGCAGCGCCAGCTCGATCGCACCGGGACCGGCGCCGCAGCCGATGTCGATCGCGCGCCGGATCTCGCTTTTCGGGCGACCCAGCAGCTTTGATGCCAGCGCGCGTTCGACGGCGGCGGCGTAGCGGTAGGTGTCGGGGCCGAAGAAGACGGCGTCGTCGTCGCAGGTCGGCCAGGCGGAATGGAAATACAGGCGGTCGCCGATGGTGGAGGCGCGCACCATCGCGCGCCGTCCGCCGCCGCGGCATTCCTTCAGCAGTCCGGCTTCGTCCAGCAGCGCTTCGATGTCGGGCGGCAGCACGCCTTCGCGGAAGGGGCGGCTCCAGCCGAGCACGCCGCGCAGGTCCTGCGCCCATTCGTTTTCCGGGCGCCGGTTGACCCGGCGGTGGGTGGCCGGCGTTACCGTGATGAAGCGGTATTGTTGGGCGCGCAAGGTGGTGCCGAGCGCGGCAAGGGCGGAAGGGGACGCGATCTGGATGGCCATGCGTCCAGAATGGCGTACATACCTTCGTCACTCCGTACGCAAGCGCACATAAGACAGTGGGTCATGTCACAAATTTAACAGGCTATGTGAAAGTTCCAACAGACTGTCCGGCATCTTCGATGCATACTAAGGCACGGCTGGAGCAGGCCGGCACCGTAAGATGAGGATTGCCATGACGACGAGATTCACCCAAGTGTCCCAACAGGCGCGCGTCGAGCGCGAAGTGGAACGCGAACGCAACGAGCGTTCGCGCAACGATGAACAACGGGCCGGCCTGGCCGTGGACGAGGATTTCCGCATCAAGGATGCGCGGGAAAACATGAGTTGTGTGAACTTGAAGCGCGCGCCAGTGCGCTGACACGAAGGAGAAGGTATGCGTTGGGAAGGGGATGAACAGAGCAGCAATGTGGAAGACCGCCGCGGTGACGGCGGCGGCGGGGGGGGCTTCGGCTTCGGCGGCGGCTCGCTCGGGATAGGCGCGGTCGTCATCGCGCTGCTCGGCTCGTGGTTCTTCGGCGTCTCGCCGGGCACCATCCTGAACCTGTTGTCAGGCGGCGGCGCGCCGGCCCATGTACAGCAGCAACAGTCACCGTCGCGCCCGGCTGCCAACGACCGCGAAACCCAGTTCGTAAAAACCGTGCTGCGCTATACGGAAACGACCTGGACCCAGATCTTCCAGGCCAATGGCGCCAGCTACCAGGCGCCGACCCTGGTGCTCTACAGTGGCCGCACCTCGACCGGCGGCTGCGGCACCGGCCAGAGCGCGGTCGGCCCCTTCTATTGCCCGGCCGACCGCAAGGTGTATATCGATCTCTCCTTCTTCAAGCTGATGCAGCAGCGCTTCCATGTCTCGGGCGAATTCACCCAGGCTTACGTGATCGCGCACGAAGTCGGGCACCACGTGCAGAACCTGCTGGGCATTTCCGGCAAGGTCGACAACGTGCGCCAACACCTGTCCGAAACCCAGGGCAATGCGATGTCGGTGCGGGTAGAGCTGCAGGCCGACTGCTTCGCCGGCGTCTGGGCCCACCATACCGACGAGACCAAGAGCATCATCCAGGACGGCGATGTCGAATCGGCGCTGGCCGCCGCCAGTGCGATCGGCGACGACGCCCTGCAGCGCCAGGCGCGCGGCGAGGTAGTGCCGGACTCGTTCACCCACGGCACTTCGGAACAGCGTATGCGCTGGTTCAAGAAGGGCCTCGATTCCGGTAAAGTGGAACAGTGCAATACCTTCGAGGCGCGTCAGTTGTAAGTGTCTTCGTTTCCAGATAAAAACGGCCGCTTCATCGCGGTCGTTTTTATTTGGAAATTCAATTTGGAAAGAAATTTCCTTTTAAAAACAAACACATGCATTTATTGAATAAATTGTTCAAAAAGCTTTGATTCGTTTCCGTGCGCGTATCGCCTTCCTTCAGATTTTGTCATAACGTTATGCCAAAGGTCCGACTCATCTGCGGACCATCCATCTCAGGAGGACTATATGCTGGCAATGAACTACCGCGGTCCCTATCGTGTCCGCGCCGACCACAAGCCCGACCCCGTCATCGAACACCCGGGCGATGCCATCGTGCGCGTGACCCGTGCGTGTATCTGCGGTTCGGACCTTCACCTCTACCACGGCATGGTGCCCGACACCCGCGTCGGCCATACCTTCGGCCATGAATTCATCGGCGAAGTCGTCGACATCGGGAACGAAGTCAAGAACCTGAAGGTGGGGGACCGCGTGCTGGTACCGTTCAACCTGTTCTGCGGTAATTGCTTCTTCTGCAAACATGAACTGTACGGCAATTGCCACAACACGAATGCGCAAGCAACCGCTGTCGGCGGCATCTATGGTTATTCGCACACGGCGGGCGGCTACAACGGCGGCCAGGCCGAATACGTGCGCGTGCCGATGGCCGACGTCGGCCCGATGGTGATCCCGGATGACATCCACGACGACGACGCCGTGCTGCTCACCGACGTGGTGCCGACCGGCTACCAGGCGGCCGAGATGGGCGACATCAAGGAAGGCGATACCGTCGTCATCTTCGGTGCCGGTCCGATCGGGATCATGGCCGCCAAGTCGGCCTGGCTGATGGGCGCGGGCCGCGTGATCGTGGTCGATGAAGTCGAATACCGCCTGGAATTCGTCAAGCGCTATGCCCAGTGCGAAGTGGTCAATTTCCGCGAGGTCAACGACATGGCCGAGCACATCAAGAAGATGACCGACTGGATGGGGGCCGACGTCACCATCGACTGCGTCGGCGGCGATGCCGCAGGCTCGATCGCGCAGACGCTCACGGGCCGCCTGATGAAGGCCCAGGCCGGTTCCTCGATCGTGCTGCACTGGGCGATCAACTCGGTGCGCAAGGGCGGCAACGTCTCCATCGTCGGCGTGTATGGCCCGACCTTCAATGCGGTCCCGGTCGGCAATGTCCTGAACAAGGGTTTGACGATCCGCGCCAACCAGGCCAGCGTCAAGCGCCACCTGCCGCGCCTGATCGAGCACATCCGTGCCGGCCGCCTGAATCCGAAGGAAATCATCACCCACCGCCTTCCGCTGGAAGAAGTGGCGGACGCCTACCATATCTTCTCGAGCAAACTGGACGAGTGCATCAAGACCGTCCTGATCCCGCCGTCGGCCCGCGAGGTCAAGACCGTCAAGTCAAGCGCACAGAATTAAGGAGCACCCATGAAAACATCGCACGAAGTCGATCCGCATTCGCACCAGCACCACCACAAGGGCCACACTGACCAGTTCCAGAACGATTATCCGGAAGCGCCGCCCCGTCCGACGCGCGAGCAACTGGCCCACATCAATGGCTGGGGTGCCGACCTCGACCGCAAGGACCGGCCCGGCGTGCCGATGGAGCGCACGCCGCCGCGCTTCATCCCCGAGCCTGTCGGCAAGCTGACCCAGCAGGAACAGAAGGTTGAAGTGCTGGTGTCGACCGAGCGTCCCGGCATCACTCCGATCTTCGGCACGGCCCAGCCGCCGAGCGGCCTGTCGGGCGTGATGCGGCGCGCCGCCTTCCGCTGGTCCGAGAACGACATGCGCCACTGGCTGCTGCTGCTGGCGGCCGACCGCGTCAACGTGGTCGAAGGCGTGGCCGAAGACCTGGCCCAGGGCAAAGTGCCGAACGTGCTGGCCGAGATGGGCATCAAGTCCGAGTGGCAGTACAACAAGGCTGGCCTGGTCAAAAAAGTCGCGATCGCCGGCGCCGTGGTCGGCACCCTTGCTTACCTGATGCGCCGCAAGGAAAGATAAGCGACCTAGTCCCTGTAGCACATTTTCACGCCACCTCCATCGCGGTGCCGCACCGCCGTGGAGGTTTTTGCGCTTGAGCAAGTCCCTTTAAGCGAGCTCGTCCACACTTCGGTAGTCACCCTTACCGAATTGGAGACGAGATGAACAAGCGCACGAGTTTTCTGACCTTGCTGGCGTCCCTTGGCGCCTGCTCCCTGACACTCTCCGCCTGCGCGGCCTCAGCCGCCGCGGCCGCGTCGCTATCGACGATGAGCGCGCCCGTGGCGGCGACCCCGCAGTCGCGCGCCGCGCTGCTGGCCCAGCTGGAAGCGCGCCGCGCCGGGTGGGGACTCGATGCCCGCCACGGCTTCGCCATCGTTGCGCAGCATCCCGGCCTGCAAGGCACGCAAGTCGCACGCGTGGCCCATACCTTCAAGGGCGTGCGCGTGTTCGGCTCGGAGTCGGTGGTGGTCATCGACGCCGGCGGACAGATCCGCTCCGAATCCGCCTCCGAACGCCGCCTCGGCCTCACCCGCACCAATAGCGTGGGCGCGATTGCACCCGCCGCAACCGCGCCGGGCAGCGACTTCAGCGTGGTCCCGGCGATTTCCCCGAAGGCCGCGATCGACGCCGCCCTGGCATCGCTGGGCGCGGATGCGCGCCACGTGGCCCCGCCCAGCGCCGAGCTGATTATCTACCCGGCGATGCGCACTGACCGCCTTGCCGGCGCGCGCGACAAACCCGAGCAGGAACTCAACGCGCTCGACGTCGAGGAAGTCGTCGACCACTACGACCTGGCCTACCTGGTGCATACCCGCATGCAGCGCGGCGACAAGCCGGTCTACCACGACACCGTGGTAAGCGCGCATGACGGCCGCATCCTCGACCAGTGGAACATGCTGCAGACCGTGGTCGGCGTCGGTAAAAGCCAGTACAACGGCGAGGTGCCGATCAACACCACGCTGGTCGACGGCAAGTACAAGATGATCGACGACAGCCGCGGCACGGGCGGCACCTTCGGCGCCATGGCGATCACCAACGCCAACCATGGCACCAGCGCCGGCAGCGTCTACGTCAGCGAAGGGGCGGAAAACGTCTGGGGCGACGGCAAGCAGTACATCGCCGGCGGCTCCACCACCGACGCCAACGGCCAGACCGCCGCCGTGAATGCGATGTGGGGCCTGATGAATACCTACGACACGCTGAAGAACGTGTTCAACTGGTTGTCGCTGGACGGGAACAACACCTCGACCTACATCGCCGCCCACGTCAACACTGCCTACGACAACGCCTACTACAGCGATACCTGCCGCTGCATGTTCATCGGCGACGGCGCCAGCTTCAACAGCCTGGGTTCGATCGACGTGATCGGCCATGAAATGGGCCATGGCATCACCGCGGCCACCTCGAACCTGACCTATTCCGGTGAATCGGGCGGCCTCAATGAATCGAGTTCGGACATCAACGGCGAAGTGGTCGAAGCCTATGCGCGCGCTGGCGGCAAGGGTAATTCGGTTCCGGCCAGCGGCAACGACTGGGTGCTGGGCAAGGAAATCAGCAAGAATGGTACGCCGCTGCGCTGGATGTTCCGACCCAGCAAGGACGGCAGCAGCCCGGACGCCTGGAGCAGCTCGCTCAAGCGCCTCGACGTGCACTACAGCAGCGGGCCCAACAACCGGATGTTCTATTTCCTGTCGCAAGGTTCGAACAACGACAAAGCCGGCGACACCTACAGCAAATACCTGGTGCGCAATCCAGCCGCCATGACCGGCGTCGGCCTCGACAAGGCGTACCGGATCTGGTTCAAGGCAAATACCACCAAGTTCACTTCGAGCACCAATTACGCCGAGGCGCGCGCCAGGATGATCGAGTCGGCCGAGGAGTTGTACGGGAAGGGGAGCAAGGAGTCGATCGCGGTGCAGCGCGCGTATGCCGCGATCAATGTGGGGGCCGATGTCGACGAGTGAGGCCGGTGATGCCGTCCGGAGCCGCCTGCGGGCGGCTTTGTGTTTGCCAGCGCCGTGTCAGGTATGCGATGCCGTTGCGTTCAGGGCGCTTGCGCAGATGCGGGCCGCGTGCAGTCCTATGCAGGTGGCGGTCGTCCAGAAGAAAACATAAGGCAGGGCGACGATGGCCAGGCCGGCCTTGCCAGGCAGAACGACAGCAGGATCGTGAGCGCACCACAGAACGACGCAAGCCCGAAGGTCATTTTACGTTGGGCGACCATCTCCTACGTGCCGGCCCCGAAGCCGATCAGCAGGGCGGCTTGGAGATGGGTACTTAGTTCGACAGCAACGGGAAAGGATTCACCGGCGTCCCTTTCCACCACTGCTTCTCGGGCGTCAGTTCGAACACGGCAAAGTGCAGGTGCGGCGCATTCGGATCCGAATTGCCGGTTACACCCACGTAGCCGATCAAATCGCCGCGTTTGATGTCCGCCCCTTCCTGCAAGCCGTCCGCATAGCGGTCGAGGTGCGCATAATAATAGGCGTACTTCTCGCTCGGATCGAACTGGTAGACGGTCAGGCCGCCCGGCTTGCTGGTGAACAGCTTGACCAGCTTGCCGTCGGCCGCCGCCAGCACTTTCGTGCCTTTCGGCGCCATGATGTCCAGCGCTTCGTGATGGCGCTCGTTGCCGCGCGCCTGGTCGAAGGTATCGTGGATCTGCGCCAGCGGAATGTTTTCGACTGGTACCAGCAGCTTGCCGGCCGGGAGCGCCGGCGCGGCGCCGGATGCGGATGCCGGCGCGGCCGTCTGGTCGATGCCGCCGGGACGCAGCGGCAAGTCGAGCTCGGTGAGATCGGGGATGACCTTCGGCGCCGGCGGCAACTGGCCGTCCAGGTTGGCGCCCGCGGGGGCCGGCAGTGAACCGGTGTTCGCGGCCACGGTCGGCGCGGCATCGTGCGGCATCTGGCGCAGCCAGACGAACAAGCCACCGGCGCCGACCACCACGCCGAGCAAAAATGTCATCAGCCATCTCATCGCGTTCTCCTTGTTATGTGTAAATCAGTCCCCGATCAGTCCCTGAGCACGACCTCCGTGCCGGCCCGCACCAGGCCCGCGACCTCGGCCGCGCTCCAGTTGGTCAGGCGGATGCATCCGTGCGATTCGCTTTTGCCGACCATGCCGGGCACCGGGGTGCCGTGGATGCCGTAGTGCGGCTTCGACAGATCGATCCAGGCCACGCCGACCGGATTGTTGGGGCCGGCGGGCACGGTTGCTTTCTTGTCACCCGGGCTGGCATCCCAGAACAGCTTGGGGTTGTAGTGATAGGTCGGGTTGCGCAGCACGCCTTCGATCTTCCACTCGCCGACCGGCAGCGGGTCGTGTTCGCTGCCGGTCGAGGCCGGGTATTGGGCCAGCAGGTTGCCGGCAGCGTCCTGCAGCGTCAGGATACGGGCGTCGTTGTAGACCACCACCCGTGCGGCCGGCGCCAGCGGCGGCGTGCCGACCACATTCGGGACCACGATCTGGGTGCCGAGCTGGCCCAGGTCCTTGCCCTGGTTGAGCTTTTCCAGCAGGGCCGGCGCGGCATGGAATTTCTCGCCGAGGCCTTCGGCCGGGGTGGCGTAGCCGAGCGCCGGCAGCTTGGCCTTTTCCATCATGTCGTTCGGGATCGGACGGAAGGGGCCGGCGACGTCGCCCTGCGCCAGTGCATAGCTGACCAAGGTCGGCGCGGTATCGGCGTTCAGGGCGTTCCAGGTGGCGTCGTCGAGCTTGCCGCTGACCGTCAGACCGCGCGCTTTCTGGAAGCCGGACAGGGCCTGGCGCATGTTGGAGCCGAAGGCGCCGTCGATCTCGCCGGGCGAGAAGCGGGCGCGGTCGAGCAGCACCTGGGCGCGCAGCAGGCGTTCGAATTCGGCTTGCTGGGCGGCGGGATCCTGGGACGTGGCCGCGGTGCTTGCCGGTGCGCTGTCCTGTACGGCGGCGGGGACCGGAGCGGGCTCCTGGGCCGGTGCCGGTGCGGCGGCGACTGGCGTGGCTTTCGCGGTGGGCGCGGTGTAAGCCGGCTTGGCCATCGGTGCGGCGGCGGGCGGCTTGACGCCGGCGGGCGGGTTCGGTGCGGTTTTCTGGTCGCCGGTGATCGGCTGGGCGCCTGCGTTCATCGAGGCGGCGAAGGCAGCGCCGAGGAGGGCGGCGAGGAGGGGAATGCGTTGATTCTTCATGGGGCACCTGCTGTTCTTGCTTCGGAAGTTTCAGGCTAAAGCTGCCTCCAAGCATGGTCTGTGCGGGAACGAACTCAAACATGGACGGCCTCGGACCAGGTCAGTACCGCTACAATCGCGCCATGCCCACCGCCACCATCACCCTCGCGCCATCCGGCTGGACCTTCCAGGCGGACGCCGGCACGTCCCTGCTGCGCGCCGCCGAACAGGCCGGCATCGAGCTGCCCAGTTCCTGCCGCAACGGCACTTGCCGTACCTGCATCTGCCGCGTCGCGGAAGGCGCGGGGCGGGTGCGTCACATGGTCGAATGGCCCGGTCTGTCGCAGGAAGAAAAGCGCGATGGCCATATCCTGCCATGCGTTGCGGTGGCCTTGGAAGATTTGACGCTCGAACAGCCCTTGGCCAAGCGCCCGATCTGGCCGGACTGAGCCGGCTGGCAGCGTCACTTCAAGGCCGATTCGATCGCCTGCAACACCAGCGGCCAGGAGGCCGAAGTCGCTGACACTTCGTCGTAGTGACTCGCGCCGGGGAGGATCACGACCTCGGCGGCATCGCCTGCGGCGCGGGCGCGCCGTGCGTAATCCTGGGCGACGCGCGGCGGCGATACCTTGTCCAGTTCGCCGGTGACGAGGATAGTGCGGCTGCCGTTCGGCAGCAGCTCGGCGGCATTGGTGTCGCTGAATACGTCGGGCCGCGTGGCGCTCGGGCTGCCGGCCAGCTGGAGCGTTGTACGGTCGCAGCTGGATTCGATCAGGGCTGCTTCACGGCGCAGGTCGGCCAGGCCGCCCAGGCTGACCACGCGCCGCACTTGCAGCATGCCGGACGGATGCAGTGGGCTGGCGGCGGGGATGCGCGCCCGGCCCGCCATCCACTGCACCAGCTGCCCGCCGGCCGAGTGGCCGACCGCCACCAGGTGGTCGAGGTCCAGGTCGAGGTCCGGGTCGAGGTCGAAAGGCGGACGCCGCGCCTTGTCCGCCAGCAGATCGAGTGCGGCGTTGATGTCCTGGTAGGTGCCGGGATAGCCGCCGCCGGGCTCGTCGACGCGACGGTATTCCACATTCCAGGATGCGATGCCGCGCGCAGCCAGCGCGCCGGCCAGGTTGCGTAGCTGGACGATGCCGCCGAATTCCCTGGTCCAGCAGCCGCCGTGCACCAGCACCGCGACCGGGAAGGGGCCTTTGCCGGGCGGCAAGAATAGCTCGGCATACTGGGAAGGCGCTTCGCCGTAGGTGTAGGTGGCGCTCGGAGCCGGGCCGCGCAAGACCATGTACTCGGCCAGCTTCATCGGCACCGCCGGTGCGGGAGCTGCGGCGCCGGCGCCTGGTGACAGAGCAGCGAAGACGAGGGAGAGGGCGGAGGCGGCAAAGCGGCGCATGGCGTAGATCCTGGCTGTCAAAACGCAACTATACCAATGGCCGGTGGACGCGGGGCAGCGGCTGCGCACGATTGAAAACCGCTCCCGATCTTCCATGCTAGGCTGCGCAAAACGTCAACGGTTTCAACGCCGGTTCCATTCATCAGCTACGCAAGTACAGGAGAGTGTCATGACCCAATCGAAATCCAGCGGTACCCAGAACAAGCAGTCGGAACACATGTCGGAAGAAGACCTGGCCAAGCAACGCGCCGGCAAGGAGCACAAGAGCAGCCACGACAACAAGTCGCGCGTGAAAGCCAGCACCGGCGAAGGTGCCGGCGGCGGTGCCAAGCAGAAACAGAACCACTAATTACATCGATCGAAAGACGGCTGCCGGCAACATGCAGCAGCACTGCATGTTGCCGGCAGCTTTTTATGCAGGAGGATGAAGATGATTATGCAGGAAAGCGCAGCGCCGCAAGACGGCAGCATCCGCATGCATTCGACGCCGGACCCGAGCATCCCGGATCCGACCGACCCCGACGTGCCATCGCCAAGCCCGGATCCCGATGACGTGCCGGCGCCTTCACGTGCGCCGGTGCAGGAACCGGATGCGCCTTCCGCACCTGTGAAGGCGCAGTAAGGAGGGCAGGGCTCAGCCCTTGGCCGGCGCGTCCTTGTCGTCCGGCACCTGGCCGTGCAGCGGCGGGATCTCCTTGATCATCTGCTCGGTTTCCTGCTGGCCCGGCGAACGCTCGCCGCTGCCGATGTCGGCCTCGTGCAGCATGCCGCTGCCTTTTGCGCCCGGGTCCGGTTTGGGATTCGAAGTATTCATGGCTTGCTCCTTGCGTTGTCGTGTTGAGCGGATCCTAACAGTCCGTCACGGCCACCGGCGCGCAATAGAGCTGCCAGGGCAGGCCGCCCGACAGCAAATCTATTTCTTTGCAGATAAAATATGCAATATTCGTACGTCAGCGTACATAAACTGGCGGCGGAGTTTCTATAATGGCTTGTCGGCCTTATTGGCCGCGTTTATTGGCTATACACTGGAGGAGAAAGTCCTGATGAGCACCACCTTGCATAACAAAATTTACCTGGGACGCAACTCGCTGCTGGATTCGCGCCAGGTGCAACTGGCGGCGCTGGCGCTGGGCGCGCTGGCCGGCATCGGCCTGGTCTGGGTGGCGCGCCGCAGCCTGCGCTGACCACAGATCCGCGTGCGGGTTGCCGGACAAGCCCGTCGCAGTTACCATGGCGGGCTTGTTTCCGTAGAAAGCCGTAATGAAGAATGAAAAACTGACGGGCGACGAATACGACGCCCTCGAATGGATCCGCCGCGGTACGCGTACCAATCCCTGCATCGGGCGCAATGCCAAGCGCCTGTCGGGCTTGAAGATGGCGCAGTACGAGCGCAACGGCAACCTGGTGCTCACCGCGAAAGGCCAGGAAGTGTTGTTCCTGCGCCGCTGCGTGGTGGCCTTGCGCGCGCTCGACGCGGATGCGGCCGCCGTCATCGACGAGGACGTGGTCCAGTTCCTGAGCCGCAAGTCGCACATCGCCGCGCGCGAGGAAGGCGGCTACACGCTCACGGCGCGCGGACGCGAGTCGCTGGCCGACATCGCGGCCCAGGAACCGCAGCGTTAAAAAATGTGTTGGGCGCCGCCCGGCGCTCAGACGTTGCGGCGGCGATGCGGATAGACCAGCGTGCGCACGGCGATCTCGGCCGGCACGTTCATCGCCGCCAGGAATTCGGCGGCACGCTGCAGGCCCAGGCTGGGGACCGAGGCCACGGCCTGGTTGACCAGGTCGCGGGTGCGCATGTCTGTGCGTTGCTTGCGCTGTTCCAGGATCGCAGTGTCGGCGTTCATCATATCTCTCATCTTGTTCCGTGGGGCTATTGACATTGGGCCAAAGCTATTTTATTGGAACGATGTCGTTTAAGCCACTACTAAATGGTATTTTTGACCATTTTCAGGCGGCGACCGGTGCCGGCAGATCAGTTGTCACGGCCAGGCCGTGCTGCGTGGCGTGCTTGCGCAACAGCACCTCGAAGTCCTGCGCCGGCAAGGGCCGCGAGAAATAATAGCCCTGCATTTCGTCGCAACCCTGGCGGCGCAGGTGGGCCAGCTGTTCGGCCGTCTCCACGCCTTCGGCGATCACCGACAGGCGCAGGTTGTGCGCCAGCGCGATGATGGAATCGACGATGGCGGCGTCGTTGGCATCGTGGGTGATGTCGGCAACGAAGGAGCGGTCGATCTTCAGGACGTCGATCGGGAAGCGTGACAGGTAGGAGAAGCTCGAATAGCCGGTGCCGAAGTCGTCGATCGACAGGTTCACACCGAGCGCCTTCATGCGGTGCAGCAGTTCCACCGCCGGGGCGATGTCGCCCATGAACAGGCTTTCCGTCAGTTCCAGCTCGAGGCAGTCGGGGGCCAGTCCCGTATCCAGCAGTGCCGCTTCGATGCCCGGCAACAGGTCGGGGGCGCCGAACTGGCGTGCCGACAGATTCACGGCCACGCGCAGCTTGCCCAGGCCGGCATCCTGCCAGGCCTTGTTCTGGGCGCAGGCGGTGCGCATCACCCAGGCGCCGATAGGGACGATCAGGCCGGTGTCCTCGGCCACGCCGACGAAGCGTGAGGGCGGCACCATGCCCAGCTCCGGATGCTGCCAGCGGATCAGCGCTTCCATGCCGACGATGCGGCCGCTCTGCAGATCGACCTGGGGCTGGTAGTGCAGCACGAACTCCTTGCGTTCGAGCGCGCTGCGCAAGCCGCTTTCGATGCGCACGCGTTCCAGCGATTCTTCGTTCATGGCCGGGGTGTAGAACTGGAAGTTGTTGCGGCCCAGCTTCTTGGCGCGGTACATGGCGATGTCGGCATGCTCGATCAGGCTGTCGGCCGGGGTACCGTCGCTCGGGTAGGCGGCGACGCCCACGCTGCAGGTGACGAAGAACTCGCGGCCGCCGAGCATGATCGGCTGGGCCACGGCATCCATCACGCGCTGCACGATGGCCGGGCTCAGGGGCTCGCTGTCCTCGGACAGGATCACCACGAATTCGTCGCCCGACATGCGCGCCACGGTGTCGGTGTCGCGCAGCGCCGCGCGCAGGCGCGCCGCCACCGTCATCAGGAGCACGTCGCCGGCCTTGTGGCCCATGCTGTCGTTGACGTACTTGAAGCGGTCGAGGTCGAGCAGCATCACCCACACCGGGCATCCGCTGCGGCCGGACCAGGCCACCGCCTGGCCGAGGCGGTCCTGCAGCAGCGAGCGGTTGGGCAGGCCGGTCAGCACGTCGTGCTGGGCCACGTGGTGGACGCGCTGCTCGGTGACCTTGCGCGCGGTGATGTCGCTGCCGGTGCCGCGGTAGCCGGTGAACACGCCGTGTTCGTCAAAGGTCGGTTCGCCGTTGATGCAGTACCAGCGCGCGTAGCCCTCGTCGTCGATGGCGCTGTACTCCAGGTTCCTGAAGGGCTGGCGCGCATGCAGCATGGCGATGTGTTCGCGTCCGGCCTCGCTCTCGGCCATGCCCGGCACCAGGTCCCAGCGCGTCTTGCCAGTGATGCGTTCGAGCGCAATGCCGGATTTTTCCGTGAAGTCGCCGGCCATCGCCACGAAGCACAGCCGTTCGTCCTGCTGCCAATACCAGTCGGACGACATCGCCACCAGCTGGCGGAAGCGCTGCTCGCTTTCCTGCAGCGCCTTTTCGGTGCGCTTGCGCGCCACCACGTCATCGATCAGGCGCTGGTTGCTCAGTTTCAGGTCGGCGGTACGCTCGCGCACCAGTTCCTGCACCTTGCGCGAACGCTGGCCGGCCGCCTGCACCAGCGCCGCCAGCAGCAGTGTGGCGAACAGGCCGCCGGCCAGCAGCAGGGTCGAGCCCAGGTGGTCGGCCAGCCACGGACGCGGCGCCGCCACCGCCTCCACCATCCACGGCTGGCCGCCGATGGTGAAGCCGTGCAGGGCGCGTCCGGTGTAGCCGTTCGCCAGCCAGGCCATGCGCGGCGCTGGCGGCCCGTCATCGGTATGGGCGTCGTCATGGTTGGTGTAGACCAGACGCGCGGGGACGGCGCGGTTGCCGGCGTACACGTGCAGCAGGATGCTGCGGTCGGCCAGCAGGCCGGTGCGCGCCAGCGCGGTATTCGCCAGGGTCTGCACGCACACCACCGCGGCGGTGTCGCCGAGCAGGCGGCCGGCGGCATCGTGGACCGGCAGCACGACCTCGAAATTCGGCATGCCGTTCGCGTCCTGGGCCAGGCGAATCAGGCCGGTGGCGGTGGCCAGGCCGCTGCGCCGCGCGCGTTCGACGGCGCCCGCCACTTCGCGATCGACACCGACGTTCAGGCCAAGGGCGGCTTCGTTGCCGCGCATCGGCTCGAGGTAGTCGACCACGTTGTAGGCCGCGCGGCGAGGGGCCGGCACCAGGGTCTGGGTGTTGCCTTCCACCTGCAGCTCGCGCAGCACCGTGCCCGGGCGCACGCGCGCCAGTTCGGCTTCGGCGGCCGCGCGTTCGTCATCGCGCACCACGCGGTGGAAATTGAAGGCGAGGATGTAGGGATTGCGCTTGAGGAGCGGGGTGGTAAACGCGTGGAATTGTTCGCGCGTGACAGGTTGCACGGTGGCGAACAGCTGGTTGGTGACGTTCAGCACCTCGGCCGATTGTTCCATACCCTGGCGCAGCGCCGCCACGCGGATGCCGACGTCGCGCCCGAAGGCCAGCGCCTGGTTGTCGTATTCGAGCCGGCCGATCGCGGCGCTCAAGGCCAGGGTTGCGACCAGGCCGCCTCCCAGCGTGAGCGCTGCGGCGAGCGTGAGCGAAGACGGCAATCGGCGACGCGGCATCCGGACCTTCCTGTGAAAGCGTTGTAACTAAGCGGTGATTGAATAAAACGATGACTCGGGCAAAAAGAATTGCCTATGAGTATCAGGCGCGGCCAGTGTGTCACACAAAGCGCCGTTTCTGCAAACAAATCGCCACATTCTGGCGGACCAGCGGCCTCAGTGTGGCTGGACCAGTACAGATCGCCATGCGATCCAGGCAAGCACCAGCCGCACGCCCATGCGATTCAGCCAGCCCAGCCCCAGGCCCCGGCGCCGTGCCAGCCATTGCTGGCGGTGCAGCGCGGTCAGGCGCCCGGCGTCTGCAGCTTCATCCGCATGCAGGGCGAACACGATGCGGTTATTGCCGGCGGCCTTGTCGAACCAGCAGATGCGGCCGCCGAATACGCGGTCCAACGCCTCCATCACGATGCGATAGCGCGGATCGTATGTAAATACATTCGCCACCAGTACGCCGCCATCCTGGAGCAGCGCGCGGCATGCGCGGTAGAAGTCGGGGCCGGCCAGCGCGGGCGGCAGGCCTTCGGCACCGAAGCCGTCGACCAGCATCACGTCGTAGGGGCGGGCGCCGCGCGCCGCCAGTGTATGGACATGGTCGACGGCGTCGGCGTGGAGTACGCGCAGGCGCGCGTCGTCCGGCGGCACCATGAAGGTGTCGCGCAGAGCGATCACGTCGGCGCGCAGTTCGACCACGGTGATGCGGCAGTTGGGGAAATGGCGGTGGCAGTACTTGACCAGCGAGCCGCCGCCCAGGCCGACCATCAGGATATGGCGCGGGCGCGGCACGAACAGGGTGAAGCACATCATCGCCCGCGTGTATTGCAAGGCCAGTGCCCAGGGCCGCGCCAGCAACATTTCGCTCTGCACGTCGCCGGACTCGAAGGCCAGCGTGCGGCGGCCGCGCCGGGTGCGGACGACGGGCGGGATGGCTTCGGGATCGGTGCAGGCGACAAAATTCGGGCGGGGCGGCATGGCCTCCAGTATACGTTAGACGCGCGTTAGCAGCGTCCAGGGCCGGGCCGGGTAGCCGACAGGAAAGTCCAGCTTGTTGCCATGGATGGGTTTCTGATAAGCTGGCCGTTGCAGCCCAGCGGAGATTCCATGTTTTTTGACTACCTGAACACAAAAGCCACCCACGGACCGGCCGGCATTGCCGCGCCTGTAAACGGATAGTAAAGCGGATACTGAGGCAGGTATGGACTCGACGACGATGGTACTGGCACTCGGACTGGGCAACCTCGCCCTGTGCGCGGCGCTGTTTTTCTTCGAACACGTCGACGGCCGCCCGGCGGCGCTGTCGGCCTGGGGCTGGGGCCGCCAATACCAGGCGGCCGGCTGGCTGCTGCTGGCGATCGGCGCGGCCGGCGTGATGCCCGAGGGCCTGGCCTTCCCGGTCGCCTACGGCCTGGTGTTCGCCGGCGTCGCATGGGAATGCGGCGCGCAGTGGGAACGCGCGGGCCGGGCGCACTGGCGCCGCGTCTTGATACCACTGCTTGGCCTGGCCCTCGCCGCCTTCGTGCTGTGCAACCTGATCGACCCGATCGGCCTGCGCGCGATTGCCGCTTCGCTTATCCTGGGCGCCTTTTACCTCGCTGCCGCGGTGGCGCTGGCGCGCGGCTGGCGCGAGGCATCGATGCTGCGCCGCTTCCTGGCGATTTCGACTGCCATCCTGGCGCTGGTGGTGGGCGCGCGCGGCGTTCTGGTACTGGTCGCGCCGGCCGGCTGGGGCTGGATCAGCAACGACTTGCTGCGCCAGTTGCACAGCGCCGCGCTCTACCTGCTTGCGGTGCTGGGCGCCTTCGGCTGGCTGCTGCTGGGGCGGGAACGCCTGCAGGGCGAACTGGCGCGCCTCGACGTGGTGGATGCGCTCACCGACGTGCCCAACCGGCGTGGCTTCTTCCAGGCGCTGGCACCGTGGATGGCGCTGGCGCGGCGCCCGGGGCAACCGACCGCGCTGGTGCTGTTCGACCTCGACCAATTCAAGCGCATCAACGACAGTTACGGCCACCCGGCCGGCGACGTGGTGCTGGCCACCCTGGCCGCGGCCTGCAAGCGCCAGCTGCGCGACAGCGACGTGCTCGGCCGGCTGGTGGGCGTCGAATTCGCGATCCTGCTGCCGCGCACCGGCGAGCAGGACGCCGCGATGGTGGCCGAGCGCGTGCGCGCCGCCATCGAAGTCCAGCGCGTGAAGACCGAGCGCGCGATGATCTCGCTGACCGCCAGCTTCGGCGTGACCACGGTGCGCGCCGACGACAGCAACGTCACCCTGCTGGCACGCGCCGACGAAGCGCTGCGCGCCGCCAAGGCCGCCGGCCGCAACCGGGTCGAGCTTGCTGCGCCGCCGGTGCTGGCCGAAGAGTGAGCTATTTGAGGCTGCGCAGTGCGGCATCGATGCCGGGATAGCGGAACACGAAGCCTTCCTGTTCCAGGCGCCGCGGCACTACCCTCTGGCCTTCCAGCAGCAGGTCGGCCTGCTCGCCCAGCGCCAGGCGCATCGGCCAGGCCGGCGTCGGCACCAGGCTGGGACGGTGCCAGATGCGCGCCGCGGTGCGACTGAATTCGGATTGGCTGACGCATTCCGGCGCGGTGAAATTGGTGGCGCCGGTGCGAGCTTCGCCATTCGGCGACCGTAGTGCATGACGCCAGCGGTGGGCGATCGCCCCCAGCAAATCGTCCAGATGGATCCAGGACAGCCATTGGTGGCCGCTGCCCAGCCGGCCGCCCAGGCCCAGCTTGATCGGCAACAGCATCATCGGCAGCGCGCCGCCGCGCCCGAGCACCAGGCCGAAGCGCATGCATTCCACCTGCACCCCATATGCTGCCGCCCCATGCGCGGCGGCTTCCCACTCGCGGCACAGCTCGGACATGAACACCGGCTGCGGCGGCGCCGATTCGTCGAGCGCCGCGGCGTCGCCGATGGCCTGGGTGCCGTAATAGCCGATCGCCGATGCCGACAGGATCAGCAAGGGTTTATGTCGTGCGCGCGCGATCCAGTCGACCACGGCCCCGGTCAGCCCGATGCGGCTGCGCCGCAGCGCCGCCTTGCGGCTGCCGCTCCAGCGCGGTCCGAGGATGCGGGCGCCGGCCAGGTTGACGACGACGTCGACCGATGTATCGTCCGCCAGCGCCGCCATCGAGCCGATGCAGCGCACCTTGTTGCCGAGGATGCGCGCGGCGTCGGTCGGGCTGCGCGTCAGGGCGATGACGGCATGGCCGTCGGCGAGCAGGGCCTGTACCAGGGCGCGGCCGACGAAGCCGGTGGCGCCGGTGACCAGCACCGTGCGCGGCGTGACGTCGAATGAAAGAGCGGGAATCATGAGGCTTCCTTTTTGTTGGTGGCGCGTTTCGGACGCGGCGCCAGGATGCGCGCCGCCTTGCCGCCCATCTTGAGCATGCTCTGCAGCGCCTGCGGGGACAGGTGCTGGTAATCCTCGAAGGCGGTGCTGAGCATCTCCAGGAAGTCGAGCGTGGTCTGCATGCGGGCGAGGGCGGCGGCGTCGAGCGCGCCGTCCCGGGTGCCTTCGATCGCGCATTCGCGCAGCACGCTCAGGGTCGGGTCGATTTCGCGCCGCTTGCGCTCCTCGACGATGACCCGGAAGATGTCCCAGACATCCTGCAGGGCGGCGAAGTGGTCGCGCCGGTCGCCGAGGACGTGGGTGACGCGCACCAGCTTCCAGCTTTGCAGCTCTTTCAGGCTGTTGCTGACGTTGGAGCGGGCCACGCCGAGGGTGTCGACGATGTCGTCGGCCGCCAGCGGACGCCCGGCCAGGTAGAGCAGCGCATGGATCTGGGCGACGGTGCGGTTGACGCCCCAGCGGGTACCCATCTCGCCCCAGTGCAGAATGAATTTCTGGGTAGTCGGGCTCATCTTGTCCATAAGTATATTCTCTAATTTCTGTTATTACAGAAATTAGAGAATATAATGAACGCGAAGTCAACCGGAATTCGATCGATGAGGCTGCGGAGTGTGGCCGGCTAGTCGGCCAGCCACTGGCGGTAGCGCTGCTGGCCGGCGATCAGGCGTGGGGGCGGGCTGCAGTTGCACAGGCAGAGATCGTCTTCCAGCGCGGGGCGGCGGCCGTCTTCGCTGCAGGCCAGGCGCTTGCCGTCGCAGGCGATGCGGCCTTCGCTGCCGCAATTCGGGCAATCCACCAGGTCGCCTTCCAGAGCGCGCTTTACGCCATCCAGCGAGACGGTAGAACTGGCCGTCACGATCTTGCCGCCGGCATCGGTGGCGGCCCCCAGGGTGATGTAGCAGCGCTTGCGCATCGCGTTTCCCGTCTCGTGAAAAACTTCCACTGTAGTGTTCGGACCGGGCTCGGCTTTGCGTTCGCGCAAACGTGTCGCTGCTTACGAAGGACTGTTAAATCGACTATACTGTTTGGCTCGTTCTCAGAAGGAGCAGGACATGGCAAGGACAGCAGCCGCCGCAGGAAAGGCCGCAGCCGCGGCAAAGGAAATCAAGGCGGCGCAGCGCGCGGCGCCGGCGAAGGCAAAGGCGGCCGCCAAGCCTGCCGTGGCGGCGAAGCCGCCAGCCAGGACCGCCGTGAAGGTGCGGGCGGTGGCCAGGCCTGCGGCGTCGAAGACGGTCGCCAAGCCAGCCGCCAGGGCCGCCGCGCGTACCCGGACCGCCGCCGCCAGCCCGGCCAAAGCCGTCAAGGAAGCGGCGCGCAAGCTGGCCCCCGCGCCCAAGCCCAGGACACGCGCCGCCGCGGCGCCGCAGCCCGAGGCGCGTACGGAGGCCGTGCGTCCGCAACTGGTGCGCGACAGCTTCACCATGCCCGAGCAGGAATACGCGGTGCTGGGTGCCGTCAAGCAGGCTTGCCTGAAGGCCGGCTTCGAAGTCAAGAAGAGCGAACTGCTGCGCATCGGCGTGGCCTTGCTGGGCCAGCTCGACATGGCGACCTTGCGTGCCGTACTGGCTGGCCTGCCGCAGCTCAAGACGGGCCGCCCGGCCGCGGAATAAGCGGGTGTGCCGCGCGCATCCTCAGTGATGCACGCGGCCTTCCTGCGTCGTGCGTGACTCGGCCGTCAATTCCTTCAGCTCGCGGATCGAGATGTTCGACTTTTCGTGCATCCGCAACAGGATGGTCGCGCCTACGTTCAGCTTGCGGTGCCGGATCTTGCTGATGATCGGCGGTTGCACTTCAAGGACGCGGCACAGTTCCGCGTCGTTCTTCAGCTGCATGCGCTGGATCAGGGTATCCAACAACTTGTTGGGCATGAAGCTCGATGGCTCCATTTCCCGTGCCCGGTGCATCGCATCGAGTAACTCCTGTTTTTTCTGCCGTACGCTCATGAATTCCTCCAGTGTGGATGACATTCAAGACTGACCGACTGTTTTGGAGTGTGCCCGACCGGATATTTTGACGCCTGTGCTGGCCCTGTGTCCCCCGCGTCTGGCGGGATGACATCCACGGACCCGCGCATGCGGGGTGGGTTTTGTTGAAATGCTACTACGACTTTGACAAGATTGACGCACTGTTCATGAAAAAGGCTTCAGAACGTCGGTCTTTCTGCTTGGAACGTCGCTGATATTCGGCTATTTATTTCAGACAAGCACCAAACCCGAGCGCGTCAGCATCAGGACGCGGTCCGCCATCGCCGCGGCGGCGTGCGAGTGTGTCACCATGATGGCGCCGGCGCCGCTTTCCTTGATCTCCTTGCGCAGCAGGTGGAGGATGCCGTCGGCCGTCTCCGGGTCCAGGTTGCCGGTTGGTTCGTCGGCCAGCAGCAGTGCAGGGCGGTGCACCAGTGCGCGGGCGATGGCCACCCGCTGCAGCTCGCCGCCCGAGAGCTGGCGCGGAAAATCGGCGCCGCGTCCACCCAGCCCGACGGCTTCCAGCATCTGCGTCGCGCGCGCGGTATCGGCGGCGCCATTCAGCAGCAGCGGCAGCGCCACGTTCTGCAACAGGCTCAGATGGGGCAGCACGTGGAAGGCCTGGAAAATGAAGCCCATGCGGGTGCGGCGCAGGCGAGTGGCGGCATCGTCGTCGAGGGCGGTCATCGCGCTGCCATCGACCAGCACCTGGCCGCTGTCGGGCGTATCCAGCCCGGCGATCAGGTTCAGCAGCGTGGATTTGCCGACGCCCGATTCGCCCATGATGGCGACGAATTCGCCGGCCTGGAAGCGGTGGGACAGCTGGGCCAGTACGGTGCGGCCGCCATAGGATTTGCCGAGGTTGACGAGTTCGAGCATGAAGAATCGGATGAAGTGACAGCCGCTACTCTAGCACGTTGGCCTGTGCGGCCCCGGCATGCAGGCGAGCACGGTTGGGCTGGGCGGCAAGCCGTCCGGCGCAAATCGCGTATTATGGCTGAAACAACAACACTACAGTGGGAGTCTTGATGCAGAGCCCGAATCCGGATTCGTTGCTGGATCCGCAGTTGGATCCGCAATTGGATCCGCAGTTGGATCCAATGTTGGAACCACTCCTGGACCATATAGCGGCGGATGCCCACGCCGATGGCGCGCAAGCGGGCCACCACGCCGAGCTGGTGGCTGGCCTGCGCGCGCGCCAGGCCTGCATCTCGCCGAAGTTCCTGTACGACCCGCTCGGCTCGCGCCTGTTCGAGGCCATCTGCGAGCTGCCCGAGTATTACCCGACGCGCACCGAAGCCGCCATCTTCGCCCGCCACGGCGCCGAGATCGCGGCCACTGTCGGCACCGGCTGCACGATGATCGACCTCGGCGCCGGCAATTGCGCCAAGGCCGCCAGCCTGTTCCCGCTGCTCCAGCCGGCGCAATACGTCCCGGTCGACATCTCGGCCGGCTTCCTGCAGGACGCGGTGGCGCGCCTGCGCCTGCGTTTCCCGCGCATCGAGATGAATGCGGTCGGCATGGATTTCTCGGCCAGCGCCTGGCAACTGCCCGAGCTGGTGCGGGAAGGACGCCGCCTGTTCTTCTATCCGGGTTCCTCGATCGGCAATTTCGCCCCCGACGAGGCGCGCGACTTCCTGCAGCGCGTCCACGCCCAGTGCGGCATCGACGGCGGCATCCTGATCGGCATCGACCTGGCCAAGGAAGCCGCCGTGCTGGACCCGGCCTACGACGATGCGCTGGGCGTGACCGCGGCCTTCAACCTGAACCTGCTGCGCCACGTGAACCGCCTGCTGGAAGCCGATTTCGACATCCGCCAGTGGCGCCACCGCGGTTTCTATAACGAAGGCGCGGGTCGGGTCGAGATGCACCTGGAAGCGAAGACGGCGCAGCAGGTGAACTGGCCCGGCGGCAGCCGCCGCTTCGAAGCGGGCGAGTGCATCCATACCGAGAACAGCTACAAATACCGTCCCAGCGACGCGGTCGCCCTGCTCGAGGAAGCGGGCTTCGCGGCGGCACGGGTCTGGACCGATCCGCAGGGCTGGTTCGCGGTGATCCACGCGCGCGCCGCGCTGCACTGACGCCGACGGCATACCGAGACCATCATGGGATCCTCCGCAGACCGCCCCGCCCTTGCCTTCGCGTTCGAACACGTGCGCCAGCGTTCGGTGCACCTGGCCGAACCGTTGTCGCCAGAAGACTGTTGTGCCCAGTCGATGCCGGACGCCAGCCCGGTGAAATGGCATCTGGCGCACACCACCTGGTTCTTCGAGACCTTCATCCTGGAGCCGCGCGAGCAGGGCTTCCAGCCCTTCCATCCAGCCTTCCGGGTGCTGTTCAATTCCTACTACAACGGCGTCGGCGCCAAGCATCCGCGCCCGCATCGCGGCCTGCTCACGCGGCCGGCGCTGGACGAGGTGCTGGCTTACCGCGCCGACGTCGATGCCCGCATCGGACGTCTGCTGGCCGCGCATCCGGCCGACCGGGAACTGGCCGCGCTGGTCGAACTCGGCATGCAGCACGAGCAGCAGCACCAGGAACTCCTGCTCACCGACGTCAAGCACCTGCTGGCCCAGAATCCGCTGTTTCCGGCCTATTTGGCCTCGCCGCTGCCGGCATCCAGTCCGGCCGCGCTCGTGCCTGAGTCCGCGGCCTGGGTCGAATTCGAGGGCGGCCTGGCCGAGATCGGCCACCGCGGTGGCGGCTTCGCCTTCGACAATGAACTGCCGCGCCACCGCCAGTACCTGGCACCCTTCGCCCTTGCCACGACCCTGGTGACGAATGGCGACTACCTGCAATTCATCGAGGCCGGCGGCTACCGCGATCCATCGCTGTGGCTGTCCGAAGGCTGGGACAAGGTGGCCGTCGGCGAGCTCGCGCATCCTTTGTACTGGCAGCAACGGGAGGATGGCGCCTGGCAGGAATTCACGCTGCACGGGCTGCAGGCGCTGGATCCGGCGTGCCCGGTGACCCACGTCTCGCTGTACGAAGCCGATGCCTATGCGCGCTGGCGCGGGGCGCGCCTGCCGACCGAGGCCGAATGGGAATTCGCGGCGCGCGACGTCGCAGTTGCCTGCGGCGATCTGCATCCCCGGGCGGCGGGCAGCGCCGGCCTGGCACAGATGTTCGGCGAATGCTGGCAGTGGACCAGCAGCGGCTACGCGCCGTATCCGGGATTCGCCACTGCGGAAGGGGCGATCGGCGAATACAACGGCAAGTTCATGATCAACCAGTACGTGCTGCGCGGCTCGTCCTGCGCCACGCCGCACGGCCATGCGCGCGCCAGCTACCGCAACTTCTTCCCGGCGGGCGCGCGCTGGCAGTTCAGCGGCATCAGGCTGGCCCGATGAAGGCCGCCAGCGGAGCGCGCCTGCGCGTGGTGAACCGGCGCGCCAACGCCTGGATCATGGCGCATCCGCTGGAATTCACGCTGACCGCGCTGAAGGGCTTCCGTGCCAACCAGGGCCTGCTGCTGGCCGGCGCCGTCGCCTATTACGCGCTGCTGTCGATCGTGCCCTTCCTGATGCTCGTGGTGGTGGTGCTTTCGCATTTCGTCGACCAGGCCGAGTTGCTGGTGACGCTGCGGCGCTACCTTGAGCTGATCGTGCCGGGCCAGTCGGCCTCGATGGTGTCCGAGGTCGCGCACTTCCTCGACACGCGCGACCTGATCACCTGGGTGCTGGTGGCGACCATGATCTTTTTCAGTTCGCTCGCCTTTACGGTGCTGGAAAACGCGATGAGCGTGATCTTCGTGCACCGGGCCGCGGTGCGCCGGCGGCATTACATGATTTCCGCCTTGCTGCCGTACTGCTACGTGCTGGCGCTGGGCTTCGGCGTGATGATCGTGACCCTGGTCGCCGGCGCCCTGCAAGTGATTGGCAGCGAATACATACAGCTGTTCGGCTACCGCTGGTCGCTGCACGGCGTGTCCGGCGTGCTGCTCTACCTGCTCGGGCTGGCCGGGGAAATCCTGGTGCTGACCTCGATCTACATGGTGATGCCGGTCGGCCGCCTGTCGCTGTCGCATGCACTGGTAGGTGGGATCACGGCGGCGCTGCTGTGGGAAATCGCGCGCCACGTGCTGGTGTGGTACTTCACCACGCTGTCCAAGGTGAACCTCGTCTACGGCTCGATGAGCACGGCCATCGTGGTGATGTTCAGCCTGGAGATCGCGGCGACCCTGCTGCTGTTCGGGGCCCAGGTGATTGCCGAGTACGAGCGCATCGGGCGGCATGGCGGGAAGAGCGCGGCTTCGTAAGGTGGGCGCGGCCGGCGTGGGCACCCTACGGTGCCGTGCGCAATGCGAAGGGTAGCGCCCGCGCCCAGCGGTTGGCCGACAGCGAAAACTCGAGCGCGCGCACCTGGTGATACCAGCCGGCCGGCACGTACAGCATGTCGCCGGGCTCGACGATCACTTCCACCAGGGCCGCCTGGCGCGCCAGCGGGTAGCGTTCGTAGTCGGGCGCTTCGGGGTCGACCGGGGAGCCGAACAGCACCGGGTTCGCCTCGCGCGCGTACAGGAATTCGTCGTGATGGGGCGGCGCCAGGAAGATGCGCTTGCGGCCCCAGACCTGGGCGAAGATATTGTCGTCGTAGTCGCAATGCAGCGGCGTGACCGTGCGCGCCGGTCCCAGCCAGAAGCGCGGCGGTCCCATCTTGTCGAACCAGGCCGGCCAGTGGCACAGCGCGTTCAGCTCGCGCAATTCCAGGTTGCCGACGTAGGGCGGCAGGTCACCGGGAGCGGTCGACAAATCGAGGTAGTCGCGCATCGACAGGTCGCGCATGGCGCGGTCCGGCGCAAACGCGGTGTTCACGTAGTCGCCGATGCGCGCCCGCACCGGCACGGCACCGAAACGGTCGCGCAAATCATTCGGGGTCAGATCGGAAAGCGGCCAGCGCCCGACCATGCCCTCGACCAGGAAGGGCAGGCCGGCGGCGGCGCGCGCGCGGAATGCAGCGGCGTCCAGCCGGCCAGTGCGCGGCACGGCACTCATGGGCGGCAGCGCGCGCGCGGCGGCGCGGATCGCCTCGCGCATGCCCTGGATCGAGTCGACGCCGCGCACCTGGGCGTCGCGCTGTTCGCGGGCGCGCTGTCGGGCGAGAGCATTTTCAGGCCCGGCATCGGCGTCGGGGCGAGGCGGCAGGCGCCGCGTGGTGTTACCATCCGCCATCAGGCTGCGCGCGCCGTCTGCGCACCTTCCACCGTCGCCAGCGCGATCTGGCGGTTCACCGCCGACAGCACGGCCTTGAACGAGGCGGTCACGATATTGCTGTCGATGGCGGCGCCGAACAGGGTCGGGCCATTCGCCAGGCGCAGCTCGACGTAGCAGGCCGCGCGCGCATCGGCGCCCGAACCGATCGAGTGTTCGTGGTAATCCATCAGGCGGATATCGAGGCCGAGCGCATCGACGAAGGCGTCGATCGGGCCATTGCCCTGGCCCTGGCGCGTCTCTTGCACGCGGTGGTGCTGGACGCCGATCTCGATCTGCACGCGCTGCTCGTCCTGGCTGTTCTCGGCCATGCGGTGCGACAGGTAGCGGTAGGCGCCGCCTTCCTGGTCGAAGTATTCGCGCGCGAACAGGGCGTGGATGTCGCTGGCCGCCACTTCGCCGCCGGTGGCGTCGGCATGCTGCTGCACCACGCGCGAGAATTCGATCTGCAGGCGGCGCGGCAGCTCCAGGCCGTATTCCTGTTCCAGCAGATAGGCCATGCCACCCTTGCCGGACTGGCTGTTTACGCGGATCACGGCATCGTAGCTGCGGCCCAGGTCGGCCGGGTCGATCGGCAGGTAAGGCACTTCCCAGATGGCGCCCGGCTGCTGCCTGGCGAAGCCTTTCTTGATGGCATCCTGGTGCGAGCCGGAAAAGGCTGTGAACACCAGGTCGCCGACGTAGGGGTGGCGCGGGTGCACGGGGATCTGGTTGCACTCCTCGACCAGCTGGCGCACGCTGTCGATGTCGGAGAAATCCAGGCCCGGGTGCACACCCTGGGTATATAAATTGAGGGCGAGGGTGACGAGGTCGACGTTGCCGGTGCGCTCGCCATTGCCGAACAGACAGCCCTCGACGCGGTCGGCGCCGGCCATCACCGCCAGCTCGGCGGCCGCCACGGCGGTGCCGCGGTCGTTATGCGGGTGGACGCTGATCACCAGGCTGTCACGGTTGTTCAGGTTGCGGCACATCCATTCGATCTGGTCGGCGTACACATTGGGCGTGGCCGCTTCCACCGTGGAGGGCAGGTTGACGATCATCTTGTTGCCCGGCGTCGGCTGCCACACGGCGCTGACAGCATCGACGATCTGCTTCGAGAACTCCAGTTCGGTGGTCGAAAAGGATTCCGGCGAGTATTCCAGGCCCCATTGGGTCTCCGGATGCCGGACCACCAGTTCCTTGATCAATTGGGTGCCCTTGACGGCGATCTGCACGATCTCGTCCTTTTCCATGCCGAACACCACGCGCCGGAACACCGGTGCCACCGAGTTATAGACGTGGACGATGGCGCGTTGGGCGCCGATGCAGGAATCGACGGTGCGGCGGATCAGCTCGTCGCGCGCCTGGGTCAGCACGATGATGGTGACGTCGTCCGGGATGTGCTCCTGCTCGACCAGCATGCGCACGAAATCGAAGTCGGTCTGCGACGCCGACGGGAAGCCGACTTCAATTTCCTTGACCCCGATTTGTACCAGCTTCTGGAAGAAACGCAGCTTCTTGTCCGCGCTCATCGGCTCGATCAGCGCCTGGTTCCCATCGCGCAGGTCGGTGCTCATCCAGATCGGCGGCTGGGTGATGGCGCGGCTGGGCCACTGGCGGTCGGTGAGCGGAACGGCGGGGAAGGCGCGGTACTTGGCGGCGGGCTGGGTCAACATGGTTGGGCTCCTGATCTTGTGTGGGTACTGAATGGCTTGTGCGATGCCGGGAAGGGCGGTGTGGCAAGGGCTGCCGGACGGGCCACGAACGCTAGGCCCGGCAACCGATCGGTAGCAGTAGCGAACGTTGAGGATCGAAGACGGGCGCCGCAGGCACGCATGTGGTGCTGGCGGTAAAAACTGTGCTGGATCCGGTGGTGGCAAACATCGGTGCGGCTTCCTTGCGCGATACTGCTTTTCCTGCGGATGCCGGTGGGGCCGGCGAGGGACTACGGCTTTCAGGCGCGTAGTAGCAGGGCCGCCGGCGATAGCGCGGCGGCGAGCGGTAGGGAAGTCGACAGAGGCAGCAAAGAGAACATTTATTCACTCTAAGTGAATTTTGTTTGGCGTGTCAAGCGCTTCGTGCTGTGCAGTTTGGTTAACACGACAAGTCCTGAAGCATGGCCCCGACCTATTTCCATCGAGCAGCGTTGCGTTCCATCAAGCAGACGGACTTAAGGCGGTGGCACAGTGCCCTCTTGCGCCTGCCTTTGCCCGGCGCCAAACGGCGCCTCGAAAAACCTGATCGGGAGATGTCATGCACCATAACCTGCTCGCAGTTTTTCCCCTTCCCGTCGTGCTAGCTCTCGTGTTCCTCATCGTCCTGCTGCTGGTGCTGACGCGCGTGCTGGCGCAGTTGTGCCGGCCGGTGCCGGTACGGATTCCGCCGCCGTCCCACGAGCGTCAGCAGCCCGCCGTGGGAGAGCTGTCATGAGCATGCTCAGGGGCCTCGACACGACGATGGAGCTGACCCGCCACGCGGTGGCGCTGCGCCGGCAAGGCTACGATTTCGCGATGCGCTATTACAGCCACAACGCGGCCAAGAACCTGTCCCTGGGCGAGGCGCGCGCACTATCGCAGGCTGGCCTGCGCATCGGCGTGGTGTGGGAAACGGCAGGTACCCACGCCGGTTTCTTCAACCGCGCCCAGGGCCTGGCCGACGGCGCAGCCGCCTTCCTGATGGCGAAGGAAGTCATCGGCCAGCCCTACGGCTCTGCGATTTATTTCGCGGTGGATTACGACCCGACCCAGGCCGACGTCGATGGCGGCATCAGCAATTACTTCACCGGCGTGCATGCCGCGCTGTACGTGGGCGCCGAAGGCCAGCCTTCGTACCGGGTCGGTGTCTATGGTTCGGGCCTGTGCTGCGGCAGCCTGGTCGAGCGCGGGATGGCGAGCCTGGGCTGGCTGTCGCAATCGACCGGGTTCGCCGGGTCGCGCCAGTATGCGCAGGAACGGCGTTACGATCTGATCCAGATGCTGCCGGTGCGGATCGTGGGCGAGGATGGGGTGGTGCTGAGTATCGATCCGGATGCGACGCATCCGGACCGGGAGGCGGGTCTGTTTGGTGTGTGAAGGTGCCGGTGCCAGGCTGAGGATCAGCGCACCGTGACGCGCGCCGCACCTTCCGCCATGCGTCCGATCACGGCCGCTTCGCCGAAGCCCTCGCGCGCGAACAGCGCCAGCACCTCGTCCACGCTGCCAGGGTCGCAGGACACCAGCAGGCCGCCCGAGGTCTGCGGATCGCTCAGCAGCACGCGGCCGGTGTCGCCGACGCTGTCGGCCAGGTCGACGTCATGGCCGTAGGCATCCCAGTTGCGGCCTGATGCGCCGGTAAAGAAGCCGTCGTGGGCCAGTTGGCGCACGCCCGGCAGCAGCGGGATCTTGTCCATGTCCAGTTCGGCCGCGAGGCCGGCGCCGCGCGCCAGTTCCAGCAGGTGGCCGAGCAGGCCGAAGCCGGTGACGTCGGTCAGCGCATGCACGCCATCCAGCTGGGCCAGCGCCTTGCCCGGCTTGTTCAGCTTGGTGGTGTTGGCGATCATGGCGGCATAGCCGGCCGCATCCAGCTGGTCTTTCTTGAGCGCCGCCGACAGCACGCCCACGCCGAGCGGCTTGCCGAGGATGAGCACATCGCCGGCGCGGGCGTCGGCGTTGCGCTTCACTTTCGACGGGTGCACCAGCCCCATCACCACCAGGCCATAGATCGGCTCGACCGAGTCGATGGTGTGGCCGCCGGCGATCGGGATGCCGGCTTCGGCGCAGATCGACTCGCCGCCCTGGATGATCTTGCCGATGGTGTCCAGCGGCAGCTTGTTGATCGGCATGCCGACCAGGGCCAGCGCCATGATCGGGGTGCCGCCCATCGCGTAGACGTCGGAGATCGCGTTGGTGGCGGCGATGCGGCCGAAGTCGAAGGGATCGTCGACGATCGGCATGAAGAAGTCGGTGGTGGCGATCAGCGCCTGCTCGTCGTTCAGCTTGTAGACGGCGGCATCGTCGGCGGTTTCGATGCCGACCATGAGTTCCTTCGGCACCGGGAAGCCGCTGGACTTCTTCAGGATCTCGGACAGCACGCCGGGTGCGATCTTGCAGCCGCAGCCGCCGCCATGGGAGAAGGAGGTCAGTTTCAGGGGTTCTTGGGAAGGAAGGCTCATGTTGGTTCCGTAGGCTTGGTAAGGGCGCCGGGCGCCGCGACACCGGATTATCCACCAAGTCGCGCATCGCCGCTCGGCAGCGTCCGGCGCACGGGGCGCGGACGAAAAAAAACGGCCGCCGAAGCAGCCGTTCCTGGATGCCCGGACCTGGGTCCGGGTGATCGATGATTATCAGCGGTCGCCGTAGCTGCGGCGTGCGCCGTCGGCCGAACGCGGGTTAGTACCGCGGTAGCCTTCGCGACGCGGGGCGCCGTCACGGCTGCCCTCGCTACGGAAGCCGCCGCCACTACGCGCACCGGCACCTGCACCTGCACCTGCACCGGCAGTCGCGTTCGGCTTCGAGAAGCTACGCTGACCCGGCTTGCCGGCATTGCGGCCATCGCCCGGCTTCCAGCCCGGACGGGCACCGGTGCGTGCCGGTGCCGAACGCTTCGGCTCGAAACCTTCCACGACGTCGACCGGAATCAACTGCTTGGTGAAGCGTTCGATGCGCTTGACGTTCATGCCTTCCGCATGGTTCACCAGCGACACTGCGGTGCCGTTGCGCCCGGCGCGGCCGGTACGGCCGATACGGTGCACGTAGTCCTCGGGGAACTTCGGCAGGTCGTAGTTCACCACGTGGGTGATGGTCGGCACATCGATGCCGCGCGCGGCGACGTCGGTGGCCACCAGCACGCGCACCTGGCCGCGGCGCATGCCGTCCAGGGTACGGTTGCGTGCACCCTGGTGCATGTCGCCGTGCAGGGCGGCCGCTGCGAAACCGGCGATGTTCAGACGGTCGGCGATGGTGTCGGCGTCACGCTTGGTGGCGGTGAAGACCACGGCCTGGTCCATCGTTTCGTCGCGCAGCAGGTGGTCCAGCAGGCGGTTCTTGTGCGACAGGTCGTCGACGAAGTGGACCTTCTGCGTGATGTTCTCGTGGCGGTTGGTCGCGCTCATGATCTGGATCACTTGCGGATCCTTGGTGATGCGGCGCGCCATGTTGCCGACGACGCCATCCAGCGTGGCCGAGAACAGCATGGTCTGGCGGGTGCTCGGGGTAGCAGCCACGATCTTCTCGATGTCTTCGATGAAGCCCATGTCCAGCATGCGGTCGGCTTCGTCCAGCACCAGGATTTCCAGTTGCGAGAAGTCGATCTTGCCCGACTCCATGTGGTCGATCAGGCGGCCAGGCGTCGCGACCAGGATTTCCGGGTTCTTGGCCAGCAGCTGCATCTGTTTCGGGTAAGGCATGCCGCCCAGGATCGAGACGGCGCGGATGCGGCGCATGAACGCGGTGTACTGCTCGGTGGCCTGGGTAACTTGCAGGGCCAGTTCGCGGGTCGGGGTCAGCACCAGCATTTTCGGCTGGGCTGCCTTGAAGCGGACGCGTTCGCCGCGTGCTTTTGCCGCCTGCGCTTCTTGCGCCGGAGTGCGGCCGGCAGCTGCCGGCTCGGCATTGGCGAATTTGTTCAGCGCCGGCAGCATGAATGCCGCGGTCTTGCCGGAACCGGTCTGCGACGAGACCAGCAGGTCACGGCCGGCGATACCTGCCGGCACTGCCTGTTCCTGGACCGGGGTCGGTTTTTCGTAACCGGCGGCCGAGACTGCCTGGACGATGGACGTGTGTAAGCCTAATGATTCAAAACTCATTGTTTGATGTACTTTCGGTAAAACTGTGGGCGTTCACGCGATCTGCGGAACGCAAAATAGCAACGCGAGCCAACAATACGAAATGACTCAAAAACGAAAAGAGATTTCGGCACAAAAGCTTTGCGCCGGGACGGTACCTTGTCAGGGAATCCCGAAGCGCCGAATGCTGTTGGCGGTTTCCGGGCCCCTTGCGGTACGCAGGGCGGGAGGGCTTTTTGAAAGGGCACCTGTTGGGTGCCGGGGCTTGCGAAGCTGCTGATTGTGTTGCTTTATCTACTGTGCGGGCAGGGCGCGGCGACAGTGCATTCTGCTTTGTCGCTCATGCGTTTTGCAGCGCACAAACGACACTATACATCACTTCGAAACTTTCTGCACGAACCCTGCAAAAAGTGCCGCCGGCCCGGTGCCTCGAAAGCGGCCGGGCCGGCATGGAAGGGCCAATATGCCCTGGCTTAGCGGTGCTTGCGGCCATTGGCGCTGGCGCGGGGCTTGCTGCCCCCGGCGACGCGGCTCTTGATCTCGGCCACGGCATGGGCCGCGGTGGCCTTGATCCGCTGCACGCCGCTCAGCTTGCCGCCCTTGCGCTTGCTGTCACCGTGATCGGCCTCGAAGGCCACCTGGGCGTTGTCGAGGATGTTTTCGGCGATGTCGCTGGCGGTGCTGGCACTGGTCTTCGGTACCAGGATGGTCGAGCCGGCCTTCAGGCGCATCTGCGACGGGATATTGTTGGCCTGGCGGATGACTTCCGGCGTGGTGTCGAACTTCGACGCCAGCGAGGCGATCGATTCCTTGGCCGAGGTGATCTTGTGCGTGGTCCAGGACGAGAGCGCATGGCCCCACTGGGCCAGGTTCATGTGGAACTTCTCGGCGTTTTCCTTGGGTAGCAGAATCTTGGTCGATTCGCCGGTGATCACCGGTTTCTTGAACTGGGGATTGAGCGCCTTGAATTCGTCGACCGACATCTCGGCCAATTGGGCGGCTACGGCCAGGTCGATGTCCGAGGTCTTGTCGACGGTGACGAAGTAGGGCTGGTTGTCGATGGCCGGCAGGTTGACGCCGTACTGGGCAGGGTTGGCGATGATGTTCTTCACCGCCTGCAGCTTGGGCACGTAGTTGCGGGTCTCGGCCGGCATCAGTTCGGCCAGGCTCTCGAAGTCGGTCGGCTTGCCTTGTGCGCGGTTTTTCTGGACGGCTTTCTGGACGTTGCCTTCACCCCAGTTATACGCGGCCAGGGCCAGCTGCCAGTCGCCGAACATCGTGTACAGGCGCTGCAGATAGGTCAGGGCGGCGTCGGTCGAGGCCAGCACGCCGCGGCGCTCGTCCTTGAACATGTTCTGCTTCAGGTTGAAGTCGCGCCCGGTGCCCGGCACGAACTGCCAGATGCCGGCCGCATCGGCCGTCGACAGCGCCTGCGGATTGAAGGCGGATTCGATCACCGGCAGCAGCGCCAGTTCGGTCGGCATGCCGCGCTTTTCCAGCTCCTGCACCACGTGGTACAGATAGAGCGAGGCGCGGCCCGAGGTGCGTGCCAGGTACTCGGGACGGCTGGCATACCATTGGACGTGCTTGGCGACCAGGGTGTTGTCGACGTCGGGGATTGCGTAACCGCTGCGGATACGCGCCCACAGGTCGGGATCCTTGTACTCGTCGCCCTTGAGCGGCGACAGCGATGCGGGCAGGCCGGCCTTGGCCAGCGTGGTGGAATTCAGGGTGCTGCTGCCGCTGGCGAGCGGGCTCGGGGAGCTGTCGGCGGCGTGACCGAGGACAGGGACGAGGATCAGTGCAAGGGCCAGGGCTTGGGTGCGTGTCGTTTCGTACATGGCTTTCCAGTGTTGCGTCCAGGAACGTCAGAACTGACGAGAGAAGTCGGAGTGTACGGACCAGTTCGTAAGTCAGTCAAGAAATATGTCGGCGCGCTTACAAAAAATATTGCCTACTATTTTTGATAACAAAATATTTAATTTGATAATTTTTTAGGGGGTATATGGTTTTTCTCATACAGGATTTATGCCTATACACCGGAGGGTATATGTAGTTTCGCTAGCCCAACAGTATTTGTGTAAATATTTTTTATTAGAGTTTTTGTAACTGGTTTTCGCTCCTGCACCGGCTTTTTGCCGGTCGTCGCTACCCTTCCTAAATTAGCCGTGCTTGCCAAGCCTTCTATGAGCACACGCAAAGTCCGCGTACAATGCGATCGTTGCGCCCCGTATTTTTTGTATTTTTGGAAAGCAATCCGTATGAGCACTGCCAACCCCAATTCCGACGATGACGCCATCATTGCCGCCACCCGGAACTGGCTCGAACGCGCCGTCATCGACCTGAACCTCTGTCCGTTCGCCAAGGCGGTGTATGTGAAGGAGCAGGTGCGCTACGTGGTCTCGCCCGTGCGCACCCCGGAAGAGCTGCTGGAAACGCTGATGAATGAACTGCAGCACCTGGCCGATGCCGATCCCGAGAAAATCGACACGACCCTGCTGATCCATCCTTTCGTCCTCAACGACTTCATGGACTTCAATGAATTCCTGGATGTGGCAGACGCCGCCGTGGAAGACATGAGCCTGGACGGCGAGCTGCAGGTTGCGAATTTCCACCCGGATTACCAGTTCGCGGACACGGACCCGAACGACATCTCGAATTACACCAACCGCGCGCCTTACCCGATCCTGCAACTGCTGCGCGAAGACAGCATCGACCGCGCCGTGGAAGCGATCCCGGATGCCGAGGACATTTTCGAGAAGAATATCGAGACCATGGAAAAGCTCGGCCATGAAGGATGGGACAAGCTCGATGTCGGCCCCGCTCGCTGATACCCCCGCCTGCATGCAGCAGGAAGAACGCCCGGACACCCCCTGTGTCGCGGTCTGCTCGACCACCTTCGACGACATCTGCCGCGGCTGCGGCCGCACGGTCATCGAAGTCGCCCACTGGGTATCGATGACGCCCGACCAGAAGGAAATCGTCTGGCAGCGGATCCTGTCCCAGGGCTACCCCCGCCGCAACACCTGATCCGCCGCACCGGGGTCGGAGCCCGGTTTTTGGCAATATTCCCGCGACACTATATATAGATAAAGTCGAGCACAATTCGGGGTCAGAGCACATTCAAATGTGCTCTGACCCCGAATTGAGCTCTGACCCCGAACTGAGCTCTGACCCCGAACTGAGCTCTGACCCCGAACTGAGCTCTGACCCCGAACTGAGCTCTGACCCCGAACTGAGCTCTGACCCCGAACTGAGCTCTGACCCCGAATTGAGCTCTGACCCCGAATTGAGCTCGAACCCACTTACGGTGCCCTTCAGCCGATGAAGTCGCGCTTGCCGATGTCCAGCCCGTTGTGGCGCAGGATGGCGTAGGCCGTAGTGGCGTGGAAGTAGAACTGGGGCAGGGCATATTGCAGCAGGTAGGGCAAGCCCTCGAACTGGCGCTCATTGGCGCCGCTGCCGATCGTGATGTCGCGCGCGGCGCCCTCGTCGACGGCTTCGCGCGGCACGCTGCCGAGGAAGGCCAGGGTCTTTTCCAGGCGCGCCTGCAGGCCGGCGAAGTCGCGTTCCGTGTCTTCGAAGCGCGGCACCTCGATGCCGGCCAGGCGCGCCGCCGCCCCCTTGGCGAAATCGGTCGCCAGCTGCACCTGGCGCACCAGCGGGAACATGTCCGGGAACAAGCGTGCCTGCAGCAGGGCGTCCGGATCGATCTTGCGCAAGTCCGCATGGTTCTCGGCCTTCTCCAGGATGGCCGCGAGGCTGCCCAGGATTTGCCGGAACACCGGTACCGACGCCGTGTACATCGAAATATTCATGTGACTCCTCCAAAAAGATTTTAATCATAGCAAGCCGGCGTGGACCGCGCTGCACCCCACGCTGCGCGTCCGTACCGTAGCGTGATGTGCACGATGCGCCGCCGACCCTGCACACGATTGCGACAATATAGTGACGTAAAGCAATTGTTATGTGCATAATCCATGAAACCCGTTCATTAACCTTTTGTTACCCAGCGCGGATATGCCATCTCCGCTTGCGCCCATGTCCGCCAAAGGCCTTTTGTCCAGAATCGCGCTGCTCCGCTTCCCGTCCGGGCTCGGCGGACTGTACGGCCGTTCGTTGTACGGCGCCCTGATGCTGATGGCGCTGGTCGGCCTGGCGATTCCGGCCGCCTTCGGCGGCTATGTACTGATCGGCGTGCAGGAACAGCAGGCGACCCGGCGCGGCCTGCAGGACGATTTGCAGCGCAACGCCGACATCCTGGCGCTGGGCGTGCAGGAATCGTTGTGGAACATGAACGTCGAAGCCGGGCGCCTGCTGGTGGATTCGCTGATGCGCGACCCGGCCGTGGTCCACGTGCGCGTGCGTGCCCAGGGCAACGGCGACTTCATCGACCGTCATGCGCGGGTCGAGCCGGCCGGCACCCGCTTGCTGACCGAGCGCGATGTGGTGGCGCATGGCCAGGCGATCGGGCGCGTGCTGGTCGAGATGGACGACAGCCGCAGCCAGCAGGAGCTGCGCACCAAGCAATGGCGTTATGCGCTGGTGCTGCTCGGCCAGATGGCGGTGTCGCTGCTGCTGTTCGTGCTGCTGCTGCAGCGCCGCCTGGTGGCGCCGCTGCGCACGCTGATGGGCTTTTCCGACGACCTCTCGCGCGGCCGCTTCGACACCCCGCTGGCGCTGAGCGCGCGCGATGAGCTGGGGCGCTTGGGGCGGCAGCTGGAGCAGATGCGCATCGCCATCGGCGAACTGTTCGAAGACATCGGACGCCGCGAAGAGCGCTTCCGCAGCATCGTGACCCAGGTGCCGGGCGCGGTGTTCCGCGCGCGTCCCGGCGGCGTCATCGATTTCGTCAGCGATGCGATCGAAGACATCTGCGGCTACCCGGCGCGCATGTTCATGAACGCGGACGTCGACCGCTGGTCCGACCTGGTCTTGCCGGAAGACCGGCGCCAGCAGCGCCACCTGGTGCGCGAAGCGCTGGGCGCCGGACGTTCCTACGAAATCGAGTACCGCATCATCGATGCAAACGGCATCGAGCGCTGGGTGATGGAAAGCGGCCAGCCGATCGTGGTCGACGGCGAGCTGGCCTGGGTGGACGGGATCGTGTCCGACATCAGCGAGCGCAAATACAACGAGATGCGCATCGAGGCCCTGCTGGCCGAGCAGGGCGCGCTGCTCGACAATGTGATGTTCGGCGTGGTCCACGTGCGCGAGCGCCGCATCGTCTCGGCCAACCGCCGCTTCGACGAGTTGTTCGGCTATTCTGAAGGCGCCATGGTGGGCGACTCGATCGCGACGCTGTTCCCCAGCATCGAGGCCTACGAGCAGGGACTGGCGCGCAGCGCGCCGCTGCTGGTGGCCGGCAAGGATTACAGCGACGAAGTCCAGTTCCGGCGCCGCGACGGCAGCCTGTTCTGGGGCATGGTCAGCGGCCGCGCGCTCGACCCCGAGCATCCGGATGCCGGCAGCATCTGGGTCTACGCCGACGCCAGCGAACGGCGCCAGGCCGAGGAAAAGCTGCGCCTGTCGGCCACGGTGCTCGAGCACATCGCCGACGGCGTGATGGTGATCGACGTGAACGGCGTGATCGTCGCCACCAATCCGGCCTGCACCCGCATCACCGGCTACACCGAGGCGGAAGCCGTCGGCAAGCATTCCAGCCTCACGCGCGGCAACGGCCACAGCGACGAATTTTACGAAACCCTGTGGCGCGACCTGGCCGACACCGGCTTCTGGCGCGGCGAAATCCAGAGCGTGCGCAAGAACGGCGAAGCCTACGTCGAATGGGTGACCGTGTCCGCCGTGCGCCATGGCGGCGACGGGTCCGCACACGATGGGGCGCGCCAGTACGTCTGCGTGTTCTCGGACATCACCCAGATCAAGGAATCGCAGGACAAGCTCGATCACCTGGCCCACCACGACCCGCTCACCGGCCTGCCGAACCGCCTGCTGTTCCACGACCGCCTGCAGCATGCGATGGCGCGCGCATCCCGCTGCGGCCACCAGCTGGCGCTGATGTTCATCGACCTGGACCGCTTCAAGAACGTCAACGACACCCTCGGCCACCACGTCGGCGACGAGCTGCTCAAGCAGGTAGCGGCCTCGCTGTCGGCCTGCCTGCGCGAGGGCGACACCCTGGCGCGCCTGGGCGGCGACGAATTCATCGTGCTGCTCGAAGACGTCGACGGCGAACGCGGCGCGCGCGAGGTGGCCGAGAAGCTGATGCGCCTGTTCGAGCGCCCGGTGCTGGTGTCGGGCTATGAATTGTTCGTCACCGGCAGCGTCGGCATCGGCCTGTTCCCGCAGGACGGGCAAGACCTGAACATGCTGATCCGGAATGCCGACGTCGCCATGTACCAGGCCAAGGCACGCGGACGCAACGGCTACCGGTTTTATGCGCCGTCGATGGACGGCGAGGGCGTCGAGCGCCTGCGCCTGGAAGCGCTGCTGCGGCGCGCGATCGACAAGAACGAGATCTGGCTGGCCTACCAGCCGCAGGTGGAAATCGGCAGCGGACGCCTGATCGGGGTCGAGGCGCTGGTGCGCTGGAGCAGCCCGGAATTGGGGCAAGTGTCGCCAGTGCGCTTCATCCCGCTGGCCGAGGACACCGGTTTCATCGGCCAGCTGGGCGCCTGGGTGCTGGAAGAGGCTTGCCGCCAGACGGTGCGCTGGGAGCAGGCCGGCCTGCGGGTGCCGAAGGTGGCGGTGAACCTGTCCGGCCGCCAGTTCGACCGCGGCAGCGTCGCGCCCCTGGTCCGCCAGGCGTTGGCCGACAGCGGCCTGGCGCCGCAGCGCCTGCAGCTCGAGGTGACCGAGTCGGTCATCATGAACACAGGCGACGCGCTCCAGTACATCAACGACCTGCACCGCATCGGGGTCGAGCTGGCGATCGACGATTTCGGCACCGGTTATTCCTCGCTGGCCTACCTGAAGCAGCTGCCGGTGCAGGCGCTGAAGATCGACCGCAGCTTCATCGCCGACATCACGGGCGGCGTCGACAGCGATCCCAACGACGAGGCGATCGCGATCGCCATCATCCAGCTCGGCAAGAGCATGAACCTGGCGGTGGTGGCCGAGGGCGTCGAGAGCCAGGCGCAGGCCGATTTCCTGCTGCGCCATGGCTGCAACCGGGCGCAGGGCTATCTGTATAGTAAGCCGCTGGATGCCGGGCAGATGCTGGCGCAGTGGGGGCCGGGGGCGGACGCGCGTTACGGGTGACGCGCCGCGACGCGGCGCGTGTCTTTATTGGTGCGCGTTGTCCAGCAACAGCCGCAAATTGCAATCGGCTTGCCAGCCGCGGCGCTCGTCGCTGGACCCGGCCAGGCGCGCCAGCGCATCGTCGCCAAGCGCGGCCTGGGAGGCGATCAGGCGCTCGGCCACCTTGGGATCCGGCAGCACGGTACCGAAAAAAGCCACCGTATCGCCGCGCTGCAGCAGCAGGGTCGGGAAATTCTCGACGTCGAGGTCGCCGACGACGTCGGCCTGGTCTTCGATGTCGATCCAGACGAAGGTCTTGTCAGGGTGGCGCGCGGCCATGGCGTCGAAGGCGGCGCGGTAGGACGAGCAGGTGCCGCACCAGGCGGCGCACAGGCAGGCGACGGTCCAGCCGCCGCCGGCGATGGCGGCGCCGACCTCGGCGTGGTTGTCGGACTCGAGTAAGAGGGCTTGCATGGGCAGGATTTTACAACGGACACGGCGCCGTGGGCCGCCGCGTTCTTTTGCCAGCCCCGGCGCCGGGTTAAAATACGGGATGGCTATCATCCTTGCAATCGAAACCTCGTCCGAACTGGCCTCCTGCGCATTACTGAACAGAGACGGTACCGTCGTGGCACGCGAATCCTCCGGCGTGCGCACCCATTCGCAATCTGTCCTGCCAATGGTGCAGGAATTGCTGTGCGAGGCCGGCGTCAAGTTGGCCGACTGCGATGCCATCGCCTTCGGCGCCGGTCCCGGTTCCTTCACCGGCGTGCGCACCGCCTGCGGCGTGGCCCAGGGCCTGGCATTCGGCGCCGATCTGCCGGTACTCCCCATGATTACCCTGGAAGCGATGGCCGAAGCCTGCCGCGCACGCACCGGGGCGCGCGATGTGCTCGCGGTGCTGGATGCGCGCATGAACGAAGTCTATTGGGCGCAATACCGCCACGACGCCGCCAGCGGCAGCTGGACCACGGTGGCCGCGCCGGCCCTGTGCGCGCCGGAGGCGGTGGCGCCGCATGCCGTGCCTGGCCTGGCGGCCTGCGGCAACGGTTTCGCCGCCTATCCCGATGCCTTCGCCGGCAAGGCCTTCGCCGCCGCCGCCCACGCCGACATCCTGCCGCATGCGCGCGAACTGGCCGTGCTGGCCGCGCCGGCGCTGGCGGGCGGCGCGGCGGTGGCCGCGGACGCGGCGCAGCCGCTCTACCTGCGCAACAAGGTGGCCTATACCAGCGCCGAGCGACTGGCGATCAATGCCGCCGCGGCGGATGCGGCCAGCAAGGCGGGCGCTTGACGATGGCGCCGCAGGATCAGGCGGTCCACGGAGGCAGTGCGGCGGCCGCCGGGCTGGCACTGCGGCCGATGGCGCCAGGCGACATCGACGCCGTCCACGCCCTCGAATGCAGCGTCTTTCCGCATCCCTGGAGCCGCGGTAACTTCATCGATTCGCTGGCCAGCGGCTACGATGCCTGGGTGCTGGAAGGGCAGGAGGCTGAGTTGGCGGGCTACTTCCTGACCATGTACGCGGTCGACGAAGCCCATTTGCTGGACGTGGCGGTGGCCGCGTCCCTGCAGGGCAGCGGCCTGGGACGCTATCTGCTGGACCGCATCGTGGCGCGCGCGCGCGGCTTGCGCATGGCCTCGATCCTGCTCGAGGTGCGGCCGTCCAACCTGCGCGCGCTGCAGGTCTACCAGCGCTACGGTTTCGCCGAGATCGGCCGGCGCAAAGCTTATTATCCGGCGCATGAAGGCCGGCGCGAAGATGCAATCGTAATGAGGTACACCTTATGAATGGGTTCAGCGAACGCGATACCGTGTTCCTGGCCGAGATGGGCCTGGGCCCCTTGTGGCAATTGCGGGCGGCGCCCGTGGGCGCGGCTGGGGAAGACGAGGTCGATGCGGCGGTGGAGGTGCTCCCTGCGCCGGTCGTGGAGCTGCGTCCGACGGCACCTGCACCTGCACCTGCACCTGTGCCCGTGCCGCCGGCGGTGCCTGCGCGGGGCGCCGGGCAGCAACCTGAGCCGGCCCGAGCGGAGGGCAAGCCGGTGCAGCCGGCCGCCGCGCCGCCTCCGCCGGCATCGCCCCCATCCTCGACGCCATCCTATCTGCCGCCGGGGCCGCGTCCGCTGCAGCCGGTCGCGCAATCGGCGTCGGCGCTGGCGCCCGACGACAGCGCCTGGGACGATGCCGCCTTACCGGATGCGACGCCCGAGGAAATCGCCGTCATGGACTGGGACCAGCTGGGTATCGCGATCACCACCTGCCGCCGCTGCAGCGCCTGCCGCGACGGCCGCGCGCCCGTCACCGGCACCGGGGCGCGCCAGGCGCGCTGGCTGGTGGCTGCGGGCGCCAGCACCGCCGCCGACGAAAAGGCGCGCGTGCCGCTGGCGGGCGATGCCGGCAAGCTGCTCGATAACATGCTGGCCGCGGTCGGGATGTCGCGTCAGCAGGACGTCTATATCACCAACCTGATCAAGTGCCGCCCGCTCGGCCCGACCGGCGCCGAGCGCGCGCCCACGAGCGAGGAAGCGGCTGCTTGCCGACCCTATCTCGAGCGCGAGCTGGCCCTGACCGGCGCCGGCACCGTGCTGACGCTGGGCCAGATCGCCGCCAACACCCTGCTGGGCCGGCCCTTGCCGGCGCCGCTGGCAGGCGTGCGCGGGCAAGTGCATGCCCTTGAATCCTTGCCAGGCGAGGTGAAGCTGATCGCCAGCCTGCATCCGGGCGAACTGCTGCGCCGCGGCGCCGACAAGGCCCAGGCCTGGGCCGATCTGTGCCGGGCGCGCGCTTCGGGTGGCGTATCTGGACCTGCCGGTGGGCACGCCGCCTGACAACTACCAGGCGTATTTCGAGCGCCGCTGGGGCCGCCTGCGGCACGCCCGGGTGCGGGCGCTGGCCTGGCTGCTGGACGCGCCCGACCTGCTCGACGTCGACGATCCGCACTGGCAAGGGCGCATCGCCACGCTGGGGCCGGTGACACCGGACGTCGACGCCTGGCTGGCGGCGCTGGACGCCGATCCCTCACGCCTCGACGCCGCCCTCGACGCCAGGACGACCACGCGCCTCGGCCTGTACGCAGAAAAGTTGATGGCCTTCTATTTCGCCGAGCAGGGACGCCTGCTGGCGCACGGTCTGCAGGTCAGGGCCGCGCGCAACGACACCGTCGGCGAGTTCGACTTCCTGCTGGATGACGGGGCGGGCGGCGCCGAACACATCGAGTTTGCAACCAAGCTCTATCTGCTGCATGGCGGGAAGGAGGGCGATGCCCATCCGGCCGCCCTGGCCGCCTTCGACAGCTTCGTCGGTCCCAACCTGGCCGACAGCCTGGGCCGCAAGATGCGCAAGGTCTTCGAGCGCCAGCTGACGCTCGGCAGCCACCCGGCCGCGCAAGCCATCCTGCCACGGCCGGTGACGGTGGCGCGGGCGCTGATCAAGGGCTGGCTGTTCTACCCGGCCGGGACTTACCTGGAAATGCAAGGCATTGCCGCGCGCCATTGCCGCGGCTTCTGGTGCGCGCTGGGCGAGATCGACCTGCTGGACAGCGAACGTTTCCTGATCCTGCCGCGCCTGGAATGGCTGGCGCCCTACCGCGCCGCTTCGGCCGCCTGGCTGCTGGACCGCACTCGGCTGCGCGCCGAGCTGGCCGACCATTTCGCGCAGACCAATGCCCCGGTCCTGGTCGCGCTGGTGCGCGAAGGCACGGACGGCATCGTCGAAATGGACCGCGGCTTCATCGTCCCCGACGACTGGCGCGACCGCGCCGATGCCCGAGGTCAGAGCCCAATTTTTGGAAAGAAACCCTGAGCAACCCCAACTTCGGGGTCAGAGCACAAATTCGGGGTCAGAGCACATTTGGGAGCACTATCCAATTTCGCGGGCAAGGAAATAATATTTCATATTTGGATCGAAAATGAAATATTGTTTCATATAAGCCTAAGCTTGCCATGCGAGGGTGCGCGTGCTTAGCCAGAATTCAATTACCCCAGAATGCGCTCTGACCCCGAATGCGGGGTAGATTGTGCTCTGACCCCGAAGTGGATTTGCTGGCAGGATCTTGCTAAAAACCGGGCTCTGAGCCCGGTTTGGTGGGGATCAGTGCTTGTGCTCGCCGATCAGGCGCAGGGAATCATGTTCGCGTTGGTTGAGTTCGTGGCGGCGCTGGACCAGCCAGGTGATGCCGGCCAGGAACAGGCCGAACAGGACGATGATGATGTTCAGGTCGAGGTTCAGCGTGATCATCACGGCGTACAGGGCCGACATGGTCAGGATCGACAGGTTCTCGTTGAAGTTCTGCACGGCGATCGAGTGGCCGGCGCTCATCAGGACGTGGCCGCGGTGCTGCAGCAGGGCGTTCATCGGCACCAGGAAGAAGCCGGACAACAGGCCGATGATGAGGAGCAGCGGCACGGCGACCGTGGTCGAATGCACCATGGTCATGATGGTGACGACGAAACCCATGGCGATGCCGAGGCGGATCACGGTCAGCGCTTTCTTAAGCGGGATCATCTTGGCGGCCATCGCCGCGCCGACCGAGACGCCGATTGCGACCACGCCGATCAGGGTGGTGGCTTTATCGAGCGGCATGTGCAGCGAGCGCTCGGCCCACTTCAGCACGATCAGCTGGAGGGTGGCGCCAGCGCCCCAGAACAGGGTGGTCATGGCCAGCGAGACCTGGCCCAGCTTGTCCTTCCACAGCGTGGCCGAACAGTTGGCGAAGTCGGCGATCAGCTTGGCCGGATTGCGCTCCTGGTGTTCGTAGCGGGCGCCGGTGTCCGGGATGCGCAGGTTGAAGCAGGCGGCCAGCACGTAGACGGCGATCAGCACCGCCAGCTGGGCGTTGCCCGGCGTGTCGAGGAAGGGCAGGGCGAGGTCCAGCAGGAAGTGGATGCCCACCGCGCTGACCAGCGTGCCACCCATCACGGTACCAAGGATGATGGACAGTACCGTCAAGCCTTCGACCCACGCATTCGCAATGACGAGTTTTTCGGGCGGCAGGAGTTCGGTCAGGATGCCGTACTTGGCCGGCGAATACACGGCGGCGCCGAAGCCGACCACGGCGCACACGATCAGCGGGTGCACGCCGAAGAAAATCAGGGAACAGCCCAGCACCTTGATGAAGTTGGCGATGAACATCACACGGCCCTTGAGCCAGGCGTCGGCGAAGGCGCCGACGAAGGGCGCCAGCAGCACGTAGGGCAGGACGAACCAGAGCTTGAGCAGCGGGGTCAGCGAAGCCGGGGCTTTCATCGCCGTCAGCAGACCGATCGCGACAATGATCAGCGCGCTGTCCGCCAGCGACGAGAAAAACTGCGCCGCCATGATGGTGAAAAAACCACGTTTCATTCAACAAGTTCTAAAAACAATGAGTGGGTTGCTTTATACCATGAAAGACCCCTGCGCCCAAAGAAACAGGGAATGGACAGGCACAGCCCGGGACCGCCGCCGGCGCTCTGCCGGGAGTAAAATACCCCTTTCGATCCCGCTCCCCGACCCCATCTGTATCCCATGCCACGCCCCCTCCACGCTATCATTCACCTTGACGCCATGCAACTCAACCTGGCGCGCGCGCGCAGCTGTGCGCCGAGTGCCCGCATCTGGGCGGTGGTCAAGGCCGACGCCTATGGGCACGGCCTGGCGCGCGGCATGCATGGCTTCGCCCAGGCCGACGGCCTGGCCCTGATCGAGACCGAGAACGCACTGCGCTTGCGCGAACTGGGCTGGATCAAGCCGATCCTGCTGTTGGAAGGCATCTTCGACGCCTCCGATATCCCGCTGCTGGCCGAACACAATATCAACAGTACCGTGCACTGCCTCGAGCAGATCAAGATGCTGGAGTATACAAGCTTGTACCGTCCGATCGACGTGCACCTGAAAATGAACACGGGGATGAACCGCCTCGGCTTCAGTCCCGACGATTTCCGTGCCGCCTACGCACGCCTGCGCGCCATCCGCGGCATCCGCAATATCACGCTGATGACCCATTTCGCCAATTCCGACGAGCTGGAGCACCCGCGCCTGTCGATCGCCGAGCAGGTCGGGCGCTTCCGCGAGGGCAGCGACGGCCTGGCGGGCGAGCGCAGCCTGTCGAATTCGGGCGGGGTGCTGCACCAGGCGGCGCTGCTGAGTGGCGCCACCGGTGAACTGCAGAGTGACTGGGTCCGTCCGGGCATCATGCTGTATGGCGGCACCCCGGGCGGGCGTCCGGCCAGCGAGTTCGGCCTGCTGCCGACCATGACCCTGAAATCCGAGATCATCGGCATCCAGCAGCTCGAAGCGGGCGACAGCGTCGGCTATGGCAGCCGTTTCCAGGCCCCGGGGCCGATGACGGTAGGCGTGGTCGCCTGCGGCTATGCCGACGGCTACCCGCGCCACGCCGAGCATGGCACGCCGGTGCTGGTCGACGGCGTGCGGACCTCGCTGGTCGGACGTGTCTCGATGGACATGATGACGGTCGATCTGTCGCCGGTCCCGAATGCGCGCGTCGGCAGCAAGGTCACGCTGTGGGGCGATGGCTTGCCGATCGACGCCGTGGCCCAGTCCGCCGGTACCATCGGCTATGAATTGATGTGCGCCCTGGCGCCGCGCGTGCGTGTCGCCGAAGGCCGCCTCGGCACTGATTAGGCGCGCCTTTTAACTACTATATATAGATAGATACGAATGGCTAAACCACGTACCAGTTTCGTCTGCAGCGAGTGCGGTGCCGTCGCCAGCCGCTGGAGCGGCCAGTGCCCGGACTGCAAGGCATGGAATACCATGACCGAGCAGGTCGAGACCGCCGGCCTGAACCGCATGTCGCAGACCCCGGGCATGCACAAGAGCCTGGCGCAGACCGCGCCGGTGCTGTCGCTGGCCGACATCGATGCCATCGACGTGCCGCGCTTCGGCACCGGCATCGAAGAATTCGACCGCGTGCTGGGCGGCGGCCTGGTGGCCGGCGGCGTCGTCCTCATCGGCGGCGACCCCGGCATCGGCAAATCGACCCTGCTGCTGCAGGCGCTGGCCAACCTGGCCGCCACCCGTAACACTTTATATGTGTCTGGCGAGGAATCCGGCGCCCAGATCGCCCTGCGCGCGCGCCGGCTCCAGGTCGACGCCAAGGACCTGAAACTGCAGGCCGAGATCCAGCTCGAGAAAATCCTCGGCACCCTGGCCGACCTCAAGCCGGAAGTGGCGGTGATCGACTCGATCCAGACCCTGTATTCGGATGCGCTGACCTCGGCCCCCGGTTCCGTCTCCCAGGTGCGCGAGTGCGCGGCCCAGCTGACCCGTGTCGCCAAGCAGACCGGCGTGACGATCATCCTGGTCGGCCACGTGACGAAAGAGGGCGCACTGGCCGGCCCGCGCGTGCTCGAGCACATCGTCGATACCGTGCTCTATTTTGAAGGCGACACCCAGTCCAGTTTCCGCCTGGTGCGCGCGATCAAGAACCGTTTCGGTGCGGTGAACGAGCTGGGCGTGTTTGCGATGACGGAGAAGGGCCTGAAGGGGGTGTCGAACCCGTCGGCCCTGTTCCTGTCCCAGCACGACAGCCAGGTACCGGGTTCTTGCGTGATGGTGACCCAGGAGGGCACGCGTCCGCTGCTGGTGGAGGTGCAGGCCCTGGTCGACGCCAGCCACCTGCCCAACGCGCGCCGCCTGTCGGTCGGCCTGGAGCAGAACCGCCTCGCCATGCTGCTCGCGGTGCTGCACCGGCATGCGGGCATTGCCGCCTTCGACCAGGACGTGTTCATCAACGCCGTCGGCGGCGTCAAGATCACCGAACCGGCGGCCGACCTGGCAGTGCTGTTGGCGATCAATTCCTCGATGCGCAACAAGCCGCTGCCGCGCGGATTGGTTGTATTCGGCGAAGTCGGCCTGGCCGGCGAGATCCGCCCGGCGCCACGCGGCCAGGAGCGCTTGCGTGAAGCGGCCAAGCTCGGCTTCTCGGTGGCGGTGATCCCGAAAGCCAACGCGCCCAAGCAGCCGATCGAAGGCATGACCATCGTCGCGGTCGAGCGTATCGACGAGGCCTTCAACAAGTTGCGCGATCTGGATTGACAAGCAGGTCGAACAACATTGTAAGGACATGCCTCATTGCATTTCGCTTATAATGCCGTCCTTGTTTGTACCAATAGCAAGGTAAGACCGTGACAGAACAACGACAGTCGGCGCGCAAGATCCTCAAGGTCAAGGCGCTGGTGGTGATGGATGGCCAGCCAGCGCTGCCGGCGCGCACCACCGACATCGGTGCCCAGGGCGTCAGCGTGACCGTGGGACGGCCGATGCAGGCCGGTCAGCTCGGTCAGCTGGGCTTCGATTTGCTGGTCGAGGGCAAGATGGTGCCAGTCCGGGTTCGTGCCCGGGTCACGCACAGCATCCTCGGCGGTGACGAATTCAAGGTCGGCTTCCAGTTCCTGAATCCGGACGCGAGTGTGACGGCGGCACTGGCGCGCTTCTTGAAATAGCGCGCACCGAGCCGACCAGTGGCTGCAACGAAAAGCGGCGAGTACCCTCGGGTCTCGCCGCTTTTTTTCGCTCCTTGCTATGGGCTCGGATGGCCCTATTCGTGATAACGGTCATGCAGTTTTGATGAACTCCCGCGTCCCTCGATAATGGCTTCGAAGAGGACGAGGGCCGCGATGCCTCCCAATACCCCAGTGAGAATCAAGCTTTCGATCATGGACTTCAAACGCCGTTAAGCGATTCCTCCTTTGTGACAAATGACCCAATCAAGGTAGCAGGCCGCGTCGTATTTACAAGGCGGTTTTTCCCGGGCTTTATTGCCTGCATTGTTTCGCAGTTGGGCCGCTACAGAGGGAAGAGGCTGCTTTTACACGGAAATATGACAGCCCGCAGGGCCTTGTGTGACACGCCGTTCTACGCTCTCAGGGTATGCGGAACGGGTGTCATGATGCGTTTTTGATCATGTCATAAAGGCGTCATATTTGCTCACTACACTGCGCAGCATCAACCGTGTCACCCACTAAACTAAGGACCTGATATGCGCATGAAGCAACTGCTGGCAACCATCATCATCGGCACCTCGGCCACCTTCGCGAGCACCGCGACCCTGGCCGCCGACATCACCGGTGCCGGCGCCACCTTCCCGTACCCGATCTACGCCAAGTGGGCCGAGATGTACAAGAAAGCCAGCGGCAACGGCCTGAACTACCAGTCCGTCGGTTCCGGCGCGGGCATCAAGCAGATCAAGGCCAAGACCGTCGACTTCGGCGCCTCGGACATGCCGCTGGCAGCCAACGAGCTGAGCGAAGCCGGCCTGTTCCAGTTCCCGGCCATCATGGGTGGGGTGGTCACCGTCGTCAACCTGGACGGCGTCGCGCCGGGCCAGCTGAAGCTGACCGGTGCGGTCGTCGCCGACATCTACCTCGGCAAGATCACCAAGTGGAACGACGGCGCAATCGCCGCCCTGAACCCGGGCGTCAAGCTGCCGGCCGAAGACATCACCGTCGTGCACCGCGCCGACAGCTCGGGCACCTCCTTCCTGTTCACCGACTACCTGTCGAAGACCAACGCCGACTTCAAGACCAGGATCGGTGCCGGCACCGCCGTCAAGTGGGCCACCGGCGTGGGCGGCAAGGGCAATGACGGCGTTGCCGCCAACGTCCAGCGCATCAAGGGTGCGATCGGCTACGTCGAGTGGGCCTACGCCAAGAAAAATAAGATGTCGCACACCCAGCTGAAGAACCGCGATGGCGTGTTCCTGCAGCCTGACGACGAAAACTTCAAGGCCGCCGCCGCCAACGCCGACTGGGCCAAGACCCCGGGCTTCGCCGTGGTCCTGACCGACCAGCCGGGCAAGGCCGCCTGGCCGATCACCGGCGTTTCCTACATCCTGGTGCACAGCCAGCAGGCCGATGCCGCCAAGGGCAAGGAAGTCCTGAAGTTCTTCGACTACGCCTTCAAGAACGGCGACGCCGCTGCAACCGACCTGGACTACGTGCCGATGCCGGATTCCGTGGTCAAGCTGGTGCAGGATGCCTGGAAGACCAATATGAAGGATGCTTCGGGCAAGGCGGTCTGGTAAGCAAGGCAAACATACCGTCGTCCCGCGCAGGCGGGGACCCATGCCGAGTTTCCGAAGCCGGTCTTCTTGAAGCGCCAACCTGCTTCCGACGTCCCGGATTCTGTTGCCCGGTATGGGTCCCCGCCTTTCGCGGGGACGACGTGCAAGTGGTTCCAAGGTGTAGTGGTTCCAACGTCGGTAGTAATAACTGAATAAACAAATGAACTCTCAATCCGCGATCACCGCCGACCCGGCCGGCCAGGCCGTCCTGCAGGAAGAAGCCCGCCACGCCGCGCTGCGCAACACCATGCGCGTGCAGCGGCTCCAGGACTTCATCTTCCACAAGGTCACGCTGCTGTTCGCGGCTTTCGTCTTGCTGGTCCTGATCGGCATCATCGCCTCGCTGGCCATCGGTGCTGCGCCCGCCTTCCGTGAATTCGGCGCCGGTTTCATCACCACCAACGAGTGGGACCCGATCAACGACAAGTTCGGTGCCCTGATCGCCATCACCGGCACCCTGGTGACCTCGCTGATCGCGCTCGCCGTGGCTTTCCCGATCAGCTTCGGCATCGCCCTGTTCCTCACCGAAATCTGCCCCGGCTGGCTGCGCCGGCCGCTGGGCACCGCGGTCGAGCTGCTGGCCGGCATCCCCTCGATCATCTATGGCATGTGGGGCCTGTTCGTGTTCGCGCCGCTGTTCGGCGACTATGTGCAGCCGCTGCTGAAGAAGACCCTGGGCGTGCTGCCGGTCGTCGGTCCGCTGTTCCAGGGCCCGACCATGGGCCTGGGCATCCTGACCGCCGGCCTGATCCTGGCCGTGATGATCATCCCCTTCATCGCTTCCGTGATGCGCGACGTGTTCGAGATCGTACCTTCGGTGCTGAAGGAATCGGCCTATGGCCTGGGCTGCACCCGCTGGGAAGTGGTGCGCAAGATCGTGTTGCCCTACACCCGCACCGGCGTGGTCGGCGGCGTCATGCTGGGCCTGGGCCGCGCGCTCGGCGAAACCATGGCCGTCACCTTCGTGATCGGCAATGCCAACGAGCTGTCGTGGTCGCTGTTCGCCGCCGGTAACTCGATCTCCTCGACCCTCGCCAACGAATTCGCCGAAGCCAGCTCGCCGCTGCACGTGTCCTCGCTGATGGCACTGGGCCTGATCCTGTTCGCGATCACCTTCATCGTGCTGTCGGCCGCCAAACTGATGTTGCTGGGTATGTCGCGCAAAGAAGGGGCAAAATAATGTCTGGCTCGCTGTCCAACTCATTGTCCAAATCCACGAATCCGGTCTACCGCCGCCGCCTGCTGAGCCACCGCATCGGCATCTTCCTGTCGGTGATGGCCATGGTCATCGGCCTCGGTTTCCTGGCCTGGATCCTGTTCACCCTGCTGGTGCACGGCTTCGGCGCGCTGTCGCACACCCTGTTCACGCTGGACACGCCTGCGCCGGGCAGCGAAGGCGGTATCCGCAACGCCATCCTCGGCAGCCTGATGATGGTGGGCCTGTCGACCCTCGTGTCGACCCCGGTCGGCATCCTGGCCGGCATCTACCTGGCCGAATACGGCCAGAACAACAAGTTCGCCGCCGTCACCCGCTTCGTCACCGACATCATGCTGTCGGCGCCTTCGATCGTGATCGGCCTGTTCGTGTACGCGCTGTACGTGGCCAAGGTCCAGCACTTTTCCGGTTACGCCGGCACCCTGGCGCTGTCTTTGATCGCGATCCCGGTGGTGGTGCGCACCACCGACAACATGCTGCACCTGGTGCCGAACAGCCTGCTGGAAGCGGCGTTTGCCCTCGGCGCGCCGCGCTGGAAGGTGGCCCTGATGGTGCGCCTGCGCGCCGTCAAGGCCGGCGTCGTCACCGGCGTGCTGCTGGCCGTGGCCCGCATCGCCGGCGAAACGGCGCCGCTGCTGTTCACCGCCCTGAACAACCAGTTCTTCACGGCCGACCTGAACCAGCCGATGGCGAATTTGCCGGTGGTGATCTACCGCTTCGCCATGAGCCCGTACGACGACTGGCAATCCATCGCCTGGGGCGCGGCGCTGCTGGTGACCCTCAGCGTGCTGCTCCTGAATATCCTCTCGCGGACCGCGTTCCGCCAAAAAACTCCGCAATGATGACACCCATGATGATGACCCAGCCGATGTCGACCGTGACGCAAAACAGCGCTGCCAGCGCCAAGCCGAAGACCAAGACCAAGACCATCGAGATCTCGGGCCTGGATTTTTACTACGGCAAGACCAAGAGCCTGAAGAACGTCAGCCTCGACATCCACGACAAGCAGGTCACGGCCTTCATCGGCCCCTCGGGCTGCGGCAAGTCGACCCTGCTGCGCACGCTCAACCGCATGTACGATCTGTACCCGGGCCAGCGCGCCGAGGGCTCGATCCTTTACCGCGGCCGCAATATCCTGGAGGCGGGCGTGGATGTGAACATGCTGCGCGCCAAGGTCGGCATGGTGTTCCAGAAGCCGACCCCGTTCCCGATGTCGGTCTACGACAACATCGCCTTCGGCGTCCGCCTGTACGAAAACCTGTCCAGGGGCGAGATGGACGAGCGCGTCGAATGGGCGCTGAAAAAGGCGGCGCTGTGGGGCGAGGTCAAGGATAAGCTGAACAAGAGCGGCCTGTCGCTGTCGGGCGGCCAGCAGCAGCGCCTGTGCATCGCGCGCGGCGTCGCCGTCAAGCCGGACGTGCTGCTGCTCGATGAGCCGACCTCGGCACTGGACCCGATCTCGACCGCCAAGATCGAAGAACTGATCAGCGAGCTGAAGAACGACTACACGATCGCCATCGTGACCCACAACATGCAGCAGGCCGCGCGCTGCTCGGACTATACCGCCTATATGTACCTGGGTGAGCTGGTCGAGTTTGGCGAAACCGACCAGTTGTTCATGAACCCAGCGCGCAAAGAAACCCAGGACTACATCACCGGCCGCTTTGGATAAGGGGACGCTGCAGCCTACTGCGCGGCCGCAGGCCCCTCGAAGAGCTAACACAGAGCAGTTAACAACAAGTACAAAGCTCTGGTGCGGTAATATAACTATAGAGAACAGGAAATAAGATTATGGTAGGCGATCACTCTTCCAAGCAGTACGACCACGAACTCGAGGGCATCCGTTCCAAGGTGCTGCTGATGGGCGGCATGGTGGAAACCCAGTTCGAGGAAGCCTTGAACTGCTTCCGCGTCGACAACCAGGAGCTGGCCGACAAGGTGATGGGCGACGACCACGCCGTCAACCAGCTCGAAGTCCAGCTCGACGATGCCTGCAGCCACCTGATCGTGCGCCGCCAGCCGACAGCCAACGATTTGCGCACCGTGATGGCGACCATCAAGGTAATCACTGACCTGGAACGCATCGGCGACGAAGCCACCAAGATCGCGCGTACGGCGAAGAGCCTGCACGAGCGCGGCATGGTCGGCTTCAACCACTACGACATCGTGCGCACCATCTCGCGCGCCACCGCCGACATGCTGCACGATGCGCTGGACGCGTTTGCGCGCCTGGACGGCAAGGCGGCGCTGCAGATCATTGCCCAGGACGACGAGATCGACCACGAATTCCGCACTATCCTGCGCAGCATGATCACCTTCATGATGGAAGACCCGCGCACCATCTCGTCGGCGCTGGACACGCTGTGGGTGGCCAAGGCCATCGAGCGTATCGGCGACCACGCCAAAAACATCGCCGAGTACGTGATCTACGTGGTCGAGGGCAGGGACATCCGCCATAGCAAACCGGCCGCAGTGGCTGCTGATCGCGGAGAAGGCTGATCGATGGCGTCCAACACGAGCGTCCTGATCGTCGAGGATGAACCGGCCATTATCGAGCTGGTGAGCTATTCGCTGCGCGAGACCGGCTGGGACGTACGGTCGGCCTCGAGCGTGGCGGCGGCCTGGGATGCCATCATTGCCGGCCGTCCCGATTTACTGCTGCTCGACTGGATGCTGCCCGACCAGAGCGGCCTGCGCCTGCTGGCGCGCCTGCGCGCCGACCGCGATTTCCAGGATATTCCGGTGATCATGCTGACCGCCAAGAGCATGGAAGAGGACAAGATCGCGGGCCTGAACAACGGCGCCGACGATTACGTCACCAAGCCGTTCTCGCCGCGCGAACTGCTGGCGCGCTCGAAGGCCTTGTTGCGGCGCAAGAGTCCGCACCTGGCCGAGGCGCCGCTGTCGGCGGGGCCGGTCACCCTGGACCCGAGCAGTTGCACCGTCAGCCTGGACGGGCGCCAGCTCGACATGGGCAATGCCGAATACCGCCTGCTGAAGTTCCTGATGGCGCACCGCGAGCGGGTGTTCTCGCGCAGCCAGCTGCTGGACAAAGTCTGGGGCGACGCCTCGGCGGTCGAGGAACGCACCGTCGACGTCCACGTCCTGCGCCTGCGCAAAGGGCTGAAGGAAGCGGAAAAGCTGATCAAGACGGTGCGCAGCGTCGGCTACATGCTGACTGAAAAAGAACTCTAATAAACGCTGTCGAAGCGAGGATGACGATTTGAACCCACGATTGCTGTTCTGGGTGCCGGCGGTGCTGCGCCTGGCCTTGTTGCTGGCCGGTGCCGGCGTGGTCTGGTGGATGGCCGGGCCGGTGGCCGGCCTGTCGCTGGCGCTGCTGACCACCGTCGTGCTGCTGTTCATGCAGCTCTCTTATTTGTACAAGCTCGGCGAATGGCTGGACCATCCGCACAGCAGCCGCCTGCCCGACGGCTGGGGCGCCTGGACCGAGGTCTTCGCCCGTTTATACAGACTGCGGCGCGACGACGAACGCAACAAGGACGAGCTGACCGAATGGCTGGCGCGCTTCCGCCAGGCCATGCAGCTGCTGCCGGAAGGCGTGGCCATCATGGACGACGTGCTGCTGCTGGAATGGTGCAATCCGGCCACCGAGCGCCACCTGGGCCTGACCCTGGAACGGGATAAAGGCCGGCGCGTGACCAACCTGGTGCGCCATCCGGAATTCATCGACTACATCATCCTGGGCCGCTACGAGCAGCCGCTGACGCTCTCGCTGCGCGGGCGCAAGCTGGTGGTCCAGATCATCCCCTTCGAAAACCGCCGCCAGATTCTGGTTACCCACGACGCCACCGAGAGCGAGCGCATCGAAGCGATGCGGCGCGACTTCATCGCCAACGCGTCGCACGAGCTGCGCACGCCGCTGACCGTGATCGTCGGCTTCCTCGAAATCGCGCTGGCCGACCCGGGCCTGGACGAGCGCACCCGCACCGCCCACCTGAACCTGATGACGGAACAGGCCGAGCGCATGCAGCGCCTGATCGAGGACATGCTGACGCTGTCGCGCCTGGAGTCGGACGATTATCCGCTCAAGCGCGAACGTGTCGACGTCACGGCGCTGGTGGAGGGCGTGGCCAACGATGCGCGCGCTCTGTCCAACGGCCGTCACCAGGTGGAAGTGACTGTGGACGGTCCGGACATCATGGGCAGCCCGGACGAATTGCGCAGCGCCTTCGGCAACCTGGCCAGCAATGCGGTGCGCTACACCCCGGCCGGCGGCACCATTCGCCTGGCCTGGGGGCGTGGCCCGAACGATCTGCGCTTCGAGGTGTGCGATACCGGGATCGGGATCGACGAGCAGCATATATCGCGCCTGACCGAGCGCTTCTATCGCGTGGACAAGAGCCGTTCGCGCGAGACCCAGGGGACGGGCCTGGGGTTGGCGATCGTGAAGCATGTGCTGTTGCGGCATGGAGGGAAGTTGTCGATCCGTTCCACGCCGGGGAAGGGGAGTGTGTTTATGGTTTCTTTGCCGAATACTTCGTTGCCGGGGTGAGTTGTTTGGCTGTTCGTGCAACTTGGACCCCCGCCGCGGTGATGGCGGTTTCGAAGTTGTTGGCCTTAAAACCGTCGTCCCCGCGCAGGCGGGGACCCAAGTTCGACGCATAACCTTGGCCTAAGCAAGAACGGGTACAATCCCCTTTTGACCCGCTTCTTCGCTCGCATGACCTTCTCCCGACGTTCCATGCTCCCCGTGCTGGCAGCAGCCCTGCTGTCCGCCTGCGGCTCCACCCCGCCCGCACCCACGCCACCCGCCGCCGCCGCCGTCCCGGCCCCGCAGCCGGTACCGCGCAAAGTCAAAATCGGCCTCGCCCTCGGCGGCGGCGCTGCCCGCGGCTTTGCCCACATCGGCGTGATCAAGGCGCTGGAAGCCCAGGGCATCGTCCCCGACATCGTGGTCGGCACCAGCGCCGGCTCGGTGGTGGGGGCGATGTACGCGGCTGGTTACAACGGCTTCCAGCTGCAGAAGATGGCGCTGGAAATGGACGAGGCCAGTATTTCCGACTGGGCGATTCCCTTCTTCAGCAAGGCCCCGGGCGTGCTGAAGGGCGAGGCGCTGCAAGCCTATGTCAACAGGACGGTGAAGAACCAGCCGATCGAAAAGCTGAGGATCCCGTTCGGAGCGGTCGCCACCGACCTCAAGACCGGCCAGCCTATCCTGTTCAGGCGCGGCAATACCGGCATGGCGGTGCGTGCGTCGTCCGCGGTGCCGAGCGTGTTCCAGCCGGTGACCATCGGCGGCCGCACCTATGTCGACGGCGGCCTGGTGGCGCCGGTGCCGGTGCGCTTCGCCCGCGAGATGGGCGCCGAATTCATCATCGCCGTCAACATCTCGAGCGCGACCGAGGCCCAGGCCACGGCCAGCTCGGTGGACGTGCTGATGCAGACCTTCACCATCATGGGCCAGCGCATCAACCAGCTGGAGCTGAAGGATGCCGACATCGTGCTCACGCCTTCGCTGGGCACCATGGGCAGCGCCGACTTCAACGGCCGCAACCTGGCCGTGCTGGCCGGCGAGCAGGCCGCGGCCGCGGTCATGCCCCAGATTAAAGCGCGGCTCAAGGCCAGGCAGCTCAGTCCTGCTCGTTGACCTGGCCGCACATTGATTCGTTCGTAAAAAAAGGAAGCAACAAGATGCAAACCAAACCCGTCCTGACCCTGGAAGATGTAAAGAAGATCGCCTTTGGTGCGGAACAGGAAGCCGTCAAGAATGGCTGGAAAGTCGTGATCGCGATCTGTGACGACGGCGGCCATCCGCTCTGGCTGCAGCGCCTCGACGGCGCCGCCCCGGTGTCCGCCCACATCGCCCCGGAAAAGGCCAAGACCGCTGCGCTGGGCCGCCGCGAATCGAAGGTCTACGAAGACCTGATCAACAACGGCCGTACTTCCTTCCTGCGCGCGCCGCAGCTGGACGGCATGCTGGAAGGCGGCGTGCCCATCCTGGTCGATGGCCATACCGTCGGCGCGGTCGGCGTCTCGGGCGTAAAGTCGGCCGAGGACGTGCAGATCGCCAGGGCCGGTATCGCCGCGCTGGGCCTTTAAGCCGGAATTTCCAGGCAGCATTACCCGAGCAGGTGGGCGGCGCTTCATTGCCGGACGTGTGGAATTGCGTTATAATTCGGAAGTTTATCCACACATTTATCGCCGTAGCGACGACCCACCCATTCCTTCTTCAAACGTCCTGTACCACGGTGAAATCCCAGTCGTTCAGGCCGGTCTGACGTGGCGCAGCTACGGCAACTTTAACGGGAGTTGCCCTTGCCGCCATTTTTTTCAGGTCCAGCCGTCCCGGCCATACTGGCCCTCGCTGACGGAACCATCTTCAAAGGTCATTCGATTGGCGCCGCCGGCCACACGATCGGTGAAGTGGTCTTCAATACCGCCATCACCGGTTACCAGGAAATCCTGACCGATCCCAGCTACTCGCGCCAGATCGTCACCCTGACTTACCCGCACATCGGCAACCAGGGCGTGAACCCGGCCGACGTCGAGGCGTCCAAAGTGCATGCCGCCGGCCTGATCATCCGTGACCTGCCGCTGCTGGCCTCCAACTTCCGCTCGAACCAGTCGCTGTCGGATTACCTGAAGGCAGAGGGCACGGTCGCCATCGCCGGCATCGACACACGCAAGCTCACCCGCATCCTGCGCGAGAAGGGTGCCCAGAACGGCGCCATCCTGACCGGTACCCTCGGCAACGAGCCGTCGGAAGCGCAGGCGCTGGAACTGGCGCGCTCCTTCCCGGGCCTGAACGGCATGGACCTGGCCAAGGTCGTGTCGGTGAAAGAAGCCTACTCGTTCAACGAGACCGAATGGAAGCTGGGCGAAGGCTTCGGCAAGCAGGACAACCCGCAATTCCACGTGGTCGCCTTCGACTACGGCGTCAAGCGCAACATCCTGCGCATGCTGGCAGAACGCGGCTGCAAGGTGACGGTGCTGCCGGCCCAGGCCACCGCCAGGGATGCGCTTGCACTGAACCCGGACGGCATCTTCCTGGCCAACGGCCCCGGCGACCCGGCCGCCTGCGACTACGCGATCGAAGCCACCCGCGACGTCATCGAGACCGGCATCCCGACCTTCGGCATCTGCCTCGGCCACCAGATCATGGCACTGGCCTCGGGCGCGAAGACCGTCAAGATGAAGTTCGGCCACCACGGTGCCAACCACCCGGTGCAGGACCTGGACTCGTGCAAGGTGCTGATCACTTCCCAGAACCACGGCTTCGCCGTGGATCCCGATACGCTCCCGGACAATTGCCGCGTGACCCACGTGTCGCTGTTCGACGGTTCGCTGCAAGGCTTCGAGCGTACCGACAAACCGGCCTTCTGCTTCCAGGGCCACCCGGAAGCTTCGCCGGGACCGACCGACGTGTCTTACCTGTTCGACCGTTTCATCAGCAACATGAATAAGCACGTAAGTGCGGCCCGCGGAGAAAAATAAATGCCAAAACGTAGTGATATCAAAAGCATCCTGATCATCGGCGCGGGTCCGATCGTCATCGGCCAGGCAGTCGAATTCGATTACTCCGGCGCCCAGGCCTGCAAGGCCTTGCGCGAAGAAGGCTACAAGGTCATCCTGGTCAATTCGAACCCGGCGACCATCATGACCGACCCGGAAACGGCCGACGTCACCTATATCGAGCCGATCACCTGGAAGGTCGTCGAGCGCATCATCGCCAAGGAACGTCCGGACGCGATCCTGCCGACCATGGGCGGCCAGACCGCGCTGAACTGCGCGCTCGACCTGCACCGCCACGGCATCCTGGACAAGTACAAGGTCGAGCTGATCGGCGCTTCGCCGGAAGCCATCGACAAGGCCGAAGACCGCTCCAAGTTCAAGGATGCGATGACCAAGATCGGTCTCGGTTCGGCGAAGTCCGGCGTGGCGCACACCATGGCCGAGGCGCATGGCGTCCAGCGCGAACTGGGCTATCCGGTCATTATCCGTCCGTCGTTCACGATGGGCGGTTCGGGCGGCGGCATCGCTTACAACGAAGAGGAATTCGAAGCGATCTGCAAGCGCGGCCTGGAAGCCTCGCCGACCTCGGAACTGCTGATCGAGGAATCGCTGCTGGGCTGGAAAGAGTACGAGATGGAAGTGGTGCGCGACAAGGCGGACAACTGCATCATCATCTGCTCGATCGAAAACCTGGATCCGATGGGCGTCCATACCGGCGACTCGATCACCGTGGCACCGGCTCAGACGCTGACCGACAAGGAATACCAGATCATGCGCAACGCCTCGATCGCGGTGCTACGCGAGATCGGCGTCGACACCGGCGGTTCGAACGTGCAGTTCGCGATCAACCCGCAGGATGGCCGCATGATCGTCATCGAGATGAACCCGCGCGTGTCGCGCTCGTCGGCGCTGGCCTCGAAAGCCACCGGCTTCCCGATCGCCAAGGTCGCGGCCAAGCTGGCGGTAGGGTTCACGCTGGATGAGCTGCGCAACGAGATCACGGGCGGTGCCACCCCGGCCTCGTTCGAGCCCTCGATCGACTACGTGGTCGTCAAGATCCCGCGCTTCGCCTTCGAAAAATTCCCGACCGCGGACAAGCACCTGACCACCCAGATGAAATCGGTGGGCGAGGTGATGGCCATGGGCCGCACCTTCCAGGAATCCTTCCAGAAGGCGCTGCGCGGCCTGGAAGTCGGCGTCGACGGCCTGAACGAAAAGACACGCGACCGCGAAGTCATCGAGGAAGAGCTGGGCGAGCCGGGTCCGGAACGCATCTGGTACGTGGGCGATGCGTTTGCCCAGGGCTTCACGCTGGAAGAAGTGCATGGCCTGACCAGGATCGATCCGTGGTTCCTCATCCAGATCAAGGAAATCGTCGACATCGAGCTCTGGCTGGATCACCAGAAGCTGGAAAACCTCGACAAGCCGACGCTCTACAAGCTGAAGCAGAAGGGCTTCTCGGACGCCCGTCTTGCCTTCCTGACGCACACCACGCAAGCCGCGGTGCGCGAACGCCGCCACGCGCTGGGCATCCGTCCGGTGTACAAGCGCGTCGACACCTGCGCCGCCGAATTCTCGACCAGCACCGCCTACATGTACTCGACCTATGACGAGGAATGCGAAGCGGCGCCGACCGACAAGAAAAAGATCATGGTGCTGGGCGGTGGCCCGAACCGCATCGGCCAGGGCATCGAGTTCGACTACTGCTGCGTGCACGCCGCCCTCGCCATGCGCGACGACGGCTACGAGACCATCATGGTCAACTGCAATCCGGAGACCGTGTCGACCGACTACGATACCTCGGACCGCCTGTACTTCGAGTCGCTGACGCTGGAAGACGTGCTGGAAATCGTCGACCTCGAAAAGCCGGTCGGCGTGATCGTGCAGTACGGCGGCCAGACCCCGCTGAAGCTGGCCCTGGACCTGGAAGCGAATGGCGTGCCTATCGTCGGCACCTCGCCGGACATGATCGACGCCGCCGAAGACCGCGAACGTTTCCAGAAGCTGCTGCAAGACCTGGACCTGCGCCAGCCGCCGAACCGCACCGCGCGCACCGAAGCCGATGCACTGGCGCTGGCCACCGAGATCGGCTACCCGCTGGTGGTGCGTCCGTCGTATGTGCTGGGCGGCCGCGCGATGGAGATCGTGCACGAGCAGCGCGACCTCGAGCGCTACATGCGCGAAGCGGTGAAGGTGTCGAACGATTCGCCGGTGCTGCTGGACCGCTTCCTGAACGACGCCATCGAAGTCGACGTCGACTGCATCTCGGATGGCGAAACCACCTTCATCGGCGGCGTGATGGAACACATCGAACAGGCCGGCGTGCACTCGGGCGACTCGGCCTGCTCGCTGCCGCCTTACTCGCTGTCCCAGGACACCATCGATGAACTGAAGCGCCAGACCTCGCTGATGGCGAAAGGCCTGAACGTGGTCGGCCTGATGAACGTGCAGTTCGCGATCCAGCAGCAGGACGTCGACGGCAAGAAGGTCGACACCGTGTACGTGCTGGAAGTGAACCCGCGCGCCTCGCGTACCGTGCCTTTCGTCTCGAAAGCGACCGGCCTGCAGCTGGCCAAGATCGCGGCGCGCTGCATGGTGGGCCAGAGCCTGGCCAGCCAGGGCATCACGAAGGAAGTCGTGCCGCCGTTCTACAGCGTCAAGGAAGCCGTGTTCCCCTTCGTGAAGTTCCCGGGCGTGGACACCATCCTGGGACCGGAGATGAAGTCGACCGGCGAAGTCATGGGCGTGGGCACCACCTTCGGCGAAGCCTTCGTGAAGTCGCAGCTGGCGGCCAGCATCAATTTGCCGTCCTCGGGCCGCGTGTTCCTGTCGGTGAAGGCTTCGGACAAGCCGCGCACCGTCAGGGTGGCGCGCGACCTGGTCGAGCTGGGCTTCACGCTGGTGGCGACCAAGGGCACCGCGGCCGTCATCGCCGCCGCCGGCATCCCGGTGTCGCCAGTGAACAAGGTGGTCGAGGGCCGTCCGCACATCGTCGACATGATCAAGAATCACGAGATCGCGATGGTGGTGAACACGGTCGAGGAAAAGCGCAACGCGATCGTCGACTCCCGTACCATCCGTACCTCGGCCCTGCAGGCGCGCGTGGTGACCTACACCACGATCGCCGGTGCCGAGGCGGCGGTGCAGGGCATGCGCCACCTGGACGAGTTGAACGTCTATGATTTACAAGGGCTGCATAAAACACTACACTAAGAGCTAGAGTAGTACCGGGAACCACAGAGTTCGCGCGGCAAGCGCCGTGTGACTCTGTGGTTTTCACTTTTTTCCAACGTACGTAACAGGGCCTCGCACAACCGTAGCGAGCATCGCAGACCGCCAATGCAACGCGCAGTAGCCTGGGCGAGGCCCCACCACAAGAGATGCCATGAACACTCCATTGACCAAATTTGGTGCCGAACTCCTCAAGGAAGAGCTGCACCAGCTCAAGACCAAGGAGCGCCGCAACGTGATCGAGGCGATCGCCGAAGCGCGTTCGCATGGTGACCTGTCCGAAAACGCCGAATACGATGCGGCCAAAGAGCGCCAGGCCTTTGTCGAAGGCCGTATCGCCGAGCTGGAGCAGAAGCTGTCGACTTGCCAGATCATCGACCCGGCTACCTTGGATGCCGAAGGCCGCGTGGTGTTCGCGGCGACCGTCGACCTCGAAGACCTGGAAAGCGGCCAGAAGGTCACCTACCAGATCGTCGGCATGGACGAAGCCGACATCAAGGTGAACAAGGTTTCCGTCACCTCGCCGATCGCGCGCGCCCTCATCGGCAAGTACGCCGGCGACGTGGTCGAAGTGCAGGCGCCGTCGGGTCCGCGCGAATACGAAATCCTGGAAGTCCGTTACATCTGATTCGCATGTCCTTCAACCGTATCGTGCCGCAGCTGCGCCTGCTGCTGGCCGCCCTGTGGGCCGGCAGCGTGTGGGGCGTCAGCTACCTGGCGGCGCCGAGCGCCTTCGCGGTGCTGGACAGCACGCGCGCCGGCAGCGTGGTTGCGGCCATGCTCGAGCGCGAAGCCTGGCTGGCCATCGTGCTGGCCGTGCTGCTGTGGGTGCTGGTGGCACGCTCGGCCGATCTCGACGGGAAGCGGCGCCGCTGGCTGAACTGGACGGTGTTCGGGATGCTGGCGTGCAGCCTGGCGGTCTACCTGGGCCTGCAGCCGTTGATGGCGGCGATTCGCGAAGCGGCCGGGCCGGCTGGGGTGCGGGCATCGCCGCAATGGGGAACATTCATGGCGCTGCATGGGGTGTCGCAGCTGCTGTATTTGATAGAGAGCGTGCTGGGCGCTATGCTGGTGATCAAAAGCCGGTGAGTGGTGGAGCGTGGACGGCTGCATCGCCGTGCACGCCAGAAATGGAGCAGGCATAAAAAAACCGGGGCACTGGCCCCGGTTGCTTTTTAATGATGCCTCACGTTCAGCGCACCATTGGCGCGCTTTACTTGAGGGCGCCTTTCTTGCTGCTGGTCTGGCGCGGCTTGGCGCGCTTGATGTTGCCGCCCTGGGTCACGCGCTCGTTACCCTTGAGCAGAACCTTGGTGACGCTCGGCTTCTTGGTGCCGCTCGGGCTCGGCTTGACGATGGTGACTTCGCGCATGCCCTTGCCGGCGCGGGTGCTGCGTTCCTTGACTTCTTCCGCTTTCGGGCGGTACAGCACCAGCAGCTTGCCGATGTGCTGGACCGGGGCGGCCTCGAGCTCTTCGCAGATCTGTTCGTAGATCGCGATGCGGGCTTCGCGGTCGTCGCCGAAGACGCGGACCTTTATCAGGCCGTGCGCATCCAGGCTGGACGCGACTTCTTTCATGACGGATTCGGTGAGGCCGGCTTCGCCGATCATGACGACGGGGTTGAGTCCGTGAGCTTCCGCGCGCAGGGCGGAGCGTTCGGCCGGTGTAAGTTTGATCATAATAATTCTTTTTGACGTACCAATTAAAAGTAGTATTTTACGCGAATGGCCAAGAACAAATTCAATAAAAACTGGATTCACGACCACATTAACGACCCGTATGTCAAATTGGCACAAAAAGAGGGTTACCGGGCGCGTGCGGCCTACAAGCTGAAAGAGATCGACGAGGCGGAAAAGCTGATCAAACAGGGCCAGGTCATCGTCGACCTCGGCTGTACCCCCGGCAGCTGGGGCCAGTACACGCGGCGCAAGCTGGCCGGCGGCGAGGAGGGCAGCATCAAGGGCACTATCATCGGCCTGGATATCCTGCCGATGGAGCCAATTGCTGACATGCACTTTATCCAGGGCGACTTCCGCGAAGAGAGCGTGCTGGGCCAGTTGGGCGAGATCCTGGAAGGGCGTCAGGCCGATCTGGTGCTGTCCGACATGGCGCCCAACCTGTCCGGCATCCCGACGGCGGACTCCGCGCGCATGGAGCATTTGATCGATCTCGCTATTGAGTTTTCGCAAATGCACCTCAAGCCCTCCGGCGCATTGTTAGTGAAGTGCTTCAAGGATATGGGCTTCACGCAGAACCTGGAGCGCTTCCGCGACGAGTTCAAGGTGGTCAAGCAGATCAAGCCCAAGGCAAGCCGCGACAAATCTTCGGAAATCTTTTTGCTGGGACGTGGTCTGAAGAATCCAGCACATTAAAAAATACGAGGAAAACCGTGGAAACACCGGTTTGCGCCCTTGATATTCCGGTGTGACACCACACATCAGCAAAGGGCGGTGGGCCAAAGCAGCCCACCCTGCGGTGCCATGACGTGTTTGGTGCTTATTCGTGCGCGAGGGAAATCAAAACCCGCTATAGTGTCGTTCAGGCACCATGGGCGGGCGTGCGTGGCACGGCCCGCTTTTGCGGTAAAATCCGCCTTTGAAAAAATGGGAAAAGATGCATCCGCATCAGAGGAGTCTTCGTGAATAATATGTTTTCCAAATCCGCCATCTGGGTGGTCGTTGCGCTGCTGTTGTTCATGCTGTTCAAGCAGTTCGACAATCACAGCACCTCGGGCGGCAGCAAGACCATTGCTTATTCCGAGCTGCTCGATGACGTGAAGGCGAAAAAGATCAAGGACGTCGTGATCGAAGGATCGAGCATCACGGCAACCCGTCAAGATGACAGCAAGGTGCGCACCACCGCGACCATGCTGGACCGCGGCCTGATCGGCGACCTGCGCGACAACGGCGTACGCTTCGACGTCAAACCGCCTGAGGAACCGTCGTTCCTGCAGCAAGTATTCATTTCCTGGTTCCCGATGCTGTTGCTGATCGGGGTCTGGGTCTTCTTCATGCGTCAAATGCAAGGCGGCGGCAAGGGCGGGGCTTTCTCGTTCGGCAAGTCGAAGGCGCGCATGATGGACGAAACCAACAATACCGTGACCTTCTCCGATGTCGCCGGTTGCGACGAGGCGAAGGAAGAAGTCGGCGAGATCGTCGACTTCCTGAAGGACCCGACCAAGTTCCAGAAACTCGGCGGCCGCATCCCGCGCGGCGTGCTGATGGTCGGTCCTCCGGGTACCGGTAAAACCCTGCTGGCACGTGCGATCGCCGGCGAAGCGAAGGTGCCGTTCTTCTCGATCTCCGGTTCGGACTTCGTCGAGATGTTCGTCGGCGTGGGCGCGTCCCGTGTGCGCGACATGTTCGAGAATGCGAAAAAGCATTCGCCCTGCATCATCTTCATCGACGAGATCGACGCTGTCGGCCGCCACCGCGGCGCCGGCATGGGCGGCGGCAACGACGAGCGCGAACAGACGCTGAACCAGCTGCTGGTCGAGATGGACGGTTTCGAAGCGTCTTCGGGCGTGATCGTGATCGCCGCCACCAACCGCGCCGACGTGCTGGATAAGGCGCTGCTGCGTCCGGGCCGTTTCGACCGCCAGGTAATGGTCGGCCTGCCGGACATCCGCGGCCGCGAACAGATCCTGAACGTGCACATGCGTAAAGTGCCGATCGGCACCGACGTCAAGGCCGACATCCTGGCCCGCGGCACCCCTGGCTTCTCCGGCGCCGACCTGGCCAACCTTGTCAACGAAGCCGCCCTGTTCGCCGCGCGCCGCAGCAAGCGCCTGGTCGAGATGAGCGACTTCGAAGATGCCAAGGACAAGATCTACATGGGTCCGGAGCGCAAGTCGATGGTGATGCGCGAGGAAGAGCGCCGCAACACGGCTTACCACGAGTCGGGCCACGCCGTCATCGCCAAGCTGCTGCCGAAGGCCGATCCGGTGCACAAGGTCACGATCATGCCGCGCGGCTATGCGCTGGGCCTGACCTGGCAGCTGCCGGAGCACGACAGCCTGTCCGGTTACAAGGACAAGATGCTGGAAGAGATCTCGATCCTGTTCGGTGGCCGTATCGCCGAGGAGATCTTCGTGGGCCAGATGTCGACCGGCGCGTCGAATGACTTCGCCCGCGCTACCAAGCTGGCCCGTTCGATGGTCACCCGCTTCGGCATGTCGGAAAGCATGGGCGTGATGGTCTACGAGGACGACGCGAACGAAGGCTTCTTCGGCGGTTCGGTGAAAACCATCTCCGAAGCGACCCAGCAGAAAGTCGATGCCGAGATCCGCAACATCCTCGACACGCAATACGCACTGTCGCGCCGCCTGCTGGAAGAAAACCGCGACAAGGTCGAAATCATGACCAAGGCGCTGCTGGAATGGGAAACCATCGATGCCGACCAGATCAACGACATCATGGCCGGCCGCCAGCCGACCCCGCCGAAGTCGGTCCAGCTGACCAAGCGCAACCCGCCGGGCGACACCGGTTCGGGCGGCGTGCCGAGCAACGCCCCGGCACCGGCTTGATTTGTTTGAAGATGTAAAAAAGGCACCCCGGGCGGGTGCCTTTTTTTATGATTCCGCATTCTCCATTTGTTCCCCACCTTTTATGTCACGTCAGTTCCTGCAGTGCGGCCGTTTCGATTTCGACCTGGCCAAGCGCCCCTTGGTCATGGGCATCCTCAACATCACCCCCGATTCGTTTTCGGATGGCGGGCGTCACCACGCGCTCGAGTTCGCGTTCGAGGGCGCCGAGCAGATGGTCAAGGATGGCGTCGACATCATCGACATCGGCGGCGAATCGACCCGCCCGGGTTCGCCCAGCGTGACCGTCGAAGAGGAATTGCGGCGCGTGATGCCGGTTATCTATGCCTTGCGCGAACTGGGCGTGGCACTGTCGATCGATACCTGCAAGCCGGAGGTGATGCGCCAAGCCATCATCGCCGGCGCCGACATGATCAACGACATCAAGGGCTTCGGCGCGCCCGGCGCCCTGGAGGCGGTGCGTGGGAGCGACGTCGGCCTGTGCGTGATGCACATGCAGGGCACGCCTCAGGACATGCAGGCGCAACCGGTTTATGCCGACGTGGTGGCGGAGGTAAGCGCCTTTCTGAGTGCCCGGGTGGCCGCGCTGGAAGCAGCCGGGGTAGTGCGCGAACGCATCACGATTGACCCGGGATTTGGATTTGGCAAGACAGTCGAGCATAATGTCACTTTGCTTCGCGGCATTGCTGATATGCAACGTGAACTGGGACTCCCCGTGCTGGCCGGGCTGTCGCGCAAATCGATGATCGGCGTGCTCACCGGACGCCCGCTGGAGAGGCGCCTGGCGGGCAGCCTGGGCGGCGCACTGGCTGCGGTAGCGCAGGGTGCGCGCATCGTGCGGGTTCATGATGTGGCGGAGACGGTCGATGCCCTGGCCGTCTGGCAGGCGGGCACCAGAAACAACTAAGACAAGAAAAGCGAGATTCGAATGGCACGTAAATATTTTGGTACGGACGGCGTCCGCGGCCTGGTGGGCGTGGCACCCATCACCCCCGAGTTCGTGATGCGCCTCGGCTATGCGGCCGGCAAGGTGCTGGCCAAGGGCGGCGCCCAGGGCGGCCGTCCGACGGTCTTGATCGGCAAGGACACGCGCATCTCCGGCTATATGCTGGAAGCCGCGCTGGAAGCCGGTTTTTCCGCCGCCGGCGTCGACGTGATGCTGGCCGGCCCGATGCCGACCCCGGCCATCGCCTACCTGACCCGCGCGCTGCGCCTGCAGGCCGGCGTCGTGATCTCGGCCTCGCACAATCCCTTCCAGGACAACGGCATCAAGTTCTTCTCCGGCCACGGCACCAAGCTGCCGGACGCGGTCGAACTCGAAATCGAGGACGCGCTCGACCAGCCGATGGGCTGCGTGGCCTCGGAAAAACTGGGCCGCGCGAGCCGTCTGCGCGATGCCCAGGGCCGCTATATCGAATTCTGCAAGAGCACCTTCCCGAACGAGCTGGACTTGCGCGGCCTGAAGATCGTGGTCGATTGCGCCCACGGCGCCGCCTACGACATCGCACCGCACGTCTTCCACGAGCTGGGCGCCGAAATCATCGAACTCGGCACCAAGCCGGACGGTTTCAACATCAACGACGGCGTCGGCGCCACCGCGCCCAAGGCCATGGCCCAGGCCGTCGTCGAGCACGGCGCCGACCTCGGCATCGCGCTCGACGGAGACGCCGACCGCCTGATCATGTGCGACGCCAGCGGCCGCTTGTACAACGGCGACGAGCTCCTGTACGTGATGGTGCGCGCGCGCATGGCGACCGGCAAGGTCGACGGTGCGGTCGGCACCCTCATGACCAATATGGCGCTCGAAGTCGCGTTCAAGGAAATGGGCGTCGGCTTCGCGCGCGCCAAGGTCGGCGACCGCTACGTGCTTGAAATGATGAAGGAAAAGGGCTGGCTGTTTGGCGGCGAGGGTTCCGGCCACCTGCTGGCACTGGACCGTCACACCACCGGCGACGGCATCGTCTCGGCGCTGCAGGTGCTGGAAGCGCTCAAGCGCGGCAAGAAGAGCCTGGCCGAGTGCTGCAGCGAGCTCACGCTGTATCCGCAGACCCTGATCAACGTGCGCGTGGCGCCGGGCTTCAAGTGGACCGACAACGCCGCCATGGTGGCCGAAAAGGAAGCGGTCGAACGCGAACTCGGCGACAGCGGCCGCGTGCTGATCCGTCCGTCCGGCACCGAACCGCTGGTGCGCGTGATGGTCGAAGCCAAGGAAGCCGAGCTGGCCGAACGCATGGCCAGGCGCATCGCGGCCCTGGTCGAAGCCTGAGCATTGCCAGGGCAGCATCCGGCGCGTTGACGCTTTCTGCAAGGCGCTGTATGATCGCCCCATCGGAGTGTAGCGCAGCCCGGTAGCGCACCTGGTTTGGGACCAGGGGGTCCAAGGTTCGAATCCTTGTACTCCGACCACCGTTTACAAAGCGGGCTGTCGCATCGACGGCCCGTTTTCATTTCTCGAAGCCTCTGCGGCTTCGTCCTACTGCCCATAGCTCAGTTGGATAGAGCAACGGCCTTCTAAGCCGTAGGTCGCTGGTTCGAACCCAGCTGGGCAGGCCATGCTCCATGTTTTGATCAGGCAAGCGAACGCCGCCTGCCCATCCTTCGTGTTAGTGTCCATTCCGACAACAACAGGCTGCTGAGGCCACACGAGGAGAAAACATGCTGGCTCATTGTTTGCGCGGACGCGCTGCCGTATTGGCTGCGCTGCTTTGTTCGATGACGGTCGGCGCGACTGCACTAGCCCAGCAGGCAAGCCCGAAACCGGCATCCGCGGCCGCCGGCGACACCTTCACACTCAAGCTGTCGGCCGGGACGGCTGCACCGGCCACGGCCGCCGAGGGCAGCGTCCAGTTCATCGGCACCGCCACCGTGCTGATCCGCTACCAGGGCCTCACCATCCTCACCGACCCGAATTTCCTGCACAAGGGTGATCACGTACACCTGGGCTATGGCCTGACCTCCGAGCGCCTGACCAATCCGGCGCTCGACCTGAACCAACTGCCCCCGATCGACCTGGTCGTGCTGTCGCACATGCACGAGGACCATTTCGACAAGCTGGTGCAGGAAAAACTGGCCAGGGACACGCCGATCGCCAGCACCAAGGAAGCCTCGGAAGCCCTCAAGAAACTCGGCTTCACCCGCACCTTCGGACTGTCGAAATGGGATCGGCTGGAAGTCGAGAAGGGGCAGGCGCGCCTGCGCATCACGGCGGCGCCTGGCCGCCACGGCAAGGTCGGCATGCAAGCGCTGCTGCCGACGGTGATGGGATCGGTGCTCGACTTCGGGCCGGACACCGCCGCGCCAAGCTACCGCATGTACATCAGCGGCGACACCCTGGTGTACGACGACCTGAACAATATTCCGCAGCGCTTCCCCGGCATCGACCTGGCCTTGCTGCACCTGGGCGGCACCCGCATCCTGGGCGTGTTCAAGGTCACCATGGATGGCAAGGATGGCGTCCAGTTGATGCAGATCGTCCAGCCCAAGCACGCGATCCCGATCCACTACAACGACTACGACGTGTTCAAGTCGCCGCTGGCGGATTTTGCGCGCGAGGTGAAGGCGGCCGGGCTGGAGCAGAAGGTGACTTACCTGGCGCACGGCCAGACTTATACCTTTAGGCCGGCCCAGCGATAAGCCGGCGGGCGCAGTCCTACTCGCGCTCCTCGGTGTCCGGTGCCAGCGTCTTGTTGTCGTCGAAGGGCCAGCCGCTGTAGGGGGCGACCTGGCGCTGGAATTCGTGCGGCATCACGATCGGTACCTGCAGGCACACGCTCTGGGTCGGCAGCACTTCCATCCAGTCGCGCACCAGTTCCTTGTAGGCCAGGCCGACCGGGCGGATCTTGCGGTCGAGGTCGTACAAGCCGAGGGCGTTGACGTTGCCATTGTCTTCGCGCAGCGCCGTGTCCCAGTCGACCTGGTCGGTCAGCGAGTACCAGGTGAAGCCGACCAGCGGCACGCCGTTGTTGCGCACCCGCAGGACATTGGCCCATTGCTTGCGCAGCCAGTTGACGGCCTCGTCGCCGCGTGCGGCCTGGCACATATTCGTCTCGGTGTGCATTACCGGCAGGCGGTAGCGGTTGTAGTACTGGTGGGTGATCACGGCGTAGCCGAAGATCTCGCCGGCGGAACGCGTCAGTCCGTCGGGCGAGACGTAATGCTCGTTGGTCTCGTAATAATCGTTGCCCATGATGCAGTGGTGCTTCAGATTATTCTGCAGGAAGAAATGGTATTCCTCGCGCGTCATGCCGTTGTCGAGCAGGTACTCGTACATCTCGGAGTCCACGCGCCTGCCATAGTTCAGGTCGAGCGAGAGGAAGCGCCGCGCATTGTACTTTTCGGCGGGGCCGATCGCGGCCGGACTCTCGGCGTGGAAATATTCGGAAGATTCGCTCTGCACGAAGAGCGCGTCCGGACGCACCTTCAGAATCGCGTGCATGGCCAGGATGTTGGCTTTGACAATGTTCTTGAGCGCCGTCACATAGGCACGGTCGGTCGTCATCTGCTCGTTCCACCAGCCGTACAATGCCGAGAACAGGGCGCAGATCGACATCTCGTTGACCGGCGTGTACAGCTGGATCCAGGGATAGCGCCGCGCAAAGGCGCCGGCGTAATCGGCGAACAGGGCCGGAAAGTCCGGGTTCTGGAAATTGCCGAGCCAGTCAGGCACGCCGAAATGGCATAGATCGACAATCGAGGCGACGTTGCGCTTGCGCAGGTCGTTGAAGACCAGATCGGAAAACTCCCAGTCGTAACGGCCCGGCGCCAGCCAGGTAAGGTGCAGGGGAGGGCCGTAGCGCAAGACCTTCAGGCCGAGTTCCTCGACCAGGTCGAAGTCGGTTTTCCAGTAGCGGTAATGGCCGCATTTTTCGAGTTCATCCATCCGTACACGGCCGTTCTGGATGGTCGGGTTACTGTTTTCGATACCTGTCGCAAATATGAATCCTGGAGACATGCACACCCCTCACTGCTGATCGTGAATTCATTGTAGCCGCAATCCCGACAGCGTTCCGAAGCGTGCGCGCTCGTCCGGCTGCTGAGTGTAGGCTAAGCTATTTTCTAGACAACATTTCTCTAAATAAATATCCGCATGCTGAATGCCACTGCGGCCATCGCGGCCGATCGGTCCCGCTCCCTGGACACGTCCCTGCGCCGCTTCGCCTGGGGATTGCTGGTATCGCTGCTGCTGCACGGGGTGCTGCTGTTGCTGCATTTCGGCGTGCCCGGCTTGCGTCCCGGGCCGGGGGCGCCCTTGACCGTGCGGCTGGCGCCCTTGTCGAGCGTGCCTTTGCCTGTGCCGGACCCTGTGCCGCCGGTGGCGCAGCCGCTGCCGCCGGTGCCCGAGCTACCTCCTGCGCCACCGCTCGCAGTGGCGCCGACGCCGTCCTCGCCGGCGCCTGCTGCCGAGCAAGCATCCAGCGCGGCGCATCATGGTTTCAGCTTGCTCGATCCCGTGCCGGCACCGATGCCGGTCGCACCGCCGCCGGCCCCCGCCGCCAAGCCGCGTCGCAGCGCACGCCGCCGTACGCGTCCAGGGCCGCCGGAGCAGGGCTTGAGCGCGCCGGTGATTGCTCAGGATACGCCGGGCGACCATGATTTCAAGCTGCCGCCGCCGGCCACTGAACCCGAGCCGGAGCCGGAAACCGTGTCCCTGGACGACACAGCCAACGCCAGGATGGCCGACGCCATACCGGAAGCGCCATCCGCGCCCGACCTGCAGGAGCGTGAAGAGGCGCGCGGACGCCTGGCGGCGCAGCGCGAACGCGAGCGCGAGGCACGCCGCGATGCCGAAGAGCAGGTCGTGCGCAGCGAGGCGGAGACGGCGGCCCATGCCGAAGCCGAGCGCCGCGATGCCGCGCTGGCGCAGCAGGCCTCGGCGCTGCAGCATCGATTGGCGCAGCAGCACCGAGAGGAAGAGCAACGCGCGGCGGCACAGCGTGAAGAGGATGACCTGCACGCGCTGGCTCAGCGACGTGCGGACGAGGCCGCGCAGGCGCGCCTTGCTCAGCAGGCGGAGCAGCAGCGTCAGGCCGACGTGGCGCGTGCCCTGCTGGCGCAGCAGGCTGAGCAGCAGGCCGAACAACAGCGCTTGCAGGCGCTTGAACAGGCACGTCAGCAGCAGGTCGCGGAGCAGCGCCGGCTTGAGGACACGGCGCGCCGGCAACTGGCGGAGCAGCAGCGCGCGCAACAGCTGGCTGAGGAGCAACGCGCGCAGCAGCAACTCGCGGACCAGCAGCGTGCCCGGCAACTGGCCGAACAGCAGCTCGCCGGACAGCAGCTCGCCGAACAGCAGCTCGCCGAACAGCAGCTCGCCGACAGGCAACGCGCGGAAGAGCAGGCACGCCAGCAGATGGCGGAGCAGCAGGCCCGCCGCCTGGCTGAGCAAGGCGCCGCCGACGAGCGGGCGCGGGAAGCGGCGCGCCGTCAGCAGGCCGAGCAGATGGCACGGCAGCAGGCGGAAGAGGGCGCGCGCCGCCTTGCGCAGGAGGCACAGGAGCGGGCGCGCCGCGACGGCCTCGCCGGTCCCGGCGCCGCCGAGCGCGGCATGGACCACGGCACGGGCGCGGCCGGCGCGGGGACAGGCGGCGCCGGCACACTTCCGCGCGCCGACCTCGGCAGCGGCCTGGCGTCGCGTGCGCGCGAGATGCTGCGCGGTATCGACATCGGCAAGCCGCTGCCGCCGGCGATGCGTCCCGCCGAGGATGCGCAGCGCGAGATGCGCCGCGGCCGCGCCGATGCCGCCAGCCGCGACGTCGCGCTGCGCCTGTACGTCGATAGTGTACGCCAGAAGATCGAGCGCAACGCCATCGTCGGCGAGAACTTGCTGGCCGAGGGCCTGGTGCGCATCTTTCCGATCGTCAGCGTGGCGATCCGCAGCGATGGCAGCATCGATGACGTGACCATCGTGCGCTCCAGCGGCCGCAGCGACATCGACGAGGTCGTGCGTCGCACCGTGACTCTGAACGCCCGTTACGCAGCCTTCCCGCCGAATGTGGCGGCGCACTACGACGTGGTCGAACTGCGCCGGGTGTGGAGCTTTGCCGGTGCCCTGAAATTGCTTGAAGAAATGCGCTGAGCGGCTTCCGTGCCTGTTGACCTGAGCCGTTTGACTTAGGCCAAAGCCCCGCCTGTTGAGCAGCTTACCCTGACTTGATCGCCAGAGGCTGGCAGCTCAATCGACAGGCAATACATGAATGCTTCTTTCAATCAATTTCTAGCAGGGATAAGCGATGCGGCGCGCCGCTTGTTCCCACCCCTGGCCCTGTTGGCGTGCGGCCTGGCCCTGACGGGCTGCGCCCCCGGCATCCAGTTCCGCTCCGGCGACACGGCCGGTGCCGGTGAAGCGGCGCCTCCGACCGAACTCATCACCGACACGCTGATCGCCAGCGAACGCCGCCAACATCGCGAGCTGGCCAACCAGAACCTCGACCGCCTGCTGGTGCCGAATCCGCCGCCGTATAAAATCGGCGGCGGCGACATCCTCGCCATCGTGGTGTGGGACCATCCAGAACTGGCCGGCGGCCTCACTGCCACCGCCAACACCGACCCGGCCACCGCCGCCGGCGCCAGCGCCGTGCCGCAGGGTTTCGTGGTCGACCACCAGGGCCGCATCCAGTTCCCGCTGGTCGGCATGGTCGCCATGGAAGGCCTGACCGAGGAGCAGGCGCGCGCGCTGCTCACCACGCGGCTGGCCAAGTACCTGGCCCATCCGAACGTGACGCTGCGCGTGCAGGCCTACCGCAGCAAGCGCGTCTATATAGACGGCGAGGTCAAGTCGCCGGGCCTGCAGGCCATCAATGACATCCCGATGACCCTGGTCGAGGCGCTCAACCGCGCCGGCGGCCTGCTGCCCACCGCCGACCAGAGCCGCATCGCCCTCGAGCGCGGCCAGCAGCGCTATCTGGTCAACCTGCGCGAGCTGGTCCAGAAAGGCGTCAATCCGGGGCTGGTGATGCTCGCGCCGGGCGACGTGGTGCGCGTCCACTCGCGCGACGAAAGCAAGGTGTTCGTGTCGGGCGAGGTGATCACACCCAGGGCGCTGCCCATGCACGACGGCCGCCTCACCCTCAACGAGGCGCTCGGCGAGAGCGGCGGCATCAGCCCGCTCAGCGGCGATGCGCGCCAGGTCTACGTGGTGCGCAAGACCGCCGACCGCACCCGCGTGTTCCAGCTCGACGCGCGCGTCGCCGGCTCGCTGGCGATGGCCGAAGCCTTCGAACTGCAGCCCAAGGACATCGTCTACGTGGCCGCGACCCCGCTCGCCAACTGGAACCGGCAGCTGAGCCTGCTGATCCCGGGCGCCCTGACCTCGGCCGTCACCGCCACCAACCGTCCCTGAACACGGGTTCGAGCATGAGTACGCAAGGAGCACACCGCATGGAGTCCCCCGATGAGTAACGCCAGCGAGCAGCACGCCCTGACCCACGTCGCCCCCACGCCGCCTATCCCCGGCGTGCCCTTCGACCCGCGCGCGGTCGAGGCCACGCAGGAAGACCCTGCCTTCGACCTCAAGGGCCACCTGCACACCCTGTACGACAGCCGGTGGCTGATCGGCGGCATCACCGCCCTGATCACGCTGGTGGCGGTGCTGTACGCGCTGGTCGCCAAGCCGGTGTACGAAGCCAACCTGATGATCCACGTCGAGGAGGAGAGCCCGAACGCGTCGAAAAACATCCTGAGCGAAGCCTCGTCGCTGTTCGAGACCAAGAAGGCGGCGATCGCCGAGATGGAGCTGCTGCGCTCGCGCATGGTGGTGTCGCGCGCGGTCGACAACCTGCAGCTCACCATCGACGTCAAGCCCAAGTATTTCCCGGTCGCCGGCTTCTGGTTCGCCAAGCAGAACGGCGGCGCGCTGTCCGAGCCCGGCCTGTTCGGCTATGGCGGCTACGCCTGGGGCGGCGAAAAGGCGGACGTGTCGCTGTTCGAGGTGCCCGACGCCTGGCTGGGACGCGAATTCACGCTTACCGCGCTGGGCAACCAGCGCTTCCGCTTTTCCGGCGGCGGCCAGCGCATCGTGTTCGACGGCGACGTCGGCCTGCGCTACCGCGTGCCGACCCCCGAGGGGGTGATCGAGCTAAAAGTGGACCGCATGGCGGCGAACCCGGGCGTGCGCTTCCAGATGCGCCGGATGTCGAGCCTGGCCATGATCCAGGCCATCCAGAACACCCTGGTGATCGCCGAGCAGGGCAAGCAATCCGGCATCATCGAGGTCAAGCTGCAGGGCGAGAATGCCCGCCGCACCCACGCCGTGCTGAGCGAGATCGGGCGCGAGTACATGCGCCAGAACCTGGCACGCAAAACCGAGGAAGCCGAGAAGTCGCTCGCTTTCCTCAACCAGCAATTGCCCGTCCTGAAGCGCCAGCTGGAACAGGCCGAAGACCGCTACAACCAGTTCCGCAATGCCCACGGCACCGTCGACCTTCGGGAAGAGGCACGCATGACGCTGCAGCAGGCGGCGGCGGCGCGTGCCCGCCGCAACGACCTGATCCAGAAAAAGACTGAGCTGCTGGCACGCTTCACCGAAGACCATCCGGTGGTGGCGGCCATCAACCGCCAGCGCCGCGAAGTCGAGACCGAGATCGAGGCCGTCAACGCCCGCATCAAGGCAATGCCGGTACTGGAGCAGGACGAAGCCAGGCTGACGCGCGACATCAAGGTCAACACCGACCTGTACACGGCGCTGTCGAATACCGCCCAGCAGCTGCGCCTGATTTCGGTCGGGCGGGTCAGCAATGTGCGCATGGTGGATGCACCGATCCCGCCGGAAAAGCCGCTCAAGCCGAACCGCCCGCTGATCGTGGCGCTGGCCATCGTGAGCGGCTTGTTCCTGGGGGCCCTGATCGCCTTCACGCGCAAGGCAATGATGGGCGGCATCGACGATCCGCAAAAGATCGAGCGCCTGCTGCGCGCACGCGTCGTCTACGCCACCATCCCGCACAGCAGCAACCAGGACAAACTTGTGCGCAAGGCGCGCGGCGACGACGGCGCGCTGCCGCTGCTGGCCAGCATCATCCCCGAAGACCCGGCCGTGGAAAGCCTGCGCAGCTTCCGCGCGGCAATGCAGTTCGCCATGCCTTATTTCCGCAACAATATCGTGATGTTCGCCGGCCCTACGCGCGGCATTGGCAAGTCCTTCATCAGCGCTAATTTCGCCGCCGTGATGGCGGCCAGCGGGAAGCGGGTGCTGCTGATCGACGCCGACCTGCGCAATGGCCAGCTGCACCAATACTTCGGTGTCGGCCGCGAACGCGGGCTGTCGCGCGCCATCCTGGGCAAGGCCGCGGTGGATGAAGTGATTCATCACGATGTGGTCGAGAACCTGGATTTCATCCCGACCGGCGAATTGCCGCCGAACCGCTCGGAATTCCTGTTGCACCTGGCTTTCGGCAACCTGCTGCGCCAGGTGAGCGCGACCTACGACCTGGTGCTGATCGACCCGCCGCCGCTGCTGGCGATCGCGGACGCATTGGTCATCGGCGCGCACGCGGGCGCCGTCTTCATCGTCGCCCGTTCAGGCCAGACCAATGAATCGGAAATCAACGAGTCGATCAAGCGCCTCAACCATGCCGGCATCTCGCCCCAGGGCGTGCTGTTCAATGACATGGCACTGCGGCTGGGAGCGTATGGCGGTTACCAGCGCATCGGCACGGCGGGGCGGATCGGCTTCAGTGCAAGCTAATTAGCGAGGGTAAGCCGGTTGGCGCGCCGGCAAGGTCAGGCGCTGCACCCAGTCGCAGGTGGCTGGATCTTGTCGCAGGCGGCTGGACCTTGTCGCACGCGGCCACATCCGTCCATGTCCGCTTGCACTTGGCCACGCCGGTCACGCCGGCGATGCCGGGGCGCACCCAGTGCGGCCGGCCGCCGTTTCGGTGCGCCTGTGACCACCCGACACGATGCTGCGTGTTGCGTGTTGCGTGTCGCGTGCCACGTGCCACTCTCCGGCACTTCGGCGCTCCGGCATTCGCACTTGGGCCGACATACTTCCGGCGTCATTCAGCCAGCCATCCAGGCACGCGTTTGCTACTTCAACTCGACTTCCCGATTTGCCCGTTCAATACATGGGGCAGCTGAACTTTGAGCGCGTTCGACGTGTCTAAACAGGCGTGCGAATCGACAGGGACAACACATGGAGGCTGTATTGAGCACCGGCGCGGCAGCCATGCGCCTGGGGGTGTCGGTCAAGACCTTGCAGCGCTGGGACCGCGAGGGACGGCTGGTGCCCAGCGCACGCACTCCCGGCGGACGGCGCCTGTACACCGAGTCGCAATTGCTGCGCCAGCTTGGCCGCCAGCCGCCGATGTTGCCGCAGCGCGTGCTGGCCTATTGCCGGGTCTCGAACACTGCGCACAAAGTTGGTTTGCGCGAGCAGCGCCGCGTGATCGAGGAATTCGTGGTCGCACGCGGGCTGGCCAACGTCGAGTTTGTCGAGGAAATCGGCTCGGCGATGGATGTCGGCCGCCGTGGGCTGCTCGACCTGAGCGATGCCATCGCCCGGCGCGAAGTCCTGGTCCTGTTGCTGGCCCGCCGCGATCGCCTGCTGCGCTTTGGCTTCGAGTGGTTCGAGCACTTCGCGGCCGTTCATGGCTGCGAGCTGCTGGTCCTGAACCAGGAGCGGCTGTCACCGGAGCGGGAGATGATCCAGGACCTGACACGCATCGTGCAGGATTTTTCCAGCCGCTTGCACGGTTTGCACCGCTACCGGCGGCAACTGGAGACAGCATTGAAACAGGATCTCGGCCATGCATCCGACGTCTCGAGCACGGCGTGATGCCGGCCAGCGGGCGCGGGGGCGAAGTCGGCCCGCCCGCGCCGATAACACCAGCATCGATTCACTTGGCCGATGCCGATACCAGTCTCGGCCGTCTCGCCGGCACGCGCAGCGCGGCCTTTACCAGGCGCCTTACGCGGAAAGTATGCGATTCGAACAGCCGCCAGGAGAGCCAGGCGGCGGTCAGGATCGCCAGCAGCATGCCGAAGTAGATCGCATAATCCGCCGGCTGGTCGGCGACCAGGCGGTCGCGGCCGAATTCCTGCAGGCCGAGATGGCGCATCAGCTTGATCATCGGCACGTGGATCACGTAAAGGGTGAAGGAAAACTCGGACAGCAAATGGGCGAGCGGACCGAAGATCCGCATGGCGCCCCTGCCGGCGCCGAGCGGGCGCTGCATCGAGGCCAGGAATGCCAGCAGGGGCAGGCTGTACATCAGATGCATGACGAAGAAGTCGGGCTTGAGGTCGTCGTTGACCTCGGTCGCGCGGAAATAGAAAGTGGCGGCGGCCGCGAATGCGAGCAGGGTGACGCGCACGGCCGTCGTGCAGTCGATGCGTATCCGGGAAAACAGCGCACCGAGCAGCCACAAGGCGAAGTAGACGGTCATCGATGCCGGCAGCACGGCACAGCTCAGCACCAGTACGGTGGCGGCGCCGAGCTGGCGTACCAGCGTTTTTCCGAAGAACACGACCAGCAGCAGCGGGAACTGCAGGTAATACCAGGTTTCGTTGGACAGGCTCCACAGCGCGTAATTGCCGGCGAAAGTGGGCACCAGCAGGGTCTGCAGGCCGAGCAGGTTGCCAATAAAGCTCGTGGCCGAGTAATCGTTGATGGCGGAGAAGTCCGCCTGCGCCGGGGCGACCGTGCCGGTGGCGGCGCCGACCGCCAGCATCAGGCACAGGGCGGGCAGCAGTACGGTCCACAGCCGGGTGGCGCGGTCGATGGCATAGTTTTGCAGGGCGCCGGGCTGGCCCAGCTTGTTGAGCAGGCTGCCGCCCACCAGCCAGCCACTGATCAGGAAAAACACGATCACCGCCTGGTGGGAAAAGGCGGTGGCAAAGGCCAGCGCCTGGTAGTACAGCGGCGGATCGGCCAGTTCGCGCAGGCCGGGAAACATCTCGGAACGCAGGTGGGCAGCCGCGACCTGCAGCGCCGCCAAGCCCCGTAACAGGGCAATCAGGAAGGAATGGGCCGAATGGGTGTCGACCTGGCTCTGTCGCTGCCACTGGACGCGAAACGATGGGATACGCATGCTACACATTGGAGTCTCCTGATGATTGGCTTTAACATCTTGATGAAATGACGCGCTCGCATTACCCGCAGTGATCCCACGGGACCGGTGCCGGATTGCCGGACAGGACCAGGGCCATCTTGATCATCCAGTAGTTCAGCGGCGCCGAGTGCAAGACCCAGGCCGTCGCCAGGAAGGCGCAGCCTGCGCAGGCCAGGGCGAAGCCGGGTGGTGGGGCGGCAGGTCTGGCGGCTGGTCGCGCAGGGGCAGTAGTTGTCGCTGACTCAGTGGCTGACTCAGTGGCTGACTTAGTGCCTGCCGTAGTGCCTGCCGTAGTGACTGATGTAGTGGCTGATGTAGTGATTGATGTAGTGGCTGCTGTAGCACCTGCTTTAGCGCCCGGTACCGTGCTTGATGCTACGGCTTGACTGGCCGGCGGGGATCCTGATTGGCTGGCGGACAGTGTAGGCGCGACGGCGGTTTCGGCCGAGGCCGGAATTGCGGCCTGGCTGGCTCTTTGAATGGCGGCGCCGGAGCCGGGTCGGGAAGACCAGCCACCGGTCAGCCGCACCGTACACGCGAATACGCCGCTGCCGATCAGCCAGCCTGCCACGACCTCGGCCAGCGTGTGCTCGTCGGCATGCACGAGCCCGACGGCGACGACCGCGGCCAGCAGCAGCGCCACCGCCGACACCAGCCGGCGCATGCGTGGCGCCCGCGCCGGCACCGCGAGCCAGCACAGGGTAGGGAACACGGCGGCGAAGCCGGTCGCGTGGCCGCTGACGGCTTTGAACTGCAGCGCCGGCAAGCCGGTCGCCCAGCCCATGAAGGCAATCTTGGTGGCTGCCACCAGGCCCAGCGCCAGCCCGAACACGAACATCCAGCCGAAGGCCGCGCGCCAGGCGCGGGAGGCGAGCAGCCAGGCGGCGATCGCGCTGCTGGCCGGCAGGGTCAGCAGGGGATCGCCGAGGTGGTAAAGCTGGGTCCAGTTCATGTCATCGCTCCTGCCTGAGCACGGCCGCGAGGGTGCGGAAAATGATGCGCAGGTCGAGCCGGAACGAACGCTCGCGCACGTAGCGCTGGTAGTACTCGAGCTTGACCGGGAGAATGGTTTCCACATACGCCCGTTCGGGGTCGGCCGCGCGTCCCAGGATCACGCTTTCCTCCTTGAACAGGATCGAGGCCAGATCGGTAATGCCCGGGGCCACCGACAGTACGGTCGAGCGCACCGCCGGCGGGTAGCACGCGACGTAGCGCGGCACTTCCGGGCGCGGCCCGACCAGGCTCATCGTGCCCTGCAGCACATTGATCAGCTGCGGCAGCTCGTCGAGCTTGCTGGCACGCAGGATGTGGCCGGCGCGGGTGATGCGCGGATCGCGGCCGACGGTGATCTGGCGGCCCTCGTCGCTGCCGGGCAGGCGTGCCGCCATGGTCCGGAACTTCAGGATATCGAAGGGCACGCCATGGAGGCCGACGCGCTGCTGGCGGTACATGACCGGCCCCCGGGAATCCAGCTTGATCCACAGCGCCACCAGCAGCAGCAGGGGTGCCAGCAACAGCAGGCCGGCGCCCGCAGCGAGCACGTCGAAGATCCGCTTGCCCATTTGATTATCCATGGCCGCTCGTTTGATCGTGCCCGTCGTCATGCAATCATGCCAGCAAGGCGTGCAGGGCAGCGATGACGCGGTCCTGGTCGGCGTCGCTCATCTTGGTATACAGCGGCAGCGTCAGCATGCTGTCGAAACAGGCTTCCGCCATCGGGAACTGCGCGGGTGAGAGCGCGCACGACTCGCGCCACACGGGGTGACGGTGAAGCGGGATGAAATGGACGCTGGTGCCGATGCCGCGTCGCGACAGCGCATTGATGAGTTCATCGCGCGTCAAGGGGGAGGCCGCCGTCAGACGCACCACGTACAGGTGCCAGGCATGGGTGCTTGCCGTGTCCGGACCTGCGGCGTCGATGGCGCGCCGGGCCGGCAGGCGCAGCGGCAGCCCGGCCAGGCCGGTATCGTAACGCCGGGCCAGGTGCTCGCGGCGGCGCGCGAAGCGGTCGATCTTGCGCAGCTGCTGGATGCCGATGGCGGCGGCGATATCGGTCAGGTTGTACTTGAAGCCGGCGGCCACGACTTCGTAGAACCAGGCCGGCGTGCGCGACACGTAGCGGTTGAAGGCGTCCTGGCTGATGCCATGGATGCGCATCAGCCGCACGCGCCGGGCCAGCTCGGGGTCGCGCGTGACGACCATGCCGCCTTCGCCGGTGGTCATGGTCTTGTTGGCGTAGAAGCTGAATACGGTGGCGTCGCTGTCGAGGGTGCCGACCAGGCGCCCACGGTAGCGGGTCGGGAAGGCGTGCGCCGCATCCTCCACCACGCGCAGATCGTGGCGGCGCGCGAGGGCCAGCAGCCCGTCCATGTCGCAGGCCAGGCCGGCGTAGTGCACCGGCATGATGGCGCGCGTACGCGGCGTGATCGCGGCCTCGACGGCGTCGAGCGAAATGTTCATGTCGTCCGGATCGATGTCGACCAGCACCGGCTGCGCACCCAGGTAGCGCACCACTTCGGCGGTGGCGGTGAAGGTCATGGTGGGGACGATGACTTCGTCGCCGGGACCGATGCCGAGGCCTTCCAGGGCCAGGTGCAGGCCGGCGGTGGCAGAGTTGACGGAGATGGCTTGCAAGTCTTCCTGCCCCAGGTAGGCGGCGAAGTCGTGTTCGAACTGGCGCGTGGCCGGACCGGTCGTGACCCAGCCCGAGCGCAGGCAGGCGACGACGGCGTCGATTTCGGCGTCGTCGATGTCGGGCAGCGCGAACGCCAGGAAGGGTTCGACGGCGGTGTCGATGTGCTCTTGTTCAGCCATGGCGTGCATCTCCAGCATTGCGGTTAGAAAGCGTTGAGGAAGCGTTGTCCGAGCACCGGATAGGTGTGGTTGGCGAGGGCGTAGACGCGGCCGCGCCGGCCCAGCGCCACGCGCGCATCGGCGCCGATCGCCTGCAGGGCCAGGATACCGTCGGCGACCGCACGCGGGTCTTCCGGCGCCACCGTCACCCCGCAGCCGGCCTCGGCCACCGGATCGTTGCCGGCCTCGACCGCGTGCAACACTGGCCGCGCCGCCATCATGTAGTCGATCAGTTTGTTGGGAGATATCCCGAAGCGGTACAGCGGTTGGCGGCGCCAGCCGATATAGGCCAGGTCGAAGCGGCGCAGAAGGGCCGGCACCATGGACTTGGGCACGGCGTCGAAGAACTGGACGTTGGCCAGGCCGAGTTCGGCCGCGCGGTGCATCAGGGCCGGTTTGTCGGGGCCCGATCCCACCAGCACGAAGGCGACCGGCCGCTCGCGCAGCTGGGCCGCCGCTTCGAGCAGGGTGCCGAGGGCATTCGAGAGGCCGTGGGTGCCGGCATAGCCGACCACGAACTTGCCGTGCATGCGCAGGGTGTCCAGTGCCGCGTCGAGGGCCGGCGGCAGTGGCCGCTCCTCGCCGGTCTCGTCCTGCCACTCGGCCGGGTCGACGCCGTTCGGCACCAGGTGCAGCTTGTGCGGCGCCATGCCGTGCGCCTCGAGGTGTTCGCGCACCCGCGGCAGGATCGAGACGATGGCGTCGGCCTGGCGGCAGGCGAAGTCCTCGGCCGCCTGGAGCAGCATGATGAAGGGGTGCCAGCGCGAATAGCCGCCCAGCTCCATTGGCGACAGCGGCCACAGGTCGTGCAGCTCGAACAGCAGGCGGGCGCCGGCCAGGCGCGCGATGCGGGCGGCCGGCCAGATGTCGAGCGGATAGGTGCTGGAAGCGATCACCACGTCCGGGCGCAGGCTGGCGGCAAGGTGGGCGCCTTCGCGCCGCAGACGCAGCACGAAAGCCAGCATGTTGCGCACCCGTCCGGCACCGTTGCCGCGGTAGGGCGGCGTGGCCAGCCAGGTGTAATGAATGCCGTCGATGGTCTCGTCCAGGCGCGCCGTGCCCTGCAGCTGCGGCGCCTGGCTGCGGATGTGCGATTCGGACGAGGCGACGATGTGCACCCGGTGCCCGAGGCGCACCCACTCGCGCGCAAGGTAATAAGGGCGGTATTCCATACCGTGGCGGACAGAGCCGGCGTAGTGGTTGATCAGCAGGATGTTCATGTGTGCCACACCAGTTCTTCGGCCAGGCGCACCATGTTGCAGCGCGTGCTTTCGACCCAGTTGGTTTCCCATTGCACCGGATGGGTCAGGAAACAGATGCGCGCATGGCGGCCCAGTGCCTCGACAGGCGAAACCGGGTAATAGAACAGCGGATAGGGACGGTCGCTGATGTACATCTCGAAATGGCGCAGCAGTTCGTTGTCGTAGGATTCGCACTCGATGCCGCAGCGCTGGCGCAGTGCGGGGTCGCGCAGCAGTTCGTGATTGATCACCTTGAGCCGGCGGTTGGCGAAGTCGCCGTGGCTGGCCACCGTCGCCATCGGCATGCCGAGGCGTTCGCGGATACGCATGAAGTTGCGGACGAACAGCTCGCGGATTTCGGGAAAGCGCTCGCGCACTTCGCAACCGCGGCGCAGGCGGTGGTGCTTGGCGTAGGTCGCGACTTCCTCGTAGTGGTAGCTGGCTTCGCTGCCCGCCGCCTCGATTTCGCGCATGAATCCGAAGTCGAGGGTGCTGAGGCGGAAGTAATAACTGGCCCGCACCCCGTGCCTGACTTCGAGGGCAAACATCTTGCGCGCGGTGCGCAGGTCACTGTCGATGTCGTGGCGGTGTACCAGCACCCGCGCCGGGCCGCCGTCCTGACGCTGCACAGCGCGGTAGAAATCGCGCACCGACAGCTGGCGGTAACCCGCCTGGCCGGCCTGCACCAGCAATTTTTCGTATTCGGCCAGCCGCGACGGCATCAGGTAATCCGCGTACAGGCGCGAGTACAGGCGGCGCAGCAGCGAACTGCGCGGAGCGCTGTGCAGGGACGGGCGCGGCGAACGTGGCAGGCTTGTCATTGCAGGCTGTATTTCACGCGAAAGGGCTGGAAGCCGACGATCCGCTTGAATTGCTGGAGGCCGGGCTGGGCGCCGAAAAAAGTGTCGTACATGAGGTAGTTGACCTGCTTGCGTTCGATCAGGCGGGACGCGACCTCGACCACCAGCAAATGCATGATGCCGTCGTTGTTGCGCAGGCCCATCAGCTGGGAAAAGGCATCGAAATTGCCGTAGTGGCCGACGTTGCCATAGGCCACCAGCTTGCCATGGGGATCCAGCACGCCGTAGTAGCTGAAGTGGCTCTGGGGCTCGAAGCGCGTCACCTTGTCCAGGTAGTGCTGGTCCATGCGCCGTCCCTGGCGCATCTCGAGCGAGGTGTGGATGGCGTGGATGTCCTCGACGTGGTCGTTGCGGTCGATTTCTCGGCACACGTAACCGCGGGTGCGGGCGCGGCGCGCATGCCAGGCGCCCCGGTTCTTGCCCTGGATGTGGTCGAGGTAGGCGGGCGTATCGGCGAAGTGCCCGAGGTCGATCAGGGCCGCACCCACGGTCTTGTTGCGGATGATCTTGTAGCGCGGGTGCGGCTTGGTGAAATACTGGTAGGTCTTGCCGATGTCCCGGGGATCGATGCGCGAGTCGAAGTGCAGGCTGGCCACGGGCAGCTTCAGGATCTGGCGGACGGTGTCGTAATGGCGGAGGATGGCATTCATGTTGGCGGCGTCTGGAGGTCGCGGCGACAGGCCTGGTGCGGCGTCGATGCGATCGGGTTTCCGGAATGGGCGCGTGCGGCCAGCAGGCCGTCGTACAGGGCGGCCAGCTTGGCCGCTTCGCCGCGCCAGTGGTAACGGGCGTGGACTGCGCGGCGTCCGTTTTCGCCCATGCGGCGGGCGGCTTGCGGGTGCATGCAGAAATGGTCGATCGCGGCGGCGATCGCGGCCGGGTCGCCGGGATCGACGCAGACCCCGCAGCCGTTGCCCTCGACGATCTCCTGCCACAGCGGAAAGCGCGAGGCGATCACCGGCAGGCCGGCCGCCATGTATTCGAACATCTTGACCGGCAACGCGTCGAGGTAGTTGGCGACCGGCTGCAGGGTGACCAGGCCAGCCACCGCGCGCCGCATCGCGGCCTGCACCCCGGCGCGGCCGAGGTGGCCATGGGCATCGACGCGCTTCCAGCCCGGCAAGCGCGCAACTTCCTGCGCCAGGGCAGGCTCGGCGAAGCTGCCGACCAGGGAAAGACGCGCCGGTGAGCGCAGCAATTCGCAGGCGCGCACCAGCTCGCGGATGCCGCGGATCGCCGAAATGCTGCCGACGTAGCAGACCTCGGCCACCTTGGCATCCCAGTCCGGCGCCGCGTCGAATTCCTGCAGCAGCGGGTAGTTGTTGACGTCGACGGTGTTCGCATGGATGCGCGCCAGCCGTTCGCGGATGAAGGGCGTGGCGGCGACCAGGCCGTCGAAGCGGCGGTAGGCGTGCCGTTCGCAGATCGCGTAACCCGCCGACAGCAGGCGCCGCGCCGGCCCGTTCAGGTAGGGCTTGGCCAGCAGCTGTACCGGCACGTCCTCGTGGGAATCGAAGATGACGGTCTTGCCCAGGCGTTTCAGGCGCAGGCCGGCCGGCACCAGTTCCGGGTCGTGCAACTGATAGATGTCGGCGTCGAGCCGGCGCGCCGCCTCCAGCACGCGGCCGGTGGTGCGCAGCACGCGGTTGGCGCGTCCAGCCAGGCGCCCGACGTCGATCACCTGTACCCCGTCGACGCGCTCTCCGCCAAGGCCATCGGCCACTACCAGCGTCACCGTGTGGCCGAGCGCAGCCAGGCTGCGGCACTGCTTCACGAAAATGCGGGTGTCGTAGCGCGGGTGGGCGGAGGTAAGGTGGACGATGGCGGCCATGTCGTCTTTCGCTTGGGTGCTAGGAAGGTGCTCGGAACATGCTCAGGCCGGGGTGGCAAGGGTGTCGGCAGACGCGCAGAGCTCCACGGCATCCAGCAGCACCGCGCACACGCGTTCGATGTCGGCGTCGGTCAGGTAAGGCCCCATCGGCAGGCTCAGCACCTTGTTGGCGAGCATGGACGCCACCGGGCAGGAGGCGCCGGCGGACAGCGCCGCATACGCCGGCTGCAAATGGACCGGCACCGGATAATGCACGGCGGTCGGGATGCCGGCTTCCTGCAGCGCCCGCTGCACGGCATCGCGGTCGTCCAGCACCACGGTGTACTGGGCATGAACACTGCTGCGGTCGCTGCGGCGGGCGACCGGCTTCACCTGGTCGCCTAGCCGGGCAGCGTAAGTGGCGGCGGCGCGCTGGCGCTGCTGCAGTTCCCAGTCGAACAGCGGCAGCTTGGCCAGCACGATCGCGCATTGCAGGGTGTCCATGCGGCCGCCGACGCCGATGCGGGTATGCATATAGCGCCGGCTCTGGCCGTGGACGCGGATCTCGCGTATCGCCCCGGCCAGTTCGTCGTCGCTGGTGAAGACGGCGCCGCCGTCGCCGTAGCAGCCGAGCGGCTTGCTGGGGAAGAAGCTGGTGCAGCCGACCGTCGACAAATTGCCGCTGCGGCCCCCGCGATAAAAGGCACCGAAGCTCTGGGCGCCATCCTCGATCACCGGCAGGCCGTGGCGCGAAGCCACCGCGTTGATCTCATCCATGTCGGCCGGCTGGCCGAACAGCGAAACCGGCATGATGGCTCGCGTCCTGGGCGTGATGTGGGCTTCGACCTGGGCGGCGTCGAGGTTGCAGGTGGCCGGGTCGACGTCGACGAAGACCGGGGTCGCGCCCAGCAGCACGATGACTTCGGCGCTGGCGATGAAGGTGAAGGGCGTCGTGATGACTTCGTCGCCGCGGCCGACGCCGAGCGCCATCAGGGCGATCAGCAGCGCTTCCGTGCCCGAGGCCACGGTGATGCAGTGACGCGCGCCGGTGTAGCGCGCCAGCGCATCTTCGAGTTCGCGCACTTCCGGGCCCATGATGTATTGGCCGTGGTCGAGGACGCCCTGGATGCGCGCATTGATCAGGTCGCGCGAAGCCTGGTATTGGGACTTGAGGTCGATGAATTCCATGATTGTCTGGGCGGTAAGGTTTATCGGGCGGCTGGTACCAGGCTGCAGATGCCGTCGCGCAGCAGGTAGACGTCGCCGGTATGCGGGCAGCGCGCTTCGCCGTCACCCTTGCGCGGCAAAGCCAGGCGCTCGCCGAAGCGGCTGATCCAGCCGAGCTGGCGTGCCGGCACCCCGGCCATCAGGGCGAAATCCGGGACGTCGTGCTTGACCATGGCACCGGCGCCGATGAAAGCCCAGGCACCCACGGTCACGCCGCAGACGATGGTGGCGTTGGCGCCGATGCTGGCGCCGCGCCGCACCAGCGTGCGCCGGTATTGGTCCTTGCGCACCACACCGGCGCGTGGGTTGTAAACATTGGTGAAGACCATGCTCGGGCCGCAGAACACCTCGTCTTCGAGGGTGACTGCATCGTAGACCGAGACATTGTTCTGGATCTTGACCCGGTCGCCGATGAGGACGTCGTTGCCGACGAAGACGTTCTGGCCGAGCGAACAGGCGACGCCGATGCGCGCGCCAGCGCACACGTGTGAGAAATGCCAGACGCGCGTGCCCGCGCCGAGCACGGCGCCGTTGTCGACGATGGCGCTGGGATGGATGGCGTCGATTTCCATAGTCGATGCCATGTTCAGTACTCCAGCGGCAGGGCGACGCGCTTGCCGTCGCGCGCCGACATGTAGGCGGCGACCAGCACTTCGAGCGACTTCAGGCCTTCGCGGCCATCGGTTTCCGGCTCGGCCTCGCCGCGCAGCACCTTGATGACGTTGTCGTAGTACAGCGGATGGCCGAAGCCGTAGACCGAGGTGGTCTGGTAGCTGGCGTCGGCCACCCTGGCATCGTCAGGATCGGGGTGGGCGAATTCCCACTGCTGGATCTCGTTGACGGCCACGCCGCCGATGCGCACCGTGCCATGCTCGCCGAGGATGGTGATCGAGCCTTCCAGGTTGCGCGGGTAGGTCAGCATGGTCACGTTCATCGAGCCGAGGGCGCCGTTGCGCCAGCGCAGGCTGATGACGCCGGTATCCTCGACCTCGATGTCGCGCGCCAGCGTGGCGGTGTAGGCCTGCAGGCTCTCGACCGGACCGACGATCCAGTCGATCAGGTCGACGTAGTGGCTGGCCTGGTTCATGAAGGCGCCGCCGTCGAATTCCCAGGTGCCGCGCCAGGCCGCGCTGTTGTAGTACTCGGGCGGACGGCTCCAGAACACGTTCAGGTTGACCATGTAGATGCGGCCGAAGCGCTTCTTGTCGACCGCGCTTTTCAGCAATTGCAGGGTGGCGTTGCGGCGGTTCTGCTTGACCACGAACAGGCGCACGCCGGCGGCGTCGGCGGCGGCGACCATGCGCTTGCCGTCTTCCCAGCGCGTGGCCATCGGTTTTTCGGTGATCGCGTGGCGCCCGGCGCCGGCGATGCGGATGGCTTGCTCCGGGTGCAGGCCGGAGGGCGTGGTGACGATGAAGGCGTCGGCCCCGCAGTCTTTCAGCATCCCGTCGAGGCTGGCGTAGGCTTGCGCGCCGGTGGCGCTGGCGGCGCGGTCGAGGGCACGGGCATCGACGTCGCATACGCCGACCAGCTCGGCGCGTTGATGGTGCTGGCGCAGTGCGTCGAAGTGGTTGTTGGCGATGCGGCCGCAGCCGACCAGCGCAAAGCGGATCTTGCGGTCCGTGATGGGAGCAGGGTAATGGCGCATGTCGATGTCCTTTGGCGGGGCTCAGGCTTTCACCACGTTCGGCAGCGGCGTCAGGTAGACCCCGCGGGTGTCGACGATCAGCGGCGCATACTGGCGGATCAGCTCGTAGTCGAAGGCGCTGTGCGCGGTCGCCAGCAACACCACGTCGTAGGAAGCGATGGTGGCGGCATCGAGTCGTACGCTCTCGAGGTCGAAGCGGTGTTCGCGCATGCGCGGGAATACCGGCACGTGCGGATCGGCATAATCGACGATGGCCCCCTTGGCGCGCAGGATTTCCATCAGTTCGACCGAGGGCGACTCGCGCATGTCCTCGACATCCTTTTTATAGGCGATGCCGAGCACCAGCACGCGGCTGCCCATGACGGACTTGCCGCGCAGGTTCAGCGCATCGGTGACCTTGCCGATCACCCAGTGCGGCATGTCGCTGTTGATCTCGCCGGCCAGTTCGATGAAGCGGGTATGCAGGCCGAATTCGCGCGCCTTCCAGGTGAGGTAGAAGGGGTCGATCGGAATGCAGTGGCCGCCCAGGCCTGGCCCCGGATAGTAGGGGGTAAAGCCGAAGGGCTTGGTGGCGGCGGCGCGGATCACTTCATGGATGTCGATGTCCATGCGGTCGGCGATGACTTTCATTTCGTTGACCAGGCCGATGTTGACGGCGCGGTGGATGTTTTCCAGCAGCTTGGTCAGCTCTGCGGCGCGGGTGGAACTGACCGGCACCACGCGGTCGATCGCCGGGCCGTACAGGGCCAGGCCGGCTTCGAGGCAGGCCGGGGTGACGCCGCCGCATACCTTGGGGATGGTGCGGGTATGGAAATCGGGATTGCCCGGATCTTCGCGCTCAGGCGAGAACACGAGGAAGACGTCGCGCCCGACCGTGAAACCGCGCGATTCCAGGCGCGGTTTCAGTTCCTCGTCGGTGGTGCCGGGGTAGGTGGTGCTTTCCAGCGACAGCACCTGGCCCGGACGCATGAAGGGCAGCAGGGCGTCGGCGGTATCGAGCACGAACGAGAGGTCGGGCTCGCGGTAGGCATTGAGCGGGGTCGGCACGCAGATGACCAGGGCGTCCGGCTCGCCGGCGCGCGTGAAGTCGGTCGTGGCTTCGAAGCCGCGCTCGCGGGCACGGGCAATGACGGCGCCGGCGATGTGCTTGATGTAGCTGTCGCCGCGATTTAGGCGCTCTACCTTGCTGGCATCGATGTCGATCCCGAGCACGCGGAAGCCGGCTTCTGCATAACGCAGCGTCAGGGGGAGGCCGACATAGCCGAGGCCGATGATGCCGATGACGGCGGTGCGGTCGCGCATCCTGCTTGTGAGCTGTTCGAGTTGGGCCGGTTTGCTTTCGTCACGCATGAGTTTCCTCGCGAATCGTTGATGGTCGGGGCAGTGAAGCGTTGTTATCTAGATGCGGAAAGGCACGAATTTCTTGATCAGTGCCAGGCGCGCCGGCTCGCCGTCGAGCGCCGGGGCGAGGCGGGCCTCGGGCAGCGCGACAGGTGTGCCGCCGCCTGGCGTGCCGCTGGCCGCCGGCACCGGCACACCTACCGGCGCGGTGACGGGCTGCGGGTTGTATTCGGTGACGATGGCCTTGACCATCGACTCGATCATGGCGCGCTCGTGGGTCTCGCAGGCCATCATGAGGCAGGCGATGAAGGTGTCGAGCACGCCCGGGCGCAGCGCGTTTTCCTTCATGCGCATGATGCGCGGGTGCTCGCTGGGGAAGACGACGCCGTCGGTGAGCAGTTCCTCGTGCAGCTTTTCGCCGGGGAACAGGCCGACGTAGCGGATCTCGATGTCGCCGCCGACGTTCTGCGCGGTCTTTTCGGTGAGTCCGGACAGGGTGATCAGGGTGCGCGCCAGGTCGACGATGCGTACCGGCTCGCCCATGTCGAGCACGAACACGTCGCCGCCCTTGGCCATCGCGCCGGCCTGGATGACGAGCTGGGCCGCCTCGGGAATCAGCATGAAGTAGCGCGACACGTCCGGATGGGTGATGGTGAGCGGGCCGCCGCGCGCGATCTGGCGCTGGAACAGCGGGATCACCGAGCCGGACGAGCCGAGCACGTTGCCGAAGCGGACCATGCAGAAGGTCGTGCGGCTGTCCTGGCGCACCGCAGCCGCCTGGAAAATCAGTTCGGCGATGCGCTTGCTGGCGCCCATCACGTTGGTCGGACGCACCGCCTTGTCGCTGGAGATCAGCACGCAGGTCTCGACGCCGTGCCTGGCGGCCAGGGTGGCGATGACCTGGGCGCCGACCACGTTGTTGCGCAGGCCTTCGACGATGTTGGCCTCGACCAGCGGCACGTGCTTGTAGGCGGCGGCGTGGTAGATGGTGTGGACTGCGCCGTCGCGCAGGATCCGCTCCACGAGTTCGGCGTTGCAGACCGAGCCCAGGTGGGCCTCGATCGGAATGTCGGGGAAGCGCGTTGCCAGCTCCTGGCGCACGGTGTACAGCGCGAATTCGGAGTGGTCGAGCAGGTGCAGGCGGGCCGGGGCCAGCGTGACGATCTGGCGGCACAGTTCGCTACCGATGGAGCCGCCGGCGCCGGTCACCAGCACGGTCTTGCCGCGCACGCAGCGGGCAAACAGATCGAGTCGCGGCGGCACCGGCAGGCGTCCCAGCAGGTCTTCGAACTTGAGGTCGCGGATGCTGTCGCGCGGCGTGATCTTGTTGTCGGCCAGGTCGACCAGGCGGCTGAGGATGCGGGTGCTGACGCCGGCCACGGCCAGGCGCTGCATGATGTCGCGCAGGCGTTCCGGCGAGACCGAGGGCAGGGCGATCACGATCGAGCGGATGCGCAGCGCCGCGATGACATCGGCCAGGCGCCCCGTGTGGAACACGCGCAAGCCGTTGATATTCCGCTCGATCAGCGCATGCTTGTCGTCGAAGAAGCAGACCGGGCGGTATTCCTCGGTGCCGCGCATGGCTTGCGCGAGGCGGGCCCCGGCCTCCCCGGCGCCGTAGATGGCGACGACTTCGGACAGGCCGCGGCCAGCGGGATTATGGTTGCGCAGGAAATTGCGCATGCCGATGCGTGACGCAACCACATAGGAAAACACGATGAACCAGTAGATGGCCAGGGCGCTGCGTGGAAAGCTTTCCTCGTTGATCGCGAACATGACGATCCAGGCGCACAGGATCGCGACCGCCAGCGACAGGCCGGTGACGCTGAGCAGCCGCTGGTCGATGAAACGGATCACGGCGCGATAGAGGTCGGACACGGAAAACGCGGCAATGGTCACGACCGCCACCAGCACATACGAGGCCGGCCCGAAATGCGCCGCCAGTTTCAAATCGCCACCGCGCAGCAGCATCGCAATGAGGAAACAGAATGGCAGGGCAATCAAATCGGCCGTGACCATCAGCGCAATTTTTGCCGTGCGATGCAGTGATACCATTTTCGAGCAAAACCGATTCATAACGCCGTGCTTTAATTTGGGCATGATTCTGGAAAACCTGCGTGAGTTTCGGAGTTATCCTGTTGTGCGCGGCGCATTACGTAAGTGAATGAATTGAAAGAGGTTTATATTTTTTCTGTAATAAATGGGAATATTCATGCGATGGAAACGCCATCGTTTAGATTGCATATTGTTGAGTAAGTTTATTATCCGGTCGCGTATGAAGAGGGGGTTTGACCATGCTCAACCGCCAGAATGGAATTAATATTTCCCCTCATTTCTGTGAATTTAGGAAATTTATTCTCGGAATTGGTTTCCGAAATAGAGAGGAAATGCGCGGGTTGCGGAATAGGTCTGGCCGATTGCAAAAACAGGCCGCTTTGTAGGACTGCATCCCGCCCGACAGTCCAGTGTGCGGCAGCTAACAGTGAACGGCCGTTCGACTCGCATAAGATGGAGCCGTTGAGTGAGGCGCCAGCGTTCTTCGCAGGCCCCAACTACCTCAACAGGTCAGCCGGTCGCCTCGAGGATCGGCACCAATTTCGCGCGCCAACACCGTTTTTAAAGCGGGCGGGCGCGCCAGGAAGCGGAGGTTGTCCATGTCCATGCCAACGCGTCATCCACCCAAGCACCTCGTGCGCGAGTATCTCGAACGCCGCGCCCGGGATACCCAGCCGCCGCCAGCGCCGGAAGAAGTCCGGCGCCTGCTGGGCTGGGGCATGCTGCTGCAGGCGGACGTGCAGGTCGAGGACCTGGCCGGCACCCCTCTCTCCTGATACGCTTCACTGTCACATAAAGGAGAAAACCATGACCGCCAAGATCGGTAACAAGAATGTCGCCCAGCACCGCGGTGCGAAGGAACGCCAGGAAATCCGCAAGACCAACATCGCACGCGAAGCGGTGAAGCTGGCCGAAGCCCGCGCCCGCTACCGCAACCAGGTGAAGGGCCAGGCGCCGGCCGCCGCCTGATCGTCCCTGCCGCCGCGAAAAGCCCGCCCCCTGTCGGCGGGCTTTTTTGCGTCCCGGCCTGGCGTCATCCACCGACGGCGGCGCCGTTCACCGCTCCCCTGCCGCCATTCGCCGAAAAGGGCTTCCGTGGCCGGCCGCCGCTCAGGTATCGTGTCGTCATCGCTTCTCGATCTTGATGAGTGAGCACTGACCGGAGAATCCCGTGCAAAACGAAGCTTCCTATCACTTGCGGCGCCAGGTCCTCTGGGGCCTGCTGCTGGTCGGCCTGGGCGTGGCCTTCCTGCTGGACCAGATGAACATCGTCGAGATCGAAAGCCTGTGGCATTACGCGCCGCTGTTGCTGGTCGTGATCGGCATCAACCAGACCATCGGCTACCCGAGCGGGCGCGAATTCGCCAGCGGCTTGTGGACGGCCTTCATCGGTCTGTGGCTGTTCGCCGTGTTCGAAGGCTTGTTCGGGCTGACCTTCGCCAACAGCTGGCCGCTGTTCATCATCATCTCGGGGATCACGATGGCCGTCCGCCCGATCGCAGAGCGTAAATTCGGCAAGTACGACAAGGGCGAGCGCTTCGGTGGCTGCGGCAAGCGCGGAGGCGGCGATCATGGCCAGTGATACCCGGCGCGCCTCCAACCAGGTCATCCTGGGCTTGCTGGTCATCGGCATGGGTGTGCTGTTCCTGCTCGATAACCTCGACATCCTCGACTTCCGCCACGCGATCGGCTTCTGGCCATTGGCTTTCATCGGCGCCGGGGTGATGATCGTTTCCGGCGACGGGCCCCGCAGCGGCAGCTATACCGGCGTGGTATTGATCGCGGTCGGCGTGCTGATGATCCTGGGCCGGCTCGGCGTCCTGTATATCAGCTGGGGCATGGTGTGGCCGCTGCTCTTGATCGCGCTGGGCGGCCTGATCCTGTTCCGCACCCTGGGGCCGGGACGCGCCGCGCAGCCGGCAGGCGCAAGTCCGGCGGACATCGATGGTGCAGGCTACGAGAAGGTGGTCGACGTGGTCGCCATCCTGGGCGCCGTCGAGCGCCGCATCGGCAGCGCCGACTTCCGCGGCGGCGAGATCACGGCGGTGCTGGGCGGCTGCGCCCTCGACCTGCGCCAGGCCTCGATCATGAAGGAAGCCGTGCTGAACGTCTTCACGATCTGGGGCGGCATCAACATCAAGGTGCCGCCGGATTGGACGGTGGTCTGGACCGGTACCGCGCTGATGGGCGGTTTCGCCGAGAAGACCGCCAGCGCGCCGGACGGCGGCAAGCGCCTGGTGATCCGCGGCTACGCCATCATGGGCGGCGTCGAAGTGCGCAACTAGGATGCAAGGCCGCGGCGCATGGTAGGCGTATTCGCAAGCTGGCGCGCGGCGCGGCTCTACCTGCTGGCCTGGCTGATGTTGGGTCTGCTGCTGGCGGCCATGCTCGCCGCCGGCGGCGCAGGCTGGACCGCCAGCCTGCTGTTTGCGCCGCCGCTGGCCCTGGTCTATGCGTATGCGACCGGCTACTCCGCCTATTATGTCTGCCGTGCCTATCCGCTGGGCCAGTCCCCGCCGCTGGCCATCGGTGCCGGGATCGGCCTTAGCGCGGTCTGCGTCGCGGCGCTGTGGTGCGGGATGGGGACGGTGTGGAGCAGCCTGCTGGTGGCGCTGTCGCCGCAGCTGGAACCCGGGCTGTCGCGGCTCGTGCCCGGCGCGCCCATGCTGTCCTCGATGTTCGGCTTGGGCGTGATCCTGTACGGCCTGGCGGTGGCGGTACATTACCTGCTGCTGGAGTCCGAGCGCGTGCGCCGGCTCGAGACTCGCGAGCTGGAAACGCGCCTGATGGCGCGCGACGCCGAGCTGCGCCTGCTGCGCACCCAGGTCGATCCCCACTTCCTGTTCAACAGCCTGAATTCGATCAGCGCCCTGACCGCGCTCGATCCTGCCGGCGCGCGCGCCATGACGGTGCGGCTGGCCGAGTTCTTCCGCCACAGCCTGGGCTTGCAGGCCGACCGCAAGGTCACGCTGGATGCGGAATTGACGCTGGTGCGCCATTTCCTGGCGATCGAGCAGGTGCGCTTCGGCGAACGCCTGCGTGTCGAAGTCGATGCCGGCGACGATGCCTTGCCCTGCCTGCTGCCGCCGATGCTGCTGCAGCCGCTGGCCGAGAACGCGGTCAAGCACGGGATCGGTCGTATGCTGGAGCCGGGCCTGGTGCGCATCGAAGCGGTGCGCGCGGGCTCGCTGCTGCGCATCCGCATCGAGAACGATGTCGACCCCGACCCCGACGCCGGACCGCCGCGGCCCAAGGGCGGTGGCATCGGCCTTGAGAACGTGCGTCAGCGCCTGGCGGCGGCCTATGGCCATGAAGCCGGCGCACGCTGGCACAGCGAAGAAGGGCGCTTCTGCGTGGAGCTGGTGCTGCTGGCGGAGACCGTCACCGTCGAGAGGGGAGGCTAGGGCATGCGCGTGATCATCGTGGACGACGAAGCGCTGGCGCGCGCCGTGCTGGGCGAGCACCTGGCAGCCCATGCGGACGTCGAGGTCGTGGGCGAGTGCGCGAACGGCTTCGAAGCGGTCAAGGCGATCGCCGAGCTGGCGCCCGACCTGGTCTTCCTCGACATCCAGATGCCAAAGCTGGACGGCTTCGAGGTGGTGGAACTGGCCGGGACGAAGACGCACTACGTCTTCGTTACCGCCTACGACCAGTTCGCGCTGCGCGCCTTCGAGGTGCACGCGATCGACTACCTGTTGAAGCCTTTCGGGCGCGAGCGCTTCGACGCCGCCGTGGCCCATGCGCGCGCACGCTTGCATGGACCGGATGCGCAGGCGCTTGCTCTGCAGGCGGTGGTGCAGGAAGCCGCCCAGCGCAACGGTCCCTTGAGCCGGCTGCTGATCCGCGATGGTGCGCGTGTGCACGTGGTGCCGGCAGCCGACATCGATTACGTCGAGGCCCAGGACGACTACATCGCCATCTGCGCCGGCGGCAAGCGCTGGCTGAAGAGCCAGCGCCTGTCCGAACTCGAGGGCCAGCTCGACCCGCAAGCCTTTTTGCGCGTGCACCGCTCCTATATCGTGAACGTGGGCGCCATCGCCCGCATCGAGCCGCTCGGCCGCGACAGCCACTGCGCGGTGCTGCGCGACGGTGCCCGGATCCCGGTCAGCCGCAGCGGCTATGCCCGCGTGCGGGACCTGATCCGCTAGCCGACTCCCTCGGCCGCGTCGACGTCCCACCACTGCGGCAGCAGCGCCAGCACGTCCTGGCGCGCGAAGCGGTCGTCGATCAGCCACACGGTGCCGCGGTCCTGCTCGGTGCGGATCACGCGGCCGGCCGCCTGCACCACCTTCTGCATGCCTGGATACAGATAGGTGTAGTCGTAGCCGGCGCCGAACATCGCCTGCATGCGCTCGCGCAGCTGCTCGTTGACCGGGTTTACCTGGGGCAGGCCGAGGGTGGCAACGAAGGCGCCGATCAGGCGGTCGCCCGGCAAGTCGATGCCTTCGCCGAAGGAACCGCCCAGCACCGCGAAGCCGATGCCGCGCCCGTCAGCCGTGAAGCGCTCCAGGAAGGCGGCGCGATCGGGCTCGCTCATGCGGCGCGACTGGTGCCAGGTCGGTATGCCGGGATGGGCGCGCTCGAAGGCGTCGGCGGCTTGCTGCAGGTAGTCGAAGCTGCTGAAGAAGGCCAGGTAGTTGCCCGGCCTGGCTTCGTACTGGCGCGCCATCAGCGTCGCGATCGGCGCCAGCGACGCCTTGCGGTGCTGGTAGCGGGTCGAGATGGTGCGCGCCACCCGCACTTGCAGCTGGTGCGCGTGGAAGGGCGAATCGACGTCGATCCAGGCGGTGTCAGCCGGCATGCCGAGCAAATCGGCGAAGTAATGCCAGGGTCCGAGCGTGGCCGAGAACAGCGTGGTCGAATGGGCGAAGCCGAAGCGCGGCGCCAGGAAGGGCGCCGGCACGACGTTGCGGATGCACAGGGTGGTGTCGCGCTCGTCGACCCGGGTCAGGTCGAACAGCGAATGATCGCCGAAGGATTCGGCCAGGCGCTGGAACTGCAGCACGGCGAAATAGAATTCCTGGAGCGCCGGGTCGAGCGGCACCGGAAACGCGGCCAGGTGCTCGGTGATGGCGCTGGCGGCGTTCTGCAGCGCGTTCAGCAGCTTGTCCGGCACGCCGTCGACGACCTGGTAGGGCAGTGGCGCGGCCTTGCTGATGTCGAGCCAGGCGCGCCCGATCTTGTCCAGCGCTTTCACCAGGTTGGGCGGCGCCACCGCCTTGGCGGCCCGCAGTGCAGCCCGCTCCAGCGTGGCCGTGTACATCGAGCGCGCCCGCGACACCAGGTTGTGCGCCTCGTCGGCCAGCACGCTGGTCTTCCAGCCGTTGGCCAGGGCCAGCGCATACAGCATGGCGCCGCCGTCGAACCAGTAATTGTAATCGCCGACGATGACGTCGCTCCAGCGCGCCATCTCGCTGCCCAGGTAATAGGGACAGACATCGTGGGCCAGGCCGATCGCGCGCAGGGTGGCGCGGTCGAGCAGTGGCACGTCCGCGGCCACCGCGGCGGCGCGCGCGGCCGGCAGGCGGTCGTAGAAACCTTTTGCCAGCGGACAGGCGTCGCCGTGGCAAGCCTTGTCCGGATGTTCGCAGGCCTTGTCGCGCGCGGTCAGTTCCATCACACGCAGGGGCAGGCTGCCGCCGGATTTCAGCGTGGCGGCCGCGTCCAGCGCCAGCTGGCGGCCGGGCGTCTTGGCGGCCAGGAACACGATCTTGTCGAGGCCTTCGCGCGGCGCCGCCTTCAGCACCGGGAACAGGGTACCGACGGTCTTGCCGATGCCGGTGGGGGCCTGGGCCAGCAGGCTGCGTTTGCCGGCGTTGGCACGGAAGATGGCTTCGGCGAGCTGGCGCTGGCCGGGCCGGAAATCGGCATGCGGGAAACGCAGCGCATCGAGCGCGGCATCGCGCGCGGCGCGGTGCGCCATTTCCAGCTCGGCCCAGGCCAGGAAGCGGCTGCAATGCTCTTCGAAGTGGGCGGCCAGTTCCTGCGCCGTGCGGGTTTCGCGCAGCGCGGTTTCCTGCTGGCTGCCGATGTCGAAATAGACCAGGGCCAGGTCGACCTGCTCCATGCCCAGCTGGCGGCACATCAGGTGGCCGTAGACGCGCAGCTGGGCCCAGTGCAGGTGGCGGTGGTTGTCCGGGATGCCGTCGAAGCGGCCGCGGTAGGTTTTCACTTCCTCGATCAGGTTCTGGTCGGGGTCGTAGCCGTCGGCGCGGCCGCGCACGTGCAGCGGACCGAAATCGCCTTCGAGCGTCACCTCGGCCTTGTAGTTATCGCCGCGGTGCGCGGCCACCACGGCATGCCCCTGGATGCCTTCCTGGGCGGTGGGCGAGGGCGTGAAGCGCAGGTCGAGGTCGCCCTGCTTGGCGGTGAACTCGCACATGGCGCGTACGGCCACCGTATAAGTCGCGCTCATGCGGCTTCGGTTTCTTCCTGCTGCGCCCACTGCAGGTAGCAGACCGTGAGCGGCATGTCATGCGCGGCGCAGTACTCGATCCAGCGCAGCTGGTTGTCCTGCAGGCGGTCGCCGGGGCCCTTCACTTCGATCATGTTGTAGCGGCGGTGCGGGTCGGATTCGGCCGGCCGGAACTGGATCAGGTCGGGGAAGCCGGTGCGGTTGTCGCGCACGTCCTGCAGGATGCGCTGGCACCACAGCTTCAGGTGGGCGGCCGGAATGCAGTCCAGGGCCAGTTCGACGAGGTTCCAGCCCAGGTAATCCCAGGATACGAAGGGCGATTGCAGGCCGGCCTTCTGTTCCCAGGTGGCGCGCATGGCGGCGCGGTAGCTGCCGTCGTCCAGGCGCGCCAGGCAGGCATCGAATTCCTTCTGGCGGCGCCGGTGGAAGTCCGCTGTACAAATCCGCCGGGCCGCGGTGGAATGGGTGGAAGAAGGCGCCCGGGATGGCGGCGAAGATCGCCGGCCAGCACAACAGGCCGAACAGGGTGTTGGCGAGGGTGTTCTCGACATAGAACACCGGCGCCTGCTCGCTGTGCAGATGTTCCAGCACGACGCCTTCGACACGCCACTCGCCGCCGGGACGGGCCAGGCTCAGGTCGAGGCGGACGACCGGGGCTTTGCGCTGTGCCGCGCCCTTCGGGTGGCCGAGCTTGCGCGCCAGGCGCGGGCCGATGCGCAGCAGGTGCTGGCGTTCGGCTTCGCTTTCCGGTGCCGCACTGGCGGTCTCGAACAAGGCATAGGCCTGGTCGAATTTCTCGTGTTTTTCCAGCACACGGATCGCACGCGAGCGCGCCCCGGGATAGCGGCATTCGGCATACACGCCGTGCGCCTGTTCCCAATCCTTGTCCTTTTCCAGCTGCTGGCCGAGCTGGAACAGCAGGCGTTCGCGCCGGCTGTCCAGCCAGTCGTTCGCGAAGGCGTGGGGCGGCAGCGCGCGCAGGGCTTGCAGCACCTCGAGCGCGGGTTCCTCGGCGTAGTAGCGCTCCTTGCAGGCGTGCAGCTGCAGGTAATGCTCGATGTCGGCGCGGCTGCGGAAACCGCGCGAGGCCGGCGAGAATTCGACTTGCTCATAGCGGAACAGGCCAAGGTCGGACAGCACGAATTCGGTCCAGTCCTGGCTCAGGTTTCCGAAGAAGAGCAGGCGCAGGCGGTCGCACAGGGGCTTGAGCAGGATCGCGAACACGGTGTCGCCGCAGCCCCGGTACCAGTTTGAAAAGGCGCGCTCTTCACCGCAGCGCTCGCGCAACGCTTCCAATTGCTCGCTCTTGCGCGCCTGGCGCTGTTGCGACGGCAGCTGGAAGGCCTGGGCAATCTCGGGCTTGGACAGCAGGTCGAACACCTCGTCGAGCGTGAGCACCGGGTCGACCGCGATCCAGCCGGTAGGCAGCAGAGCACGGGCTGCCTCCACCGGACAGCCGATTTCGGCGTAATCGAGTTTGCTGGCGCGGAACAGCTGGCCTTTGCGCATCACCATGCGCACGAACAGGGCGCGCGCCGGCTGGGGCAGGGCGGGAAAGCGGGCGATGAAGTCCTGCTCGTCGCTGTCCAGCAGGTCGGCGTAGCGGCCGGCGATCCAGTCCAGCACGCGCTGGAAGTTATCCAGGTAATAAAACTCGTTTTCAAGAACCCTGATCATTGCCATCGCTATCGCCAACTGTACTTTTGTACAGTATAGCGGCGCAAAGCGCGCTTACCCAGCCCTTTTGCCACATTTGCGCCACGTTCGTGGCTTTTATCGCTGAGTAAAGCGCTTTTATGGACGGGTTGACATCCTTGGCGGACAAGGACTGTCGCTGCAGGTGGCGCCGTCCTTCGATTCGCCGTGCTGGCTTGCGTGCTGGATGATGGCCGAGATCAGGGCGACGTCGGTATCGACTGCGGTTGGCGTCTGTTTCGGTTTGGCTGGCGCCTGCGCACGGCGCGGATGGATCGCGGCTTCCTGGCGCGTCTGCGGCGCGGCGGTCCGTAGCGCAGGCGTGGTCCAGGATGCGATCCGTGGCGCGGCGTGGACAGGGGCGCGCCTGGCGGCGGGCGCCGGCGCATCCTGACGCACGCGTGGCGACACCTCGGTGTCGGCTGGCGCGGGCAAGTCGACCACGGCGGCGCCTTGCGCGCGCGGCGCCGGCTCGTGCGTGCTCGCATGATCGACCAGGTGCCCGGGTACATGCGCGGGTACATGCGCGGGTACCAGCAGCGGTGGATTCGGCGCCGGCTCGGCCGCGATCACCAATGGCAGCACGGCCGGACCGGCGGCGATCCGGCCTTCGAAACTGCCGTCGGCCTGCTCGTGCACCATCCAGGCGGCCACGCCGAGCAGCCCGCAAGTCAGCACCGCGCCGCTGCCATACCAGGCGGCGCGCGACAGCCCGCCAAAGCGCCGTCGCTTGCCTGTCTGCCCATCTAGCATGGCAAGGATATTGATTTCGCCGCCAATGCGGCGCGATGACGACATCAGGTTGGGACGCCTGGAGCCGGTTTGATTTTCATCTGTAGGGCGCACCGTGTTACTCCTAAGATTTGCAAGATTGCTTCTAATTAGAAACAAACCGGAGAAACGGATGCTGATATTCATCGCATTGTTGTACTTTTTTCTGGCGTGCAGTGTGATCTGGCTGGCGCTGTTTCCAGCCGACCGGGCGTCGGTCCTGCACCTGCTCGGCAGCTTGCAGCGCCGCGTGCTGTGGCGTGCCGGGGCACTCCAGCACAGCGGTCGGGTAGCGGTCGGGGCCGGCTGGTCGGGCACCCGTCTCCAGCTGCGCCAGTGGCAGCGGCTGTTGCGCCGCCACTGGGCTTTTTGCGCGGTCGGCCTGCCGCTGATCCTGATCCCGACCCTGCTCGCGCTGCTGATGCGCACACCCGACATGTTGCCGGGCTACGAGCCAGTCGACACCGTCGTTGACGCCCAGGTGGCGGCCCTGCTGAAAGGCGAGCAGCTGGTGCCGCCGGCCGCACTGCCGCCGGTCGCCTTCGGCACGCGCGAAGTCGAATTGGTGCGGCCGATGCTGGTCAATGCCAGCCGCAACTGGGGCTTGCTGCACCCCGACTACAGCCAGCGCCTGCTGCTTGCCTTCAAGATCATGAAGGAAAAATATGGCTACGAAATGGCGCTGCTTGAAGGCTACCGCAGTCCGGCGCGCCAGGATGCGCTAGCCCAGATGGGCACGGCGGTGACGAATGCGCGGGCCTTCCAGAGCTGGCACCAGTACGGGCTGGCGGCCGATTGTGCGTTCTGGCGCGAGGGCAAGCTGGTAATTTCTGAAAAAGACCCGTGGGCCATGCGCGGCTATCAATTGTATGGGGAAGTGGCCGAATCGCTAGGGCTGACCTGGGGCGGACGCTGGACGATGATGGATTTTGGCCACACCGAGCTGCGCCTGCGCGGGGTAATGCGGCGCTGAGCCTTGGCAGGATGGTTGTTGCCTCTGTGCCATTGTTCTAACTCAAATTTTCGGCCGGAAAACGGTGCCAGTATTGCCTTTGGTCCTCATCAACTTTCCGAGCGAACCCCTATGTCCCGACTCTGGCAGTTCCTCACCAACAGCCGCGTGCTGGCCGTGTTTGGCCTCCTCGCCTTGTCCGCCTTGCTCTTCCTGGGCGCCGATACGCTCGAAATTGCCGCTCTCTGGGCAGTGCTCGCTGTGCTGGTGTTGCTGGCGGCCTGGGGCGCCTGGTGGCTGCTGCGGGCGCGCAAGCGCAAGCGCCTGGCCGCCGAACTCACTGAAGCGATCGTGCCCTCGTCGCCGGAAGCCGACAAGGCCCACGCCGCGCGCAACGACGCCGCCGTCCTGCGCAAGGGCATGCTAGAGGCGATCAACACAATCAAGACCTCCAAGCTGGGCCTGACGCGCGGCGCCGCCGCCCTCTACGAACTGCCGTGGTACATGATCATCGGGAATCCGGCGGCGGGCAAGAGCAGCGCCATCAAGCATTCGGGCCTGACCTTTCCTATCCCCGGCAGCAAGGCGGTGCAGGGCGTGGGCGGCACCCGCAACTGCGACTGGTTCTTCACCACCGACGGCATCCTGCTCGACACCGCCGGCCGCTACTCGGTGCACGAGGCCGACCGCGCCGAGTGGTTCAGCTTCCTCGACCTGCTGAAGAAACACCGCGCACGGGCGCCGATCAACGGCATCCTGATCGCAGTCAGCGTGGCGGAACTGGCCGGCGGCGCGCCGGAAGCCTCGATCGAGCTGGCCAAGAGCCTGCGCACCCGGGTGCAGGAACTGACCGAGTGCCTCGGCGTGTATGCGCCGGTGTACGTGATCTTTACCAAGGCCGACCTGATCGCCGGTTTCGCGGACTTTTTCCACGACACCGAGCGCGGCGAGCGGGAACGCGCGTGGGGCGCGACGCTGCGCTACAACCGGCGCAGCACCCCGCAGGACGTGCTGAGCTTCTTCGACCAGCATTTCGACGAACTGCACGACGGCCTGAAGGAGATGAGCCTGGCCAGCATGGCGGCCAACCGCAGCGTGGCGATGCGGCCCGGCGTATTCACGTTTCCGCTGGAGTTCGCGTCGCTGCGGCCGCAGCTGCTTGCCTTCCTGGGTACGCTGTTCGAGGAAAACACCTGGCAGTTCAAGCCGGTGTTCCGCGGCTTTTATTTCACCAGCGCGCTGCAGGAAGGCACGGTCGAGAACCTGGCCTCGCGCCGGGTGGCCAGCCGCTTCGATCTCAAGCTGAGCGCCTTGCGCGCGGGGCAGAAGGGCCCGCAGGCGGAAGAGCAGGCCGGCTACTTCCTGCTCGATCTGTTCCGCAAGGTGATCTTCGCCGACCGCGACCTGGTCAAGCGCTACACCAGTCCCGCCAGCGCGCGCCTGAAATACAGCGCCTTCTTCGCCGCCACCATCCTGCTCGGCTGCGCGCTGGGCGGCTGGAGCTGGTCGTACATGGGCAACCGGCAGCTGGTAGCCAACGTCCAGGCCGACCTCGATAAGGTGAGCAAGCTGCAGGCGCGGCGTAGCGACCTGCAGTCGCGCCTGGAGGGTCTGGAGATCCTGCAGGACCGCATCGAACAGCTGGACAAATACCGGGCCGGCCGGCCCTGGGCCTTGTCCTTCGGCCTGTACCAGGGCGGTGCGGTGGAGCGCAAGCTGCGCGACGAGTATTTCGCCGGCGTGCGCGAAGTGATGGTGCTGCCGGTCGCCGGCGCCATCGAGGGTTTGCTGGCCGAGACCAACGCCAACGCATCCCAGCTCGACCCGAATGCCAGGGCCGCGCCGAGCGCCAGGCCCGGCCAGCCCTACCAGGACGTGTCCCCGACCAACGTCGGCGATGCCTACAATGCGCTGAAAACCTACCTGATGCTGGCTGATAAGAGCCACGCCGAGCCAGGCCACCTGAACGACCAGCTGACCCGTTTCTGGCGCGGCTGGCTTGCCGCCAACCGCGGCACGATGTCGCACGAGCAGACCATCCGCAGCGCCGAGCGCCTGCTGACCTTTGTCCTGGCCCACGTCGACGACCAGGCCTGGCCCCAGATCACGCCCAAGCTCAGCCTGCTGGACACGGCGCGCGAAAACCTGCGGCGGGTGGTGCGCGGCACGCCGGCGCGCGAACGCGTGTATGCCGACATCCGCACCCGCGCCGCCACCCGCTTCCCGGCAATGACGGTGGCGCGCATCGTCGGCGAGCAGGACCAGGGCCTGGTCGTCGGCAGCCATGCGGTCAGCGGCGCCTTCACGCGCGAGGCCTGGGAGAAATTCGTCCAGGGCGCGATCCGCGACGCCTCCAACCGCGAGCTGCAAAGCACCGACTGGGTCCTGAAAACCGTGGCCAAGGACGACCTGACGCTGGAAGGCAGCCCGGAGCAGATCCAGAAGACCCTGGTCGACCTGTACAAGGCGGATTACGCGAGGGAGTGGAGCAAGTTCGTGCAGGGCGTGACGGTGTCGGACCTGAATGGCTTCGAAGGCAGCGTGCAGGCGATGAACCGCCTCGGCGATCCGCAGACCTCGCCGCTGGCTAAGGTGCTCAAGACCGTCTACGAGCAGACGGTATGGGACGATCCGGCCCAGGCGCGCATGGTTTCGAACCAGGTCAAGCGCGGGGTGCTGGGCTGGTTCCGCGAAGTGGTGCTGCGCCAGGCCCCGGGCGAGGCGCGCCAGGTCGCCGATGCGCTCGGCCCGCTGCCGGTCGGCGGCACCCAAGTGGCAGGTCCGATCGGGCGCGAGTTCGCCGGCGTGGCGCGCCTGGTCGGCGTCAAGGAAAAGGATGCGTCGCTGATGACGGGCTACCTGGACGCGCTGTCCAAACTGCGTTCGCGCCTGAACCAGCTGAAGAACCAGGGCGACCCCGGTCCCGGCGCCAAGCAGCTGATGCAGCAGACGCTGGAAGGCAACGGCTCGGAATTGGCCGATGCCCTGAAATACGTCGACGAGCAGATGCTGACCGGGATGAGCGACGCGCAGAAGCAGATGCTGCGTCCTCTGCTGGTACGGCCGCTGGTGCAGACCTTCTCGATGATCGTGCTGCCGTCCGAGTCCGAAATCAACAAGACCTGGCAGGCGCAGGTGGTCGAACCCTTCCAGAAATCGCTGGCGGCCAAGTACCCGTTTGCCGCCGGCGCCCAGGTCCAGGCCACGCCGGGCGAGATCGGCCAGGTCTTCGGGCCGGACGGCGTAGTGGCCAAATTCGTCGGCACCACCATGGGTCCGCTGGTAGTGCGGCGCGGCGACGTGCTGGCCAGCCGCACCTGGGCCGACATCGGCATCACCTTGGCACCGCAGGCGGTGAGCGGCTTCCCCGGCTGGGTAGCGCCGCTGTCGGCCAACGGCGTGGCGGCCAGCAACGGCCCGCAGCAAGTGTTCCAGCTGCTGCCGATGGCGGCGCCCGGCGTCACCGAGTACACCGTCGAGATCGATGGCCAGCAGCTGCGTTACCGAAACACGGCGCCGGCCTGGGTCAACATGGTGCATCCGGGGCCGCAGGGCTCAAGTGGCGTGAAGGTCAGCGCGGTCACCTTCGACGGCCGCACGGTGGAATTGTTCGGCGAGCCGGGCCAGTTCGGGCTCGAGAAGATGATAGCGGCGGCCGAGAAAAAACGGCTGGGACCAGGCCTGGCCGAGCTGCGATGGAGCGCGAATAACGTCACGGTCGGGATCACCTTGAAAGTGGTCAGCAATGCCGGCTCTGGCGGTGGGGGTGATGCCCAGGCGAGCCGGGGCTTCAACGGCTTGCGCCTGCCGGAAGCCATCGTCGGCCGCGCCAGCGGACCGGCGGTGGCGGCGAGCTCCCTGGCAGCAGCGGCCAGCCCTGTCGCCGCTGCTGATGGTGCCCCTGCGCCCGGAGCCGCGCAATGAGCCGCGCCGGCGGTGGCGGCCGGATCGGCTACTTCGGCAAGATTCCGGCGCACGACGACTTCGTCAAGGCCGCCGACGACCAGCAGGTGGTCGGCATGCTGGACGAGTGGCTGGCCCAGGTCATGACGCGCCTGCCGGCCGACGCGCGCTGGAAGCTGAACTACGATGCGATGGCGCCGGTCAGCTTCGCCTTCGTCGGGCCGCAGCGGCGCCATGCGCTGGCCGGCCACCTGGTGGCCAGCCATGACCGTTCGGGGCGGCGCTTTCCCTTCCTTACGATGTGCAAGCTCGACGTGCTCGATCCGGCCGGCTTCATCGCGCGCAGTCCGCTGGTGTTCGCGCCGCTGTGGACCTTCCTGGAATCCAGCGCGCCGCAGGTGCTGGCCGCGCCCGATCCCAGCGCCTGGCTGCAGGCGATCCTGGATGCGCCGCCGCTGGGCGATCCGCTGCCTCGCGAGCCGATACCTTGCGAGATCGTGCCGGTTATCGATACGGCGTTGACCGAATGGCTGGCGCTGTCCACGGTCGGGTCGCTGGCCGGCCAGCTGGGCCTTGCCGTCGACCGCATGATTCTCGGCCTGGGCCTGCTGCTGCAGCCGGTGATGCACAGCCGGCCTGCGGCCCTGCACCGGAGCCTGGTGTTGCCGCTTCCGGCCGACGAGGTCGGGCGCTTCGCCGCGGCCGCCTTCTGGCTGGCGCTGGTAACGCCTTTTGTTCGGCGCACCGGCTACGACCTGGCGCTATTCGTCACTTGCGTGAAAGGCCGCCCGGCGCTGGTGGTGGGTTTCGGCGGCGACGCTGCCGGCACCCTGCATGCGTTGATCGATCCGCTGGTCGGCGCCGAGCAGCAGGTGCACCTGGACGACAACGGCTGGATCGACGAGCAGATGGGCATCGATATCGACGTGCGCGCGCTGGCCAGCTATCTCGAGCAGCCGATGCTGCCCCTGCGCACGGCGCGCGACCTGTTCCTGAAAACGTTTATTGGAGCCGCTCAGTGAAAACTGTTTATCTGCTTGCCATGCTCGCCGCGCCGGTCCTGGTCGCCACCTCGCCCGCGGCCCGGGCCGACGGCGCGGCGCCCATCGTGGTTTCCGGTACCGTGGCCGATGAAACCGGCAAGGCGGCCGTGCTGGCGCGCCTGCGCACGCTGTACGGTGCCGAGCGCGTGGTCGACCAGCTGGCGGTCGGGCGGGTATCGGCGCCGGCCAACTGGAACGAGTACGTGGGCAAGCTGATCGGGCCCAACCTGAAGCTGATCAGCCGCGGCCAGCTGCAGGTCGACGGTACCAGCATCAGCCTGCGCGGCGACGTCGCCAGCGACGCGCAGCGCCAGCAGATCGCCGGCGAGATCGCGCTCGGCCTCGATCCTGCTTACACCGTCAACAACGGCTTGCGGGTGGCGGCCTCGGAACAGGGCATGCTGGACGCGGCGCTGGCCAACCGCATCATCGAATTCGAGTCGGGCAAGGCCGAACTGGCCGATTCCGGCAAGGCCATCCTCGACCAGATGAGCGTGGCGCTGCTGCGCCTGAAGGACAAGAAAGTCGAAGTCATCGGCCACACCGACAACGCCGGCTCGCGCGCCGGCAACATCTCGCTGAGCCAGGCGCGCGCGGAGGCAGTCAAGGCTTACGTGACCGGCCGCGGCGTGCATGCCGAGATGGTGGCGGTGTCGGGCGAGGGGCCGGACCGGCCGGTGGCGGATAACCGGACGCCCGGGGGACGGGCGCGCAACCGGCGGATCGAGTTCAAGGTGGTTCAGTAAGCTGGTCCGTGGCTCCCGGCGCTGCCGGGAGCCGTGCGATATTTTCAGGGCAGGGTAATGGTCACGTTGGCCGACCGTGGGGGTAGTTTCACCAGGTCGTTGTAGCTGGCCAGCGCCGTCTCCGTTTCATGGGCCAGCGCGGTACGAAAACCCGCATACGCACCCAGCGCGGCCAGTGCGAACACGGTACTCAGCACCCACAGCGACAAATCGCTCCCCAGCTTGTGGACGATCTGGTCGGGCCGTTCCGCGTGCGGCGCGAAGCCGCGGCTCTTGCCGCGCATGCGGGCGATTTCGTCGCCCAGGCGCGCGGTCAGGTAATTCAGCTTGTCCCTGCCGTCGAGGGCGAAGCGGCCCTGGAAGCCCAGCAGCAGGCACATATGAAAGACTTCGAGCGCCTGCAGGTGGGCACTGCCCTTGGCGCGCAAGTCGTCCAGGCGCTGGAAGAAGTGCTCGCCGGCGAGCTGGTCGCCGAACAGGCGCAGCTGCAGCGGCCGGGTCTCCCAGGCGTCGCGGATGTCGTAGTCTGAGCCGAGGATGATTTCGTCGACCGCGGCGCAGAAGGCGTATTTGGCGGCGGTGACGTCGTCGGCCGCCACGCCCAGCGCCTTGGCATTGCGGTCGACGTCGCCGAGGAAGCCGGTCATGTGGTCGGCGAAGGCGCTCTTGTCCTGCGGGCCGCAACCGCCCTTCAGCAGGAACAGCGCGTAGAAACCCTCGACCATGATGTCGACCAGGGATTGCGGCGCGGCCTTGCCGCCGTTGCGCGAGGGGGAGGGCGCTGCGCGGCGCTCGACGTGGGCTTGCATGTTCATCGTGAATTCGTCTCGAGGTTAGGCGGCGATGGCGATCAGGTCGAGCTGGAGGTCGCGCAGGCCGTTCGGCACGTAGATCGAGATCGACTGCGCCTTCAGCATGCCGTCGTACAGCATGCCGCGGTTCTCCAGCACGAAGTAACAGGTGTCGGGCCGCACCGGCAGCGCGCTCGGCACCTGCGGCGCATGCACCAGCTTCACGCCGGGCATGGCCGACAGCACCAGCTTGTCGACGTCTTCCGGGGCGCCGATCTTGAAGCGCAGCGGCACGATCTCGACCAGCTGCAGCGCCGGCATGTCGGCCTTCACGCCCAGGTAGAGCGTGGTCTGCGGCGTGATCTTGCCCGAGTCCAGCGCACCCAGGTGGTAGGACGGGCGGTCGTTGGTCAGCGCGATCGAGAAGTATTTCGAAGAAATCACGGTGTCCAGCAGTTCGCGCAGGATGGCGTCCAGGCGCGCGAAAGCCGGACCCGGATCCTGATGGGCATAGGCCGGCAAGTCTTCCAGTTTGACCGCGCGCGAGAAGGTCATCAGGCCGCCCGCCAGTACCAGCAGCTCCTGGAACAGGCGCTCGGGATGCAGATCGCGGTGCGCCAGGTAATGACTCAGCGCGGCGTAGCCGGAACTGGCGGTGTGCAGCAGCCAGAACGAGGCGACGTCGCCACCGCGCAGCTCGACCACGTTCTTGCTGGGCTCCCGATGGTGGCCGTACAGCGCATTCACCTTGGCCAGCAGCTTTTCCATCAGCCGCGCCAGGCGCGATTGGATGCCCGGCGCGCCTTCGATCGAGACGCTGGGCGGGATGAATTCCTGGTCGACTTCGAAGCCGCCGGTGGCAACGCGGCGCAGGCGCAGCAGCGGAAAGCTGTCGTAGGCGTCGAGCGGATCGAGCTCCGGCAGCAGGCGCAGCTTGCGCGTCAGGTAGGCCACCGGCGCCGGCGCCGCTTCGCTATATAAATCCTGGGTGTCGTGCTCGTGCTGGCCGAAGCGGAAGTCGGCGTGCGGCGGCGCCGTGTCGGCACGCGGGGCACAGTTCTCGCCGTGCACCTTGAGCGCGGGCAGCGCGGCATGGAAAGTGAGGCTGCCTTCGAAGGGCGGCAGGTCGGCCAGGCGGACTTGCGGGGGCAGCATATCGTGGCCGGGCGCGCGGTACACCTCGCCATCGGGGAAGATCAGCGCCAGCTCGGTGATGCGCAACACGTCGGCCTTGAGCGCGTCGGCATCGATCGCCAACTGGCGCACGCCCCAGCAATAGGGATGCAGGGCGCCGGCGGTTTCATTCAGGCGCGCCTCGTGGTAGCGGTCCTGTTGCTGGAAGTGCTGGGGGCGCAGGAACAAGCCTTCGCCCCACAAGATCTTGGCCGCTGCCGTCATGCTGCTCTCCTCGTCGCCGTCGTATCGGATTTGGTTTCCGCAAATCCCTAGCTTGCTGGAAACACACTCGCACTCATTGACAGCGCACAAGCGATAAGGGCTTGACAGCAGCACCGCTGGCCTGGGCGCCACTGCCGACGCTCATCGCGCAGGCGTACAAGCCGACCGTCACGCCGGCCTTTTCGGCGTCCGGAGCGGCGAACGCCAGGCGCCAGCCTTCGCGCGCTGGAGAATGGAAGAGCGCGACGACGCCGACATAGCCGGCTTCGCGCGCGACCTTGTCGGCCAGTTCCAGCTGCTGGCCCGGCACCAGCGTGACTTCCTTGACCTCGACCAGGTCGCTACCCAGCGCCTCGCGCTCGGCCTGGGCCGACGCAAAGGCGGCATATGGCGCCGTGTCGAAGGCGGCGCGCTGGCGCAGCTTGTAGACGCGGACCAGCAGTGCCAGCGACTGGCCGCGCGCATCGACGTTGAGGCGTTTGGCAGCATGCAGGCGCAGGGTGACCTTGCGCGGCGGCTGTTGCGCTTCCGGCACAAGGGGCGGCGCCGGCTTGCGCAGGCCGGCCGCTTCCAGGGCGTTGGACGCCATGGAAGCACCGCCGCCAGCGCAGCCGGACAGAAGCGACAGAAGCGACAGCAGGGACAGCAGGCATAACAGGAGTAGAGGGCGCTGCGGATGCATGGTCATGAGGGTCTCGCATTTATTTGATTAGTGGAAACGAAGCCATTTAACGGCAACGCCCGCGAGGACGCCTGCGCCGGCGCAAGGGCGAAGTCGATCACGCACCAATCAGGCACAACGCATTGCCGCTTAACAATTGACTACACGCAACTGCAGGCCCGATCCCTTCACCAATAATGGCGCTTGATTCCAACCCGGGAGGACCCGATGCCACTCCAACGCTTGTTCCCTCGCCTGACCCTCATCGCCGGCGCCGCCATCCTGTCCGCCTGCGCCAGCAGCGGCCCCACCGCGCCCGCCGCCCGGCCGGCGGCCACCACCATCGCCGCCGCCATGGCCGAAGTCGACGCCGCCGTGCTGGCCGGTCAGAACGACAAGGCCTATGCCATCCTGAAGCAGGCCGGCAGCCGCTTCCCGGCCGACAAGACGCCCTGGGTGCGCATGGCCCAGATGCGCTTCGACAGCACCCACTACGGCGAAGCGATCGCGAATGCGCTCGAAGCGCTGGCGCGCGATCCGGACGATACCCTGGCCAACAGCATCGTCGCCGTCAGCGGCCTGCGCGTGACCAGCAAGGCGCTGGCCGACCTGAGCCGCAAGAACAACCTGAGCGGCAACGTGCGTACCGAAGCCCAGGAACTGGCCAAGCTGCTGCGCACCAGCCTGAATGAAGAGGTGCTGGTGTCGAACCGTGCCGCCGGCGCGCGCAAGGACAACGGCGTCAAGAAGGTCATCGGCGCCGCCCCCGCGCCGGCCCCGCGTCCCGCCGCCAACGACCCCTTCGGCGCGCTGAAATAAACCCCTCCCTTCATTTGCGATTTCACTGGAGCCGACATGCCCAAGAAGGAAAGCGTGCAGAAAAAACTGCAAAAGGTGCGCCCGCCGCGCGTGCAGATGACTTACGACGTCGAGATCGGCGACGCCATCGAGAACAAGGAACTGCCCTTCGTGGTGGGCGTGCTCGGCGACTTCGGCAGCGACCCAGAGGCCGCGAAGAAGCGCCTCAAGGACCGCAACTTCGTCAGCGTCGACGTCGACAATTTCGACGAAGTGCTGGACGGCGTGGCGCCGGTGGCGCAGTTCCGCGTGCCGAACCACCTGTCGCAGGAAGGCGGCGAATTCGCCGTCAAGCTGCAGTTCCGCGAGATGGCAGACTTCCGTCCGGAAGCGGTGGTGCAGCAGGTGGCGCCCTTGAAAGGTTTGCTGGAAGCGCGCAGCAAGCTTGCGGACCTGCGTAACAAGCTGGCCGGGAACGACCGCCTCGAAGACATCCTCAACGACGTGCTGACCAGTACCGAAAAGCTGGACAGCCTGCGCGCCCGGGCTGGCGACGGCAGCACCAACGTGGACAAGGGAGAGTGATCGATGGCAGCCATCCTCGATAACCTGGCATCCAGCGCGGCAGCGCCTGCGCTGGCACTGGACACCGGCCTGCTCGACCAGATCGTCGAACAAAGCCGGGTCGCCAAATCCACCAGCGAGCACGAACGCGCGCGCGACATCATCTCGGAGCTCGTGACGCAAGTGATGGAAGGGACGATGATCGTCTCGACCAACCTGTCGGCGACGATCGATGCGCGCCTGGCGGAACTGGACCGCATGATTTCAAGCCAGCTGTCCGCCGTGATGCATGCGCCCGAGTTCCAGAAGCTGGAACGCAGCTGGACCGGCTTGCACTACCTGGTCAAGAACAGCACCACCAGCGCGAACCTGCAGATCCGCATGCTGAACGCCACCAAGAAGGAGCTGGTAAAGGACTTCCAGTCGGCGCTGGAGTTCGACCAGAGCACGCTGTTCAAGAAAGTCTATGAAGAGGAATTCGGCAGCTTCGGTGGCGCACCCTATGGCACCCTGATCGGCGATTTCGAGATGTCGCGCCAGCCCGAGGATGTCTACTTCCTCGAGCAGATGTCGCATGTGGCGGCCGCCAGCCATGCGCCTTTCATCACCTCCGCCGCGCCGGACCTGTTCGGGGTCGACAGCTTCGGCGACCTGGGCCGGCCGCGCGACCTGGCCAAGGTGTTCGACACCGTGGAATACGCGAAGTGGAAGGCTTTCCGCGAATCCGAAGATGCGCGCTACGTCGGCCTGACCCTGCCGCGCTTCCTGGGCCGCCTGCCGTACAACCCGATCGACGGCACCGCCACCGAGGGCTTCAATTTCGTCGAGGACGTCGATGGCAGCGACCATCACAAATACCTGTGGTGCAACGCCGCCTATGCCTTCGCCACCAAGCTGACCACGGCCTTCGACGATTTCGGCTGGTGCGCGGCGATCCGCGGCGTCGAGGGCGGCGGCCTGGTCGAGGACTTGCCGACCCATACCTTCAAGACGGACGAGGGCGAAGTCGCCCTGAAGTGCCCGACCGAGCTGGCGATCACCGACCGCCGCGAAAAGGAACTGTCGGACCTGGGCTTCATCTCACTGGTGCATTGCAAGAACACGGCTTACGCGGCCTTCTTCGGCGCCCAGTCCGCGCAGAAGGCGCGCAAGTACAACAGCGACGCCGCCAACGCCAACGCGCTGCTGTCGGCCCAGCTGCAGTACATCTTCGCAGTCTCGCGCATCGCTCACTACATGAAGGCCATGATGCGCGACAAGATCGGCAGCTTCGCGGCGGCATCCAATGTCGAGGATTACCTGAACCGCTGGCTGACCCAGTACGTGCTGCTGGACGATAACGCCAGCCAGGAACAGAAGGCCCAGTTCCCGCTGCGCGAAGCCAGCGTGCAGGTGGCCGAGGTGCCGGGGCGGCCCGGCGTGTACCGCGCGGTGTCCTTCCTGCGCCCGCACTTCCAGCTCGACGAATTGTCCGTTTCGCTCCGACTGGTCGCGGAGTTGCCGCAATCGACCAAATCCTGATTATCTTTCAACCTGAATGGAGTAGAACATGGCGATAGACGTCTATCTGCAGATCGACGGCATCAAGGGCGAGTCGGCCGACGACAAGCACAAGGACTGGATCGAATGCAAATCGGTCAACTGGGGCGTGCTGCAGCCGAAATCGGCGACCGCATCGACCGGCGGCGGCCACACCGCCGAACGCTGCGAACACAAGGAAATCGAAATCAGCAAGCTGGCCGATTTGTCGTCGCCGGTGCTGCTGCAGACCTGCTCGTCCGGCAAGACCATCCCCAAGGCGAAGTTCGAATTCATGCGCGCCGACGGCCAGGGCGAACGCGTCAAGTATTTCGAGATCGAACTGGAAAACGTGCTGATCGGCTCGATCACGCCGGCGGTGAAGGAGGGCGACTTCATGCACGAAACGGTCGGCATCAAGTTCTCGAAAGTGAAGTGGAAATACACCCAGCAAAAGATCGGCGGCGGCGCCGGCGGCAACACCTCCGGTGGCTGGGACCTGGCCAGCAACAAGATCGCCTGATCCGGTGTTTTCGTAGCACCCGCCGCGGCCATGTGCCGCGGTCTTTTTTGGGAGCGGTCATGACTGTTGTCGTACCCGGCCTGCTGGATCGCCTGATGAGCAGCACGCAGGCGGCACCGGGCAGCCGCGCCGGCGCCGCGCTGGAACAGCTCAAGGCCGGCGTCGCGCGCGACCTCGAAGCCCTGCTGAACACCCGCGCCGGCTGCCCGCCGCAGATCTTCGACGATTACCCGCAGGCGCGCGCCTCCATCCTGAGCTACGGCCTGATCGACTTCGCGGCCTTCAGCCTGTCCAGCAGCGAAGACCGGGCCGCAATCTGCGCCAGCCTGAAGGACGCCATCGAGCGTCATGAACCGCGGCTGCGCAAGGTCAGCGCCACCCTGCATGGCAGCGTCAACCGCCTGGACATCGTGATCCACGCCACCTTGCATGTCGCTGGCAGTGCCGAGGCGGTCGATTTCGACGCCGTGCTGCAGCCTTCGTCGCTCCATTATTCCATCTCACTGAACCAAAGGACCCGTCGATGGACATCAACCTGAAGACCCTGATCGGCAAGTTGAACGACGCCAGCCGCGTCGCCGCCACCCGCGCGGCCGGCATCTGCGTCGGGCTCGGCCAGTACGAAGTCGATATCGAGCACCTGTTTCTCGCCTTGCTGGAGCAGCCCGGCTGCGACGTGGTGGCCTGCGCGCGCCAGGCCGGCGTCAGCCTGACCGGCCTGGAAACCGATCTGCGCAAGGAAGTCGAGCGGCTGCCCGGCGGCAGCACACGCACGCCGGTGTTTTCACGCCATTTGCCGGTGCTGTTCGAGCATGCCTGGCTGATCGCCTCTTTGGGGAGCGGCCAGCGCCAGCGCATCCGCAGCGGCCACCTGCTGCTGGCGCTATTGACGGAGCCGGGCCTGGCCCAGCTGGCCCAACGCGCCTCGCCCCGGTTCGCGCGCTTTCCGCTGGACCGCTTGAAGCACGATTTCGACAAGCTCACGCGCGGCTCGGAAGAAGCCGACAAGCTGGCGACGACGCAGGAAGCTGAGGCCGCTGCGGATCCGGTCACCGAGCTGGCAGCAAGCGCACCCGGCAGGACGCCGGCGCTGGACCAGTACACGACCTGCCTGACCGCGCGTGCGCGCGAAGGCAAGGTCGACCCGGTGATCGGGCGCGATGCGGAGATCCGCCAGGTGATCGACATCCTTATGCGGCGCCGCCAGAACAACCCGATCCTGACCGGCGAGGCCGGCGTCGGCAAGACCGCGGTGGTGGAAGGCCTGGCACTGCGCATCGCCCAGGGCGACGTGCCCGAGGTGCTGCGCGCGGTCGAGATCCACAACCTCGACATGGGCCTGCTGCAGGCCGGCGCCAGCGTCAAGGGCGAGTTCGAGAACCGCCTGAAGAACGTGATCGACGAAGTCAAAAAGAGCCTGCACCCGATCATCCTGTTCATCGACGAAGCCCACACCATGATCGGCGCCGGCGGCACGGCCGGCCAGAACGACGCCGCCAACCTGTTGAAACCCGCGCTGGCGCGTGGCGAACTGCGCACCGTCGCGGCCACCACCTGGAGCGAATACAAGAAGTATTTCGAGAAGGATGCCGCCCTGGCGCGCCGCTTCCAGGTAGTGAAGGTGGAAGAACCCGACGAAGACACGGCCAGCGCCATGCTGCGCGCGATGGCGCCGCTGATGGAGCAGCACTTCGGCGTGCGCATTTATGACGAAGCGATTACCGAAGCCGTGCGCCTGTCGCACCGCTACATCAGCGGGCGCCAGCTGCCGGACAAGGCGATCAGCGTGCTCGATACCGCCTGCGCCAAGGTCGCGCTGGGCCAGAAGGCGACGCCGGCCGCGCTGGAAGAGTGCACGCGCAAGCTCGAACGGCTGGACGCGCGCATCGGCTCGCTGGTGCGCGAGGAAAGCGCCGGTACCGACCATGGCGCCGCCCTCGGCACCCTGCGCGCCGAACGCCTCGGTGCGCTGCAGGAGCAGGGCAGGCTGCGCGAGCGCTGGGAGCGCGAGCAGGCGCTGTCGGGCGAGATCCACGCGCTGCGCGCCCAACTCGAGTCGGCCGCCGACAAGGCTGGCGCCGCGGCGCTGCAGGCCAAGGTCGAGGCCCTGCGCCAGCTGCAGGGCGAAGCGCCGCTGGTGCCGGTGCAGGTCGACGGCCATACGGTCGCCGCCATCGTCGCGTCCTGGACCGGCATCCCGCTGGGCCGCATGATGAAGGACGAGATCCGTACCGTGATGAATCTGCGCGGGCTGCTGGACGAGCGCATCCTGGGCCAGGGCCACGCCAGCGCCATCGTCGCCCAGCGCGTGCGCACCGCGCGCGCCAACCTGGAAGACCCGAACAAACCCAAGGGCGTGTTCCTGTTCGTCGGCACCTCGGGCGTGGGCAAGACCGAGACCGCGCTGGCCCTGGCTGACCTGCTGTATGGGGGCGAGCGCAAGCTGGTGACCATCAACATGAGCGAATACCAGGAAGCGCACAGCGTCTCCGGCCTGAAAGGCTCGCCGCCCGGCTACGTCGGCTACGGGGAGGGCGGCGTGCTGACCGAGGCGGTGCGGCGCAACCCCTACAGCGTGGTGCTGCTCGACGAAGTCGAAAAGGCGCACAGCGACGTGCTCGAACTGTTCTTCCAGGTGTTCGACAAGGGCGTGCTGGACGACGCCGAAGGCCGCCAGATCGATTTCCGCAACACCATCATCGTCCTGACCTCGAACGCGGCCTCCAGCCAGATCATGCAGGCTTGCCTGAACAAGCCTGCCGCCGAGCGCCCGACACCCGAGCAGCTGGCCGAGCTGATCCGCCCGACCCTGGCGAAACACTTCAAGCCGGCCTTCCTCGGACGCCTGACGGTGGTGCCGTTCTACCCGATCGACGACGACGTGCTATCGAACATCATCCGCCTGAAACTGGATCGCATCAAGACACGCGTGGCGCTCAACCACGACGCCGAGTTCCACTACGACGATGCGCTGGTCGCCGCGGTACTGGGACGCTGCACCGAAGTCGATTCCGGCGCGCGCAAGGTCGACACCATCCTGGGTGGCACGCTGCTGCCCGAGATTGCCGACTCGGTGCTGGCGACGATGGCCGAGGGCGGCTCAGTCAAGCAGGTCAAGGTCAGCGCGACCAAGGCCGGCAAGATCAAGTACGCCATCGAAGCAGCATGAAGGAGGACAGGCCATGCTGGACATCGACAAACTGCTGGCCCCGGTCAGCGAACAGCAGCCCTGCGGCGAAGACCTCGCGTTTTCCAGCGAGATCGACGCCATCGTGCGCGCGCGCCAGGCCGACGATCCGTCGCTGGAGCAAGGCGCCTGGGTCACCGAACTGAAGGAAGCCGACTGGAAATTCGTGGCCAGGCAGTGCGCGCTGCTGATCGAAAAGCGCAGCAAGGACTTGCAGCTGGCGGTGTGGCTGACCGAGGCCTGCGTCAGGACCGGCGGCGTGCGCGGCCTGGCCGCCAGCCTCGAGCTGATCGCCGCGCTGTGCGAACGCTACTGGGACGGCATGTATCCGCTGCCGGACGAGGATGGGCACGAGCGCCGCATCGGCAACCTGGCCTGGGTGGCGGCGCGCATCGCGCCCTGGCTGCGCGCGGTGCCGCTGACCGAGGGCAGCCAGGCCTACTCGCTCACCGATTTCGACGTGGCGCGTGCCCGCGGCGGCGATGAACTGGCGAAGCTGGATGCGGCACGCCAGCGCGGTGCGCGCAGCTTCTACCAGGGCTTGCTGCGCGATTGCGCCCTGTGCAAGTCGGCCATCGACCGCCTTGAGCACAGCGTTGATGTGCACCTGGCGGCCGATGGCCCCAGCTTCAGCGCGGCCAAATCTGGCCTGGAGAGCGTGCTGATGTTCGTGAAGCCGCTGGCGGGGGAGGATGAGGTAAGGCAGGACGCGCCGGTGGCGGCAGTACTGGACACCACGATCCCCGCGCCGGCGCAAGCCGTGGCCGGCGGTCCGCTGCAGACCCGGGTCCAGGCCCTGGCCCAGCTGCGCGCCGTCGCCGAATTCTTCCGCCGCACCGAGCCGCACAGCCCGGTGGCCTATCTGGCGGAAAAGGCGGCGCACTGGGGCGAACAGCCGCTGCACGTATGGCTGCGCGCGCTGGTCAAGGACGACGCCTCGTTCGCCCACATCGAGGAATTGCTGGGCGTCGAAGCGAAGTCCTAGCGGCCAGCCTTACTTCCGCTGTATTACTGCGGCTGGCCAGGCTGCGAAGCCTGGGCCGCAGCCGGGCCTGGCGCCTGCCCGGCAGCCTGCCCGCCGGCCTGGGCCACCTGCGAAGTGGCACGCGCCACCTGCTCCTCGACCTGGCGCATCGCGTCGCGTGTCGACTGCGTCACCTGCTCGTAACCCTTGAAGGCGTTGTCGATCGCGGCCTTGATGATCTCGACCGCGTTTTCCTGGCCCGGCTTGACGTTCTGGGTGACGTCATAGATCAGCGCGGACAGGGTATTCTTGGCTTCCACCAGGTGGGTATCGGCGGCTTGCTGGAAATCCTTCTGGATGTCGGCGATGATCTGGCGCAGCTGCTCGCCATACGCGGTGGCTTCCGACACGCCCGGCTGAATGCGCGCCTGCATGGCATCGATGGCGGATTTCGGATCGGCCGCCTGGCTGGCTTCGCGGCCCGTGGCCAGCGAGCCTTCCATGGCCTGCCGGGCCGTATTGATGTTCAGCGCAACGACTTGCTCGACGCCTTGCACCGCCTTGCTGGCGAGGGCGTTGAAGGTCTGGACCTGGAGCTCGAACAGGGTTTTGGTGGCGGATGCAAATTGCTCTGGATTGGTGAACATCGTCTTCTCCTCGCTGTGGATGGATATGAGTCCTGCTGACTGCGGGCCTGCTGCTCCTCTTTCTTTATTGTCAGGGCTGCAAACACCCCGTACTGCATTATTTAACAGGGATGCGCTTTTCGCAACGGGCGTCCCGATAGGGCCCGCCGGCTTTTTCCCAGCCTGGTCCGAGCGGCGTCTGCGAGCAGGCCAGGCTGCCCGTGGCCTTGCTGCGCCACTGGAACCAGGGTGCAGGCGCGGCGTTCAGCAGGATGGGGGCGGCGAGCGCGAGACCCGCGAGAATGGCGATGGCAGGTTTCATGGTCTGCCGAGCTTATACCCCTTGTGCGCCAAGTCAAGCGCACGAGCTTGACCTCGCCACCGTGGGAAGGTGTGCTCTATGGGAAAGGGCGAAAACGCAAAACGCAAAACGCCGCAATCCTTTTGCAAAGATTGCGGCGTTTTGCGCCAGACAAAGTCTGGTGGTCTTCAAGACCGGGTAGCTTTTGGTGCCCACGGAGGGACTCGAACCCCCACACCTCGCGGCACATGGACCTGAACCATGCGCGTCTACCAATTCCGCCACGTGGGCATGCAAACAACTGATACAACC